>Ga0315286_10000003_pt1 | contig 168310 bp, 154 predicted proteins | sample YL17G10_0_MG_FD_205038 | JGI IMG/M metagenome (GOLD analysis project Ga0315286, IMG submission 205038) | Sediment microbial communities from Yellowstone Lake, YNP, Wyoming, USA - YL17G10_0 | ecosystem: Environmental > Aquatic > Freshwater > Lake > Sediment | place: USA: Wyoming | collected...
GCCGGCCGCAAACATGGCGAACCCAAGCCATATGCATTTCGCTTTCCAAAACGCCAAAATGATAAAGGGTAGCGCTGGGGATGCTCATGCAGGTATCACTAATAATGGATTCCTTTCCGAAAAATCCCATGGGAATATATTTGCGATTTTCTGAAGACACGCGCGGAACTATGATCGCCGAATCGGGATTGTTACGATCTCGAAACAAAGCAGGCGTGGCAGCGAATTTCTGGGTCGATGGCGCTTCGCTGGCTGACCTGAATGCCCTGACTTTTTCAATCCTTTCCAAGACCTCGGGTATATCTCTTAATTCTTCCGGGTTAACATCCACCAGCCATAGACACCAGCGTTTCCCATTATTTAAAAATTCTTTCGCACTGATGAGCGGCTTCATGAATTTTACAACTCGCGGTTCTTTTTGGATCAAGGCAACTTTCTCCTCGTCAGAAAGAATGAGATTTCCACCATCCAAAGGCATGTTGCCGAAACTCATCGCCGGGACGTCACAAATCGGTTCCTGCCTAGAACTAATTACAATATCGTCCGCCGGAACGAGATACGGATTGATGTTTTTAACTTTCAACTCATGCGGCTCGCCCTTAACGTTTTCATATTCATAGAGTAATTTTCTATCAACATCAAAATTGGCAAAACCAATAATCACACAATATACCGCTGCCTGGCCCGGTGCTTCATTGCTCCATCTAAAAGTTTTATGCGCAAAATGAATCTTTACTTCATGTTTATATAAAAGCTCATTCCACAAAATCCCCACCTGCTCCCCTTGTGCAATAGAGTTGGTGGAGACGAAAGCACATTTGATTTGCGTGCTATGGATATACCCCGCCGCTTTTGCGTACCAGCCAGAAACATAATCAAGAACTCCTGCCCCCTTGAGTCCGCCGAAAACTGAAAGAATCTCGTCGCGCTGTTCCTCGGACATCATTTTGGAACCGACAAACGGCGGATTGCCAAGAATATAGAACAGCTCGTTTTTCGGCACGATCTCTTCCCAGTTCTTTCGTAAGGCGTTGCCAATAAAAATAGTCGCGCCCAACGTAAGCGGCAAATCAACAATATTTTTTCCAAAAGTTTTACTGGCTACCTCATTCATTTGATGATCCATAAGCCACATGGCCGTTTCGGCGATGCGCGCGGGAAATTCCTCTATTTCAATGCCAAAAAATTGTTCCGGCCGGACTTTTATCCAATCTTTAACCTCTAACGGCAACATCACGGCCGTTCCCTGTTGTTTTTTTAGGATTTCCAATTCCAACAATCTAAGCTCCCGAAATGAAATTATCAAAAAGTTTCCGCATCCGCAGGCCGGGTCAAGAAATTTTAATTTCGATATTTTTTCATGTAAAACTTTTAGCTTCTGCGCGCTTTTCCCGCAGGAATGAAACTCCGCCCATAGTTCATCAAGAAAAAGCGGTTTGATAAGTTTTAAGATATTTTTTTCTGAAGTATAGTGCGCGCCAAAGTGTCTTCGTGCTTCTTCATCCATCACCGATTGAAACAACGACCCGAAAATCGCCGGGGAAATCGCCGACCAATCAAAAGCACAGGCTTCGAGAAGTCTTCTTCTCATTTCCGAAGTGAAGGATGGCAAGGAGATGCTGTCCTTAAAAAGGCTGCCGTCCACATATTCAAACTTGGATAATTCTTCGTCTAAAGTATTTTGTCTTTCCTCTACGGGCGTATTCAAAACCTGGAACAGCATTCCGAGATGCATACCCAAATCACTCCCGTCCTCGTTTGTCCGCGTTTCAACATAACGCCGCAACTGGCTTTTCGAGGAGAACACTCTCGCATCTTCCGCAAATAAACAAAAAAGTATGCGAACGAGAAACGTATCAAGGTCGTGCCCTGAATAACCAGATTCCGACATCGAATCGTATAACTTGCCCATTAGTTCCGCCGCCTTGATGTTCACCTCGTCTTCTTCTTTATACTCTTGCTTTTTATAACCAGCTAAAAAACCGAAAAGATGAACTTTTTTTAACAAATCTTTGAGGACGAACTCAACCTTGCTTCCTTCTTCCAAGTCATAAAGTCTAAAGTGGGCAAAATCGGAAACGAGAATATGTTTGGGCAACTCTTTTTCGGATAGACCGGGGAAGTAATCCATTGCCTGGCTGTGCGCCGCTTCTAGATCTTTGCCAAGAGATTTGTGCTCAACGATAAGTACCCCCGGCCAAAATAAATCTATATATCCTTTCTTGCCTCCCCTCTTCTCGACTTCGTGTTCAAAACTCGCAAGACGCCTCCTTGTTAACCCAAAAATATTAAAAAACCCATTCCAAAAAGTTTGCGCTTCAGCACCTTCTGATTTTTCGCCTTCCCATTCCTTAGAAAATTCAATAGCCCGCGCTTTTATTTCGTTCCACGATAAAGGCATACTTTATTTAAAAAATTAATCTTTCTTGTTTAATTATCCCTCAAAATTGGCTTAAAGTCAAAAGCGCGAGAAGATTGCCGCGGCCACTTCGTGGCCTCGCAATGACAAACGCGTGGGGGGTTGACAATTGGCCGAAAAAATGGTATATTAAGGGGTATCCTAAAATTGGGATAGACCGCCTTCGCTAAAGCTATGGCGAGTCAAGACCGCCCGGGCAAAAAGCCCCCGGCGGAAAAAGAAGGAGGAGAAAGAAAAGATGGAAATCGAACTTTTGACCTACACGCTCGAGGTTCTCTTCTGCGGTTGCGGTTGCGAGTGCACCGTCATTCTCCGGAAGGGCGGCAAGGAAGTCGCCACGCTCGGTCCGATGCCGATCGAACTCAACTTCTGCGCGAGCCACGTCGACGCCATGCTCCTCCTCCAGGACGTCCCCGAGGACGAGCAGACCGGCCTCAAGGTCCAGCTCGTCGACGCCTTCCAGGCGCGCAAAGAGGCGCGCCGGCGCCAGATCGAGGCGATCATGAACACGATGGCCACCCCCGTCCTCGCCGACTGCCGGAAGTGCACCGCCCGCTAGACCCGCCGTCCGTCCCCATCCGGACAACATCAACCCCCGAGAGGGAGCGCCCCGCGCCCCTCTCCTTTTTTTTATTTTGTCATCCCCGACCCTTTGTTTGCTGTCATTCTGAGCGTAGCGAAGAATCTCTTTTTGCGCTCGGGGTAAACTCCGCGAAGGATCTTGGAGATTCTTCGGCATCGGGCCTCAGAATGACAAAAAAGAAACGGCTCCTTCAGAATGACATTAACGGAGCAGGGGTTTCTCCGAATAACTAAAAGCGCGGGGTTCATACCCCGCGCCCAATACTAAAAAGCGCGGGGATTGTACCCCGCGCTATAATTTTTTCTTTTATCTTTTATTTTAACTCGTCTCCGCTTCCGTCGTAGGAAAACTCGAGATTGTCCAAAAATATCTTGTTGCGTTTTGTCAGGTATTCAAAAGCCTCGACAAAACTCAAGTCGTGTTTTTTCATGGCGATCGCGAGGCCGTTGCAAAGCTGAAAAGGGACAAAGTACCCTTGGGCCTTGGTCGCGTCGCGCCAATCGCTGATAAGCTCGTATTTTGTAATTTCCATGTCCATATTTCCCCCGAATTATTGAACAAAAAACTCTTTCCAAAGGAAGAGTTCAACAAAATTTGAATCTTCAGTTGTGCTTTTATTATAGCGGAAAACCGGGAAAGTGTCAACCCCTTAATTTATCTGTTCAAATAGGTAATAGTTAGCTGCAAAACCGTCGCAAAAGATCCCCAGAGAAGGTAAGGAATCTGGGCATAGGCAATCCAGCGGGCATGCGGGAAAACGGCAACGATTGCCCAGGTAAGAGTCCCGAGGACAAGAAAAATATCAAGGCTCGCGAGAAGATTGTTTTTCAGCCCGAACTGAATCGGGGTGAAAGCAAAATTAAAAACCAGATTCAAAATAAAAGGCAGGGCAACAATGGCCGGCCATTGCCTGGTCGCCGTTTTGTAAAAGACCGTGCCGTAGGAGACGGCGATGATTGCGTAAAGAAAAGTCCAGACCGGGCCGAAAAGCCAGGCCGGCGGAGCCCAGAACGGTTTTATCAATTGCTGGTACCAGGTGTAGGTCGGCATATTTTTTTACTTTAATTTTATTTAAACCTTCATCTTTTTAAAAGCGAAAGTCCCGATAAAAATTATGACGACGGCGAAAGCGCTGATCACCGCGAGGTCGAGGGAGAGCGAAAAATGCGAAGTTCCCAAAATTACGTTCCGCAGGGCGTCAACCGCGTAAGTTACCGGATTGGCCAGGGTAAAAGGAGCGAGCCAGGCCGGGAGATTGTTGATCGGGAACAGGGCGCCGGACAAAAAGAACAGCGGCAGAATCAGAAAACTTGAAATCAGCTGAAACCCCTCCGGGCTTTCCATCCGTGAGCCGATAATCAGCCCGGCGCTGACGAGAAAAACCGTGGTAATGAATAAAATTAAAAGCGCGGCGAGAAAAGAAAAAATCGTGATGTGCAGCCCGGCGATTATTCCGGTCGCCCCGAAAATCAATCCGACGAGAAGCAGAATAAAAGATTGAAGCAGGGAATCGGTCGCCCCGCCGATAACTTTCCCGACGAAAATAGAGGTGCGGGAAATCGGGGCAACGAGGACTTCTTTCAAAAAATCTATTTTTCTATCCCAGACGATATAGACCCCGAAAAAAATCGAAGAAAAAAGAGCGGCCTGGGCGAGAACGCCAGGATAAATAAAGGCCTGGTAGTTTACGCCGGAAATTGACACGCTGCTGCCGAGCCCTCCGCCGAAAATCATAAGCCAGAGAACGGGGCTGACAACCGATCCGACTATTCTTGATTTTTCCCGGAGGAATACTTTGAATTCTCTGTACCAAATTGCCAAAATTCCGGTTAATTCGTTTTTTATGCGCATAATGATTTATTTTTTTGCCCTCAAGGCCATGACCTTTTCGCCCCAGCCTCCCTCCGGAGATTCTCCCCTGATTTCCCGGCCGGTGTAATGGAGGAAAACGTCTTCAAGCGTCGGGACGCGGACCTCGACCGTGGAAACCTTCCCGATAGTTAAGAGAATCTGCGGCAAGTGTTCGCTCGCGTTCGTTACCGTCAAAGAAACCAGATTGTCCTGGACATTTACTTTTTTTACGAATTCCAATTTTTCGATTCCGCCGATGTTGGGATTTTCCGCTTTCATAATCACGACGTCTCCGCCCACGATTTTTTTCAGCTCGGCGGGCGTTCCGAGCGCGGCGATTTTACCGTTGTCCATGATCGCGAGCCGGTTGCAAAGCATGTCCGCTTCTTCCATATAATGGGTCGTGATGATAATGCTCATTTTTTCTTCCCGCGCCAATTCTCCCACGTATTTCCAGATGTGTTCGCGCGACTGCGGGTCCAGACCCAGAGTCGGTTCGTCCAGAAATAAAATTTTGGGATGATGCATTAGTCCGCGCGCCATTTCAAGCCGCCGCCGCATCCCGCCGGAATATTTTTTCACCCGGTCGTTTTTCCTGTCGGTCAGTTCAACCAACTCCAAAACTTCTTTGATTCTCTCTTCGCGCAATTTCGGATCCATTCCGTAAAGCATGCCGTGCAGTTTCAAATTTTCGTAACCGGTAAGAATCTCGTCCGAACTCGGATCCTGAAAAACTATGCCGATTGAACGTCTCACGTCGGCCGGATTTTTTACGATATCAAAACCGCCGACCGACGCGGTTCCCGAAGTCGGCCTGATAAGAGTCGTGAGCATCAGGAGGGCTGTCGTTTTGCCGGCGCCGTTTGGTCCGAGCAACCCGAAAATTTCCCCTTCCCCGACTTCAAGGCTAAGATTGTCCACGGCAACCAGGCTGTTGTACTTTTTGGTTAAATTTTTTATTTCAATAATATTTTTCACATTCTGGTATTATCTCAAAAAATTTTCCCCAAGTCAAAGCTATCCTTGACAGGACGGCTAAAAAAGTTAAGATATAGCGAGGCTTGAAAGGCCGCCGACGCTAAAGCTTTGGCGAGCTGAAGGAGGCCGGGATGACTTTGGAAGAACTTCTCGGCCAGAGGGGAATCTGTGGCCGGGTTTTGAAAACACACGAGACGACCGGTTACGCCTGGCGGGGAACCGTGCGGCGGGTCTGGACCGAAGGAATCACTGTCCACATCCTGCTTGTGAGCGCGGAAATGCGTTACGAGCGGGAACGCGGTTCCTCCTGGAGACACCGGCCCGACTTCATTCTCCTTCTCGACAAGAACCTGCCGGTCAAGACGGTCGACGACGGAACCATCACCTTTCCCCTGCCAAATGAGGGAGGGGACGGCTACATCAGCCCCAAGGGCAAGAAGTGAAAACGAGGAGGGAAAAATGACCCTGGAGGAATTCATCAGGGAAAAGAATCCGGCCGGCCGGATGATCACGACCGAAAACCCGGACGGTTTCACCTTCCGCGCCACAATCAGAACGGCCGGAAGATGGGACCCCGGAGAGGTCTGCTTTTTCCTTGCCGAAGTCAGCCGGAGGTACCGGACCTCCGAACTGCCCTGGACCAAGGTCGGCGACTGCAAGATCGTGGTCGCGGCCGCGACGCCGGCCGAAAACGGCGCCAACGGAACCGTCAGCTTCGCTCTCCCGGGCGGCGGCAGAGCGAGCATTTCCCCCAAGGGGCAAAAGCTCCCGGCAACGGCGGAGAAGAGAGATGAATGAAATTTCCGAACGCCAGGCCATCGCTCGGGCCGCGGCTGTGGCCTTGGGGCTCGCCGTACTCTACGGAGCGATCACCGGGCTCGTTGTCTGGCTTTCCGGCGGCGAGACGCCCTTTCTTTGCGGAGGCATCGCGGCCGGCGGAACCGCCGTACTGACCGGGCTCGGACTCGCCGCGGTTTGGGGCCTCTTCAGGGAAGATGAAAACCCCCGCTTCGAACCGGACGGACCTTTCAAAATCGTGAGAATTCTCTTTGGTGTTCTGGTCTTCGCGATTCTGATTTTCCCGCTTGTGGTTCTTACCTTTGGCCGGCTCGGACGCTGGCTTGAAGGAAACAAGGAGGCGTAAAGATGGCCAAGGCAAAGTGTCCGGAATGCGGAAAGATGGGCGAGTGCTACTACCTCGGTAACACGAGCATCACCCACAACATCCTGGACGACTACCGCTTCATCTGCCCGCACTGCGGTCTCGACAAGATGGAAACCGTGGACGGCGGCGAAGTCGGCGGAGAAGAACGGCTGACCAACTGCCCGTTCTGCCGGAACGACAATCTGCACCACCCCGGCGGCGGCCTGACTATGCCCCAAGCCGAAAAACTGGCCCTGGAAACCAGGATGAAAAAAGCGGGGCTCTGCCCAACTTGCGGACAGCGTCTGCCGGCCAAGACGGCGCCCGCGGAAAGCGGAAAACCCAAAATCACCAAGAGGAAGGACGACGAGCTTTGCCCCAGGTGCGGCGAGCACAAGCTGTCCTGCGAGTACTTGGGCGATCTGGGCGGAGCGGACCACCACCGCCACGTCTGGGAGCATAACTGCCAGTGCGGCTTCCACGACCAGCTTACCCGCCTCGCCGATATCAAACAGCGGCCGGAACGCGGCGCTCCGCCCGAGTATGGAGCGGGCAAGGAAGGCGGCTGCCCGGGGCACTGCGACTAGTTTCGTTTTGGAGGAACAAAACTCAACCGCGAAAATCTTTCGCGGTTTTTTTTATTTACAAAAAAACGACTCGACGGTTAATCGAGTCGTGACACGACAAGTTTTTATTTCCCTCCTTCTTCTCCCTTCTACCGTTTCTTCTTTGGCGGCATGGGGCTGTCCCGCCGGGGATGCGGAGTCGGACTCGGCAGGATCCTCTTCCCGCCCACGATAATGGCCGGATGGCCGCCTTCGCCGCGGCAGTGGTTGCAATTGCCGAAGGTGTAGTGCCGGCCCACGACAGTACGGCACTCTTCGCAGTCGCAAACCTTGTTGCCATGGCAATGGCGGCAAGGAACCCACGGTGCGCCCATCATCGCCGTCCGCTTCCCTACGCCCGGCTGGCCGCGTCCGGGGTTCCGGCCGGAACCTTGAACTCCGGCGGAAGAGCCGGCCGGACCACGAGAAGGTGGCCGAATCCGTTGCAGATTCCGCAGGTTCCGCCTTGCTGGTTGCAGCTGTTGCAGCCACAAACCCTCCTTCCCTTGCAGTGCGGACAGATACGCTTGGGTCTCTGGTCTTCTTTCATCCTCATTTCCTCCCTTCCCTCTCTCTCCAAAAAATGCGGGAGAACAATTCAGAAAGATTATCACTAAACAAAAATTTGGTCAATGCTTCGTCTGAAGCTGTCATTCTGATCCGCCAGTTGGCGGAGAAGAATCTCCGAGATCCTTCGCTCGCTCGCCTCGCTTAGCGAGTCGAAGCGGGCACTCAGGATGACACAAAAAAATAAACCCCACACTTTTTGTAAGCATGGGGCGCTTTGAACTTTTACCAGGAAGGACAATAGCTGCCGCAGAAAGAGTAAGCGGAACTGACGCAATACTCCATTGGCGCGTTGAGACAGTAATCGTTGATGCACGAGACGGTGCAGCCATAGCAGCCGTTTCCCGCGCAGGTATGGATCACGCTGCCGTCGGGGTTAAAGCCGACTGCGAGGCAAATCTCCGAAGGCGGACAGGACGCGTCGCATTCATGGCAGAGGCAGTTCGGGTGCGGGCTCGCGATCCGGCAGCGGCAGAAGTTATCCGTCTCGCTGTCGCAATCGTTGTCGAGCCCGTCGCAGATCTCTTCGGTGCCGTAAACGTATTCCGCGCCGCAGACAACTCCCCGCCCGCCCGGTTCGCATTCCCAGACGCCGGTCCGGTAGCACTCGCCTTCCCCGACCGCGCATGGTTCTCCAAGATCCGTTGTGAGTCCGGTCCGCCAATCTTCGTCGGTTCCTCCGTCGCAGTCGTCGTCGATTCCGTTGCAACGCTCGGCGCCGACCGTCGGGTCGGCATTGCAAACGATGGTTGTTTCGTCCGGACTGCATTCGTATGTTCCGCTCCGCTCGCAGCCGGGCAAGGGTGTCACGCTGCAAGCCGTTCCCAGCGCCGCCCAGCGGTCGTCGGGGATCGTATCACAGTTTTCATCAACTCCGTTGCAGAACTCCGTCGCCCCGGGATGGATATTGCGGTTGCCGTCGTCGCAGTCAACGAGCAGGTTATATCCGTCGCCGTCCCGGTCAACATCGTCCGGCGAGAGCGGCGGACAATTCACCCAAAGCGGATTTGCTCCGCAGTTCGGATAGCTCGGGCTCTCGCCGTAGGGATCAACTTTCCGGTTGCCCGGGTCGCGCACCTCAAAATGAAGATGCGATCCGGTTGACCAGCCGGAATTGTCGCCGACTCCAAGCGGCGAGCCAATTCTCACATGGTCGCCGACGCGGACCTGCAGAGTGCCGCTTTTCAAGTGGCCGTAGATGGTCAAGTAGCCGTTTGGATGTCTTACGCGGACCGAGTTGCCGTAGCTGACAATATTATCCCGCCGCGTATTTGACCACCCATCACTGGTTGCTTCCACGACACCCTCGGCGGCGGCGATAATTCCATCACCGTCATCGCGGACATCGTAGTCAATGCCACCATGGCAGGCTCCTGAGGCAGTCCGGTAACCGCAGAAGCCGGCAGTGATGACCGGCGTCCGGGTGATGGGCAGGTACAGAAATCCCTCTGCCCAAGAAAGGCGAGGGATTAGAGTGAGGAGTATCAGAACCAACACACCCACTATCATTTTTCTCACGACTGCTCTCCTACTCTGTCTCGGTGAGCGTGCTGATCATACTTTCGGCGATGACAACATATCTTGTATCCATGGGCAGGAACTTCATTGATCCGCTGCCCAACGCCACAAGGTAAATGCTGTAGTTTTGCTCCAGGATGTCAGAGTAGCGTGTTACAACTTTAGTTGGCCTGCCTCCCAAAGTTGTGTCACTGATTGAAATGGCGTCTGCGTGCGCTGTCGCGGCTTCGTTGATAGTTCTTGTGTCGCGTGAAACCATAATCGGAAAAACCGGTTCTGGCGGCAGAGTTTCGGGAAGCGGTTGGTTTGAAAATGCCAACGTTACTTCTTCCCGGCCGTCGATCGTCTCCCGATACTCGCGGTATTGCCACCCGGCAGGATATTGGAAGCTCACGCCCCAATCACTGTTGCTGTAAGTCTGCGGCTGGTTTGCCGTGTCCGGTTCGTTGTTGTTGACGGCATAACCGTTGCCACAGCTCCAGCCGGTCAAGGCAAGAACGACGAGCGCGAAAACGAAAAACCCGAATAGTTTCTTGGTCTTCATATTTTTTGTCCTCCTTTCCGCCCTACCTGCCGGCAGGCAGGCTCCTCGGCGGATTTTGTAAAAGAGCCGGGAGACATTCTCATTTACCCCGACATGGCGGGGCTTGCCTCCTTATGGCTTCATTTTATCATTATAAATTATGTTTTGATTAAATTTTCTCTAGAAACCTCTCTTCTTCTATTTTACCATATATAAAAGCGCCCGCCCAAATGGCGAGACGCTTTTTATTCTTCCCTGCCTGTCCGGCAGGCAGGTTCCATTATTTATTATTTTACTCCTTCCGCCGAGGACGGTGTCCCCTTTATAAGGGGCATGGGGGTTGGAACAATATTTTGTTCAGCCGTCACACTGTCCAAAATTTCCCTGACGAGCGGAATCACCACCGCGTCTTTATACAAAGAATCGTCGGCTGGAATTTTTTCGATGATCGGGAAAACCATGGCCGGAACAAAAAGCTCGTCGTTCTGATTGTCCGCATAGCGCCAATATCTCATGTATTCAATTCTCGGCGTGCCGAGGCGGACTTCGACTTCTTTCACCTGGAAAGATTCGTCCGGATAAATCCCCTGCGGCCAGAGATCTCCCTGGAGGGCGAATTCCATAATCCTCGCCTTATCGGTTTCCGCCGCGTAGTTTGAACTTTGATAATTTTGCGTCTCTAATCCGTAAAGCCCGGCCGCTTTCATTGTCCTGATATTTATATTCACCATAAACCCGGCCCGGTCGTAGCCGCTCTGCTCCCAAGTTTCTTTGCCGCCGAAAACAAGCGGATACTGCACGGTCATGACGTCGGGAATCCAAATATCTTCGGCCCGGACTCCGGCGTAACCCATCTTCCAGCTTTGGCTGACGCGCGGCGTGCCGTAATTTTTAAGATCAATCCCATAGCGGGCGAGAAATTCGTTCGCCGCGGCGATTATTTTTTCGTCGGCCGGGATGTCCGACTCGCCAAGGCGCGGCTGGGCAACATAATCGACTTGCATCATCCGCTGCCAATTTTCGTACATGGACAATGTTCCTTCATACGGATTCAGGTCGATCATATAGCCTCCGTCGCGGTCTTCGGCCAGCGACATAGATTGAACTTTGACGTTGGATAATTTGCTCGCATCCAAGAGGCCAAAACTGACGCTCCCCAAAACCGAAGTCAGGTTCTCGCTGCCATAACCCTTGAGGCGCTTCAAAACTTCCGCCTGATCCGCCTCGGGCAGGGAAAAATCTTCTCCGGCGTAAACATAATTGTATTTGGTCGCGTACTGCGGCGGCATCATTTTGGCATCCGGCGGCGCGACGGCTGAGGTTCCCCCGCCGCCAAAGCCCGTGGCGGTGTCGCGGGTAATTGCCGAACTGCCGGATAAAATCGTCTGCGGGGCGGAACCAAGCGGCGACGCAGGCGCGTAATAAGATGACAACGCTTTCTCGAGATTGGCTTCCGAAAGAGAAGGGCTGCTTCCTCCCAAATCGCCGAAAGCCCGTTCACCGGCCTGTTCAACATTCATCACTCCGGAAATAAGGGCCAGCGGACTGCCGCTTTTAAAATTCGGCACGGAAATCTGCCCGTTTTTAATCGCCGGCATAACAACGAGCGCGAGAAACACGGCAGCCACCGCGGCCAGGGAAAACCCCCGCCAAAAATTAAGATTTCTCCAAAGCGACGGCCGGGCTTTTGCTTCTTTTTCCAGTTCCTCGGCCCGGACCAGGAGTTTCATCTTCAGTTCTTCCTCGAAAGCTTTGCTGAATTTAGTCTCCGGCTTGTTTTTAATCATTTTAACCATGGCTGCCTCCAGTTCTTTTTGAAATTTTTTCAAATCCGGATCAATCGTAAAAATCTCGGCTAAAATTTTCTCGACGATTCTTTCCATATGTTTGATGTTAGTATTTAGTATCCTGTATTTAATATTTTGTATTTTGCAAAGAACCTGCCAGGACAAACAAAGTAAAAATTGCCGGTCCCATTTCGGCGCGCAATTTTCCGAGGGTTCTTGAAAAAATCATTTTACAGTTGGCCTCGCTTGTCCCGGTAATTTCCGCGATTTCCCGGTGAGACAATTCCTGCCAAAGACGAAGGATGACGATTTCCCGGTGCGCCGGCTTGAATTTCGCCAAATGCGCCCGGACTTCTTCGAGCCGATCTTTCGCGTCGATATCTACCGTCAAATCTCCCGTTCCGGGAAGATCAAAGACATCTTCAACCGGAACTTCCGGCTTCCCCTTGCGGTAATGGTCAATGACCGCGTGCCGCGCGATGCCGTAAAGCCAGGCGGAAAAACTTCCCTTGCCGGGCTTGTAGCTTTTGATATTTTCCAAAACTTTCATGAAAACCGCGCTCGCGATATCTTCAGCCGTTTCCTTGTGATAAGTTTTGTAATAAATGAAGTCGTAAATCTTCCTGATATACGCTTCGTAAAGAGCGCCAAAGCCCTCAAAGTTTCCGGCCTGGCAGGCCTCAATAATTTTCAATTCGTTTTCCATATGGTTTTTAGGCCTATAATGAAGCTTCCACTATTTGATACGAGACAGGAACTAAAAAGTAACACCTCTACGAATATCTAATTTCTAAACTCTAATTTATACTTTTTTCTTCCATTACTATTTTATCACCAAACGAAAAAGGACGCACCCGGCGGCGCGCCCTTTTTAAACCGTAATTATTTTTCTATTTTTTCAGAGCGAAGGTTACCGAAACGGTAGCGGAAACTTCTTTTTCTTTGGTTGTGAGGTCATACGCCCCGTAATCGGCCACATCGGTGGAATTGGGCGGAAGAATCTGAATCACGCCGGTCTTGGCCGAGGTTGGCTCGCCGACCGTGGCACCCGATCCTTTGGCAATCGCCTCGGCTCTGGTTTTCGCGTCGGAAGTCGCCGCGGCAAAAAGTTCAGGGCGGAGTTCGGTTAACTTGGTGTAGTAATATTCCGTCCGCTGGTATTCGGGAACAAGACCGAGATCGATAAACTTTCCCGTCTCATTGGCCAGACGGTCAACCTTCTCAATATCCTCGCTTTCCACCCTGATTTCCTGCCGGACATTGTACCCGATAATATTCTGGCTGTAACCGTAGCCGGGCAATTGCTCGTAAATCGCGTCCGTTTGGACCGGAAGAAAAGTGACGCCTTCCGCCTTGATGCCGAGATCGGTCACGATTTTTGTGATTTTTGTTTTATCGTTTCCCACCTTGACAATGACGTCAGCCAAATTGTCAAGATTCGCCCGCCTCGTAAAATTCGTTGTCCACTTGGCGAGGTCGGCCTGCACTGTTTTCTTGGCCGAGCCGGTGACGGTCAGTCCTCCGATTTGGCGCGAGGCGTAAAGACGGTCGCCGAGCATAAAGAGCCCACCAAAAAGGGCCAGGGCCAAAAGCAGGGCGGGAATCAAAAGATGTGTCTTGCAGCATCCGTGCCCCTTGCCGCCGCACTCACATTCTTTTTTCTTTGGATCTTGTTCCATAAAATTATATGTTAATTATTTATTTTCCAAAGTTATAACCACAATCTCCGGCCGGGAAAAAGTCCGCATCGTCGGACCCCATGTCCCGAGGCCGCTCGTCGTATAAAGGGAAAAATCTCCGTCTCGGTACAAACCGTATTCTTTGCCCCAAAAAATTATTTTCATCAGAATATTGAAAGGAAAAACCTGGCCGGCGTGGGTATGGCCGGAAAGCATCAGGTCTATGCCGGCGTCCTTGGCCTCTTCGGCTTCGAACGGGCTGTGATAGAGAAGAACCGAGGGCAGATCCGGGTTGAACCCGGGAATTTTTTTAATCACTTCTCCAATAGCCATAGTTTCGCTCCGTTCGGGAAAAGCTACCCCGACAATCTGAAGGCCGTCGACATTGACCGCCTCGTCTTTCAAAATTTTAACTTTGGTTTTTGAAAGCGCGTGATACGTGTCGGAAACTCCCAAATATGTTTCATGATTTCCGGTAACAAAATACGTTCCCCGCGGCGCCGTGCTTTGATCGAGCGGGGCGGCATAATCAATCAGGTGACCGTCCATCCCGTCAAAAAGATCGCCGGTGATAAAAACCGCTTCGGGATTGTACTCGTTGGCCTTGGCCACGGCCCGTTCCAAAAACCAATCGCCGAAAACATGGCCAAGGTGCGCGTCGGAAAGTTGAATAACTTTTTTGTTCTGCCAGGAGACCGGCAGATTTTTTATTTTTATCGTCACTTCCTTGATCTGTGGCGTATAAGCGTTCCAGACGCCGTAACCGGAGAAAATAATCGCCGCGAAAATTGCCACGATGCCAATAATTCTTAAATTGAGATATTTCCCGAAGAGCCTTCCGGTCCCGGCAATTATCCATCCGAGAGCCAAAGCCATGTCCAAATTCATGGCGAACCCGAGCCATAGGCCGGCTAAAAAATAAAAGGCTTGAGTTATCGGGTTCGCGCTGAAATGGGCCACGGCCGAGGCCGTCCCGAAACTTACGGCAAGACAAGCCAAAACTATAATTAATCGTTTTTTAACGCGCCTGTCTTCAACGGCAAAAAATTTCTTTAAAGAATAATAAATGAAAAAATGGCCGGCAAAAACCGCGGCCGAAAAAACCGAAAGTAAAATCGCGACAAGCGCCAAAAAAATTATTGTCATAAACCGAAAAAGTTAATAAAATTACCGGCCTCTATCCCATTATATAATAAAAACGGCCAATGGAGAACAGCCGCTTAAATTGGAAATTTATTGAAACCGTATCGTTAAAGCTCTTTTTGAAGAAGCGCTTTACCTTTTTCCGCCCAATCAGTTTCTCCATAATTTTCCATCTCGAGAATATAATCGGCAATAACGCCTTGCCGCTCGGACTTATCGGAAATCGACGGCACATATCCCGCGAAAAAATCGTATTCGGCGGACAATCTTTTTTCCTTGTCTTCTATCTGGAGCCAAAGCTTATTTTCAAAAGCCCAAGAAACAAATTCAGGGTCTTCTTTCTTTTGACCGATGATTTCCAAAAGCCCTGTCTGGATCTCTTCTTCCGTAACCCCGGAATAATCGTCTTTGGAAAGCAGCCCCTTAACCGGGTTAATCATTTTGCTAAGATACTCGCCAAGATATTCTTCGGCGTAAGGGATATCCTGGACGGCATAAGCCGGTTTCATTTGGAGAATAATATGCTCGGGATGATCGGCGAGGTCCATGGCAGAAAGTGCGTCAACAATTACCCGCGCTTCGGCAAAAGACAAATCGGTTTTTACTATCTTATATGTAAGATACTGCATCGCCCTGTTCATCACAGAATTTTCTTGCGGTATAAACTTTATCATCATCTGTTTTATAAATGTCGAATGGTTGTGCGCCCGCTGCGGTTCGCCGACGGCGTATCCCTGGCGCTGCCGGAGCCATTGCAGAGTTTCCGTGGTCGGAAGATCCAAATTCCGGAAAATGCCTAGCGCTTCGGAAAAACCCAAGATGACAAGATAATCCGCCTTTTGACCGAGAATTTTTTCAATTTGTTTTACACCGTATTCCAGCCCGCCGATTCCGCAAGCCTTTGACACGTAATAATCGGAAGGCAGATACTTGCCGCCGGGCGGCAACGGCGAATAAGTGCCGCGCGGAACAGCGGTTATGGTTACTTCCTGTTTTTCTTTATCAATAGTGATTAACTGTATGGCGTCGCAATGCCCCGAGGTCTCGCCGGTTCGCTTGTCAATTCCGAGAAGCAGGATGCGGGCCAATCCGTCATCACGGAAAGGATCGGCCGTCCCGTTTTTTTCCGTCTCGCCGCGGCGCGTTTCAATAACTTTTTCAATCGCTTCGTTTTCTGATTTTGCCGCAGCCTGCCCGGCTTCCTCGGACGGATGCGAAAAAAAGCTTCGCCCGAAAAGCCACACGCTAAGGCCGAGAGTAACTATTGCCAAAATAATAATGATAATTTTTTTCATGTTGTTATATTGTACTCTCTTATCCATAAAAGACAACCATTCCCGATTTTTAGCGTCAAAACGCTAATTTTTAATTTACAAATGTTTATTTTTAAGATAAAATTAAACCATGAAAAAAATAATTTTTATATTTTCAATATTGTCCATACTTGTTTTTCCGGCAGCTGCGAAAGGATCGTATTCCCCCGGAGAAAGATCCGGCTATATTCTTCTTCAGGTTGAAAAAAACGGCGAAGCTTGGTATGTCTATCCAACAACGGGCACCCGCTATTATTTGGGAAAACCGGCTGATGCTTTTGCCATAATGAGAGAACTTTCCCTCGGCGCAACGCATTCTTTTATTTTCAATACCGACATTTTCCCAGCCAACCTTGGCGGAATGATTCTTCTGGACGTGAATCAGAGCGGCGAGGCATATTATATTTATCCAAAAGACAGAAAAAAATATTATCTGGGCCGTCCAGCCGACGCTTTCCGAATTATGAGTGAGCTCGGCCAGGGTATCTCCAACTCCGGACTCCTAAATATTCCTGTCGGCGAAATTATTACCGGCGCAATTATTGATAGCGAAATACCCCTTCCGCAGACCGGAAAAATTTTAGAGAACGTCCCTTTCACCTCGCAAGTTCCTTTTGGCGACTGGAGCGACTCGCGCCAGGCCGACGGCTGCGAAGAAGCTTCCGCTCTTATGGCGGTCAAATGGGCCCGCGGGCAAAGTTTGACCAAGGACGAGGCCTTAAAAGAAATTACCGGCGCATCTGATTTTATTTTGCAAAAATACGGCGAATACCGGGATACCTCGACATTTGATACTCTGAGTTTGATTATCCGAGATTATTTCGGCTATCAAAGCGCGGCGCTGAAAAAAAATATCTTGTTAACCGATATAATTGACGAGTTGAGCAAGGGAAATATTGTCATCGCGCCCATGAACGGACAAATACTCAAAAACCCGTACTACGCCCAGCCAGGTCCGTTGCGTCATATGATAGTCATTGTCGGTTACGATTCCGTTAAAAAAGTTTTTATCACCAATGATCCGGGAACAGAAATGGGCGGACTTTACGAATACGATATCGATATTTTATTTGGAGCGATTCGCGACTACTCTACCGGTTTTCGCGAGCCAGTTCATGGAATAGAGAAAAATGTTATTGTTGTTTGGAAATAATAATCCATAAATAAGCCGTACAAAAAACACCTTAAGCGAGGTGCTTTTTTATTCTATAAAATAAATGCCCAGTGGTGTTTATCCGAAAGAGGCGGAACTCGCATTTTTAACAAAGTCCCGGCTCTGATTCGCTCCGCCCCGCCGCCGCGCGCTGTTCCGCAAGGCTGGCGCGAGGCGACGGTTGAAAAAAATCAAAATGAGTCAGCCGTAATATAGCTTTTCCCGTCGATTTTTTCAATCTCAAGATCGGAAAAATTTCCCTTCTCGCTCCGCCATTCGTTTGAAAACCCCCAGTCGTTCCATTTCCAAACCGCGACATAATTTCCGTCGCACTTTGGTTTTTCCGAATAATCTCCCTCAACCACGACTAATTCGTTTTCCTCATCGCCATTGATATCCGCAAAAATAAATTCGCAATTCGGCGCCTCAAGATTTGATGATTGCCAGATTGGCCTCATCTCCCCATTAACAAAACCAAAAACAAAAAAATGATTTTTCACGCTCATATCGTTTTCTTTAATCCAAAAAGGTTTTGACGCGCCAAAATTTCCGGCTTTCCATACGGATAAATTCACGTCCAAAACTCCGTCATTGTTAGAATCGGCCAGAATATAATTGTCTATCCACCAGTCAGCCGGCGAGCGCCAAATAATGTTTGCGTTTTCCGTAATTGTCAACCGGCCATTTTCCAGAGAGTAAATTTCCTGGATTGAATTGCTGTCTAAATCCGCCCACTCTTTCTTTGAAGCGATGGCCGCATTTTCGGGAGTTCCGCCATAAATTGCGGCCCTGGAAGTTTTTTCAATATTATTATTGCCGCTGTTCCAAAAATAAACAACCCTGCTCGCTAACGGAAACTCCAATCTTTGCAAGATTTTTTCTGCGTCGCCGTAAGTTGTTATTTTTGGTTGGGCAAAATTTTCCATCGTTATCGGCGAAAGGGAAATTTTACCAATTCCGCTTTTCGTAAAATACGCCTTAATCGTTAACCCTTCTGTTGTTTCCTGAAACCACATTTGATCAAAAACAAAGTTCCCCAAACTATAAAAGATGTATTTCTCTTTGTATTTTTCCATTGTCTGCACGACGTGAGGATGATGGCCGATAACTAAATCCGCTCCGGCGTCAATCGCCGCGTGAGCGAAATTTACCTGCGAATCACCCGGCTTGTCGGCATATTCGGTTCCGGCGTGCATGGAAACGATAACGAAATCCGCTCTTTGTTTCGCTTCTTCCACCGCTTTCGTCATTTTCTCAACCCGCATAAATGCCGTTCCCGCGCGAGTGTCTGTCGCCTCATATGAGGCGCGGGCCGCGTCGGTATCGTTGTAGGCGATAAAGGCAAATTTTATTCCTTTTTCTTCAATATAAACCGGCTGATTTGCTTCTTGTTCGTTTTTCCCCGCTCCAACATATTTTATGCCAGCCCTCCCGAGATAACCAAAAGTATCCTTAAGCCCTTGTTCGCCAAAATCAGGAGTGTGATTGTTAGCCAGCGATAAAATAGAAAACCCCGCTTCTTTTAACGCTTGCTCGGTGCCCGGACTTGACCTGAGAACCATTTCAAAGTCGGAAATTTCTCGTCCTTTTGTAATTGGCGTTTCCAAATTGCCGAAAACTAAATCCGCGCCCTTCAGGTAATCCCGCATTTTCAAAAAGGGATAATTGATATCTTTTTGTTTCTTAGCTGCGCCTTCCACCCCCCGCGAAAAAGAAATGTCGCCGACCGCAAATAAAGAAACTTCCCCGCTTGTTTGAGGAAGTTTCTTTTTCTGCGCCAAAAAATCTAAAAATTCTTCTTCGCCTTCTTGCTTATTGTTTGAAATTCTGTGGTTGCCGAGATAACGCGAACAATAACTCCCGCCCAAAATTGCCGCGGCAAGACCAAGAATAGAGAATAATATTATCCAGGTAATTTTTCTTCGCATTCATTTTATTGTGCCACAAACGCGCTGGTCCATTCCGGTAATTGAGGGGGCTGGCCGGAATTAAGCATTTCCCGCCATTTCGTGTCGGTTAATCTGTCCGACAACGGCCACGGAAATTCATAATAAGAATAAACTCCGCCTTTGGCGATTCTCAACTTGCCGTCAACCGGAACCGCGACATAAATATTGAAAATTTTGCCCGTGCCTTCTTCCAATACTTTGCCGTTAGGATCAGTGGCAACGTCGGCGACAATGGCGGCCGGATTTTGGTCCAAAAAATCTCTTTGGCCCAGTTCTTTATATTGCGGTTCGTCCTGGTTTATCTCAAGCCAGAAATGCTCCAGCTGTCCGCCGTATGAGCGGATAAGCTCATAATCCGCGTCGGTCAGGCTTTCGTTATTTAATTCTTTTTCTGATATTGTTTTGAGCGACATCGCCAGTTGTTCCATGTTGCTCAAACTATCTTTCATGTTCACTGTCAATAATCCCCGCATTTCCAATCCTTCATTTGTCATTTTGAGAAGCGAGGCAAGACGCGCGTAAACATACGGATTCGGTTCAACGTATCCGCGATCGTCTTTCTTTTCGGGGCCTCCGCCGCCAAGTTCGGCGTAAACCTGTTTAGCGTACAGAATAGTATCGTGTTTTAATTCGCTCCAGCTTCCCAGAAAGGTATTGAGTTCCTTTCTGACCCAAGCCGTGTTTTCCATAAATGCCGGGTAGCCGCCCGATTTTTCATCGGTAAGCGGCCGGAGCTGATATAGCCAGCCCCAATACAAATTTTGTGTCCAATTTTCTGTCGGCAAACCGATAATATAAGATTGCATTTTTGTCATATTTTCCGGATAGCAGGCATATTCGGTCTCCCCCTGATTTTTCAAAATATTCAAGGCCTCTTTCGATCCCATCGCTCCCGGAATATCAAGTCCTTTGGGCAGCATTCTGCCTTCGGCAAAGGGGGCGTTCGCGCATGACTCCCCTTTCGGGCCAACTTCTCTCGCGATTAACCGCTGGAAGATGGCGGCGTCAATGGTAAAGCGCTGTCCGAGAAACCGGAAACCCTTTATTTCTTTTTCACGATCGGGCTGTATGGCCGCGTTGAAAATCGGCATTGAGTTTATTTGCGGCGGCTCAAGCGTTTTGGTCGCGTCAACAAAAGAATCAAATTTATTTTTGTCGGTTGATACTGTTTGAGGCGTAGCGTCATTGCCAAAAGTTTTTTCGGCTAAATCTTTAAATTGGTAATAAGTAATATCATCGCTCTTGCCGACGAAAAAGTTTATCGGCTCATAAAGTTTATCCCAGCTATTTTGATTATTTTCTTTATTCAGGGCCAGGGTGATTAAAATTCCGGATTTTATCTCATCGTTATTTTTCAGACGGAAAGTCAATCTGCCATACCACATCATTGACTTGAAATAAGCCTTTAATTGTTCCGTCTTGTCATAATGGCCTCTCGGTATGTATTGCGAATAATCTTCTTTCAGCGCTTCCATCGGCTGCGGTCCTTGCGGAGTATCGATTATTGTATCCTGCCCGCCGCCTATGTTCATCACGGGGGATTTTTCAATTCTCTGGTGAGCGCCAATTAACGCCAATTCCTGACCGACTTCGTTCCGGACTACGGACGGTGTGTTTACCGACGGATCCAGGAGTTTGCTGCCGACCGCAAAAAATCCGACATTCCTTTTGGCGGCATTTTCCCATTCGGTTCCCTTCAAGATGTCATATTGACTCAATGCTTCCGAGAGCATGCCGGCGTTAAGCTGTTTCAGTTCTGCCGCGAGTTTCTGCTCTTCCAATTGTTTGAGCAAATAATCAAACATCAAATGGTAATTATGAAGCATTGAATCGGTAGTAACGAAATTCGGCGTATAGCTATACCGGTTTGATTCATATAGCGGAAAAAATTCATTGTTATAAGCCGGTTCGACTACGAAAGCGTTTTTTACAAGTAAATTTTTTGCCTCCGCGGACAGCGTGAAATCGTTCGCGTTTGACACATTGCTCAAATCCGAACTGACCGAATAAGCCGGAATTTTCGGATTTATATTCACCGGCACTTCTTCGTATGTTGCGAATTTAGAAGCGAACGCAACCGTGGGCTTATAAATATCCTCCACGGTTTTCTTTATGGCTTCGCGATTCAATTTTGGAATAACAAAATAAACGGCCAAGGCCGCAATGGCAAGCACTCCCAAAATACCCGAAATGACTAAAATTTTATTTTTCTTTGACTTCGGTTCCGGCATAACCGGCCGGGGGCTCTCGGGAATTGGCTGATTAAAATTTTGATTGTCCATACTTTTTTGTTCTTTCATTTTTGGTTAAAAGTTGCGATTGGTGGACCGTGGGAGAATCGAACTCCCGTCCTCCGGATGCAAACCGGAAGCTCTACCACTAAGCTAACGGCCCAAGTTATAACTTATGAATTATGATATAATTATTTTAAGCTTATGTCAATCAAAATAACCGTGCTGGGCAGCGGACCATCCGAGGCAATTCCCCGGAAAAACTGTGAATGCTCCGCCTGCCGGGACGCGAGAAAACCAAAAAGCAAAAGCCGGCGGACGAGAAGTTCGGTATTTTTGGAATGGCACGGGAAAAATATTCTGATTGACTGCGGCCCGGATTTTTTTGAGCAAGCCCGGAGAGAAAAGATAAAAAGAATCGACGCGATTTTTCTTACCCATGCCCATTTTGACGCCGGAGAAAATATAAAAAATTCTCCCGCTACGGTTTTCGCGGAAAAACAAACCCTGAAATACCTTGGCCATCTCCACGGGAAATTGCCCCCGGCAAAAATCGTCCGGCCAAACCGTCCGGTAAGGATTGGCGGCTTTGGAATCACACCCTTTCGCGTTCACCATGCCTTCCGTGAAAAAACTTTTCCCACCCTCGGTTTCAAAATCGGCCCGCTGGTTTATGCTTCCGACGTCAGTTCGGTGCCAAAAACTTCGGAAAAATACTTCAGGGGAATCAAGATTTTATTTTTGGACGGAGCCATGTGGCTCGGAAAAAAAATCCCGTGGCATTTGTCGGTTGAACAGGCCATCGCCCTTGCTGAAAAATTCAAGGTTAAAAAACTCTATCTTACCCAGATCGGGCACTCTTTTCCCTCGCACGCTGCCGCCCAGAACGCCGTGAATAAGTACTGCCGAGAAAATAAAATAAAATTTCCCGTTCTTTTGGCTTACGACGGACTAAAAATTAAAATTTAATTGGGTTGGTTTTCCACTCCGAAAAACTCCTTGCTTATTGGGGAGTTTTCTGCTACAATTAGCCTAAACGTTAATTTAATTTTAATCAAAAAATTTCAATAAAAATAAGCTATGGCTGCGATCAATTTCCCCAAAATGGAAGAAGAGATTTTAAAATTTTGGAAAGACAAAAAAATATTCGAAAAATCAGTCAATAAAAAAGCGCCACATGGTGACTATGTTTTTTATGACGGCCCGCCCTTTGCCACTGGCTTACCACATTATGGCCATATTTTAAGTTCGGTCATTAAAGACGTCGTGCCCCGTTACTGGACGATGAAAGGCTACTCCGTGCCGCGCCGTTGGGGTTGGGATTGTCATGGCTTGCCAATTGAAAACATCGTCGAAAAAGAATTAAAAATTTCCGGAAAAAAACAAATTGAATCAATCGGCATTGATAAATTTAATGAAACTTGCCGTGGCAAAGTTCTAACCTACACTAGCGAGTGGAAAAGGATGGTCGATCGCATCGGTCGCTGGGTTGATTTTGATAATTCTTACAAAACCATGGACGCCACCTATATGGAAAGCGTCTGGTGGGCGGTAAAAACTATTTGGGATAAAGGTTTAATTTATGAAGGTAGAAAAGTTTTGATGTATTGCCCGCGTTGCGAAACACCAGTTAGTAAAGCTGAGGTGGCCATGGACGACAGCTACCATAATATTGCCGAGGAATCAGTAACCGTTAAATTTAAAGTTAAAAATCCTGCCGCGCATAATTTTCCGGAAAAGACTTTTATCCTAGCTTGGACCACCACGCCCTGGACCCTGCCAGCCAACGTGGCTTTGGCTGTAGGTAAAGAAATTATTTATGTTTTAGTTAAACAAAATGATGAGCATTATTTATTGGCTCATGAATTGGTTGATAAAATTGTTACTGGCGATTATTCCGAAGAGCAAAAAATGCCGGGCGCTGATTTAATTGGTATTGAATATGAGCCGCTAATCGATATTCCGTCAATCCAAAAAACCGGCAAACCAGCTTGGTATGTTACTGATGCCGATTTTGTTACCACCGCCGATGGCACCGGTGTGGTGCACACCGCCGTAGTTTACGGCGAAGAAGACTACAATTTAGGTCTCAAAAAAGATTTACCAGTTGTGCCGCTACTCGACGAAAAGGGTATCTTTAATGCCGATGCGCCAGAATTAATTCGCGGCCAGTATTTTAAAGATTCCGAGAAAGTTATAAAAAATTATCTGACAGAAAAGGGCCTGCTTTTCGCTAAACAAAATTTCACTCACTCTTACCCACACTGCTGGCGTTGCGACACTCAACTTTTTTACAACGCTATTTCCGCCTGGTTTATTGATATCCAAAAAATAAAATCACGCCTGATTGAACTAAATGAAAAAATTAACTGGTATCCAGGCAACCTTAAACACGGACGATTTTTAAATATTTTAGAAACTGCCCCCGATTGGAACATTTCTCGTAACCGTTATTGGGCCACTCCGCTGCCCTTTTGGAAATGCGACAACCCGGCTTGTAGCCATCAAGAATGCATAGGCAGTTTAGCCGAATTAAAAAACAAGGCTATTAATTACGATGAGGTTTACTCCTCGGACGACATAACCAAAGTCGATTTACATAAACATTTAGCCGATCAGATTAAACTCAAGTGCGTTAAATGCAGCGGCTCTATGACCAGAATTCCTGAAGTTATTGATTGCTGGGTCGAATCGAGTTCGATGCCATTTGCCGAGCATCATTATCCATTTGAAAACAAAGAAATTTTCAAATCGCGCTTCCCCGGCCAGTATATCGCCGAATACATCGCTCAAACTCGCGCTTGGTTTTATTATATGCATGTCATGGCCACGCTGCTGTTCAACGACATTAGCTTTAAAAATTGCGTCTGCACCGGCACAATTTTAAACGAAAAAGGTGAAAAATTATCAAAGTCAAAACGCAACTACACTGACCCCTGGGAAATTATCAATCTCTACGGCGTCGATGCCTTGCGTTATTATTTAATGTCCAGCGTGGTAATGCAAGCTGAAAATTTATTCTTCAACGAAAAAGAAGTCAAAGACATTTATAACAAAGTACTGAATATTTTGAACAACGTCGAATTATTTTATCAAATGTATGCCGGCGACAACACACCATCAACCGAAGAAATAAATCACGTTTTAGACAAATGGATCTACGCGCGGCTGCAACAACTAATTGCCACGGTTACTGAAGAAATGGATAACTACAACACAGTTAAAGCCACACGGCCGATTAAAGATTTTATTGATGACCTTTCTACTTGGTATCTGCGCCGTTCCCGCGACCGTTTTAAAGGTGACGACGAGCAAGACAAACTAGAAGCTCTTACTACCTTACGCCGAGTTTTGGTTTTGCTAGCGAAGATAATGGCGCCGTTTATGCCGTTTGCGGCCGAAAAAATTTATCTCGATTTAACTGCCAACCGCACTGAAACAAAAGGCAACACTAAAGAGTCTGTCCACTTAGAAGTTTGGCCGGAGGTTAAAAAAGAATTATTAAACACCGAAGTTTTAACTTTCATGGCTACCACCAAAAAAATCGTGGAAGCCGGACTTGCTGCTCGGGCCGCGGCCGGAATAAAAATCAGGCAACCACTCGCTTCTTACTCAACGGCTTTGGCAAAAGAACTCCACTCCGAATATATTGAAATTATCAAAGAAGAACTGAATATTCTCGAATTAAAATTCGGCGAAGACAAATTAGATATTGAATTGACCGAAGAATTAAAAGCCCAGGGGCTGGTTAGGGAAATCGTCCGTTCGGTTAATTCCTTGCGCAAGGAGGCCGGCCTTACCATCTCCGACCGGATTATACTTTACTACGAAGCGGAAGAGGTATCCGAAAAAGTCTTGCGCGGATTCGAAGAAAGAATAAAGAAAGAAACCTTGAGCGAAAAACTGGAAAAGGGCCGGACGGAAGTTATCGGGGAAAAAGAAATCGAGGGAATCTGGCTTGGAATTAAAAAAATATAATATGAACGTAAAACAAATTTTTGATTTGGCGATAAAGATGGGCGTTGATTCCGACTTGCGCGGAAAGGCTGCCGTGCAGAAATTCCTGAAACGAAAAAAAGAACAGCTCGAAAAACTAAATAGGGAGCAAAAAGAAGAATTCGATCCTGAATCCCTGATCAATCCGTATCTCGACAGTCGGATTCATTTTGATTCAGGGAAAACGCCGGTCAAAAAAATCCTGGCCGGAATAGATATGGAGGGCGCGGAAATTTTTCTGGCCGACAAGCTCGGAAATATCGATTTGATTTTGGCTCATCATCCGCGCGGAAAAGCCCTCGCCAGTCTGGCCGATGTAATGCACTTGCAGGCGGAGGTATACGCCCAGTACGGCGTGCCGATTAATATTGCTGAATCAATCCAAAAAACCCGGATCGAAGAAGTCGCCCGCGGCGTCAACCCAATCAACCATTATCGCCCGATTGATATCTCCCGCCTTTTAAAAATTAGCTACATGAATGTCCACACCCCCTGCGATAATCTGGTTGCCAATTTCTTGAAGAAAAAAATATCCGCCGCCAAGCCGGAATATGTCGGAGAAATTCTCAAATTATTGAAAGAAATCCCCGAATATAAAGAAGCGATAAAACAGGGCGCCGGACCGCGTCTTTTCGCCGGACATCCGGAAAATCATTGCGGGAAAGTAGCCGTCACAGAAATTACCGGCGGCACCGAACCTTCGTCTAAAATCTACGAAAAGCTGGCCCAAGCCGGCGTCGGCACGATCATCGGCATGCACCAGTCGGAAGAACATAAAAAAGAAGCCGAAGCGGCCCATATCAATGTCATTATTGCCGGGCATATCTCCTCCGATTCGATCGGCATGAATTTATTTTTGGATGAATTGGAGAAAAAAGGAATCGATATTATCCCCTGTTCTGGTTTAATCAGGGTTAAGAGATTTAAAAAGACGCGCAATAAATAATTTGCCAACGCGCTTGCGTTACAAGTTATAAGTTACACGCTTCACGACGATGATTTCTTACCTCAAAGGAAAAATTATTTATAAAGGAAACCATTTCGCCATTTTGGAAACTGGCGGCGTCGGTTTCCGGGTTTTTTTGTCGGAATCATATCTCCTGAAATATAAAATTGGGGAAACCGTAGAAATTTTTGCCCACGAATATGTCCGCGAAGACAGCCGCGAACTTTACGGTTTCGGTACGGCCGAAGAACTGCAATTTTTTTGGCAACTGATTGGCATTTCCGGAGTCGGTCCGAAAATGGCCCACAAATTAATCTCCGCCTACAAGCTTGAAAAGCTGGAAAAAGCCGTTTCCGAGGGAGATTTGGCAATTCTCGGAACTATCCCCGGCGTCGGGAAGAAGACAGCTCAAAAAATAATTCTGGAACTCAAGGGAAAACTCGTTACCGGAAAAACCGTCTCGGCCGACAATGAAATAGTCGATGCCCTGGTCCGCTTGGGCTATTCAAAAAACGAAGCGCAGGAAGCAGTCGGGAAAATCGGCGAAGAAATAGAAGGGGCTGAAAACAAAATCAAAGCGGCTCTGAAAAATTTAGGGAAATAAAAATGTCAGAAATAAAAACAATCAGCGACAAAACAGTTTGGAATAATTTTTTATTAAGCCAGCCGACCCAGACTGGAATTTTTTTGCAGAGTGCCGAGTGGCTTGATTTTCAGGAAACGCTGGGCCACAAAACTTGGCGGTTGGCCGCCCTAGACGAGCAAAAAAATATTCTCTCCCTCTCCGGGGTGGTCGAAAATAAACTGCCGTTGGGTAAAAAATCTTTTTATATTCCTCGCGGCCCAATCGGCGAACCGAAAGAATTAATTGAAGAAATTATAAAAATTGCGGCAAAAGAAAATATTATTTTTCTAAAAGTTGAACCACCAACAAAGTTTCAAGTTTCAAGTTTCAAGTTTCAAGAAATTACGTCCGTTCAGCCATGGCAAACGCTTGTACTCGACCTTACAAAATCGGAAGGTGACCTGCTCGCGGCCATGCACGAGAAAACTCGTTATAATATCCGGCTGGCCGAGAAAAAAAAGCTTATTCTAGAAAATGAAACATTTGAAGATTTCTGGAGATTGATGGCGGAAACAACAGGACGAGATAAATTTAGCGCTCACCCTCAAAAACATTACAAACAAATGCTTGACGCGCTTTCAGGCAATGGAAAAACCGGCATGCGAGCAGAACTAAAAATTGTTTATTCAGAAAATCAACCGCTTGCCGCGGCCATCATCGGTTATTTTGGCGACACGGTTACTTACATCCACGGCGCCTCTTCCAATGAAAACAGAAACCTAATGGCCCCATATTTTCTCCATTGGGAAATTATTAAAGAAGCAAAAAATCTTGGCTATAAATTTTACGATTTTTGGGGAATTGATGAAAAAAAATGGCCGGGCGTCACCCGTTTTAAAAAAGGATTCGGCGGCTTTGAAATAAATTATCCCGGAACTTTTGACTTGCCAATCAATAAAACCTGGTATACAATTTACACTCTGGCAAAAAAATTTATTTAAGCCCTCGTAGTTGAATGGATACAACGCCTCCCTCCGAAGGAGGTGGTGCAGGTTCGATTCCTGCCGAGGGCAATTAGCAACTATTGCCGCTTCCGCGGTTTTTAAATACTTGACAAAAAATCAGATTAATGTAAGATACCGATATATGCAAAATCAGAATCCCGGACATAATTACAAATATAATTCAAACCTCTCTCAAGGAAGGGATTTTTTGCCTATACTATAAAATAATCAATTTCTCCGAATACAAAGCAAAAACCTCTTCCCCGGAAGAGGTTTTTGCTTCTTCCGGGGGCCAGTCATTCTTTAAAAAGAAAGGAGAAACAGACATGGCCAGAGAAAGAGCGGCCGGTATTATGTGGTATTTTGAGGCGGTCTCCCGCGGGGAGCACTACAAAGGATGGGTGGAAATTAACAAAGTCGTCTTTAACTACGAACTGATTCTCGCTATCCCGTTTCCCCGTCTCTTGCCCGCCGACCTGCCGGAAAATATCAAGGACGTCGGAGAAATCCGGCGCCGTTTCCGGCTCACGCTCCAGCGCGGCAATACCGAACTGGATCTCGACGACGCGGAATATGGAATCTTCCTTGCCCTGACCTTCGGCCAGCTTCTGCGCGAAGGCCGTGAAAGCCCGCCTTCTTTTGAGTTAGGTATGACTGTCATCTCTCTCCACCCGAGCGCTTGCGAAACTCTAAGCACCCCCAAGTTCGGCTGCGTCTTTGACGGCTAGATAAGCCGCCATCAAAGACCTGAGCAAGTCTTTAAACTGCTCTTTTTTTCTTGACATTTTTCTGTATTTTTTGTTAAATACCAAAACCGCTAGGCGATTGAACAATCTCGAGAACAGAAAAAGGAGGATGGGATGGACGGAGCGCCGGATCACAGAACTCTCCGAAGAAAACGCTATGCCGCATACCGCTGCGCGAAATGCCGCAAGTTCCACCGGACCGAACCGGGCGAATGCGACTGCGGATCCCGCCAATGCGACATGTTGTTGCTCAAGGCGGCGGAATACTGCGAAATCTTTGGGCACAACGGTTCGGAGATGCTCGTGCCTGGCACTGAACGAGTCGAACGGAAGGCGGAATTCGAGGTAGCGGCCAAGAGACGTCTTCCCGCCCTCTTGAGCCACCAGTATCGTTCCTACTGCGCCCGATGTGGGATGCAAAAGACAAGGAGGAAGGTCGAGAGTCCGACCAACGGCCGGCTATAAACCGACGGCCTGAAAACCAACTCCAACCGGCAGAAAATCCGCAAGGATGCTCTGCCGGATTTTTTTATCAAAAAAAAGACAAAATAAAAGGGCGAATGGTTAGTTCGCCCGTGTTTCCCTCCTCGGAAATCAGTGGTATTTGCGAGGATCGGGGATCACCTTGCCGATCGAAGTCCACCACGGTTCCCTGGTTTCGGGATCGAGCCAGGTTCCCTTGACGTTCCGCTCCCAGGCCCGGCGCTGCTCGTAGCGCGTGAGCTCCTCGTCGAGAAAGCGGAGAAGCGCTCCCGGCAGCCGGACCGGAATGAGCGCCAGACTGACGGCGCCGCCGACCACCTTGCGAAGTGAGTCGTATCGCTCCTTGAGGCTCGTTTCTCTCCTGCTCCTCCCAATTGGCGCTCCGCCTTCCTGCCCGAGTTTGCACATCGCCTTCCCTCCTCTAGCCGGCCATACCGGCCTCAGCCTTTGGCTCGCCACTCCCCTCGATTGCGGCGGCAACGATCGCCCGGTACTCTTCCCAGAGCGCTGTCCTCTCCCTGCGAAGGTTTCCCTCGGTCAGGTGAAGGTCAGAGAGCGCCGCCTCGATCTGGGCCAAACGTTTGATGATAGCGTCCTTGCGGTCTTCCTTGGGTTTTTCTGCCGGCATCACCTAACCCTCCTTTTGTTCTTAACTTAATTTATCATTACAAAATTGTCAACCTGCCAAAATAAAAACTGCCCGTCTCATTCTGGAAACTAGGCAGTGTTGCTGAACTTTCTTTTCTTCGCGCCGCTGATCCTACTCAAGAGGAACAAAAACCGAAAGGCATTCCGCGCGAAGACCGCGCCGCCCGGTTTCCTGGCAGATCTCGGCCGGACTACGCGGACCAACGCAATACTCTCTCACTTTGATTGCGCCATTCTCGTCCCAGACGAGAACTGTTTTGCCCGGATACTGCTTGCGCAAGTTGTCCCAGTTTCGATCGAGAAATCGCCTCAATGGCAAAATCTTTTTAGCAGCCTCCTTTATTTTACGAACCGAGCCGGAATCGCCGGCAGGATGGCAAGCCCCTGCAAGTCCATTCTCGCCCTCGCGCATTTCCCCAAGGCGCGCCGCGCAGATCCAGCATCCATTGACGAGGTGTTTCGCAAAACGCTTGCGCTTCTCGAGGTCGCCTCGTCCCGACGACGGGCCGGGACAAAGATGTACTATGGCATCTTCATACAAAAAACCCGAGTCGCAAGGAACGTCCGGCGGGAAAGCTTCCAGAACAATCGCGCGAAACTTCTGCGCGAACTTGCCTCCCGACTTTTTCCCCCGTCCTTCCGCCTTTTGTTTTTTCATCGCACCCTCCTTATGTATCAAAGTTAAGCCATAATTACCGGCATGTCAATATAAAAAACTAACGCCCCCAAAGCGTTAGTTTTTCAATTTTCAATCCTATTTCACTATCCCTTTTCCTTCAGCCATCTGGTCGCCATCAAGATTCGTTGTCAGGACTCCACCGGACTTGCTGATTGTCCCTCCGGTTGACTTGTCTCCTACCGCAAGGGACGTATCCAAAATTAAGGTTAGAAGTTTTCCCTTTTCCGCCTCAGCCGGAGTAACGGTTATTTCAAAATTCACCTCAAGCTCTTTGATGTCCAGCGGAATCCTGTTCAATGTCCAGGCGATTTCACGGGTCGCTTCATCGAACTTCAAATCTCCGGCTTTAATTTCAAATTTGTTTGACCACTTTATATTTTCCGGTAAAATTGTGCTCACTTTCAAATTTTCCAATTCGTGCAGTGAGTTGGAAATTTTCCAAAAAATCCTGTAAGCCGTCGTTTCTCCGACTTTGGGCGGCAATGGCCCGGTTCCCACAGCGATATTGTCATCATTAAAATATCTCGCCGCGGTTTCGAAAGAAAGATCGGAATTAACTTTCAAATTAATCACGTTGCTCTCGATGGTTTCTTCTTTCACTTCCCCTCCCATTTTCCCTATTTTAACCGTGACCAAACTCTTTATTGCGAAATCTTTGACGCCCCAATCTTTAAATTCCGTAAAGGATTTCAATTTAATCTGGAAATTAATCGTTCCTTCCGCGCTTGGCGCCAATTTGCCAAGCGAACTAATTTGCTTTTTGTTCCAGGTGATCACACCCTGACGGATTTCCGGCGATAATTGGGTACCAAGCACCAAACCGTCGCTGTCGTCTTTCAGCGATGTCCAATCCAAAAGCATCTTATTGTTGCGGGAAGTAGATTCAAAGACCATTTTTATTTCCACATCGCCCAATTCCGCTTTATCCTTGTTTTGGTAAGCGATTGAATAATTTAACGTATCGCCAAAATTTACCGTTCGGTCCTTCGAATCTCCGTTGGCAATCAAAGTCGCTACCATTGCGCCTACCAGCGCATTAGTCTTAAAGTTGCTTTCTTTTTGCAGATAAAAATTATCTCCTTTTACGAAACCAATTTGCGCCTTGAATTCTCTTTCCCCCTCGGCTGTCGGCCCAAAAGAACCACTGAATTCTATTTCTTTCTCTTCCCCCGCTCCCACTTCGGCTATATCCCAGCTTGATATTTCTTTTTCCCCGGATTTTTCCTTGAAAGAAAAATCCGCCGGAGCTAAAATGGAAATTTTAACATCTCGGATTGCGGCCGCGGAATTGTTTTTATATTTTATTTTAAAAGTCGCTTCGCTTTTCGACAAAACTCTTTCCGGCCCGGTAAGTTCCAAGCCGAGCGCCGAATTATCGATTTTTGTAACGGCAGTCGCTATCTTTTGGAATTCGGAATTAAAATCGCCGGGCTTGTAAGTCAAAACCGCCTGTATCGCTTGCAACGAATCCAGGGCGCCGCGTAGCGATCCGCTTATTTTTATTTCCCCGGTTTCCCCCGCCGCCAAGCTTCCCAGCTGCCAAAGATTATTGCCTTCCGAGGCGCTCGGCGAAACTTCTCCTAAAACGAAATCATCAGGAAGTCTTACCTCAACTTCTGCCTGCCCCAACGGGACATCTTCGCCATTTGTGTATTTGATTACATATCCCATTGTTTCCCCACCGGCCAACGAGGCGGGCGCGGAGATTTCCAGACCGACTTTTTCCCCGGTGAAACTTCTTCCTTTTCCGAAAAAGAAAAATCCGGCCCAAGAAAGAGCGGCCAAAAAAGCGAAAAATATTACTAAGCCGCCCAAAATCATCTTGGCCCTGCTTCTTTTTCTACGATAGATCTTTGACATATCAGGCATTTCCCCGTCTTCTTCCTTATAAATCTCTCTTAACTCTTTCTCCATTTCCTTCTTGCTGGAGCGTTTTTCTTTCTTTGGCAAACCTTCCCGCAATTCTCCTTGCGGCTTTATCACGGAAAGCATTTTCTCTTCTTCGGGCGCATCAAGTTCAATTCTTTTCTCCTCGGCTACCAGCAATCCCGGCTCCGCTTTCCCTGTTTTATCCAGGCTATCGACATTTTTATTCTTTTTCCTTTTTTCTTTTCCCCCTGCCATATAAAAATAATTTTATTATTTTTTTATAAAACCAACTGAGTAAAGGCGATCGCTAGAAAGCGGAGCCGCTACATTGACTGACAAATCTCCCAGCCCGGCGCCTTCGCCATAAAGCCAAGCCGGCTGCCAATTTATTGGAAAATCAATTCTGCCCGTGAAATCTGATTTTGCCCCTGGTTGTTTTTGGAGCATCAATTGATAAAAAACTTTTTCCGGCCCCCGATCCCCAAGCCGGCCTAAAACTGCGTCAAGCCAGCTCTCTTCTTTCCCTCCGACAAAAAATAATTTGAAAGGTAAAAGATATTCCAGGGTAACAGTTGCCTCTTCTCCCGGATCGACCTGAATCCAATTCCCAAAAACCGTTTTTCCGAATTCAATGTTAATTCGCGTGCCGCTTGCTGCATCAATCATAGTTCTCCCTTCGATATTTTTGAGATCTGCGTCCGCCCGGTAATCGCTCTCGGGCTTCTCAAAAAGATTTTCCGGCGGAGCCTCGAAGCCTTGGACAGAAAGCAAGGTACTTCCTTTTGGAACATAAACCCTAATGTAATCAACGTTGCGCACGCCGGTAAACGCCTCTCCCTTGACCCCGCCATGCGCCCGCCTGATTGTCAGCCTGTTTTTGACATAACCGTCTTCAGAAATTGTTGTTTTCAGATCAACTGTTTGGTTTATGACTTTATCGGTTTTTCCGCCTCCTAAATTTGCGTTTATTACGGCCAAAAAATCCGAATTATCACCGGCATCCTTTATTTGCCCGCCCCAACCTAAATTTAAAATTTCATGCTCTACCTCCGGATAAACCGAATAAACTAAAATGTCTTTCTCCTGAAGCGATTTTAGCGCGACGGACAAAATTTTGCCAAACTGCCCCGGATCGCTGGCCGTTATCTTCTCGATAAGTTTTGGCATCATGTCGCCAATTATCTTCTTGGGCTTGTTTTCTTTTTTGTCGTATTCCAACTCAACATCCTTTTGCATTTCATCAACGAAGTTTTTCTGGTTCATTGTCTCGCCGTACTCGGGCATATCGATCGGTCCGACAATTCCCAAAAGTTCGGCGACAAAATCGGAGTTTATGGCGATTACGCCGTCAACTGTCGGCCCTCCCCCCTTTTCATAAAACCATTTTACCTTTGCGGCCGAGGCCGGAAAATCCGGGAACCAATTTGCGTCCTGCAATTCCCACCTCGCATTTACCAGGCGCAAAGGCTCGGGAGCGATAATTCTTTCTTTCAAAGATCCGGTAAAATCGTATGGTCCGCCTCCCGGCACTTCTAAATTTCTTATCTCCCCGCGGTTAAAATCAACCAGGGCAAGACTGCCCATAAAACCTCCTGTCGGACGAATTTCGCTTGAATTTTGGAAAACAAACAAATATCTTTTATCCGACTCGTCTCCTAAAAATTTTACCATCAAATCGGAAATAGAAATTAACTTTTTCAAACTTTGGACAAAACCCGGCAGTCTGTTCTGGAGCTTGGCAAACGCCTCGCGCTTGTCTTCCGGAACGGCCTCAAGTTTCACACCCGACAGACGTTCCGTAGCGGCCGATACTTCCGGTAAGATTACTGCCAATCTGTTTCTCAAAATTTTTATTTTCTTCGTTAACTTCCTCTCATCTTCTTTGGCTGAAAAATCAGCGATGCTCTGCATTATTCTCCCGCCGGCCCAGGCAAATTTTTCTCCGGAAAAAATTACTGCTTCTCCGGCTGAAAATTTATCGCCTCCGACCGGCATCGCCTTAATAAGATTTGCAACGGCGAAATTAATTTCCTGAATTTCCGTTCCGGCCAAGCCGAATTGACCGGCTGCCTCGTCGAATTGGGCGGCTGCGGCGGAAAAGTTGGAATCTGAAATTTCAGCGCTCCCGGCCATGAGGCTCTCGTAAGCTTTTTCTGCGCCACGCAAGGCTTCGTTTCCCGTTTCTTTCAAATTTCCAAAATAGGAAAAAACCTGAAGCGGTAAAACAAAAATAAAGGCCACCAATCCAAAATTTAAAATTTTTCTGTAATCGGCGAGGTCGTACTTTAAAAAACTAAAAAAACGCGAGGAAAAACCGTACACTTCCCGCGCTATATTTTTCGGAAAAAATAATAGACTTGAAGCTGCTCTTTTCGCCAAACCGAAGATAACGCGCAAACCACCGGCTAAAGTAGAAGAAATTTTTCCTACGAGATTGGTTAGAAGATAAAAAGGATTAGGAAATTTTCTTCTGTAATCATTTTTTGAAAATTTTTTATTATCTTGCTTTTGCGCGGCTGGCCTCGTTTCCCGTGTTTCGCTTATGATTTTTTTCAAATCAAGAATATGCGGCGAAGGCCTGCCGGCGGAAGAAATCTCCCAATCGATTTCCTTTTCCTTGTTAATTTTATTTTTTGCCGATGGCATTTTGATAAACTTTTAAAGTTTGTTCCGAAAGCTTTGTCCAATTATATATTTTTACCCGCTCCAATCCGGAAGTTATAAGTTTTTTTCGCTTCTCCTCGTCGGTCCAGGCCAGTTTTATTTTCTCGACCATATCTTCTTCGTTTTTAGGATCAAAGTAAGCGGCCGCCTCGCCGTAGATTTCCGAAAGGCACGAACCGCTTGAAGCAACAACCGGCAAGCCATAACTCATCGCTTCAAGACCGGGCAGGCCAAATCCTTCCACAAACGACGGGAAAACATAAAGCCGGGCATTGCGGTAAAGATCGGCAAGCGTCGCCTCGGAAACAAAGTCGGTAAAAATTACATCCCGCCCAATCGGCGCTCCCTTAATTTCTTCTTTTATTCTTTTATAGAAGTAATCTTCTTTCCCAACTAGCACCAATTGACAATCCAGCCTAAGTTTAGGAAAAATTTTTATTAACCCATCCAAATTTTTGTGCGGATAAGCGTTGCCGACATAGAGGAGATACGGTTTCTCTATCCCAAACTTGGCAAGATTTTTTTTCTCCGGCATCTTGAGTTGGCCGTACTCCACTCCATCGCAGGCTTCATAGGTCACAAAAATTTTTCCAGGATCAGTTTTAAAATATTTTACCAGTTCTTTTTTAGTACACTCGGAAACAGTAATAATTTTTTTTGCCCGACGAAGACCGAGGCCAATAACCAGCCTGTAGGCAAGATATTTCATTTTGTAGAGAAGCGGCCCCAAAGTTGTCGCCCGCGGAGTCGGGAACTGAAGTAAAATCAAATCGTGGATTGTGGCGACAAATTTTACCGGACAAAAAATCGGAATGTTGAAGTGCGGGAAATGCATCAGGTCGATTTTTTCCCGCCATATGGCGCACGGCATCATGATTTGCTCTTTCAAACCATACCAGCGGTAATCGGCCAAAACTTTCTTAAAATTTGAAACCTTGGGAATATAATAATCCCAGTTTTCTTTCCGCAAAAATATTATATATTCGTTTTTCTGGTCAATTTTTTCCAAATTTTCAATCAACCGTTCCACATATCTCCCCAAACCCTTGCCCACCGGCCCGAAAAACCTTGCGTCTATGCCTATTCTCATATATACATTATTATAGCAAAAAAAAGAAAATAAAAAAAGACGAGAGATTCGGCCTCTCGTCTGGCTCTTGAGAGCATCCTGCAGGATAGATCTCAGCGCGTGAAAAACCTTCTATCCTGGATCCCCCGTGTTGAAATACTTCACTAAGCAATAGAATACCGCCCAAAAGATCACGCAGATGAGTATGGTTCTGAACGGTTCGGAGATGGATTCGAAAAAGTAGACGATGTGATCCACGGTTGAGTGGGGTTTCGCCTGCACTTTCACCACTTGTCCCGACGAATCACATTGACAGTCAACCTTGTCAGGATCCGAAACATAGTTCTGGCACGCCGGACAAGGCTTTCCCTTCCTCACACATCCACAAAACAAACAAAACGCCAAAAACCAAACTGCTTTTTTCATTTCCGCCCTCCTTTTGTAAACTATTCCTTATCTTATACACAAAAATTTATAAAGTCAACTAAGTTTTACTCAAATAATTTTGATGCATCTGCCGCACAGGTTCCCCAACTAAATTTTTCCGCCTGTTTTTTACCTTTTTCAATTAATGCGTTCCGCAAATTTTCATCAGCCAGACACTCGGCCATAACTTTAGCCAGCTCGGCCGGATTATACGGATCAACCATCAAGGCTGCTTCGCCCATTATCTCGGGAAGCGACGAAGCAGTACTTGTAATCACCGGCGTTCCAGCCGCCGCGGCTTCAAGCGGCGGGAAACCGAAACCTTCATAAAAAGACGGATAGACGAAAATTTTAGCCAATTTATAAAAAGCCGATTTCTCTTCCGGGTTGATATAATTTATAAATTTTATATCCTCGCGCGCCGGGCTTTTCTTGGCGCAATCAATAATTTTTTTATAGAGCCATCCCTTCGGACCGACAATGATTAACTTAAAACTTAAAACTTGGAACTTGGAACTTTGTTTTAGTATCTCAAAAGCGCGAATTAATCCTTCAATATTTTTTCTTGGCTCAAGTGTGCCCAGGGACAAAATAAAATTTTCCGGAAGATTATATTTTTTCTTGACTGCTCCAATGTCTGGAGAATCCCCACCGCTTCTAACACCGGAATAAATTACCTCTATTTTCCCCGGCGCCACACCGCAGAATTCTGCTACGTCTCTTTTTGTATTTTCCGAAACGGCAATCACCTTATCGGCGTCGCTAATTAATTTACGCGGGTTGACAAACCAGTGCCACAACCGACGCTTCCGGGAAAAAAATTTCTGGTAGCACAGGAAAGATAAGTCATGAACCGTGATAATTTTTTTGATACCGGACGATAAGGAAATAAAATTCAGATTGGGTATAAAAAAAATGTCTAAATTTTTGTTAATCATCCTGTCAATCTTCGGCCATTTCAAAAATTTAAAACAAAAATTCAATAATTTATTTGGCCAGTGAAATCCGCAAAACTTTACATTGGAAAAATTTTTCCATTCTTTCGGCAATAAATCGTCAACTTTACGGAAAGAATTATAAAATAAAAAATACTGATTTTCTTTATCTATACCAAAAAGGGCGTCGAGGAGCTGAAAAGTATATTCTCCGACGCCGCTTCTTTCTTTTTCTAACAATGATCTTACGTCAACGCCTATATTCATAAATTAAAACGTCCCGGTGGCAATATATTGAACTGTCTGGGAGTAGAGGCCAGCCGGAGAGGTCGGGGAAATCGCGGCCCGATGGGTAACAGTGGAACGATTGGCGACTGTGTCGGCAACCGGACCGGTAACCGAGAGAATTTCCTTTAAGGCGGAAGGGATAGGGGTGTCGTCAATCGCGAAATTGTAGCCCACGTTATTCACTTCGGTCCAGGCCGTTCCGCCTGAAAGGGCGATACCATAGCCCTCGGCGCCGATTGAGACAAGGGAATCGTCAACAATATCATTTACATCATCGGCGGGATTAGCGTCGCTGTTTAGCTTGGCATTCGTGCCATCCGAGATAGCCTGGATCGTGATCTTGGCGCCGCCCGTGGCATTCGTGCCAACGGCCAGGTAATAGCCACAGTTCTTGACCGAGACGGTGTCAAGAACGCCAAGATTGCAGGCTGGAGAAGAAATGACGAAAGTGAAGGTAGGATCGACGTTCGCGGTCACGACCACGGAGTCATCATCGACAATTCCAACAGCGCAAGCATTGGTATCACCAATTGTCCCGGCAAAACGGACAATGTAGGAACCAACTAAGGTGGGATTAACAATCTGTGAATTCCCAGCTCCCCCGGTCGTGGCATTGGTGCCGATTTCAATTGTGACCGCAGAATTCGTGCCGGGCGGAGTGTAGGAAGGACAGGCGGTGAAGGTAATCAACTGGCCAACAACGGCGGTTATCTCAATAGCGTCGCTTCCTCCGCAGCCGCCGTTCGCGACAATTGTTTCTTCCGCGCCGGTGTTAATGTCATAATCAAGCGGATCGGCTGAAGAGAGGGCAGTAAGGTCAAAGTCGGATTGGAGATTCAAGGTCAAGGTGTCGCCGGCGTCCCAATTGACACCTTCGCCCAAAGTGAGCTCGATCGTATGGTTCGCGGCGGTGCTGACCTTCAAGCGGGAAAGGGTGTCTTTCATCTGGGGCGACGCAGAAGTGCCAAACTGAGCGAAACGCTCTCTCGCTCCCCCGGCTATGGAAGTAAAACTCCCGCCAGCAAAGACAATCGGACTGCCGGTTGCCAAAGCATACACAGTACCGTCGTCAACATCAGGATCCCAGGAAGTGGCAAGACCGGTTGTTGTGTCAATCCCGGCCAAGCGGCTTCTCACTTGGCCGCCCGCATTTGTAAAACCTCCGCCAACGTAAAGTGTGGTTCCGTAAAGCACGAAAGTTTCCAACGCCCCTCCGGATATTTGCGGATTCCAGGCGGTAACATTTCCGGTTGTCGCGTCAAGAGCGGCGAGATAGGTACGCGCCCCGCCGCCGAGAAAATTAAAAGATCCGCCCACATAAACAGCCGAACCGTCAACTAAAATATCGTTACAGTCGCCGTTGGGCATCGGCGCCCAGCCGACTATGGCCGCGCCGGTCGTATTGTTTAATTTTGCCGCGTAACGGTATAACTGGCCGCCAATGGAACCAAATGTCCCGGCGACATAAACGTAAGAACCACTCAGAGAAATATCATAAATCGGGTTATTGGCGTTCGGGTTCCAGCCGGTTGCTAAACCCGTCCCGAGATTAATAGCCGCGCCCCTGTTTCTTACCGCTCCGCCGATATTACTAAAGTGCCCGCCGACATAAATAATAGAACCGCTCAATTTAAGAACATAAACATTGAAACTCGCGTTTGGGTTCCAGCCCGTGGCATTGCCGGTCGCCGCGTCAAGCGCGGCGATGCGGTTCCTCGCCGCTCCGCCGATATTGGTAAAAAGTCCGCCGGCATAAACCGTACCTCCGCTGACCTCTATGCTGTAGACCGTGTCATTGGCATTGGGATTCCAGGAGGTTGCCTCGCCGGTTGTTTTATTAAGGGCGGCAATATAATTGCGATTTTTAGCATTGATCAAAATAAAATTCCCTCCGACAAAAATATTGGACGGACCAAACCCAACAGTATAACAATCAGACGAGGCTGAAGGGTCCCAGGAAATGGAGTTCCCTGTTGTCTTATCTAGGGCGGCGACGCCTTGACGCGTCTGCCCGCCGATTGTCGTAAAAGCTCCGCCGACATAAACCGAACTGCCGCTTACTGTCACAAAATAAAGTTGGGCGTTGGCATTAGGATTCCAAGAAGTTGGCGTGCCGTCAGTGTTATTTAGAGCGGCAACATAATTACGAGTGAAAGTGCCGCTTTTAAAAGTAGTAAACTGCCCGCCAAGGTAAACTGTCGACCCGTCAACCGCCAAATATCTGATTCTTCCGTTAGCTCCGGCATCCCAAGAAGCATCGGCCGCGCCGGTCGTGTTGTTCAATTTAGCGACATAACTTCTCGATAAGCCGCCAATATTTGTAAAATCCCCGCCGGCGTAAACATTAGAACCGCTGGCTTTAATCGTATAAGCGCTCCCGTTAGCATTGGCGTTCCAAGTCGCGTCAGCACTGTTGCTGCCGGTATTTAATTTGGCAACCCGGTTTCTCGTCTGCCCTCCGGCTGTTGTGAAAGTTCCCGCGATATAAACATCCAACCCGCTGATAGAAATATCATAAACATCGCTATTGGCTCCGGGGTTCTAGGAAGTGACGTTGCCATTTGTGTTGTTCAGGGCAGCAATCTTCGATCTACCAGCACCACCGATTGAGCTGAACGCCCCGCCGACATAAACAGTTGACCCGACAACCACCATTGTCCTAACCGTCCCGTTCGGCGCCGGATTCCAGGCGGAGTTTAAGGTTCCGTCCGAATTAATTTTTGCCGCCCTAAGTCTTCCCGACCCGCCGACACTTGTAAAGCTGCCGCCAATATACCAATTTCCCGAACCGTCAGGGGCCACGGTCAGGATATCACCATTGACGTCAGGAATCCTCGGCACAACTATTCCTCCCGTAGAAGTATTGACCAAAGCTCCCCGACTAGCCACGTACCCAACTTGAGTAAAATCGCCCCCGATGTAAATAGTCTCTCCATCAACATGAATGTCTCGCACGGTTCCATTTGCTGCCCAAGTATCTTCTACAACCGAGTTGGGTAGGGCAAGAGCGGCCGGTGCTTTGGCAAAAAAAATAAACCCCAAGCCGCCGAAGACGAGTGAAAAAATGATGGCTGAGATTAAGCTTCTTGGCAATTTCCTAAATTGGAATATTTTCCACATGCATTTCTAATTATACTCTATCCCGTCGTTTAAAACTAACTTAAAACGAGGCCAAAAATGCCTCGTTTTTTAATTCGCGCTTCTAAATTCCTGCCAGCTATTTTCTATATAATTTTTTATTTTATTTTTGAATTCTCCGGCATCGAACTGCTCGGCATGCGCCCGGATTTCTTCCGCTTTGTATTCTTCCGGCTTGAAGCGGATCACCGTATGAGCCAGAGATTCCCAGCTTTGATCATGAAAAAATTTTCCCGTTTTCCCCTCAAGAACCGTCTCAAGCGCTCCGCCTTTGGCATAAGCAATCACCGGCCGGCCGGAAGCCATTGTTTCAATTACCATCAGGCCGAAGTCTTCTTCCTGCGGATGAATAAAAGCCAAACATTTTCTGTATAATTCTTTTTTCTCTTCGTCGGAAACTTTCCCCAAGAATTCTATATTCGGCTTGGCCATTTCTCTCAATTTTTGGAGTTCCGGTCCCTCGCCGAAAATTTTCAAAGGTATCCCGAGCTTATTGAAAGCCTGGACAACCAAATCAAATCTCTTGTAGGGCACCAAGCGCCCGCCAGCCAGATAATAATTTTCCTGGACCGGAGCGACGGAAAATTTTGAAACATCAACCGGCGGATAAATCAAATGACTTTCCCGGCCGTAATATTTGGAAATTCTTTTCTGAACTGTTTTAGAGTTGGCAATAAATTTATCCACCCGTTCGGCGGCCATCCGGTCCCAGATCCTAAGGCGCGGCAACATCAGGGAAATCACTTTCTTGACCAGTTTACCGTGCGCTAATTCCTTAATGTAAAGATGGGTGTCGGTCCAGAGATATCTTGTCGGCGTATGGCAATAGCAGATATGCAAAGTTTCCGGCCGGGTTATCACGCCCTTGGAAAGGGCACTGGAGTTTGAGAGAACCACGTCGTAATTATCCAATTCATATTTTTCCGTGGCCAGAGGCATCAAGGGCAGAAACCATTTGAATTTTCCGACTCCTCCGGGAATTTTTTGGATGAAGGAAGTTTTGATATTTTCTCCGGAAAACTCCTTGCCCATTTTTTTCTTGTCAAAAACCAGGGTATAAATCGGCGCTTCGGGAAATATTTCATGAAAAACCCGGAGCACTCTTTCGGCTCCTCCGTCTTGCGTCAAGTGATCATGGACCAAGGCGACTTTCATAAAATTTATGTTGCACCCTTGCCGAATAAAACAATAAAAGGCGTCTTAAACAGTATATACAAATCCAATTTAAGCGACCAGTTTTCAATATAGTAGACATCGAGTTTAACCTCATCCTCAAAATCCAAATCGGCGCGGCCGGAAATCTGGGCAAGGCCGGTAATGCCCGGCTTCACAATCAAAACTTTTTTATGATGTTTTTTATATCTTGCCACTTCCTCGGGCAAATGCGGGCGGGGACCTACCAAACTCATTTTCCCGACAAAAACCAAAAATAATTCCGGCAGTTCATCAATGCTCAAACGCCTTATAATTTTTCCAACCCGCGTTATTCTCGGGTCGTCTTTAATTTTTACAAGCGGACCCCTCCTGAAATCCTGCTCGGCCAGATCCGTATAGCGCAAATGATGCGTCCCCGGTTTCATCGAACGGAATTTAAAATAATCAAACGACTCTCCTTGCTGACCAACACGCTTTACCTTGTTCCCGTCATCAAGCCTGCTCCAAAAAATCGGACCACGCGAATCAAGCTTTATGGCGATAGCCGTCAAAATCATGATCGGCGAAGTAAGTACTATCAAAATAAACGAACCGACAATATCAAAAATTCTTTTGTAAATTTTACCCCAGCCTTCGAGGCGGGTTCTTTTAATTTCGGCAACGGGAACTCCGGCGTAATCGCGGATATCTATTTTCGCGGCCTGAACGGCAAAAAGATCGGCCGAATATTTAAAAACAATGTGATGATCGTTGCAAAAATCAATTAAGCCAAGCGTCTCCTCGCGGCTTACGCCCCCGGTCTGAATTATCTCGTCAACTCCAAGTGTCTTATAAAATTCTTCAATTTCGCCGGCCGTATTTTCGTCGAATTTAGAGTAACGCTTAATAACCTTTAGCCCGAGCCCGGGATTTTTATAAAATTCGCCGACTAAAACGTCCGTATTTTTGTCTTCACCGACGATAACAACCCGGTGGATTCCGACGCCCCTCCGGAAAAGAATTCTCTGAACAAAACGGACTGCCAGACGGCCGAAACTAACAAAAACAACTGCCAGGGCCCAGGCGGCCAAAATAATGAACCGGGAAGAAAAAAGGTCTCTTTGAAAAAAGAATAATACGATGATAAAGGCCAGGCCGACAGAACAGGCCAAAACTATTTTCGCCAACTCGTCCAGGACCCTTCTTGTTCCGCCGATTGCGTAGAGCCCGGAAAGAGCAAATATCACAAGCCAGGCCAAGGCCATACTTGCCGCAATATTAAAAAATTCCCAAAAGGGCATTTCGTAAATAATCGGCCGGACCTCAGCCAAAGTTTGGAATCTTAAAAAATAAGCAGCGAGGGCTGCCGCAATAAGCATTAAAAAATCCAGGGGAACCAAAATAACGGAAAAAATTAGCTCAGCTTTTTTAAGCATACCCCGTTAGAAGTTTGTTAATTTGAATTAAAGCAACTGATACAATCTAAGCTTAGAGACTATAAGCTCCGTTAGTTTAACGCGGAAAAATTTTCCGCTTCTCACTTCTAACGGGGCATATATATGTTAATAGCTTTTTTATCCCAAAAAGTGAGAGATTTGTCCGAGCAGCGATAAGCCGGATTTTGTATCCTGCCAAACTTTTGGCTTGGCGGATGGCAGTCATCTGTCTTGGCCCCCGATTACTCGGGGGCTCTAGCGGCCGTATTTGGCCTTGCACCGGATAGGTGTTTTCCCCGGTACCGATCACTCGGCATGCCGCGTGAGCTCTTACACCGCAGATAAAATTTCTTCTACCTTTGGCGGGCCGTTAATTCGGCCCCTCACGATTTCACCCTTACCTGCCCTGATTTTTGGACAGGCGGTATGTTTCTGTTGCACTTTCCGTGGGCTTCATTGACGCTCTTAACTTTTGGCTGCGATCTCCGATAAACGGAAACCGCAACATGTCAGACAACGTTAATTTATTCCCCGTCGCTGTTAGCGACTATCACTATCCCGGCATTCTGCCGAAATGGTGTCCGGACTTTCCTCTCCCTTTCCTTTATTTTAAAGGAAAAATAAGGAGCGACTACCTGCTGCTCGGATAAATCCCTCACCTGTTTTAAGGGTGTATCGGGATAAGTTAAAATACCACAAAACGACGAATTTGTCAACATCTACCGCTATGCCGCTTCTGCTTCGCTAGCCTCTGGCTGCTCCTTTAATTCCTCCTCAGCGGCCTTAAGTTTTTCTAAAATTTCTTGCCTTTTCTCCTTCTGGAGGCGAGCTTGAATTATGGCGCCACGTCTTGACCCTCTTTCCGCGCTTTCCATATACGGATCTGCCTCCATTGATTTAATTATTTTTTCTCCCTGCTTTTCTGCAATTTTAACCGCCTCGTCAAAAATTTCCTCCCAAGTTTCTCCCTCTGCCGCCATCATACAAGCAATAAACAATTCATTATCCAACGCTTTTCTCACTACCGCCCTTTTAAACTGTTCTTTCTTTTCTGATTCTGACACTTCCACGGGCCGCCTTCCCTCGGCAGGTTTAACCTTGCCAATTTCTTTTTTAAAATTCGCGAGATTCTCCTCTTCTTCGAGTTGCTCTATAAAATCATCCTTATGACTGGCCCAACTGATCCCTCCTCCTTGTTCTTCGGCATCACGCAAAATATTTTCAATCCGCTCCTTCCACGTTTCTCCCCCAGCCCTAGATATGCGCGTAACTTCAATCTCTCCGAATCCGAACTTAAAACCAAGCGATTCTGCCGCCCTTCTTACTATTTCTCTCTTAAAATCTTCTTGTTCTCTCTTAGAAATTTCTTGCCGCGCCCACTCCTCACCTGACAAATACTCTGCTTCGGGCCACTCTATTTTTCTTCCTGCCATAAATTTAAAATTACTTTTAAGTTAGCCCTGTTTTCTTTCTGACTTCGGCCATGGTCGCCTCAGCCAATTTTCTCGCCCGCTTGGCGCCGTCATCCAAAATTTCCCGGACCAACTCCGGCTTGTCTTCATAAACTTTCCGCCGTTTTCTGAAATCTTCAAATTCCATTTCCAAATTTTTGGCCAGGATTTTTTTGCAATCGAGGCATCCGAATTTTGCCCCGCGGCAATTCTTTGCCACCAATTTTATTTCTTCCGGCTTGGATAAAAGTTTGTGCAAACTATAAATATTGCAGACATCTGGATTTCCCGGGTCGGTCGCCCTCTTTCTCGCCGGATCGGTCACGGCCGGAGCCAATTTTTTCCAGATCTGCTCCGGGGAATCGGAAAGGAGAAGCCCGGCCCCGCCGGTCTTACTCATTTTTTTGGTCGGATCATTCAGCGACATCACTCTCGCCCCAAGGGCGAGCATTTCTTTTGGCAGAGGAAAAGTTTTCCCGTACATTTTGTTGAAACGATTGGCGATCTCCCGCGCCAATTCGATATGGGGCAGCTGGTCTTCGCCGACCGGGACAATGTTTGATTTATAAATCAAAATATCCGCGGCCATGAGCACGGGATATGAAAGCAACCCTAAATTCACATACTCCGGATGCAAGGCGATTTTTTCTTTGAAAGTCGGAACCCGCTCGAGCCAGGAAACAGGGGTGATGGTCCCCAAAATCCATCCCAGCTCGGTATGTTCAGGCACATCTGACTGGATAATCAGGGTGCTTTTCTTTGGATCAATTCCGGCGGCAAGATAATCCATTACCACTTCGTATTTTTCCCGAGCCATCTCTTCCGGATCATATGGCGTCGTCATTCCATGATAATCAACCACGGCAAAAATACAGTCAGCTTCGTCCTGAAGTTTAATCCAATTTTTAATTGCCCCGAGATAATTTCCTAAATGGAGCCGGCCCGACGGCCTGACGCCAGAAAAAACGCGTGGTTTCATAAAAGTACAATGATTAAAACTATGAACCATGAACCATTAACTTTCAACTACATTATACCTCAATTATTACCGGAAGTACCATCGGCCGGCGTTCGGTTTTGGTAAAGAGAAACTGGCCGATATTGTCCCTGATTTTATTTTTGATGAAAACATTGTCCGCCGCCGATTTTGGATCGCGGTCGGAAATAAGTTTTTTAACTTTGGCGCGCACCTGTTCAATCAATTCCTTGCTCTCGCGCATGTAGACAAAACCTCGGGAGATAATATCCGGGCTGCCGATAAGATATCCCGTCTTACCTTCAACCGTCGCGATAATAACAATCATTCCGTCCTCGGCCATCATTTTGCGGTCGCGGAGCACAACTTGGCTCACGTCTCCGACACCCAATCCGTCAACCATAACGTAATCAGACGGGATATGGTGCGGCGTGAGGCGCCCGATTGCTCCGCCCGATTCTTTTTGCGCCGCCTGGAATTCCATCACCTGGCCGTTATCGGCGACAAAAATATTTTTCGGATCAAATCCTATACTTTCAGCTATTTTCGCATTCATTCTTAAATGCGAATGGCTTCCTTCGATAGGAACAAAATATTTTGGATTGACCAAGCGGATCATCAATTTAATGTCTTCAGCCTTGGCGTGGCCACCGGCATGAATATCCATCATCTTGTAATGGACAACTTCGGCGCCCTTCCGGTAGAGAGTATCTTTGAGTCGCTGAATAGTTCTCTCATTGCCCGGAACAACCGATGAAGAAAAAACAACCGTATCTTTCGGCTCAATTTTTACAAAACGGTGCTCGTCGTTGGCAATTCTCATCAAAACGGCCCGTTCTTCACCCTGGGCTCCCGTGCAGACAATGATTGTTTTCTCCGACGGATATTTATGGGCATCGGCGATATCAATCAAGGTCCCCTGTTTGACTTTGAGATACCCGAGCGTCCGGATAATTTCCACGTTGGTCTTCATGCTGAAACCGTCAACCGCGACTTTCTTCCCCATTTCCTCGGCAATCCGGATAATCTGCTCGACTCTAGAAAGCAGTGAAGAGAAAGTTCCGATAATAATTCTGCCGGGAACTTTTTCTATCAAAGCCCTCAAATTTTTACCGATTTCCTGCTCGGAAATCTGGTGCCCTTCCTCCGGGGCGTTCGTGCTGTCGGACAGAAGCGCCAAAACTCCGGCCCGTCCAATTTGGGCGATCTTGGAAAAATCGGCCGGTTTTTCGTCAACCGGCGTATAATCGAATTTCCAGTCGCCGGTATGAATAATCGTACCAACCGGGGTGTGCACGACAACCGCCACAGAATCGGGAATATTATGATTAATGTGGATGAATTCAATCCTGAATTTTCCCAAAGTCAAAACATCGCTTTCCTTCACTGTTGCCAAGTTAAGCTTGTCGCTTTTATAGTCCTCCTGCCTTTTTTTGATGATGGCGCAAGTCAGCTGCGTACCATAAATTGTCGGATTTCCGAGACGCGGAATCAGATGGGGAATGCCTCCGATATGATCGTAATGGCCGTGGGTAATAACAACTCCCCGGATATTTTTTTCCCTACCCTTGAGATAAGAGATGTTGGGAATAATATAATCGATCCCCGGCATATCTTCCTCGGGGAATTGAAGCCCCATGTCAATGAGAATGATATCGTTTTCATATTCCAAAAGAGTCATGTTCCTGCCGACCTCTTCAAGGCCTCCCATGACAATAACTTTAAGCCTCGCTCCGCCCTTGGAATAATATTTAGGCGCGCTCTGCTGTCTTTGTTTTACTGGTTTTTTGTAATACATCATAATATAAGATTAAATTTCCGCCATAGGCGGATCAGCTTCTGGCTAAAAATATTTAAATTAAAAAATTATTCTGGTGCCGCGGGTGGGAGTTGAACCCACATGGCCTTGCGGCCACACGGCTCTGAACCGTGCGTGTATACCATTTCACCACCGCGGCAAAATTAGTGCAGGATTGCCCCTCTCGCCAAAAATTATTTCCTCCGCCTCCCTGTTTCTTTATACCAATTAGGAACGCCGGCGAAACGGTCGCTCGGAACGCTGATCCTCGACAGATCGATGCCCCGGATTAACTCATCAACAAAATAGGTGTAGCGGGGGCTATAGAGAAAAACCGCCGGGACATCTTCTGCCATAATATTTTGAAACTCAATATATTTTTTTGCACGTTCCTCCGGATTATCGGTCTGTCTTGCCTCTTCAATCAATTTATCCGCATTTCTATTCGCGTATTGTGCCAAATTCAACCCGGGATCTTCAACTTGGGAAGAATGCCAAAAGGGAAACGGGTCCGGATCAAAACCGACTATTGTGCTGACCATCAGGGCTTCATAGGCCCGCGGACGGACAACCTCTCTTTGCAATTCTGCCGCGGAAACGGTTTTTAATTCAACTTCTACGCCTAAAGCGACCCAGCTTGATTTTATCTTTTCGGCGGCACTAAGGTATTCCGGACGGTCAACGGTCGTCAGGACGATTTTCAAAACTTTGTCATCCTTTTTGCGGACTAAACCGTCAACAAATTTCCAGCCCGCCTTGTCAAGCAAGGCCTTGGCTCCCGCCTCGTCAAAAATATTCTTTTTTATCTCCGAAGAATATCCAACATAGCCGGGAAGAATCGGACTATCGATAACCCCCGCATCTTGGCCAAAAATTTCTTCAACTAACTCTTGCTTATTGATACTCTCCGCCAAAGCCTGTCTGACCAAAAGATCTTTCAGCGCTTCATTATTTTTCTGGTCGAAAAAAATAGCCGTATATTGAGGCAGATCAAGCAAATACTCTTTTATTTTCTTCCCTTGCAAAGAATCGCGGTATTCTTTCGGCAAAAAGCCAATGCCTTCTATATTTTTGTTGCGAAAAGCGTCCAGCAGGGAGGGGAAATCTGCGTAAAATTTGAAAATAATTTTATCCAAAAAAGGCTTTTTGCCGTAAAATTTTTCATTTCGCTCCAAGGTGTAAACCTTTATATTGCCGTTTTTGTCCTTAGTCAAAGATTTGAACTGAAACGGCCCGGATCCAACCGGCTTAATATTGTATTCGGCTAAATTTGCGCTTTGGGCCGGGATGTTGTACCAAAGATGCTCCGGCAAAATTCCGAAAGTCAGCATCCCCAGAAACGGAGCGTAGGCTTCATTCAGCTTAAAACGCACCGTTCTGTCGTCTACTTTTTCCACGGCTACTCCCCTGAAGCTTTGATAAAGCGGACTTTTATAGAGTGTGTCCTGAATATTCAAAACAGTAAAAACAATATCGGAAGCGGTAATTTTTTCCCCGTCATGCCACAAAAGATTGTCTTTCAAATAAACCGTGTAAATTTTTTTGTCTTCACTAATCTCGTATTTTTCGGCCAAGTCAGCTACAAGCTCCATTTTTTCGTTATATTTGAAAAGACCGGAAAAAATAAGACGTGACAAATCCATGTCAACATCGTTCGTCAACGATAAAACCGGATTTACGTATTGCGGACCGCCAACCAACCCCTCAACATACTCCCCCCCATAAGCCGGAACAATTTCCATTTTTGAAAGAAATAAATTGACTCCTATAAAAATCAGGCTGGCGAGACAAACCAAGATTAACCCGGCTAATAGCCTCCTTTCCGTTTTCCCGAGATATTTTGGCAAATACTTCAATTGCCCAAAAGTCGGGAACCTTGATTTAGACAAAGAAAAAACCAGTTTCTTGTCAAAATCGGCTTGTTTTTTTATAACCAGGTCTTTATTGTCTTTCAACCCTTTGTCCGAATTTTTTGAAAAAAATTTTATCATTATTTATGCGGCAATACGCCTTCTTAAATAAAAGAAGGCCGTCTTTATCGGAAGTTTATTTGGCGCAAAATTTTCCGCGCCAATCACTCTTTTTTTAGGCTCACATTAGAAAATAAAATTCGCTAATGCGGTGCCTAAAAATATAACCGAGAGAATAATAGTCGCAATGAAAAGTTTTTTCTCCAGCCCGCGCTTTGTCTGATAAACCGTGTCTCCGCCGCCAAAAACCCCGCCGACGCTCGCTCCCCTGTTTTGAAGCAAAATAACCAGCATTAGGAGAACCGCCGAGACAATTTGCACAATACCTATATATTTCATATATTTTTAACAAATTCCTTATAAAGAAAGTATAGCAAAACCACTCCCGGCTGTCAATCACCCCTCTTTTTGGCTATTAATTCCTTGATTTTCAGAATATTGCGGCCGCTTACCTTCATTTTCCGCTTTCCCCTCTTTTCCCGCCGAGCGGCCTTTTTTTCCAATTCCTTTTCCAGATCTTCTTGGTATCTCATATAATTATTAATTTTATGGTATAATTCTATTGTATCATAACCTCCCTTGGTTTACTTAGGCAAGCAATGTCCCTATGTCGGAGATAGAGTCTACCAACAACGAACCATTTTTCGAACTGCCAACCGCGAAGGACCGGCGAGATGAGCCGGCGTCAGAAAAAAAATGGTATAAAAAATGGTGGGGAATTTTAATTACCATTTCCGGTATTTTGATTTTGGCTATCCTCTTAATATTTTTTGGACAAGTTTATTACTATTACAGCCAGATAAAATCAGGCCGGCTTCCCCTCCCCGCCAAGGTTAAATTTCAAAAAGCAGCTGCGGCCGCAACTGCGAAACAAATTGATCTCGAAAAAATTTCTCCGCCCGGCGAACCAAATTCCGCTCCGGGAGCTCCTGCAACAATCGTCGGTTTTTTAGATTTCCAATGTCCATTTTCAAAAGAGGCTAACGCTATCATGGGACAATTGCAAAATATTTACGGCAATAAAGTAAATTTTGTTTTTCGCAATTTCCCCATTGCCGAAATTCACCCCGATGCGATGCTCGCCGCCCAAGCCGGGGAATGCGCCCAGGATAAAAATCTGTTTTGGCCAATGCACGATAAAATTTTCAACGGCCAGAACCTGAAAGAAGATACCCTAAAAATCGAAGCCAGCGAACTTGGAATTGGCGCGGAAGAATTTGCTTCCTGCCTTAGCGATTACCAAAGCAAGGGAAAAGTTCTAAAGGATATTCTCGACGGTCAGACGCTTGGTGTCGCGGGAACTCCGACCTGGTTTATTGAAGGAGAGAAAATCGAAGGCGTGATACCTGCCGAAACTTTCAAAAAAATTATTGACTATCTTTTGGCTCAAAAAACCTCTAAGTAGTTCTAAACTAAAGATTCTATGATTGAAATTCGTCTTCACGGACGCGGCGGGCAAGGGACCGTGACGGCCGCCGAACTTATCGCCGAAGCCGCTTACTTTGACGGAAAATTTGCCCAAGCCTTCCCCTCTTTTGGCATTGAACGGCGCGGTGCCCCGGTTGAAGCGTTTGTACGGATTTCCGACCGCCCGATTCTTCTTCGCTCGCAAATTTATAAACCAGACTATCTTATTATCCAGGATCCCACCCTAATCGGAGCCGTCGACGTTTTTAAGGGCGTTCGCAAAAATGCTTTCGTGCTGATAAATACCGAAAAAAAACCGAAAGAGATAGGCCATCTGCCTCTAGATATCAAAATTCAAACTATCCCGGCAACCCAAATTGCTTTGGAAATTCTGGGTAAACCGATTATCAATACCATTCTTCTCGGCGCCTTTGCCGGAGCAAGCTGCCTTATTAACCCACTGTCGCTTCAAAAAGCGATAATGGCCAGATTCAAGAATGAAATCGCAGAAAAAAATATTAAAGCCATGAACACGGCCTATTGCCATTGCAACCCGAAAGATAAATATTGTTACAGCGCGGAAAAATGCAAAATCGGCCTTGACGGCAACAATAAATTTTCAGTTGAGTGTTAAAATTTTGGAAGCTTTATGCCAAAATCAAAAAAAATTGAGTTTAGAACTATGCCGGGGAGCACTACCGACAACAAGACCGGGGCCTGGCGGATTTTTTATCCGATAGTAGACCACGAAATCTGCATCGGCTGCGGAACCTGCGAACGCGTCTGCCCGGAAGGAATTTGTTTTCCAACCGGTGAAAAAAATAAAAAAGGACTGGTTTTCTACGACCATGATCTTGACTACTGCAAAGGTTGCGGCCTATGCGCCAAAGAATGTCCGGTAAAAGCTATCTCCATGCATTTTGAAGAAAAATGACGCTACAAATTTTATGAAAAAATTTCTTGAAGGTTCAAAAGCTATTGCCGAAACAATAAAACTCTGCCGGCCAGAGGTAGTTGCCGTTTACCCGATTACTCCGCAAACCCATATCATGGAGAATCTGGCCAAATTCAAAGCCGAAGGGCAGGCTGATTTTCAATATATAAAACCGGAAAGTGAAATGGCGGCTATCTCGGCTGTTCTCGGAGCGAGCGCCGCCGGCGCCAGGGCTTACACGGCGAGCGCCTCCCAGGGAATACTCCTTATGTCCGAAGTTCTCTACAATATCGGCGGAATGCGCCTGCCGGTGGTCATGACCTGCGCCAACCGGGCCGTCTCCGCCCCAATTAATATCTGGAACGACCAGCAGGACGCGATGATTCTTCGCGATTCCGGCTGGATCATGCTTTTCGCCGAAAATAATCAGGAAGCCTGCGACCTTCATATCCAGGCTTACAAAATTGCCGAGGAAACAAATTTGCCCGTGATGGTTTGCGTCGACGGGCTGGTTCTAACCCACACTTTTGAAGCGGTAGATATCCGTGAACAAAAACTAATCGATAAATTCCTGCCCAAAAGAAAACTTCTGGCTGGCCAATATCTTAATCCCAAAAATCCGGCTACTTTAGGAGGGATGAGCACGCCCGAAAGCTATATGCCAACCAGGAAAAAAATCCATGAGGACTTGCTGGCCAGCAAAAAAAATCTGAAGAAAAATTCCGCTGATTTCAACAAAAAATTTTCTTTGAAAGGTGCCAATGCCGAACTGGCCGAATATTTTGGGCCAAAAAATCCCGATCTCATGCTTGTCGCCATGGGGTCTGTCCTCGGAACAATCAGGCATACCTTGAACAATAATCTCGCGGGCAATAAAAAAATCGGCGTACTTAAAATCAAGTGTTTCCGGCCGTTCCCTGATGAAGAAATCTCAAGAATAATTTTAAAAAACAAGCCAAAAAAAATAGCCGTCCTCGACCGCGCGGTATCCTTGGGCCATGGGGGAATTTTAGCCACTGAAATAAAAAATATCTGTCCGGGAGAAAAAATCTCAAGTTTCATCGTCGGACTTGGCGGCAAAGACATCAGGCCGGAAGATATTGTCCGGATAATCAAGGGTGTAAACGCTAAACAAAACTGCTCACCGAAATTTGTTATTTAAAATAAACTTATAATTTTAAATTTATGCCCGATCTTTTGATAAAAATTTCCAAAATTCTCCCGAGAATCTTTCTGGCGGTATTTGTCCTTCTCTTTGTCATGCAAATTGTCGGATTTTTTTTCATTTACTTTCTGGGATCAAAAGTTTAAATTAAATATTATGTTTTTAAAAAATAGAAATATCCTTGCGGGTTCATCTGTCGCTTTCTGTTTATTTTTTCTGCTCTTTGGGATATTTTTTTCTTACCATGAAGTTCTGGCCGCGAGGGCCGGCTGTGTTTGCAACAATGAAGCAAACTGCCCGAGTATGACACATGAGGCGGGGACAATGTCTGACGTCGAAGTCTATTGCACGCAATATTGCACTGGGTTGGGCGGGCTTTGCCACAATGCCGCCGGCGAGACTCTTGACGGCGGAGGCGTCGCGAGATTTGTGCCCTACTGGCCTTGCAACTGCTGCGACGGGACCGATCTCGTGGAAAGATCCGAAGAGGTTTGCCACCGCGAATGCGGAGAGCACGGCGGAACGGCCCAAGCCGGCGATCCGGCGGCGATTTTTATTTCCGACTGCCCGGGTACTGGCGGCACTCATGCTCCCGGCTGTTACTGTGACGGGACCTTGCGGGAAATGACTTGCACCAATGAAGCTGACTGCAGAACGCCTTGCCCTCTTTCGACTACCGTTGTCTGTGTGCCCGGATACACCCCTCCGTCGATTGGTTCTCCTGGCTGCTATTGTTCCGGAACGTTAGCAAGGGCGATGGCCTGCTCTGCATATACTGATTGTCAATCTGTCTGCCCCGCGGGAACGGCCGTCACGGACATCACCTGCTCCCCGGGTTATTCCGAACCAACGCCAACCGGAGGAACAGCCGGGGGGCTTAGCCCTGAAAATAATCAACTCTGCTGGAGACAATCGCAATGTCTGAATAATTGTCCCGTTTCCGGAGGCTGCATTTGGGAAGATTCATCCAAATATCCCCCTTGTGCCAGTGGCGCGGGCGATTGGGGCAGATGCATTCCTAACTCCGCTCCGGTTTCCCTGCAAATTCCTATCATGGGGATCAAACAAATAGAAGACCTGCCAAGTTACATCGCCCTAATTTATAAATACGCCATCGGTATCGGAGGAATCTTGGCCGGCATAATGATTACGATTGGCGGACTTCTCTATCTCACCGCCGGAGGATCCCAAGAACGCGTTACGAGCGCTAAAAGTTATATCAGTAGCGCTCTCGTCGGCTTAATTTTGCTCCTGACATCCTATCTTCTCTTGCAAACCGTCAATCCTCAATTGGTCCAAATTTCGCGTTTCACTATCCCCCTTATAAGACCTGCAAGGATGCCTGCCAGGTTTTGCGAAGAATACCCTGCCCCTGCTTCCAACCAGCCGCCGCTAAAATTTGCGAGTGCCTCTACTCCCGGATCATCAACGCTCAAACCGCTTTCCGAAATAAGGGAGGCTCAATATAACATAACCGATGCCGCCGAAATGCGTTGCGGCGCGCCTTACTATGAACAAGCAAGCGGCAGCGAAACTTGCCTCGGCAGGAGTTGCCAATATACGAGCGCTCCAGGGGCGGGCCATCCTGGCGCCTGCGTCCCCACAAGCGACGATGAGAAAACATGGGATTGTATGAATGTCGCTTTTGCCGGGAAAATTACAAATTATAACGATAATATAAAGAACATCGTTTTCATAAACAAAGAAGGTTCGCTGACTGGCTTCTGCCCTTTTATTACTGACGTCGAAGAAAAAATTTGGCCAGACTTTTATTACATACCACGTATGGAAGCCAATATGTGCCAAGTCACCGGCTTTACTCTTAGTTTCGGGGACAACATAGAAATTCTCGGATCTGTGATTAACTTAATTAAATCCGCAGTTTCGGGCACTCAAGAATACCCCGACTGGCATGTGGCAAGCGGCGATTTTTGCGGCTCCGGCCCAGGCGGCTTTTCTGGCCGTCCTACCAGCGACCAGCTAATCGGCGGGGGAGGCGGAATTTTTTTTCACGCCTTTGATGTCACCAATGATAACACAAGTTTTAAGGGTCCCGTGATGTGCGACGTTGATATCAACAGACTCCCCGCGCCATCTCATTCCCTATTTCCTTAATTTTTATCTCAAAATATGCCCAAAGCAGCTATATACAAAAATCCTTTTAAACATTTGCTCGCCCCCGGCCACCGGGGTTGTTCGGGTTGTGGCGAACTTTTGGCCGCCCGGCACGTGACTGATACCTTGGGCCAAGACACGATTGTTGTCTGCGCCACCGGCTGTCTTGAAGTGACAACCACCCCTTACCCCGAGTCGGCCTGGAAAGTTCCCTGGGTCCATTCTCTTTTTGAAAACGCCCCCTCGGTCGCCTCCGGAGTCCTGGCGGCTCTTGCCTCCAAAAAGAATACCGAGACCACCGTCGCGGTTTTCGGCGGCGACGGTTCAACTTTCGACATTGGTTTTGGCGCTCTCTCCGGCTCCTGGACCAGGCGGGAAAATATTTTGTATGTTTGTTTCGACAACGAAGCTTACATGAATACAGGGAACCAGTACTCCGGCGCGACGCCATATGGCGCGGCAACTTTAACCTCTCCATCGAATACCGTTGCCTTTGGCAATGAATTCATGAAAAAAGATATGCCAACAATTGCCGCGGCGCACAATGTCCCCTATATTGCGACTTCGACCATCGGCTATCCTCAAGATATTGTTGCCAAGGTCAAAAAAGCTCTCACTTTTTCCGGTCCGAAATATTTACAAATTTTGGTTGGCTGCGTGCCGGGCTGGGGGTACGAACCGGAACTGACTGTTCTTCTCGGCCGCCTTGCCCAGCGTTCCGGCCATTATCCGGTTTTTGAAATGGAAAACGGAAAAATTACCAATGTCATGAAGGTTCCGACTGCCCCGGTGAAAGTTGAGGAATACTGCAAACCGCAAAAAAGATTTGCCCACCTTTTCAAAACTGACGAGGGCAAGCGGCGGCTTGGACAATTACAGAAAATTGCCGAAGAAAATATTAAAAAATACAGTTTGAAGTAACCCGTAACCAGTAACGGGTAACCAGTAATAAATCGGGTGAAACCCGATTTTTGGTTTTTCCGCCCGAGGCGGATCCGCCCTCGGCGGAGAGCTTTGATCTGCCTACCGACAGGCAGGCGTTTGACCTTTTCTAGTATTTGGTGTATACTGACTTTTAATGATTTAACAAATTCACAATTTACGCGTTACTCGTTACTCCCAATTTATGCCAAGCAAAATTTCCATCAAAGGCGCCCGCGTCCACAATTTAAAAAATATCAACGTAGAAATTCCAAAAAATAAATTTGTTGTTATTACCGGTTTGTCAGGATCGGGAAAATCTTCCCTGGCTTTTGATACGATTTATGCCGAAGGGCAAAGGCGCTACGCCGAAAGCCTTTCCTCGTATGCCCGCCAATTTTTGGGGATAATGGACAAACCAGCGGTTGATGAAATCAACGGCCTCTCCCCGACGATCGCTATTGATCAGCGAACGGTTTCCCACAACCCGCGCTCCACGGTCGGCACAATTACGGAAATTTACGATTACCTCCGCCTGCTCTATACCAACGCCGGCAAACCGCACTGTCCTAAATGCGGCGTACCCCTTATTAAGCAAACCTCAAAGCAAATTTCTGAAAAAATTCTTTCTCTTTTTCCCGGCAAGGAAATCCTTGTTATCGCGCCGCTTAAAGACGCCCAGAAAAATCTCCGGGCAACCCTGGAAAAAATAGAAAGAGCCGGATACTCGAGGGTCCGGGCCGATGGCACAATTTTTGATCTTGCCGCCCTGAAACACCAAAATTTTGGCGATAAAAAAATAAATCTGGAAGTAGTCATCGACCGGATCGTCATCGACTCCAACAGGAAACAACTAGCAAACTTGGTTGACACCGCCCTTGAACTCGGCAACGGCGTAGTAGTCATTTTTTCTCCGTCGGCCGACCGCGATCTTCTTTTCAGCCAAATTTTTATCTGCCCGAAATGCGGCTACGAGTTGAAAGAGCTTGAACTCCGCAGCTTTTCTTTCAACAGCCCTTATGGCGCCTGCCCGACCTGTTCCGGGCTCGGGACAACCTCAAAAATCGATTCGGCGCTTATCATCCCCAACCCGCGTCTTACTTTGGCCCAGGGCGCCATTAAACCGTGGATTAAAATTTCGGGCGGAGCTTCAGGCCAGCTCCGAACCCTAGGGCTAATCGCCGCCTCGCACGGTTTTAATCTCGATACGGCGGTAAAAGATCTGGCTAAAGAACAAATAAATATTATCCTCTACGGCATCCATGGATCCGATTACGAGGGAGTGATCCCCAATTTAGAAAAAAAATATAAAGAAACTGATTCTGATTATGTCAGAAAGGAAATTGAAAACTACATGCGGACGCAAATCTGTCCTTCCTGCCGCGGAGCAAGATTAAAACCCGAGGTCCTGGCTGTCACTTTTGGCAACAAATCTATTGCCGAAGTCTCCGGATTTTCTATCGGCCAGATAGAAAAATTCCTGACCGAGCTGACCAAAATAAAATCATCTCTTTCCCCGCGCGACCTTAAAGTTGCCTCGCCTATTACCAAAGAAATTATCGGCCGGATAAAGAATATAAATAATGTCGGCCTCGGATATTTGACGCTCGACCGGGCAGTCTCGACCCTTTCCGGGGGAGAAGCCCAGCGTCTAAGGTTGGCGAGCCAAATCGGTTCGTCTCTCTCCGGAATTATTTATATCCTGGATGAACCGTCTATCGGTCTTCACCCGAAAGACAACTCAAAACTTATTGAAACGCTGCAGGCCCTCAAAGCTCTCGATAATACGATAATTGTCGTTGAACATGACGAAAATACGATTTTATCGGCCGATTACGTTCTGGATATCGGCCCGGGCGCCGGCGAATACGGCGGAGAAGTTGTCGCTGTCGGCACACCCCAAGAAATCAAAAAAAATAAAAAATCGCTTACCGGCCTTTACATTTCGGGTAAATTAAAAATAGAAACACCGAAAAATTACCGGAAAGGCAACGGAAAATTTTTATCCATTGTCGGAGCTTCGGAGCATAACTTAAAAAATGTCGACGTAAAGATTCCCCTCGGAAAATTCGTCTGCGTGACCGGCGTTTCCGGCTCGGGAAAATCCACCCTGATCACGGAAATATTGAGCAAAGCCCTGACCAACAAATTTTACCATGCCAAAGACCTGCCCGGGAAACACAAAGAAATAAAAGGCATTGATTTCTTGGATAAAGTAATCACGATCGACCAATCTCCGATCGGCCGCACCCCCCGTTCAAACCCGGCCACTTATACCGGAGTTTTCACTTATATCCGCGATCTTTTTACCCAAAATCAGGAAGCCAAGATGAAAGGATACGATGCCGGAAAATTCAGTTTTAACGTAAAGGGCGGCGGGCGCTGCGAAACCTGCGGCGGCGAGGGAGCCATGAAAATTGAAATGCAATTTTTGCCCGATGTTTATGTCGAATGCGAAGAATGCCACGGAAAACGCTACAACGCCGAAGCCCTGGAAATCCACTATAAGGGGAAAAATATCGCCGATATCCTGGATTTAACCGTCGAAGAAGCGAGACAATTTTTTGTTGATATTCCCCCTATCTACGAAAAATTACAGATTCTTCATAATGTCGGCCTGGGATATATGCGGCTAGGCCAGCCAGCCACGACCCTCTCGGGCGGCGAGGCCCAAAGAATAAAATTGGCAACGGAACTTTCTCGCCGAGCGACCGGGAAGACCCTGTATATTTTGGATGAACCAACGACCGGCTTGCATTTTGACGATATCAAAAAATTGCTGGCGGTCTTAAACCAGCTGGTCGACAAAGGAAATTCCGTCTTGATTATTGAACACAATCTCGATGTCATCAAATGCGCCGACTGGGTTATTGATCTCGGACCGGATGGCGGAGAGGGCGGAGGATATTTGGTCGCCCAAGGCACTCCGAAAGATGTCTCCAAAATTAAAAAATCCTATACGGGAAAATATCTGAAGGCCCTGAAAAAATAATCCGCTTCGGCAATAAATAAAAGAGCCCGGTTTCCTCCGGGCTCTTTTTCTTCTCGAATTATATTTCTACTTCTTTCAGGCGTTTATTGTAGTCTCGCAAAAAATAAAGTTTGGCTTTCCTGACTTTGGCTTGTTTCACCGGTTCAATTTTCACAATGGTCGGAAGATTGAGAGGAAATATTTTTTCCACTCCAACGCCATTGGAAATTTTTCTCACGGTAATCGTGCCGCCGATTCCTTTACCGCCGCTTTTGGCGATAATAATACCTTCAAAAATCTGAACCCTTTTCCTCTCTTTGGTTTTTTCCTTGCCCTTTTCTTCGGTCAATTCTATTTCCTTGATCTGCTGATGAACCCGGACCGTCTGGCCGGGTTTTAATTCGGGCAGCGGATCCTTCTTTATTTCTTCCTGTTTTGTTTCGGTTGTTTCTGACATATTAAAAAACGTTTTTAAGAATTAAGGAAAACGTTCTCGTATTATACTATTCCCCCTTTAAAAGTCAAGGGAACGGCTACTTCTGCGATAAATATTTTCTCATTACGGCAAAGACCTCATCAATTGTCTTATCAAGCCCGCCTTCCCTGTTCACCACGATATAATCGTATAATTTTTTCTTAGCCATCCATTTCTTGGTAAAAGATCTCCTACCCCTGATGACCGCCCTGGAATCCAGACCCCTCTTGGTTAACCTCTGTTCCAAAATTTCCAATGACGGGGGATAAATAAAAACTGCCAACACTCCGGGCATCTGTTTTTTTATTGCCTGGACGCCCTGAAAATCAATTTTCCAGAGAGCCAAAACTTTTTTCCCGGCGAGCCGATTAATTTCTTTTTTGGTTGAACCGCGATAATCTCCGTAGACCTTCGCCCATTCGACAAAAACACCCTCTCTCAACATTTTCTTGAATTTTTGGACAGAGACAAAATAATACGGCCGGCTCTCCTTTTCGCCCTTTCTTTTATCCCTTGTAACCGTTGTGACCACCCTTTCGAATCTAATCTTTTTCGCCAGGCCCCTGATCACCGCGTCTTCCCCCGCGCCCGACGGGCCGGAGATAATAAAAAAAACCGTTTTCTCCAACTTTGGCTTAATCATAAATTTATTTCAATGTCTCAAGAAAATCAGCCAGCTCTTTTGGCAAACCGTTTTCAAATTCGAGCCGTTCCCCGTCCAGACCTTCAATTCCCAATTTTTCCGCGTGCAGAAAAAGGCGCCCTATCGGCTGATTTTTTGTTTTTTTATTCTGATAAAGATTGTCTCCAACCACTGGATAACCCAAAGCGAAAAGATGAACCCTTATCTGATGCGTCCGTCCGGTTTTTATTCTCACTTTAAGCAAGGTAAAATTTTTAAAATGTTTTTTTACTTCATACTCGGTAACAGCCATACGCCCTTTTTCCGACCCTAGCGGCAAGGCGGCGAAACGCCCGGATTTGGCCCGCGCTATCGGGAATTCTATAGTTCCCTCGTCCTGGGTTAGCTCGCCGTGCACCAAAACCGTATATTCTTTTTTTACCGTTCTGTTCTTAAATTGGCTGCCTAAACTCTCGAAAGCCGCCTCTGTTTTGGCAACCAGAAGAATCCCTGAAGCGTTTTTATCCAATCGATGGACAATACCGGGGCGAGCCGGATCTGGCCCGACATGCGCGATCGACGGATATTTTTTTATAAGCCAATCTACCAAGGTTGGCTCCCCTTTTTCAATCTGAGCGGCAACTTCAAGTCCGGCGGGCTTATCGACCACTAAAATATTTTTATCTTCATAAATTATTTTTGGTTCTTCCATTTTATTTTTTGGCCAAATATTTATTCAAAATTTCAAGACCTTTCCTCTTCTTCTCCCTTAAGGTTTTTTTTACTCCGCCAAGTTCCCCGGACAACTGAGCTTCCCGGAGTACTCCTAAAAGTTCGCCGATTTTTGGCCCGGGAGGAAGCTTAAAATTTTTCATTATTTCCGTCCCGTCCAAAATCGGCGGAGGCAGGCGGTTCCTTTTGGCCACCAGCTTTTTAAGCCCGTTAATCCTCCCCTGCATCTGGCGGAAATTAGTCAGATCCGGCTGGCCAATCTCGGGAATTGTCGCCATCACGTCAACAAAAGTTAATTGCAACAAGCCAAGCCCGGGAAAATTTGGATTAAAAAAATATTTTTCAATTGTGCTCGGACGCATCTCGTCAATCTTCCCTTGGACCAAAAGCATGTGTTTGCCAATCATCTGGCCAACTCGCGCCGGGGAAACCTTGAGGGGAGAGCCGTCGGGAAAGCTGTCCAATTTAAGGCGGCGACAAATTTCTTCGGCCGCCTGGGCTCCGGCCGTATCGTGACCGTCAAAACGAATCCTGTCGGTCCCGTCGCGTTCCGGGGTTTTAATGGTCAGGGGTTTACCCAAATCATGGAATAACACGGCAAAAACAATTTCGGCCGCCGGCTTTTCCCTGCCAAACTGTTTGATAAAATTCCGGGAAACCAAATTAGCCATGGCCATTTTCGTGTGTATCCAAACATCGCCCTCGGAATGAAAATTCGACGGCTGAGAGCAGCCTTTCATGGAAAAAATCTCTGGCATCAGTTCGTATAACGCCCCGCTCTCTTCGTATAGTTCGACGGCTTTCGGCGGATCATGCCAGAAAGTTTTGGCCATTTCCTTCGCCACGGTTTCGTACGGGACAATTCTTTCTTTTCCGTCACGCAAATCGTTAATGCGGGGCATCATTTTTTTAAAGGCGAGACGCGTTTTGTCTTCAATATTAAAACCAAGCTGAATGGAAAACCGTAAACCTCTGAGCATCCTCGAATAATCTTCCTTAAACCTCGCTTCCGGTTCGCCAACCGCTCTTAAAATTTTCTTGTCCAGATCGCCAAGACCGCCGTAGGGATCAACCAATTTTTTATTTTTAAAATTCCAGGCCATGGCGTTAACCGTAAAATCACGGCGCGACAAATCATCCTCAATCGGCATGGCCGGATCGGATTGAACTTTAAAATCGCGATAACCGCCTCCCGCGCCCAAGGAGTGCTCGGTGCGCGGCAGGGCAATGTCAATGGCTTCCTCGAGCTTTTGGCTCTTCGGCATAAATTTAAAAACGCCGAAATTTTTACCAACAAGGACCACACTGCCGCGCTTCTCTAAAAATTTTTCCAAATTTTCCATGGCTACCTCCCGGACAACAAAATCAAAATCTTTCTGCCCGCCCTTCCCAAGCAGGGCATCACGGACCGCTCCGCCGACAAGATAAATCTCTCCCTTGGGAAACTTCGCCAGTAATTCTTTAATAAATTTAAAGCTCGGCTCCCGCAAAATTTTGACATGGAGCTTTTTTAATCTTGTCTCGTAAATTTTCTTTATTTTTTCGGCCATATTTTTCACTCTCCTTTTATAACGGCAAGCGGCACGAGCCGCGCCACTTTTTTCGCCAAGCCAGCCCGGTCAACAACTTCAACAACCTCGTCTATATCTTTGTAGGCCAGGGACGCTTCTTCGGTTAAACCGGTAAACGATCCGCAGCGGATGACAATTCCTTGTGCTTCCAATTCTTTTTTTAACTGCTGGCCGCCAATCTGCCTTCTTGCTTCGGCCCGGGACATTCGTCGGCCAGCTCCGTGGCAAGTTGAGCCGAATGATTCGGCCATGGCTTTTTCGGTTCCCACTAAAACATACGAGGCCGTGCCCATGCTTCCGGGAATTAAAACCGGCTGGCCGACCGCGCGATAAACTTCAGGCACTTCAATCCGTCCCGGCCCAAAAGCCCGCGTCGCGCCTTTGCGGTGCAGACAAACTTTTGTTTTTCTCCCGTCAATTTCATGTTCTTCAAACTTGGCAATATTGTGGGCCACGTCGTAAACCAAATCCAAATTATATTTGCCATTAATCTTGTGGCTTAAAACTTTTTCCCAAGCTTTACGCACCAAATCGGTAATCATCTGCCGGTTAGCCCAGGCAAAGTTGGCTGCCGCAGCCATGGCTTTAAAATACCTTTGTCCCTCCGGAGAGTCAAGCGGAGAGCAGGCCAGCTCCCGGTCGGGAAGTTTAATTCCCCACTCCGGAAGTCTGGCGTCCATTATCTTCACGAAATCGGTACAAACCTGATGGCCCAAGCCCCGAGAACCGGTATGGATCATTACCGTTATTTGATTTTCATGAAGACCAAAAATTTTGGCTACCTCCGGCAAAAATATTTTTTCCACTCTTTGGATTTCTAAAAAATGATTTCCCGAGCCAAGCGTGCCCAGCTGATCGCGCCCGCGGTCTTTAGCATGCTGGCTGACCTCCGCCGCGTCGGCCCCCAAAAGACATCCGTCTTCTTCCATTTTCTCCAAATCATCTTTGACGCCGTAACCTTGAGCCACCAGTCGCCTGGCGCCGCCTTCTAAAACTTCAACCATTTCTTTTTCGTCTAAAACTATCCGGCCGCCACGGCCAACGCCGGAAGGAACATCGCGGGCAATCTGGTTGGCCAAATCAACAAGCTGTTCTGATAATTCACTATGTGAAAAACTACTCACCAAAAGCCGGACGCCACAATTGATGTCGTAGCCGACTCCGCCCGGAGAAATTACTCCGTGTTTCGCGTCCATCGCCGCCACTCCGCCGATTGGAAAACCATAACCTTCATGAATATCGGGCATGGCCAAACCATACTTAAGGATTCCCGGCAAAGTTGTTACGTTTACGAGCTGTTCCAGCGATCTGTCCTCAAAAATATGCTCCAACATTTTTTCGCTCGCATAAACTCTTGCCGGCACGCGCATATCGGAGCGGAAACTCTGCGGTATTTCCCAAAGTTGGTTATTAATTTTTTTAAAATTTTCTTTAACAAACATAAATTTTCTTGTAACTTGTAGCTTGAAACTTATAACTTAAATTACTTCGCGCATGTTACACGTTACAAGTTACACGCTACAAGATCTATATATCAAACAACACCGTTGCTTCCCAGCCGCCGCTGACTTTTTTTATTTCCACCCCGTGATAGGTTACGGCCTTAATTTCCAATCCCATTTTCTCAATCGGCTGGCTGAAAATTTCCGCCGCTAGTTCCATCCCGGTTAGCTTTTTAAACTTCACTTCAAAATATGCTTCGTTATTTATGTCGCTCAAAGTTAATGCCTCGTTCAAAAAATCAACCAGCAAACTCTGCTCATCAGCTGATTTAATTTTAATTTCTCTCACCAGACCTCCCCTTAATCCCCTCCTTTTAAAGGAGGGGCTGGGGGTGGTTAAAATTTCCGCCCGCGCGCCATGAAACATCGCGCCGAGCATATTTGAAAACAATTCCTCTTTTGTTTTACCAAAAGACCTGATTTTTAAATCGGTCGGATGATCTAAAATCTCGTATTTTTTCATAAATAATCAAACTGTCTTTTCTCTATTTTATCACACTTTCCGGCCAAAACCTATTGAAAAAAAACTGGTTTTCCGTTATGCTGATTCAATTGGGCGCATAGCTCAGCTGGTTAGAGCACGGCTCTTATAAAGCCGGGGTCGATGGTTCGAGTCCATCTGCGCCCATTTTGTAATTGATGTTTGACAACTTACACTTTCTTATTTAATATAATTGCGATGGCAACTGGGCCATCCCAAATAACGGCCATAGCGAGCCGTTCCGAAAAGGAGAATCGCGATGTTCAAGAAACTGACCGTGTTTATGGACACCGACGTGAGGAGACTTGCCGAGACCACGAAATTTGTAACATCTCCGGCTTTGCGAACCGCACTCGCTCTGCCATCTGAGGTCATACGGCTCTGCCAGGACATTCTCGCAGACATCACCTACGCCGGACCGCTGGTCCGAAGCTGTTTTTCCTCCACTGCGACTTTGCTTTTGGGCAGGGCGGTTGTGCGTGCGCACCGAATCGAGGTGGTCATCAAATCGCGGTCCTTCATGACAAAGGACGCACTACGCGTAGAAATGAAATTCTTCTACGCCAGAAAGAAGACTCCATTCTATGAATTCGAGGCGACCGTTTTGCCCTCGGGAGAGATCAACCCGGGTAGCGTCGTCTTCGTTAATCTCGAGTCGCCCTGACCCGACCTTCACCCGCCCCGTTGGTTACAAACCGACTCGGCGGGCCCCCACACCTTTCACCACGGTGTGGGATTTTTTATATAAACATCATCGTGCTAACTAAAAAGAAAGATGTGGGGGCGGGTTTTTTACTCCCACACTGAACTTTAGTGTGGGAGTTTATTTTTGACACAAAATAAACTTTATGTTTTTATTATTATTATAAGGAGGAAAAAATGAAGGCTCGCCGAAAAAAGAAACGGGCGCCAAGGAACGCCCAGCCGGAGTGGTGGGAATCTCCGACTTTCTTCACCCGCCAAGCGTGCATCTACAATCCAGAAAAAAAGCTGGTGATAGTTACTCTGATTCTTCCCGACGGCGTGAAGGTCGACCTGGGCCGGTTTACCGAGACGGGAAACCCCGACGACCTGCACCGTGCCGTTGCTCTGCGCTTCAAGGAAATCTGGGATCCAGGCAAGCGCTGCCGACGAGCCCCGACGGTCTAACCTGCGTTCAATTGGTTTACCCAATAACGCGGGTTTTATTTAAAAAAATTATTTGAAAATTGATAATTGAAAATTTAAAATTACGAAAGTTATCCACATTTTACTTGTTGACATCGGAAAAAAGGTTTATAATTAAATAATGTGTTATAAAATTTTATTTTAAAAAATTTTATTCTCATTTTATCTTTTCCAAGAAGGAGGTGAACCAACATGGCAAAAAAGAAAGCTAAAAAGAAAGTCGCGAAAAAGAAAAAAGCGACCAAAAAGAAAAAACGAAGATAACGTTTAAAAAACTTCTCCTGCGTGCGCACGGAGAAGTTTTTTTATTCAAATTTTCCTAGAAAATCAAAACAAACTTTCCTGTTTTATTTGTTTCTTTTCTTTCTCACTGAATAATCTAACCGTTCCGTAAGTCCCGTCGTAGCCCGGATCAATATTAACTTTTCCTTCACGGTTCCGCCTTATCGCCTCAACAACTTCCGGCAAGGTAATTTTAGCTAGTTCATTATAAGACAGATCAAGCAGCACTCTAAATTCGCTACCGCCCTTATCGATTAAACTTTCATATTCACGCGTCACGGCTTTTGTTCTCCGGCCAAAGACCCCGAGCGCCTCGGCAATCGCGTCATCCAAGCCGACCAAACTTTTGTAGTCAATCGCGTTGCCGGGACGCTCGCCAAGAGACCGGTCGGCCAGCTCGGAAACCCGGCTCATCACGCCAACCGTAACCGGCCGGCCGCAGACCGGGCAAATATTTTTTCTTTTTCTTGTTTCTTCCGGCGTCATCCTAATTTTGCAGGCCCGGTGCCCGTCGTAATGGTACATCCCCTCTTCCGGATAAAACTCAATTGTGTACAAAAATTTATTTTTATCTTTCTCCCTGATTATCCGGCAAATTTCATCGTAAAAATTTTTGACGCCGTCGCCGATTTCAAAAACGTCGGCTTCCCGCCCGATATTTTCCGGCGAGTGGGCGTCGGAATGGGAAACCAAAGTAATGTTGTCTAATTTTTTTAACTGCCAGTTCATCGGCGGGTCCGAAGAAAGTCCGGTTTCCACGGCGTAAATATGCGGCGCAAGTTCGTCAAAACATTCCTCGATCGAATCAAACCCGGACTTTGAACCAAAAATAGCAAACCAGGGCGTCCAGGCGTGGGCCGGAATAACCATGCACCGCGGATCGGCTTCCAAAACAATTTTTAATAATTCTTTGGCGTCCAGCCCCAAAATAGGCCGCCCGTCCGATCCTAATTTCCCGAGCGCCCCCAATTTCTCATTAATTTTTGCCGCGACCTCAAGCGTCGGAGAAAAAATCAAAACATGAAGCCGTCTGCACCGGCCACCCTTGGAATAAATACAACTAATCTCGGTTGAAATAAAAAAATAAACCGGGCGGGGCGCCTCCCCCTTTTTCAAAGGGGGACCGGAGGGGGATTTTTCCACCAATTCATACAAACCATTTTTCGCCAGCCGCAATTTGTTTTTCAGTTCGGCAAACCATTTTGGATGGGTAAAATCGGCGCAAGAGACAATATCCACGCCTTTTTTCCGACACCATTCAACGATAGTTTCCGGCACAAGGCGCGGCGAACAGGCGCGGGAATATTTTGAATGGATATGCAGGTCGGCGATGTAACGCATGATAATCTTATAACTTGTAACCTGTAGCTCGTAACGTAAAGTTACACGTTACACGCTTCACGCTACAAGAAAACGCTTTCTCTCCGTATTATACTTAATTATTCCTTATTTAGGGATTGCTATCTCGAGCCAAATTTTGCGCCAGCTCCAGCTGCTCTAAATTGTTAACTCCGACCGCCTCCGTCGGATTTTCTATAACGAAAGTCTCTACTTTTTTATTTTGCGATATCGCCAGAGAAACCAGGTCGGTCAGATAAAACTCCCCCTGGGCATTATTGCAGTTAAGCCTGGAAAGGTTTTCCCAGAGCCAGCCGGTTTTAAAACAAAAGAAAGCCGGGTTAACTTCCGCAATTTCCAACTGTTCCGGCGTCGCGTCTTTTTTTTCAACGATTGCCGCGACATCTCCGCCCGGACTCCTCACAATCCGGCCAAAATCATAAAAATGGCTCCGCCAATCTTTGAAATCTTCTAATTTTACCGTCGCCATAGAGAGGGTCGCGTCACTTTTTTTATGTACAAATAAAAGATTGGCCAAGGTTTCGGGGCGTAAAAACGGCGTATCGCCATAAACTACGAGAAGATCATCGACTCCGTCCAAATAATCTTTGGTGCAAACCACGGCATGAGCCGTTCCCATCTGTTCGGTTTGTAAAACATAACTGCATTTGGCGCCCAAATATTTTTTGATTATCTCCGTACCGTAGCCGATTACCACCACCGGCCGCTCCGTGACGCCAGACGACAAAACAGATTCAACAACGCGTTCAATCATGGTTTTCCCTCCGACATCCCTTAAAACTTTCGGCAGGCCGGCTCCGATTCTCTTGCCTTTTCCCGCCGCCAAAATCACGACTTGAGCCATAAAAATTATTTCTCCTTAAAAATGCTTTATCATAAGGTTAGCTTATTCTGAGGCAAATATCAAGGACAAACTTTCAATTTTTAAAAACAAAAAACCGCCTCTCGGCGGATTTTTGTGCTTTTAATTTGAAATCCCGGCACCGTCCTACTTTCCCCAAAAGAGTATCATCGGGGCTGAGGTGCTTAACTTCCGTGTTCGGGATGGGAACGGGTGTGGCCACCTCGCTAGTAGCACCGGGGTTTCAAATTAAAAGCGACTATACTATGTATGTTTGAACAATTCTTGCGGTTAGACTCGACCTATTAGTACGGCTCAGCTCAAATCCTTACGGATCTTACACTTGCCGCCTATCAACCTTGTGTTCTCCAAGGGGTCTAATGAAATTTAATCTTGGAACCGGCTTCGCACTTAGATGCTTTCAGCGCTTATCCGTTGCCGAACGTAGCTACCCAGCAATGCCCTTGGTAGGACAACTGGTACACTAGAGGTTCGTCCTTCCCGGTCCTCTCGTACTAGGGAAGGGTTTCCTCAAATTTCGACGCCCACGACAGATAGGAGACCGAACTGTCTCACGACGTTCTGAACCCAGCTCGCGTACCGCTTTAATTGGCGAACAGCCAAACCCTTGGGACCTTCTCCAGCCCCAGGATGCGATGAGCCGACATCGAGGTGCCAAACCTCCCCGTCGATATGGACTCTTGGGGGAGATCAGCCTGTTATCCCCGGAGTAGCTTTTATCCGTTGAGCTTCGACCATCCTACATTGGATCGTCGGATCACTAAGTTATGCTTTCGCAACTCGTCGACTTGTAGGTCTTCGAGTAAAGTTGGCTTGTGCCTTTGCGCGTCCGGCCCGGTTTCCATCCGGGCTAAGCCAACCTTTGTAAACGCCTCCGTTACCTTTTAGGAGGCAACCGCCCCAGTTAAACTACCCACCAGACACTGTCTCCCGCACCGGGTTACGGTGCGAGATTAGAATTAAAATTAAACAAGGGTGGTGTCTCATTGGCGCCTTGCGGCTCCCACCTACGCTGAACATGTTTAGTCCTAATCCAATATCAAGTTATAGTAAAGCTTCACGGGGTCTTTTCGTCTAGCCGTGGGTAAAGGGCATCTTCACCCCTCTTGCAATTTCACCGGGTCCCTCGTTAAGACAGTTCTCAAGTTGTTATGCCATTCGTGCGGGTCGGAACTCACCCGACAAGGGATTTCGCTACCTTAGGACGATTATAGTTATCGCCGGCGTTCATCAGCGCTTCAGTTCAAGGCTGCCCCGCCTTGCGGCGGATGACCTCTCCCCTTAACGTTCTGACACTGGCCAGGCATCAGCCCCTATACGTTGCCTTGCGGCTTTGCAGGGACCTGTGTTTTTGGTAAACAGTCACTTGAGATATTTTTATTGCAGCCCCGGCTTACGCCGGGGCAAGGCATATTGCGAACTTACGCCTAGTTTTTTTGCCGAGTTCCTAAACGAGGGTTCTCCCGTACACCTTAGGCTTCCCGCCTTGTCCACCTGTGTCGGTTTACGGTACGGATCCCATATCCTTAACGCCTCCGGAATTTTCTAGGCTCTCACTTTGCAAGAATCGGCTCCGCCTTGCGGCTTCACCTGCGGACCGTCCACGATAAATCGGAACGGGCCAAGCACATAACCAAAGTACTCTCTTACCACATGAAAGCGCATCCGGAAACAAAAATATGGGAGTGCAGGAATATTAACCTGCTCTTCCATCGGTTACGCCTTTCGGCCTCACCTTAGGATCGACTAACCCTGGGACGATTTGCGTTGCCCAGGAAACCTCGGACTATCGGTGCTCTGAGTTTTCATCAGAGTTTTTGTTACTCATGCCAACATTCTCACTTCTCGAGCCTCCACCGCTCCTTACGGATACGACTTCGCTGACTCGAGAAAGCTCCCCTACCGATCTACGATAAATCGTAGATCCCGTGCCTTCGGTACCGAATTTAGCCCCGATTATTTTCGACGCGGAATAACTCGACTAGTGAGCTGTTACGCTTTCTTTAAAGGATGGCTGCTTCTAAGCCAACCTCCTAGTTGTTTGAGTCATACCACCACCTTTAACACTTAATTCGGATTTAGGGACCTTAAGCGACGATCTGGGCTGTTTCCCTTTTGACTAGTGAAGCTTAGCCCTCACAGTCTGACTCCCGGACTAAAAATATAGTATTCGGAGTTTGATTAGTGCAATCGACTTTCGCCGAATTGAACCATTCAGTGCTCTACCCCTATATTCAATATCCGAGGCTAGCCCTACAGCTATTTCGGGGAGAACCAGCTATTACCGAGTTCGATTGGAATTTCACCCCTAGCCACAACTCATCCCCATGTGTTGCACAGCATGTGGGTTCGGGCCTCCAGTTCGATTTCTCGAACCTTCACCCTGGTCATGGCTAGCTCACCCGGTTTCGGGTTTTGTATGCGCGACAAACGCCCTATTAAGGCTCGCTTTCACTTCGGCTTCCTCTCCATGGGAGATTAACCAAGCCACGCATAGCAAACTCGTTGGCTCATTCTTCAATAGGAACGCTGCTACCCTTTCGGGCTGCAACTCCTTGTAAGCGTATGGTTTCAGGTACTTTTCATCGGCCTAACCGGCCTGCTTTTCACCTTTCCCTCACGGTACTAGTTCACTATCGGTCACCAAAAAATATTTAGCCTTAGCACATAGTCGTGCTGGATTCCCACGGGGTTTCACGAGACCCGTGGTACTTGAGTTAAACACAGTAGGAACACAGCTCCTTTTAAGTACAGGACTATCACCTTCTTCGGTCTCCGTTTCCACGGAAGTTCTTCTAGGAATGCTGTCCCGATTGCTCGGGCTACTACCTACCTGTCTTTGTTGGGAAGACAACGTAAATAACTCGCAACACTCTGTTAGCAACGGCCCAAACCTTGAATTAAAGACGGTCGGCTCGCCTTGCGGCTCACCGGCCCTTCCATAAAACACTAGCAGAGTTTTTGGCTGATCCCTTTTCGCTCGCCGCTACTTGGGGAATACATAGAAATCAATTTACGCCATTCGTCTCCCGCAAAGTACGGGCGACGTTCGTGGCGTCTAAATGATCTCTAAAAATTTTTTTCTTTTCCTCCGGCTACTGAGATGTTTCACTTCGCCGGGTTGCCTTCGCTACCCTATAAATTCAGATAGCGATGATCCGATCTTCAATCGGACCGGGTTACCCCATTCGGAAATCTCCGGATCAAAGGTTGCTTGCCACCTCCCCGAAGCTTATCGCAGGCTACTACGTCCTTCATCGTTTTTTGGTGCCTAGGCATCCACCATACGCCCTTACGTCTAACCACAAGAATTGTTAAAACATACAATTTTACAATTCTCACCCCCGACCTTCTCCCTTTTCAAAGGGAGAACCGAAGAGGGATTTTCTATTTGGTTCTCTTTCTTTAATGTTGGGTATATAAGATGCTCTTTTCTTAAATTGTTAATGAACAATTTATTTTCTGTTGCTCGCCTCTCATCCGCTAGACACTGGACAAGGGGCAAGGGCAAAAAATAATTTTTGGGGAAGGACTAAAAAACCGCTCTTTCGAGCGGCGCGCTTTAGACCAAAAAATAGGTTAGCCGCTCGGGAACTTATAAGTTATAACTCTCTGTAACATATTTTGTTTAGTTTGAGAGAAAATTCTTAGATCGGTCTCGGGATAAAATGTGGATAACTAACCGCTATTTTCTTTTCTATAACCCTATTTTAAACTAACCGAAAAAAGCTGTCAAGAGCGTTTCGCCTATTTAAATTTTAACTGATAAACGCCATCAAAATCGGCTGGCGGGGCGGCCTGAAATTCTTCCATCCTTTCCTTCAAAACCTTGCTCGGCCCGTCGTCCGGATTATCCGCTAAAATTTCTTCAAAAACTTTTTTGGCCACAAGCCAGTCTTTTTTCAAATACAATGCAAAACCTTGCCCGAATTTTTCCACCAAATTCGCGTAGCCCTCTTTCTCTTCGGCAAAACCCAACACTTCGTAAATTTTTACGCCCCGCATTTTTCCTTTTACCGCCACACAATCAATCTGCCTTAAAACAAATTCGTCACCTATTGCCGCGGCGGTCGATTCGGAAATAATAATCCCCGCTCCGTAAAATTTTGTCAGACCCTCAAGGCGCGAAGCAAGATTCACGTTGTCGCCAATAACGGTATAGTCAAAACGGTCGTGCGACCCGATGTTGCCGACAACCGCCTCCCCGGTATTGAGCCCGATTCCAATTTTAATTTCCGGATAATTTAATTTTTTCCATTCCTCGTTGCATTCTCGGAGCCGGTGCGACATCAGAAGCGCTGTTCGCACCGCGGCTTGGGCGTGATTTCCGAACGGAAGCGGCGCGCCCCAAAAAGCCATAATCGCATCGCCGATAAATTTATCGACCACCCCGCGATTTTCCAAAACAATCTCGGCCATAGCCGCCAGATATTTGTTCAAGAGCCCGACTAAACTTTGCGCGTCCATTTTTTCCGAGACGGAAGTGAAGCCGCGGATATCGGAAAATAAAATTGTTAAATTTTTTGTCTCTCCGCCCAATTTTACTTTTTCCGGATGAGCCAGAAGTTCATCAACGACTTCGCGCGCCACATAAAGAGAAAAATATTTTCTTATTTTCTTTTTTTCTTCCCTGATTAAAAGATAGCGCAAGACAACGCCCAGGCCGTAAACCAAAAGCAGGACGAGTAAAGGATAGAAAATCGGCAAGATAACACCTCTTCCGAAAAAAACTATCGCGACAATCAAATAGCCGACAGCGTACGGGAAAAAGAGCGGCAGGGCGTAGCGTAACTTTGAATAGGCAACGGTAAAGGCCCCAAAAGCCGAAAGGATAAGTATGATATAAAAAATAAATCTGCTGTCGCTCTCCTCGGCAAGCGACTTGCCGCGAAGCAACGACTCAATCACGTTGGCATGAATTTCCACTCCGGAGACCGGACGGCCGGCCGACGATGAAGTAAAATATTCGTCGTGCAAATCAGGTGCCTCGGCTCCTACCAAGACAATTTTATTTTTGAACTGCTCAAGGTTTCCCTCGCCGCGCAAAATATCAATGAAAGAATATTTCTTGAAAGTATTGGATGGCCCAAAGAAAAAAATTCTGGCCAAACCAAAACTATCAAGCGGGTAGGACCGGCCGCCCAAGGTAACCGTCCGGCTGAATTTTTCCGGCATTTCTATTTTAAATTTTCCGGCCGTCTCCAAAATTTTTAAAGCGAAAGAGGGAGACAGTTTCCCGGCTGAATTGATGAGAAGCGGCGCCCGACGGACGGTTCCATCGACGTCGGCGATGAAAAGAGAGTGGCCAATAGCATGATTGTTTCTTATTTCAGAAAGCGGCAATAATGTCTCGCTAAAAGAAGGAAATTTCCCTTCCTCGAGCGTAACCAATCCTTCAAAGGGAAAAACCAGATTATTGTAACCCTTGATGTCTTCAAAGAATTTATCGTCGCCAATTCCTTTTTCGCTGAAAGTCACATCATAACCGATCGCCGCCGCTCCGGCTTCTTCTAATTTTTTTATAAGCTCTCCGTGCAAATCGCGCGACCAAGGCCAGACGCCAAACTCCTGGATGGAACGGTTATCGATGCTCACGACGACTACCTCTCCCGAGGTTGGCTCGCGTAAAAACATCCGGTCGGTCATCTCAAGATCTACCCAATTGAAAATCTGCCAGTGGAAAAGGGCGAAAACAATCAAGCTAACGCCAAGAGTGAGCAACACGGCCAAAAACAGCTTGCTCCACTTGCCGGAAAGATCTGAAAATTTTTTTTCTTCTGCCATATATAGCAAGGCCCCGGCCGATACCGGAGCCTCCTTAGAAATAAATTATTTTATCTGTAAGTCTGGGAAGCAGTCACGGAAATATTAATCAAAGCGCTGAAAATTTCGCCGCCCGTAGTGTAACTGCCCCTGACCGTGGCTGTTCCGGCTGGGCCGCTTGAATAAAACATACCGCCCGATACATAACCCATTGACCCGCCCGTGGCTAACTGACTTACTGTCCAGGAAACGTTTGAGGTAACATCCTGCCGATTGCCATTGCTCCAGACGGCTACGGCCGTCAGTTTGCTTGAACCCTGCGACGGGATAGAATCGGGCAGGGCAGTAATCTCAAGGCCGGTAACCGCGGGCGGCGGAGGCGGAGGCGGACAATCAATATCGCAAACTCCCGAACCCTCGCCGATCTCGCAAATCCCATCACCGCAAACCGGACCAGCCGGCTTGTTGGTGTTGGTGTTGGTATTAGTGTTGGTGTTGGTATTAGTGTTCGTATTCGTGTTGGTATTTACGTTAGTTCCGGTGTTGGTGTTAGTGCCAAGCGGCTCAATAATTAAATCTTCCGTTCTCGGCGTAATCAATTTTGCCTGGATTCTTTGTATGCAAGCAATGTCTTCCGCGGTAAAAATCTGGCTGAGGATATCGGAACGCTGCGTCAAATCTTCATAAGCAAGTCTGCCCAAAATAGGCCTGATCCCCGTTGCCATTTTTTGCATTTCCAAAGATTTAGCCTGGATCTTGCTAAGACAAACCCAATCCTCTTCGGTCAATTTCAAATACGGATACGCAAGCGAGCTTCCCTCAGGCCCGCTTTTCAAAATCGCCTTTAGCCAATCGGGCAAAAATCCGCCGGCCTCGATTTTTTGGTTTAAGAATTCCAACTCTTTTTGCCCTAAAATTCCCAAATACGTTTTGGCAAATTCCCCGTCGGTGACAGTGCTTTTCAAAATCACCGCTTGCATTTTCAAAAAGTCGCGGTCGTAATAGCCAAGCCGTTTGGCAAGAACCTTGCCGGTGCCCCCGGGTAACGACTTCAAAATCTTTAGCGCTCCCGCGTTGTCTCCCCGCTCTGCCAGAAAATGGGCGGCAAAAATTTTTCTTGCCGCGAAATTTTCCATTTTTTTCTGCCGGGCCGCCTTGTCAAAAGTCAGAAGCAGGGCAATTTTTTCCCCGAGCTGCTTGGCCGGGAAAAACCTTGAGCCGGGCAGCGGACCGATCTGATTGAACAGCCTGTCTCTTTTTTCCTGGAGCAATCCCCTGAATTTCTCGTCTCCCAAAAAATTATTTTTAAACCATGTTCCGCCGCGCATCGTTTCAGAAATTTTTTCGATCTTGGCTTCCTTCAAAGTTTTTAGTTTTTTCAAATTGAACGCCATCTTTTCGTCGGCCTGAATGATTTGTGCCGCTTCCGTTTCGCCAACCTTGGCCAGGGCAACTGAATTTTCAAGAACCGACACGTCAATATCTCCGTCGGTGTTGGACATGTTAAAAATCGTGCCGCGCACCGTGGCCACGACTCCGCCCGATTCAACTTCAAAGTAAGCGTCGGGGTGAAGCAATTCCAAAAGCCGGTTCCAGATCTGGCCGCCTTTCAGATTCAATTTTATTTTCGTCAGAAACGGCGTTTCCTCATCAATAAAACTTTCTTCAATCACGACTTCCGAATTTTTATCCAACGTCACCTCGTTCGTATCATATAATACGATCCTCGCCGAACCGGTCTCATCGGTCTTTACCGTATCGCCAACTTTCAAATCCGTCTCCCCGGTCACTTTTTGAAATTCTCCTTCACCTGATTTCAAAAATACTCCGCCTTCGTCCGGCACGACCACAACTTTAAGATCGCCGATATCGAGCGGCTTGGCATAGACATTAACCGCCCAGGCCGCCAGCCCGCCGAAAATCAGGATCAAAATGACTAAAATAACAATAAGTTTTTTCATACCCCGTTAGAAGTCTGTTTTTCTTGGAAAAATTTAAATCCAAGTGCCAGATTCTTTTTTAAAGATGAGCCCCGTTTTTGTTAACAGAAAAATTTTGAAGAAAATTTTTCGTCAAAAACTTCTAACGGGGCATAGATTTGCTTAATATTAAACGAACTCACAGACCAAATCTTACCAAATTTCCGCCTTTTTGGCAATAAACAAAAGGCCTTCGACAAGCTCAGGCCATAATTATTCCCTGAGCGAGCGTAGCGAGTCGAAGGGCGTTCATTGAAGAATAAACCCCCGCACTTATTCCGTAAGTGTGGGGGTAAAAAAATCCGGCAGAATTGCTACCTCTCGGTAACTTTCCTGCCGGCGTTCGCCTCCTACGAAGCGGCACGCTGGCCGTCGTACTTTTCGTAGCGCTCGCGAAGCGGATGCGCGGGCGGTGCGATGCGAAGCAGATCAGCAATCATCTCTTCGCGGATCCGCTTGGCCTCCTTGGAGGGATGGTGCTGAAAGCGCTTCGTAGCGTCGATCGCCACGATTGCCCTGTCCAAGGTGAGAATCGCATCCTCGCGCTGGGCCACGGCCGCGCCCAACTCGCTCTCGAGCTCTCCGATCCGCTTCTTCGCCTCATCGCGCTCACAAGTCATCTTGGCAAGCTCGGCACGGCCTTCGCGAACGGCGCGAAGAAGATAAGGTACCTCATGCCGCCACTCCTGAAAACCGCTGCTGCCACCGCGCATGATCCATGTGGCAAAACGGAGCGTCTCGCTCACGGTAAGCGGAACCCGATCGCCCTTGCCGTCAATGACTTCGATGCAGGCACCGACAAGCGGGTCCGTGATCGGCTGACGCACCTTGATGCGCCAAGCGCGAAACGGCATTCGCTGGAAATTCGGATACTCTCCGCCGACCCTGTAGAGCAGACCGCTCCTTCTGAACCATCCGCCGAGCGGAACGCGGAGAAAAATCTTCCCGTGCTCGTTGGCTTCGCATGGCATCCAGTATGGAGCCCGATGTCTCTCCATTACCTGGACACCGATGTCGGGGTCAACCCCCTCGTCGTTTTTGATCCAAAAACAGGCGTCGTAGCTCCTGATGTTCCGTCGCCAGTACCCGCCGAACCTACGAAGGGAGGAGTACGAATGGAAAAGCGACGCGCCAATACCTGCAAGAACCAAGTACGCCGCAGTCCTCCCGGCCACGACCATTAGTGAACCCTCCCAGTTTGTCCGGGAAAGGAAAAAGCAAATGGTCGCGAAGAGGAAGCCGACGAACAGCACCCCGAGCAACTTCAACCCGCCTCTGGGAATCGGCTGATACCTCTCCAGTTCCTGCATATTCATGACTCGTTCTCCTTTCCGACCCGCGACGTTTCAGCCGGGGTGGGTGGCGCGGCGGGACAACCTTCTCCGACCATCGGAGCAATTTATCCGGCCCGCCTTGCCTCGCCCAGTAAAACTGGGCGGGCCAAAGAGATATGCCGAGACCATCCCGGCAACGCTTTATCATATTTTATTTCCAAAAAAAAGTCAAGCGGCGGCCTTCGACAGGCTCAGGCCATAAATTTATTCCCTGAGCGGAGCGCCAGCGGAGTCGAAGGGTTTTACAAAATAAAAAGCGGGTCGCCATTGCTATGACTCCCCGCCGAACTTCCTCCCTGTTGCGCTGCCCTCCTACTTCTCCGGATGGCGCGGCATGGCCGAGACAACCGTGATGGCCAGCCCCGCGAGCAGGCCCCAGAATCCGTGATACATCAGCCATTCGGAAAAAAAGAGCATCCCGGCGAGGGCTGTCAGACCGCAGACGGCCATGACGGCCGTGCCGAAGTTCACGCCGATCGCCCGGCCTTTCTCCTTTTGCGCCTGGGCCCAAACCCAGAGCGCCACTGCCGCCAGACCGCCGAAGACGATGAGACCGCAGAACAGGGCGATTCCTTCTTCCGCTCCGGCAAAAAGGGCGAGAAACCACGCTCCGACTCCTGCCCCGACGCAGACCGCCGCTTCCTTTCCTGCCGCCGTCGTCTTCTCCCAGAAATTTCCCGTTTCCATCGTGTCCTCCTCGTTTGTCTTTTGCCGCCGCACGAACTAAAACAACGACTCGCGCCGCCGCTCCTCGGCAAACTTTTTCTTGGAGTAGCGAGCGAGCGCGATAGTAGTTGCGACCAAGAAAACGAACAGGCCGCACAGAACGAAACCGGTGGCGGATTGGTCTTTCTTGACCATGGGCAGCCCGAAGCCGATGCTTGGCAGAGCCCCGATGAGGCAGAGCCAAGCAAACTTCTGGATGGTCCTGGCTCTCATCTTTCTCTCCTTGCCCTCACGGCTCGCCAATACTCCTTGCGCCAGAGCTCGAGCATTCCGCCGTACGTCCAGAATCTAACCAAGGCGGCGATCACCGCGGCGAGCTGGAGATTCGTCAGACGCAGACCTTCCTCGTCCTTGTCCATCGTTGCCTCGGCAATTTGGTCGAGAACGTTCGGTTTCCCGTCGTCGAAACACGCTTCCATGCGTCCGGCCCACCGCTCGGCGAAATCCAGAATGCCGCTCTCGTACCCTCCGGAATTCGCGGCGCGGAACTCTTTCCAGGCCTTCTCGTTCTTCGCATTCATCTTCAAATCTCCTTTCCCTACCATTAACAAAATATATTAATCTATCGGACTCAAAATGTCAAGCAAACATAACAACAAACAAAAAAACAGAAAACTTAATTTCTGTTTCCAAAATGCCCGGGGTGGGATTTGAACCCACAATCTCTTGCGAGAACCAGCTCCTAAGGCTGGCGCGTATGCCAATTCCGCCACCCGGGCACGAACAACTTAATTATTCTTTAACCTTATTTTGCTAAAATGTTAACGACTTAATTTTAATTTACTTTTAACAAAAAATCAACCCACCCCCTGATAGGGGCGAGGTTACAAGGAGGATTATGAGGGGGAAAATCTTCTGCTCTTTTCTAATTTTAATTATCGCGACGGGGGGATTTTTTATTTTTGGAAAAAATTCAGAAGCCGCCGCGGCCGACCATTTGGTAATTAGTGAAGTGCAAATTACTGGCACTCCTGCCAATGATGAATTTGTGGAAATTTTTAATCCCACAAACAACTCTGTAGATGTTACTGGCTGGCGATTGTCTAGAAAAACGGCGGGTGGAACACAATCAAACCTTCTGACATCATTTCCTTCTTTATCAATTCCTGCTTATAGCTATCTCCTTATTGTTTCACCGGAGTATAATGCGACATCACATGGCGGAATAGCTGGAGACGTCACATATTCAACAACATCCCAACACCTCGCTGCCGATAATACAATCATTCTATATAGTGACGCAAGTGTCACGGTAATCGACAAAGTTGGTCTGGGCACAGCTACCGATAAAGAGGGATCCGCTATCGCAAACCCCCCAACAAATGGAAGCGTTGAGCGCAAAGCCTCTGAATACTCAACCGCCGCCACATTATCAAGCGGTGGCCCTGAAGAACATTCTGGCAATGGCCACGACGGCGATAACAATGCTAATGATTTTATTATACAAACTACACCAAATCCTCAAAATAGTTCTTCACCGACAGAAAATGACCCGCCACTCACCGAACCTCCACCCTCTGGCCCTGTTTGCGGAAACGGTCTTTGCGAAAGCGGCGAAGACTCAATCTCTTGCCCGGCCGATTGCCCCGCCCCGCCGGCCGAACCAGGAGTTGGCGATGTGGTAATAAACGAATTTGTAAGCGACCCGACCGACGGCCCGGAATGGATTGAACTTTACAATAAAAAATCTTCTGATATAAATTTAGCCGGCTGGACGCTTGAAGACGGCGTCGGAACAATCGCCACCCTCTCGGGAACGATCAGTTCCGGCGGCTTTCAGGTTATTGAACTTTCTTCAAACCGGCTGAATAACGATGGCGACATTATTAAATTAAAAAAATTGGACGGAACAATCATTGACCAGGTTGCTTATGGAAATTGGGATGACGGTAACAAAGCGGATAATGCTCCGAAAGCTTCCGACCCGAATTCCACAGCGAGAAAAATCAACGGCGCCGATACCGACAATGACCTTTTCGATTTTGCCGCCACTTCGACTTTGACCAAGGGCGCAACAAATATTATTACCACCCCGCCGCCAACCGGCGGAGGCAGCACGCCGCCCGCCGAATCAACTCCTTCTTCGCCGCCCTCCTGGCCGATCGGCTCATTGCTCATTAACGAATTTGTTGCCGATCCGGCCGACGGAGGAAACGAATGGATTGAATTTTATAATTCCACGAGCGAAATAATCAATCTCGCCGATTGGACTTTAGAAGACGGATCGGAAACCGTGACTACTCTTTCGGGAAGCATCGGGCCGCATGGTTTTTATATTTTGGAAAAACCAAAAGGAATTTTAAACAATACCGGCGACCTAATTGTCTTGATTGATCCGGCCAGCACGATTATCGACCAAGTCGCTTACGGCAACTGGGATGACGGCGACACTTCCGATAACGCTCCGACCGCGACCGATCCGAATTCCGTGGCAAGAATTTCCGACGGACAAAATACCAATAATGATTTCAATGACTTTGCCGCCAGCACTCCGACAAAAAACGCGACCAACGCTGGCGGCGCGCTTCCCGACACCGGAACTTATTCAAAAAATATTATCATCAACGAAATTTTCCCCAACCCAAAAGGCAGCGACGGCCAAAACGAATTTATTGAACTGAAAAATATTGGGACAACCGATATTGATTTGGCCGGATGGAAAGTCGGCGACGCCAGCACCAAAACTTACACCTTAAAAGCGGCCGATTTTACTTCCACAATTTTAAAACCAAATGAATTTTTCCTTCTCTACCGCAAAACGACCGGCATTGCCCTGAATAATAGCGGGACCGAAGCGGCAAAACTCTACGGTCCGGATGGCGCGCTTGTCGCCTCGACCGAATATTCCGGCTCGGTTGCCGAAGAAACTTCTTTCGCCCGAAGTGAGGCCGATTATTTTTGGACCACGACTCCGACGCCGGGCAAAGAAAATGTTATCACCAAAAAAAACCAGCCGCCCAAAGCCGTGATTTCCGCGCCGGCCGAAGCCGAGATTGGTGAAACAATAATTTTTGATGCTTCCGATTCGACCGATCCGGACGGCGATGCCATAAATTTTTCCTGGAATTTCGGTGACGGAAATCTTGGCCAGGGTGAAAGCGCAAGCCACGCCTACCAGAAGAAAGGAAAATTAAAAATTATTCTGACGGCCAAAGACACGGCCGGAGCCGTGACTACGGCGCAGCAATATATCAAAATCATCGATGCGGCCGGAGCGGAAAATACTTCCGAAACTTCCGGAACCGATGACTCGCAAATTATTGTCAGCGAAGCTCTGCCAAATCCCGCCGGATCGGACGAAGCCGAATGGATTGAACTTTACAATCCTTCCGCTGAATCTTTTGATTTATCCGGCTTTAAACTGGATGATGACGAAGCCGGCAGCCGGCCGTATAAAATTCCCGAGGGCACGACGATCGGCGCCGGAAAATATCTAGTCTTCAAAAAAGAGCAAACCAAGCTGGCCCTGAATAATACTTACGACTCCGTGCGGATTCTTGATCCGGACGGCGAAGTATTTTTTGAAACTAATTATGATGACGTTACCGAAGGTGCCGCTTGGGCGCGCGACGATGACGGAAGTTTTAAATGGACGACCAAACCAACGCCTGGCGGAAAAAATATTTTTGAATTTAAGGAAAAAGCTGCCGCGAAAAAATCAAGCGGCAAAAAATCTACCGCCTTTGTCAAAACCACTCTCCCCGAAATAAGAAATCTCGATCTGGGTGACGGCGTCAAAGTCGCGGGACAAGTCATTGCCGAGCCGGGAGTTTTGGGAACGCAGATTTTTTATATCGCCGATGCCGAAGCCTGCCCCGGAATACAGATATATATGTATAAGAAAGACTTCCCGAAATTGAAACTGGGCGACCTCGTGGAAATTTCCGGGGTTTTATCCGAATCGGGCGGAGAAAAAAGAATTAAAGTGGCGGCGAAAAATGATATTAAAGTTTTGGAACAAAAAGACGTTCCGGCTCCTCTTGCCACAAAACTTAACGAAGTTGATGAATCGCTCGAAGGCTGCCTTGTCACGGCCGCCGGAGAAATTACCGAAAAGAACGGCAGTAATTTGTATCTGGGCGATGACGATGGCGAACTGCGGGTTTATTTTAAATCGACTCTGACTTTTCCCAAACCAAAAATAAAAATCGGAGAAAATTGGGATGTCACCGGAATTGTCAGCCAAACCAAAACCGGTTTTCGCCTACTGCCGCGTTATGAAACCGACTTAAAAATAAAAACCCCGACTGAAACCGAAGATTTATCCGCCGCCGAAACCACGGCGGAGACCGGCGGCAATAATATTAATCTCTATCTCGGCGCGGCAAGCGGCCTGCTTGGCCTGACTTTGGTCGGCCTCGGCCTAAAAACCGGAACCTTCGGAACTTGGTGGAAAAAATTCAAAGGGATATAAGATATCAAAAAAACGGACCGGAGGCCCTGTGGATAAATGGGAACTTTTGGCTTAAAACAAAGGGTTTTGACAAGCTATTTTGATGTGGTATCCTAAATGGTGGCTATGCCCCGTTAGAAATCCTCGATGAAAAATTTTTCAGGAAAATTTTTCTCCGGAAGGGAACGGGGCGAAGAGCAAAAAAATCTATTACTCCTAAAAACTGCCGTTAATAATTTCAACAGATTTCTAACGGGGTATGCCAAAAATGCCACAACATTTTCCCAAAAAATATTATCCAGGATTTATAAAATCTCCCCGGCGGGGGAGATTTTTTTATCCGAAAAATTTCTATTGGCCTTGGCCGTACGGACCGCCCTAAAGGGCGGTCTTTTTTTATACTTAATCTTTACCATATATATGAATGAAAAAACAATAAAAATCACGAACCAGATTTTAAAGTCGGCCAGAAATTATTTGGAAGCCAATAACTACACCGAAATAATCACGCCGCGAGTCGTCCGCGCCAGCGGCGCTTGCGAAAATGTTGATACTCTTTTCGAGGCGAGCGCGCAAGGCGAAGAAAAATGGTTCAACAAAAAACGCGGCTACCTTTGCCAGACCGGCCAGCTCTATCTTGAAGCTTTGGTTCCCAAATTGGGAAATGTTTACTGCATAGGACCAAGTTTCCGGGCCGAACCAAAAGTTGACGACCGCCATCTGACCGAATTCCAAATGCTTGAAATAGAATTACCAACGAACTTTGACGGCCTACTCTGCGAAATTGAAAACATCATTGAATCAATGGCGCTTGGCTTGGCCAGCGACCCGGGCAAAATAAAAAAATTAAATTTAAAAAATAAAGATGTTGAAAGATTGAAAAATCTGCCGGTCCATTTCCCGCGCGTAAATTACGACGACGCCATTAAACTCTTGAACAAACTCGGCTGCCAAAAAGAGTGGGGCGACGACATCAGCTCCGCGGAAGAACAAAAAATCGTGGAACACTTCAAAGGCCAGCCGGTTTTCATCACCCGCTTTCCTGACCCGATGTGGGACTTCAAGAAAAAGATCGAGGTAGAAAAATTTTTCAACATGCTGCCGGACAGGGAAAACCCCGGCCGAGTTCTTTCGGCCGATCTAATTCTTCCCTACGGCGGCGAATCAGTCGGCGCGGCGGCCAGAATTCATGAACCGGAAACCATGATCCGACGGCTAAAAAACTCCCGGATGTTCAAACGCTTGGTAGAAAAAGGCGGCAGCATCAACGATTTTGACTGGTACATCGAACAACTAAAAACAAACGGCAGCGTGCCGCACGCCGGCTGCGGGATTGGCCTGGCCCGGGTTGTGAAATGGCTCATGGGAGAATCCGATATCAGAAACTGCGTTGCCTTCGCCTCAAACAAAGAATCTTTGATATAACAAAAAAGCGGGCCGGTAATTCCGGCCCGCTTTTAAAAATATTAACTCTCCATACTCCCACTCACTTAGAAACTATTTATCTTTTTTGGCTGTCTGAACGCCAATTTTTCTCGCAAGCTCCATAATCTCCTCCACCGCTTTTCTCTCACTCTTCTTTAATTCATCGTAGGGACGCCAATCTCCAACCCTAGGGTTAAGTTCTCCTTCTGTCCTCCCCTTGTCTTTTTCCCGCGCTTTTAACCCTCTTTGAAGAGAACTGTACCCCAAAATCATATTTTCAATTTGTACCGCTTCTTCTGCTTCTGGATTTTTTTCTACATATTGAACTAAATTTTCCAACAGACCAACTATTTCAAGAGCTTTCCCTAAATTCTTACTTTCTTGCGTTTCACTTTCTTGCGCTTCTTGCGCAAATCTTCTTGCTTCCCTAACCGCCTTTCGCACGCGCCCTAACGGAGTAAGCTCTTGCGCCCCTTCATCTGGCGCACTTCCTCGTTCCAGATTAGCCATATTTTTTTTGTTAATTATAAAGAAATCTCAATCCTATTTTACCCCCCCCAGAAAAAAGTCAAACACTTCAATTGTCATTCCCGTGAAAACGGGAATCCAGAATTATGAACTGGATCCCCGACCAGGTCGGGGATGACAAATTGAGCGAAGGGCGCGCCGTAAACACTCATTTTATTGACATACATAAAATTGGCTGTTATATTTTATTAAGACTTAATTTCCGGTCAGTAAGCGGGCGTCGTATAGTGGCTATTATGCGACCTTGCCAAGGTCGAGATGGCGGTTCGATTCCGCTCGCCCGCTTTTTGCCCGGAAAATCGAGAAGGCCATAGGGCCTTTTTTGATTTTATTGTTTCGGCAATGCGAGCGGAAGCGAACCGGGAAGGGGCCGGGAAACGGAAGTTTCCCGTGGCGGAAACCTGCCTGCCGGTAGGCAGGTATTAAAACCGAGGGGTTTTAAGGCGCAGTGAGCGGAGCGAACGAGCAGTGAGATTCCCTACGCCCGCTTTTTGCCCAGAAGTCATTCGAAAACCAAGAAGACCGCAAGGTCTTTTTTTGGTATAATAATGTAATATGACCCGTTAGAAGTCCTTGGCAGAAAAAATTTAAATTTTTTCTGCTTCAGATAACGGAGCAAATTACATAAAATGCAATCTTTGTGCTTATAATTTATAACAATAAAACAGACTTCTAACGGGGTATGACCAATTTGGAAATCGCCAAAATTTTCCGGGAGATGGCGGCGCTGTATGAAATGCAGGAAGTGCCGTTTAAGCCGCGCGCCTACGAACGAGCGGCCAACAGTTTGGAGTCGCTCGGAAAAAATATCGCCGACCTTTACGAAGAGGGCGGGCTTAAGGTTTTGGAAAAAATTCCCGGGGCCGGGAAACATTTGGCACTCCACATGGAGGAGCTCTTGAAGACCGGCCAGCTTAGACTTTATAAAAAATTAAAAAAAGCGGTACCGGTTGATCTCGACGAACTTCTTTCAATCGAGGGGGTCGGCCCGAAAACGATCCAGGTTTTATATAAAAAATTAAAAATAAAAAACGTCAGGGCCTTAGAGGCCGCGGCGCTATCCGGAAAAATTGCCAAGCTCCCCCATTTTGGCGCCCAAAGCCAGAAAAAAATTATAAAAGGTTTGGAATTTTATAAAAAAAGCACCGGCCGGTTTTTGCTTGGCCACGTCTTGCCGATCGCCCGGGATATCGAAGCGCGACTCCGGAAAATCCCCGGAGTGGATAAAGTCTGCACCGCCGGCTCGGTCCGCCGCCGCCAGGAAACCATCGGCGACATTGATACCCTGATGACCGCCAAACATCCGGAAAAAGTTATGGAAATTTTTGTCCGGATGCCCGAAGTTAGCGAAGTGGTTTCCCGCGGCCCGACCAAAACCACCGTCCGGCTGAAATCGGGAATCAACGCAGATATCCGCATTCTCCCGCCGGAAGATTACGGTTCGGCTCTGCAATATTTTACCGGCGATAAGAACCATAATATTGAAACGAGAAAAATTGCCATCAAAAAAGGACTGAAATTAAACGAGTACGGAATTTTCCGCGGCAAGAAAAAACTTGGCGGAAAAACCGAAGAAGAGATTTATAAAATTTTGGGCATGAAATGGATGGAGCCGGAACTTAGGACAGCGAGCGGCGAAATCGAGGCAGCCCAAAAAGGAACCTTACCGAATATTATCGGCTACAGCGATATCCGCGGCGATTTGCATCTTCATACCAAATGGAGCGAAGGACTAAACTCGATCGAGGAGATGGCCCTAACCGGAAAAAAATTAGGTTACGAATACATTGGCATTTCCGATCACGCCGGCGGACTTTGGGTTGCCCATGCCATGGATGAGAAAAAAATTATCCGGCAAATTAAGGAGATAGATAAAATCAACGCCGAATTTGCAAAGAAAAAAATCGGGATTAAAATTTTAAAAAGCGCGGAAGCAAACATCCGCCCGGACGGCAGCATCGACGTTTCCGATAAAACCCTGGCCAAACTTGATTTTGTTATCGCCGCCGTGCACGATCATTTCAATTTGCCGAAAGAAAAAATGACCGCCCGGATTATCCGCGCAATGAAAAATCCTTACGTAAATCTGATCGCCCATCCGACCGGTCGGGTAATCTTCGGCCGCGAGGCTTTTGACATTGACCTGGATCAAATTTTAAAAGCCGCGAAAAATTTTGGCGTAGCCATGGAAATAAACGCGTTTTTCGACCGGCTTGATCTTTGCGACACGGATATCAGAAAAGCCGTCGGCCTCGGAGTTAAATTGGTAATTAATACCGACGCGCACAATAAAAATCAGATGCAACTCATGGAATACGGAATTGCTCAAGCGAGACGCGGCTGGGCGACAAAGAAAGATATATTGAATACCTGGCCATTGGATAAGCTACTTGATTGGTTTAAAAAGAAGTGATAGGATAAAAAATATTTTGCCCGGGTGGTGAAATGGTATACACGCAAGACTTAAAATCTTGTGACCGAAAGGTCGTGAGGGTTCGAGTCCCTCCCCGGGCATTTTAAAAAATACTCAATGACATTCATCAAAAATTTTAAAAATCTAAACAAAACCGATACGGCCATCGCTGGCGGCAAAGGGGCTTCGCTTGGTGAAATGACCCGGACAGGAATACCGGTTCCGCCAGGTTTTGTTGTATTGGCCGCCTCATTTGAGAAATTTCTCGAAGAAACCGACCTTAACGTTGAGCTTGATTCTATCCTGGAATCCGTTGACCAGAAGGAAATACATACGGTAGAAAACGCTTCGGAAAAAATTGGGGCCTTGATACTTAATGCCAAAATGCCGAAAAGCATTGCCACAGAGATAGAAAAAAGCTTTAAGGAGTTAGACGCTAAGTATGTGGCCGTCCGTTCCAGCGCCACAGCCGAAGACAGCTCAGCCGCCGCCTGGGCCGGTCAGTTGGAGAGTTATCTGAACACCACCAAGAAAGAGTTGCTAAACAATGTCAAAAAATGCTGGGCCTCACTTTTTACGCCCAGAGCCATATTCTATCGTTTCGAGAAGGGTCTGCATAACACAAAGATATCGGTGGCCGTAGTTGTGCAGAAAATGGTTGAAAGTGAGATGTCGGGCGTCGCATTTTCAGTGCATCCGGTTACTCAAGACAAAAACCAAATAATTATTGAGGCTGGCTTTGGACTTGGCGAGGCAATAGTTTCGGGTCAGATTACGCCGGATAGTTATGTGGTGACAAAGAAGCCAAGAAAAATTATTGATAAAAATATTCAGACCCAAGCAAAGGGGCTCTACCGCGTTACGGGCGGAGGCAATGAATGGCGAGATATCCCAAAAAAAATTGGCGAAAAACAAGTTTTATCCGATGGGGAAATTTTGAAATTATCAGACATTATTTTGAAAATAGAAAATCATTATGATTTTCCCTGCGACATCGAGTGGGCGAAGGCAAACGGAATATTTTATATTCTTCAAAGCAGACCGATAACCACACTAAACAAATAAAAACGACGCTGAAAAAGACGGACCTGCAAAATGATCTGTTTTTTTATTAAAAAAATAACGCCCAATCATGTGACTGGGCGTAAGATACACTCGGGGGTTGCGGTAGACTAGAACGGCAGTTTGCCGGGAAGGGGGGCCTTGATGAGAGGACCCATGCTGCTGATCCGGCCGTCTTCCACGATGTAGATTGCCGCATCGGCCTCGTTGATACCGTAGGGCATCTTTTCGAAGACGGCGGGCGCCGCAAGCTCCAGCCACGGCGAGTGGCTGACCGCGAGTGCCATCGTCTGGCCTTGCCTCTCCATGTCAACGGCCAGCGTGATGAGACCGGCAGTCATGATTTCGCGGCCGCGGCGGGCGTACTCGCTGTGCCGAAGAGCCATCGTGACCGTCAGCTGGTCGGTCTTCTCGGCTGCCCTCATCGCTTCGAGTTCGGCGGAAAATCCCGCGGAGTTGCGGACCGTTGCGGCCACTGTCTCCGCGAAATTCAGGAACGGCTGCTCCTCGGCTGGGATCTTGAGGCCCAAGGCGGCGGCCATGACCTGGCTTGCCTGCCAGGTACGGTGCAGCCCGGAGTAGAGCAACCGTTCGAAGCTGGGCAGGCCCGAACGCTTGTCCAGTTCGCCGAGCGCCAGAGCCGCGGCAAAGGCCTGTTCCGCTCCGTGGGGAGTGATCCGGTCGCCATCCTTCTCCGGATGGCGAACCACTACGATCCTAACCGCTTCCTTCATCTTCTTCGCTACCTCCTTTTCTCTAGATGCCGCCGATTCCGTTCGAACGCTAATGGGCAACTTCTTGATGTGCCCGATGCGAGTGGACGAGGACGTCACGGGATTCTGTCCCGTCATCCCGCGATTCAACCCGCCCAGGCGTTCTCTCGTGGGCAGGTTGGTTGAGGTCGGCTCCCGGGCTGATGTTCATGAGCGTTGCGGTCAAGGGTGACGGGCCAATAAACCGTTCTGCCTGCGGTTTTCTGTGCATCTTTCTCCTCCTAGACTTTGTCTTTCGCGTCCCCAAAAATTTGGGCACGCTAATACTATACAGCCATCATACAACAGATGGGGAAATTTGTCAAGACCCTGTGCATAGTATACTATGCAATACTACCTTGACACAAAAACTGCTTTATGTTACTCTATCCTTATAAGAATATAACCAATTGCCTAATGCACTATGCATATGATTAAACTCAAATTTGACGTTTTATCCAAAAAATTAAACAAAAACATCCTCCAGATTGCTGAGGAAACCGGCTTAAATCGGAACAGCCTTTCCGCCCTCCTCCACAACAAGGTGGACGGTATTAAGTTCGCCACTCTCGAAAAACTCTGCGCGACTTATAATTTGAAACTGGAGGAAATTCTTGAATTTGTTCCACCCGCACCGGCCCCCAAACGCCCGAAAAAAATTTACCGGCAAGAGGCAGAGATGGTCCCGTTTTTTTCTTTTCCTCCGGCCGTGAGCTCGAGCCAATACTGTTATAATTTTGACGGGCAAAGACTTAAATTCAGCGATCTGGATTATTATACGAAAAATGACTATTGTTTTATTTATTGGAATATTGAAGATCTCCATAAATTAGCCGACGCTTTTTGGAAATATTATTCTGAATCGCCTTCTAAATTTGACAATCTTTATCTTGCTTTCCAAAAAGACGCCCGCGAAATGGAGAGGATATATTCCGAAGCCGAACCAAAAATAATAAATAATCTGGCCAACAAGGATTTGAAAAATTATACGGAGAAAGTCGTATCGGCCTCTCTTGATTTTTGGTCGCACAGTTTATTCATTGACGCTTTTGACGCCGGCAAAGACCAGGAAGAAATCAATAAGATTAAAGAAAAATACAATTTATCACTTGAAGAAGTTTCCGTTCTAACCACGCCGGTACAAATGACCTTTACGAATGAACGGCAACTGGCCATCTACAAAATCGCCGAGCTGGCTCTGGAAAAAAAGATTGCCGCAAAGTCCAAGAAGGCTGTTACGAACTTTTTAAAAACGGAAGTACAGGTTGGGCAATATAAAAAAATGTTTGATTATTACGCTTCAAATTACGCGGTTATAAAACACATCACCGACAAAGAAATCGCCGAAGAAATAAAAAATTGTTTGAAGGACCGTAAAAAATTCAAACAGGATTTGTCGCGACTTTCCAATTACGAAAAAACCCAAGAAGCGCGCGTTATGGAAATTGTCGCCCGACATAATCTCAGAGGGAGTCCTCTTTGGTTTTTCAGCAAATTAACATACTGGAGAGAATACCGAAAAAAAATAAATCTGATGAGTATCCATATTTTTGATATGATATTGGGATCTACCGAAAGTAAAACCGGAATTCCCAAAAAATATCTGAAATATCTGACTACCGAAGAGCTCGGGAATGTTCTAGATGGGCTGGTAGACCTTGAGGCACTGAAAAAACGTTTTGATAACGGCGTTCTTTTCTCTTTCCGCGAGGAGAATGAGTACAGAATGTTTGTCGGCAAAGAGGCTGATTCTCTCAAAAATGAACTGGAAAAAATCATCGCTTCTGAAATCAAAGACAGCATTATCTCGGGCCAGGTCGCTTCGCAAGGTTATGCCAAGGGAATCGCAAGAATTGTTCTCAGCGTCGGAGATTTCAATAAACTGAAAGACGGCGAAGTGCTCGTGACCGGCATGACAAGACCAGAGTTTCTCCCGGTTATGAAAAAAGCGGCGGCCATTGTTACAAACGAAGGCGGCATCACCTGCCACGCAGCAATCGTCTCGAGAGAACTCGGCAAGCCCTGTATTATCGGAACGAAAAACGCAACCGAATTAATAAAGGACGGCGACTTGGTCGAGGTCAGAGCCCATCACGGAACCGTCAGAATCCTAAGATCTTAAAAATGAAAAATAAATTGAAAATCTACTTTTCCCGTGGAAGAATGTATCTCTACCCATGGTATGTTAGCGATTTGACCGCCACCCGGGACATAAAAAAAATAGTTGGCTGCGGCGTCGAGCTGTGTTTCGGCGTGATTGAAGATGATTTTTTAAAATTGGCTTATGATGTTCGGTCGACGAAAATGGTTGGGGATAAAATTCTTGAAAAAATTATAAAAGAAAGAAAATTTGTTGATGAAATTACCAAAAAAATATATCTCCTTAGCCGGGACCTTGTCTCCTATTGCCAAAAAACAAAAAAAATAAACGTCTCAACGATTAGCGATCAAAAACTTGTCCGCGTCTTCTCGGAATATATAAAAAAGCTTGCGTTGCTCCGAGCTTGGGGCTGGATTCCAGTTTTTCTTGAAGGCGCTGAAAAAAGTTTGCTCACTGAGCTCCTGCAAAATGAATTTAAAATTTTTCTGGCGGATAAAAATCTCTCTCTCAAGTTCGGCGAATATTACAGTCTGTTAAGTTCCACGGAAAAAATGAGCGCCGTTCAGAAAGAAGAGCTAGAAAGGCTAACTTTGCTCATATCTCTCGAAAAAGAAATGAATGTCAAAAAAATAAAAAATGCCATAAAAAATAAAAACTATGAAGTTGTTGAAAAAACTTCTTTCAACAAAAAACTCGTAACGCACCAAAAAAGATTTGGCTGGCTTACTTATGCCTACAGCGGCCCGCCAATGACGCAAGCAGAACTCTTTGACCTCCTCAAAGAAAGCTTGTCTGGCGGCGACCCCAAAAAACAACGGGAGAAAATTTTGAAACGCTTCGCAAAAATAAATAAAGAAAAAAAACTGATAACAAAAAAACTTAATCTTCCCGAAAATTTAGTTTATCTTTTCCGCGTTTCTTCTGAACTAATGTTTATAAAAGATTACAGAAAAGGCATTTACCAAAAATCTTACGTCGCAATGGACAAAATACTTAACGAAATGGCCAATAGAATTGGGGTCAACCTTAAAGAAATAAAATATCTATCAGGCGGAGAGATTAGACGAGCACTTCTTGGCGGAAAGAAAAAAAGATATGCCGGAATCGCAAAAAAAAGAACAATCAGGTGCTGTTATCTAGCGCGCGACGGAAAAATAAAAATATCTGAGGGGAAATTATGCGATCGCTTGATAGAAAAAATGATGCCGAAGGAAGATGAACGCGATAAAACTATAAAAAAAATATCGGGCATGGTCGCTTTCCACGGGAATGTCCGCGGCCGGGTAAAATTGATTTTAAATCAATCCGACATAATTAAAATGAAGGCAGGAGATATCATGGTCTCGCCGGCTACCAACCCCGACCTTATCATCGCCATGAAAAAAGCCAGGGCAATCATTACCGATACCGGCGGGATTATTTCCCACGCTGCCATCGTTTCAAGAGAATTAAAAATTCCCTGCGTGGTCGGGACTAAAAATGCCACCAAGTTTTTGGCGGACGGAGATATGGTTGAGGTTGATGCCGAAAAAGGCTTCATTACAAAACTTAATTGATACGTGCAAGCTATGAAAAAAATCATAAAAAACTTACCAAAAAAATATTCAATGATTTGGCGAAAATGTTTGCCGCTCTTGAAGCAAGGCCGTCCCGATGATTTGAGGCACGCCTCAAAGGTTGCCGGAGATATTTTAAATTACTCTAAAAAAATAAGGGGCGACCTTAACGTCCTTGTCCCGGTCGCTATGATGCACGATATTGGTCACGCGGCCATCCTGCCAGAACATTTTAAATACATCACCGGAGAAGATAAAATTATAAATGGCAAGCTCGTGCATATGCTCGCCGGGGCGAAAATCGCTAAAAAAATTCTTCGCGAAATAAAATATGACATAAAAAAATCAAAAGAAATAGTTGATATAATTTCAACGCACGACGCCGACCAGTTAACCGGGATTAACGTAAAAAAAATATATAACACCAAAAATAAAAAAATATTTCATGATATAGACGCTTTGGACAGGTATAACGAAAAGAGGATGAAAGCCTTCGCCAAGTTATACAAAAATAGGGAAAATATGCTCCGGGTGCTGGAAAAAATGTTAAATTCATTTTTTTTAAAAGAGTTCGCGATGATTGCTCGCGACAACATCGCCAAAATTGCCGGCCGGGATAAAATTTGCTAAGCTGCTATCAAATGAAAACTATGCGACTCTTTCTGGCCGTGGCCGGCAACATGGGCGCCGGCAAATCAACTCTGACCCGGATTCTCGCCGAGCGCTTGGGCGGCAAGGCTTTTTTCGAACCGGTCGCCGAGAATCCGTACTTGGCCGACTTCTATAAAGACATGAACCGCTGGGCATTTCATTCCCAGTTATTTTTTTTAAGCAAAAGATTGCAGGACCATTCAAAACTTCTGGAACAAAAAGACGGCATCCTGATCCAGGACCGCAGCTTGTACGAAAACGCCGAAGTTTTCGCCAAAAATTTATACGAACGGGGAGCAATTACCGAACGGGACTGGAAAATCTATTGGGAAATTTATGAGACAGCCGTGAAACTTCTCGCCCCTCCCGATTTGATTATTTATCTTGAAGCATCGGTCCCGGCGCTGATTAACCGCATCGCCTCGCGCGGCCGGGATTTTGAACAAAAAATTGATCCAAATTATTTGGCAGACCTGAACCGGCTTTACAATGAATGGGCTAAAAATTTTTCTCTGGCTCCGGTTCTCACTATTCCAACCGACGATTTAAATTATATTGACCACGAGGACAAGCGCGAATATATTGTCAAACTGATTTCCGAGAAACTGGGCGGCTTGCCAACCTCGCTTTGGCAAAAATAATTTAAAATAACTTTTAAAAACAACTTTCGCGGATAGTTGCTTTTTTATTTTGTTTATTTTAAGATATGGCCATCAAATGGTTGGAAAGGAGGAAGGGATGCCAGCCATCAATGAAGGAAAGTTCGAGCAACTGCTGCGCGGACGGCTTGGCGGGCACTGGGAGCGGGCGCTCACCGTCTTCCGGAATTGCGGGCCAAACCTCGCCTACGACGTCACGAACGTCCTCCTGCACGCCGCGGGAGGAAGCAAGGTGGCCGAAGTGCTCGGTATTCTCGAGAAGCACTTCAGGGAACACCTCCAGTTTCAGCACCCGGAAATCCGGGGCACGGTCTCGAGTCTCGGCGTCAACCCGACCGAGGTGATGTTCCTCGGAATCTGCCGGGACACGTTGGGACTCAAACCCAACCCGGGCTAGAAAGGAGCGCGCCAATGCCGAAATGCAAGGAGTGCAACGACACAGGCGTCATCGACAACGGAAACAACGAGCTGCCGTGCGATTGCCCGGCGGGCGCCAAGGCCATGTTCAATGTGGCCGGCGTTCACGGACAAGTAACCGGCGAGGAGGTCCGGCGCCACTTCCTGAACGGCTCGCCCGAGCCGATCGAGACGGGCAAGGACGGCATCTCCGCTTCGAGTTTGCCGGGGAGGAAAAACTGAACATCTGAGCTTCCGTGCTTGGCCGCTGATTCCCTACGGGAACGGCGGCTTTTTTATTTGCTTTTTTATTTTGTTTATTTTAAGATATGGCCAGTCGCGCCAAAGGCAGATCCGCCTCGGGCGAAAAAAGGAGGAACAGATGACTGACGAAAGTCTTGTCAGGCCACAGCAGAAGGTCTGCGAGAAGAACGTGAAAGTGCCGACCATTTTGGTCGAACCCTTCCAGGAAGGCGGCAAGCCTGAGGTTTTTGTGCAATGGTTCGGCGAATCGTCGACCGGCAGGAAGCTCGGGGAGATGCAGTTTCGCTTCCCTCTTCCCGCACCGGTTGACTCGCATTGCTGGATGGGACATCCGGAACTCTGTAAGGTCGTCATGGTCGGCCAGGTGAAAAACTGGCCAAAACCGGAGGCCGCGCAGAGCATCGCGGACATGGCCGCCAAGGGCAATCTCGACGCCCTGATCATCTTCATCGTCGCAACCCACTACAGCACGCTCTCCGGTGGCAGGACGGGAACGGCCTGCTTCGTCTTCGAGATGACGATTCAGTTAGCTGACGGCATCTACTGCGTCATCACCCCACGGCCGTACTGCGACATGTCCGTTCTCGAAGAAGAAAATGACCGCGTCGGCGACGAGATGCTCGACAGGAATGACTTCGCCGAGCAGCTCGGCGACGATTACTAGCCGACATTCGTCGTGCATGAAACAACCACCGTTTTCGGGAGAGACGGTGGCTTTTTTATCCCCACACTTATCTGCGTAAGTGTGGGGATTTATTGCCAAAAAAGGGGAAATAAGTTAAGATTGGGTAAGAAATAATCTCCATTTTATGGAAGAAACCCGCCTGATCGAACCAAAAGAACAAAACGAGGACCAAGTGTTTGACATGACGCTTAGGCCCAAGGTTTTAGCTGAATATATCGGCCAAGAACAAATCAAGGAAAACCTGAAAATTTTTATCGCCGCGGCAAAAAAAAGAAAGGAGCCGATTGAGCATGTCCTCCTTTACGGCTGTCCCGGTTTGGGAAAAACAACTTTGGCCCATGTTATCTCAAATGAAATGGGCGCCCAGATCCGCATCACTTCCGGTCCGGCGATTGAGCGGGCCGGAGATCTCGCGGCGATTTTAACGAATCTTGGCGACGGTGATGTTTTATTTATTGATGAAATCCACCGGCTGAATAAAGTTATTGAGGAAGTGCTCTACCCGGCGATGGAAGAATATGCCCTTGATTTGGTAATCGGCAAAGGGCCGGGCGCCCGAACGGTGCGGCTTAATCTGCCGCGCTTCACGATTATCGGCGCCACGACCAAAGTCAGCATGATTTCCTCGCCCTTGCGCGACCGCTTTGGCGCAACCTATCATTTAAATTTTTACGAAGACGAGGATATCGGAAAAATAATCCGGCGGAGCGCCAAACTTTTGAACATCCAAATCGACGATGAAGCGATAGAACTGATCGCCGGGCGCGCAAGATGCACCCCCCGCGTCGCAAACCGCATTTTAAAACGGGTCCGCGATTATGCTGAAGTCAAAGCTAATGGTATAATTACGAAAGACTTGGCCGAGGAAGCGCTTAAAACTTTGGGCGTCGGCCAATTCGGCTTGGACCAGATTGATCGGCGGATTCTTGAAGCGATTATAAAAAAATTCCAAGGCGGACCGGTCGGCCTGAATACCCTTTCGGCGGCAACCGGCGAAGAAGAAGCGACAATCGAAGAAGTTTATGAGCCCTATCTTCTCCAGCTCGGATTTTTAAACCGGACACCAAGAGGAAGAATGGCAACGGAGGCGGCTTACAAACACTTGGGGCTTCCCATACCAAAAAATTTGCAGGACAAACTTATTTAAAATATGACTCTTTCAATTTTTCTGATCGCCTATTTCGTCTTTATTTTTCTCTTCGCGGTTTTTTCTATATTTTCAATCTACCATCTGGCAAGATTCGTTCCGCCCAGTTCCGTCGCTTTTTTCACGACTTATATTTTCCTGGCCGGGGCGGCCATAATTATCTTCGCCACCTGGCAGGAACTGCGAAACGTCGACTGGACACAGACTGTTTTTACTATTAGCACGAGTCTATGAGCATCTATCTCCAAAAATTCCTCGCCCAGAAGCAATACGAAAAAATTATTTATTTCCTGCGGCGCGATACTATTGTTTTTGTCCTGCAGGCTCTCCTGTTTATTTTTCTCCTGGCTATTCCGGTCGGCCTTTATTTTTTTCTCAAAGCAACTTTCCCTTCGCTTTTTGAAAATACGATCACCTATCCGCTCCTTGTCATTTTGGGAGGCATCTACTATTTGACCGTCTGGCTTGTTTTCTTCACTTCTTTCATCGATTACTATTTGGATTTCTGGATTGTCACAAACGACCGCATTATCAATGTTGAACAGCATCTTTTCGCCCGGACAATTTCCGAGCTTGATTTGTACAAAATCCAGGATATCACCGGCGAATCCCGCGGCTTTCTCCAGACAATGTTCAATTACGGTCATGTCTTTGTCCAGACGGCCGGAGAAGTTGGAAGATTCAATTTTGAAGAAGTCCCTGGCCCCCGGGAAGTGGCGAGAAAAATCATGGAGCTCGCTGAAGAAGACAGAAAATACCACGCTAACCAGGCGGCCAAATTGGACGAGGTTGTTTAATTTTTATCTAAAAAATATCCCGGCGTTCGCTTTGCGAACGCCGGGTTTTGTTTTCAGATCATGAAAGTGCCGTGGCCGGAACGCCGTTCGGCATCCCAAACCTGGTTCCGGCCATGGGCTTTGGCCTGCAGGGCCGCCCGGCTGGCTTTCCTCACCAGCCCTTCAACCGTTCCTCCCTGGATGAAACTGGCTACGCCGATACTTACCGTCACGACGAGCCGCTGGCCGCTGTCGCGAAGAATAATCGGCGCCTTCTCCATCGCCGATCTGATTTTCTCCGCCAAAATCATCGCGCCGCTCTTTTCTGTTTCCGGCAAGACAACAGCGAATTCGTCGCCGGCGTAACGGGCGAGCAAATCCGTCTCGCGGGTGTTTGACCCGAAGACGCTGGCCGCGGCCTGGAGAACCCTGTCCCCGACGGTGTGGCCGTGGGGCGTGTTGACTCTTTCCTTAAATGCATCGAGATCAATAAAGAGAAGTGTCAAGAAACGGCGAAACCGCTTGGCTCGCTCGACTTCATCGTTGATCCGTTCATCGAAAGCCCGCCGGTTGGGAATCCTTGTCACGGGATCGGTCCGGTTTTCCCGTTCCAATTTGGCAATGATCCTTCTGTTTTCGGCTTCGAGCGCGACTTCGTGGCTCACGTCTTTACCGACGAAAATCGCGCCCTGAAAACAATCCTCGTCGCACACAACCTCGAGAGAAAAAAGCAACGGCACCGTTCCGCCGCCTTCTCTTGAGAAAACGCGCCGCTCGGAAATTTTTTCTTCTCCCGAGAAAAGCCTCTTCTCGGCTGTTTCCCAGAATACCGCGTCGTCAAAAACCGAAAGAAAACCAAAAAGATTTTTGCCTTCCACTTTGCTTGCCGCACAGCCGAACAAGCTTTGGGCGCCGGAGCTGCAGATCGTTATCCTCTTGTCTTTGTCGGCAACCAGGACGGCATCGGACCTTTGTCTGATGATAGTTTCATAGAAACTTGCCCGCCGCCGCAGACCAACAACATTCCTCATGACTTTCCTCCCTTTACTGCGGTATCCTACCGTTAAAAATTACTTTGGTCAAGGGTAAAATAAAAAATAGCCTCCCAAGAGAGGCTATTTTAAACTATTTTCCTAATAAATCTTTTCCAATTCAACTCCGGTGTAGTAATGTTTCAAAATCTCTTCGAAGGTGCTGCCGGCGAAAGCCATACCGCGCGCCCCTCGGGCCGAAAGCCCAACTCCGTGGCCGAAAAGATTCATCCCGGCGCAATTTGGATCGGGCCGCGAAACAAGCCACGGCTTTCCCGAACCAAACCAGACTTCTTCCCAAGCGCGGGTTCTTCCGTCGCTCTGGGAAAAATAAGGGGTGACAACAACGTCCCCGTTGTAGATAACTACCGTGCCGCGAGTTTCCTCGACCGCTTTTACAAAATTAGGCAACCGCGTTTCCGAATTATAGCCGCGGTAAACCTGGTCATAAGAGCTGGCGTTCAGATGAAAATACCCGGCCGGATGTTTGCCTCCGATATTGATGTTGTACTGGGCGTAAGTCCGGGCGGCGACGGCTAAAGCTTTATGATATTCAATTGGATTGTTATTTGACGATTCCGCCAAACCTTTCATGTAGGACTCGAGCGGCACTTCATTGATCATATAAACCTTGTCTCTCCCCTCGCTGTAGCGGAACTCCAAATTGCCGCGGAATTTATTGTCATTTAAAGAAGTATTCCAGGCTGGCGGATTCCTAAAACTTGTAATTTCAAAAACGGTATTCTTATCTTGGGCAACAAAATCCAAATACGAGAGGTTGTCCTTGATCGCTCCGCCAAACGACGCCGAATAAGTTTTGGCCGCGGTATTGAAAGTGACGGTCACGCTTCCGCCGGCAGATACGGAAAAAACCAGATTCCCGCTTGAGTCCTTAACATCAAAAACCCCATCGGCCTTTATTGTTTCCGGTTCAGTTGTGGAATACAAACCAATACGGATGATTGATTCTTCAGCCAAAGTCGGCTGGGGCGGAATAACGACTTGCGGCGAGCCCAAAATTTTAATCGGAACCGCGACAAACCCGCCTGAAACCGATTTATCGCCATTCATCAAGATAAAAGCGGCATTGTATTCTCCGGCCGCGTTTCCCTGCAGGAAAAAACTAAAATAGCCTATTTGCCCCGGCAAAGTTGTTGACGAAACCGTAGCCAGACAATTTGATTCAAGCCAGCCCGGTTCGCGGAAAGCGTCGGTATTTATGTCAGGGGCAGTGCAGATCTTAACCGCATTAGTGCCGCTTGTTTCCCAGTTAGTCTTGCCGATATTCTTAAAACCAACGTTAAAACCGACTTTATTTCCGACCAAAAGATCAACCGAGGCGTGGCTTTGGATTAATTTAAACGCCTGGAAATTTTCCGCCGAAGCGATTGTCGTATTTATCGGAGCGGCAATCTGCGACGCCGGATTATTGGTAACATTAACCGATATTTCCAAAACTCCCCCGGGGATCCAAGTTAAATTTTCCGCGGCTAATTTTAATTTTATCGTCTGGAGCCCGAGCAAATCCGGCGCCTGGAGAGCGAACCTGAAATGGGCCGTCTGGCCAGGAAGAACTTTTGTGTCAGTCATTTTCCCTGGCTGTTCGGCCGTATACCAATATTTATGGCGGAACAATTTGCCGGTGCCGTCCGCGTAAAGAGAAATATATCGGGTATTGTTGTTATACCAGGTAACCGTGCCCGTATTTTTAAAACTTGCTTCAAAAGTCAGAGCCTTCCCCGGCGCCATCGTCAAGCTGCCGAAACTCTGCGTCAGTTTCTCGGCCGTATAGCCGGCCACCGCCGCTTCGGCCGGACTGGGATAAAACCCGATTAATAGAAAAGAAAAAACCAGGCCCGCGATAAGAACAAGGCCTGAATTTTTTTTTCGTTTATTTTTTATATTTAATATGTTTCCAAACATTCTTTGTAAAATTAATTATTTTTCTATTTAGATATCATATCAAAAAACAACCTTGAGGTCAATTTAATCCCATCGAAATAAATAACGATGCTCGCAGAAACTAATTACAGGCGCTATTGCCCTGGAGCTCAAAATGATATAATTGTATTAGCATAACAAAATCTCAGCAATTTATGTCCCTAACGCGACAGGTCGCTCATAACATGATTTACCAGGTAGCCGGCAAACTGCTGTCTACCGTTTTGGGTTTGCTGGCCCTGGGGATGATGACTCGTTATTTGGGCCGGGAAGGTTTTGGCGGATACACAACCATCGTCGCCTTTTTACAATTTTTTGGCATTTTGGTTGATTTCGGCCTGACCCTGACAACGGTGCAGATGATTTCCGAGCCCGGCGCCGACGAAAACAAAATCGCCGGAAATATTTTTACTTTAAGATTTTTTTCAGCCTTGATCTTTCTGGGGCTAGCCCCTCTGGCTGTTTTATTTTTTCCGTACGACTCCACTTTGAAAATCGGCGTAGCCGTCACTACCTTCTCTTTTCTCTTCATCGCCTTAAACCAAGTTTTGGTCGGTCTTTTCCAAAAACATTTGTCAATGTGGAAAGTGGCTGTCGCGGAAAATGCCGGACGTCTCGTCCTCCTCTCGGGAATCGCCATAACTATTTTTTTTCATTCCGACCTGATCTCGGTTATGATGGCCGTAGTTTTAGGCAGCGCGGCTAATTTTATTTTAAATTTTATTTTCTCGTTGAGATATGTCCGTATAAAATTTGTTTTTGACTGGCAAATTTGGAAAGAAATTTACCGCCGGTCATGGCCGATCGGACTTTCCATAGCCTTCAACCTGATCTATCTCAAGGCCGATACAATTATCTTATCGCTTTCGCAGAACCAGGCCTCGGTCGGACTTTATGGCGCCTCCTACCGCGTCCTTGACGTACTCACAACCTTCCCGATGATGTTTGCCGGTCTTATCCTGCCGGTCCTCACGGCTACCTGGGCAGAAAAAAATTCCGAGAGGTTCAAGAGAATCATGCAAAAATCGTTTGATTTTCTCGTTATGATTATCGTACCGTCTATTTTCGGAACTTTATTTTTGGGAGAACGGCTCATGAAACTTGTCGCCGGAGACGACTTTGCTCTTTCGGGAACCATCCTCAAAATTTTAATTCTTGCCGCCGGAGCGATATTCCTCGGCACCCTTTTCGGCCATATTGTTGTCGCCATAAAAAAACAGCGAGTGATGATTTGGGGTTACGCAATAGTCGCCGCCATTTCTCTTCTCGGCTACATAATTCTTATTCCCCGCTATACTTATTGGGCGGCGGCCTGGATTACCGTCTTTTCGGAAGGAGCCGTTGCTCTTCTGACTTTTTTTGTCGTGTGGAAAACCACAAAGATGATTCCTTCGGGGAAAATTTTATTTAAAACAATCATCGCCAGCCTTGCCATGTCCGGAATCCTTTATTCCCTCTCTCCGGCTAATCTCCTTCTTCTTATCCTACTCGGCGCGACGGTTTATTTTGCCGTCCTTTATTTACTCCGCGGATACAACAGAGAGACCGTCACGGAAATTATTAAACTAAGCAGAGAATAGCAATCTATGCTGCACGCTTTTTTAATTATTGTTTTTTCTTGCCTGTTCTTTTTTTTGGCTTGGAGAAACATCGTCTTCGCAACTGCCCTCGTGGTTGCTTTTTTGCCGTCCTATCTTATAAGATTCGACTTCGGCCCCCTGCCCGTGACCATGCTCGAAATAATGGTTCTGCTCCTTTCTGTCGTCTGGGCTATAAAACAAAAAGGGCAAATAGCCGACGTTTTCAAAATTTTAAAATCAAACCGCTGGCTCTGGCTCGTCGCCGCCTGGCTCGTCTTTGCCACCATCTCTCTTTTTATTTCTCCTGATTTAAGGGCGGCGGCCGGCGTTTGGAAAGCCTACTTTATTGAACCAATTATTTTTCTACTGGTCGCGATGAGCGTAATAAAAACGCAAAAAAATTTAGAATTAATTTTCTACGCTGTCGGTTTTTCCGCTCTTTGTATTTCCACCTTTGCCATTTACCAAAAATTTACGGGTTTTGCCATTCCCAACCCCATCTGGCAGGCAGAGGAAACCCGGCGCGTAACGAGTTTCTACGGTTACCCGAATGCCGTCGGATTATATTTAGCGCCAATTGTCACGCTCTACATTGGATGGCTTACTCAGAAGCTACAAACTAAAAGCTGCAAATTGAAAGAAACAATTTTCCAATTTTTGGTAATTATTGCTTCAGCGGCCGCCATAATCTTCGCCCGTTCCGAAGGCGCCTACGTCGGAATTCTTTGCGGTCTATTTTTTCTTGGCATCATGACCAAAAAACTGCGCTGGCCGGCCGTAGCATTGGCTTCCCTGCTCCTCATTGTTATTTTTGCGGTTCCTCAATTCAAAAATTATGCCTGGCAGCAAATTTCTTTCCAAAATGATTCTGGAAAAGTAAGAATCAGCCAATGGCAAGAAACTTGGAAAATGCTTAAGGACCGGCCACTCTCGGGCGCGGGGCTTGCCGGCTATCAGGAAACTCTCGCCCCGTATCACAAGGCAAAACATATTGAAATTTATCTTTACCCTCATAATTTATTTTTAAATTTTTGGTCGGAACTCGGTCTCGGCGGCCTGATCGTTTTCTTGCTCATTGTTATAAAATTTTTCAAAGACAATATCAAACAATTACTGGTTACCCGTTACTGGTTACCCGTTGCTCTAATGGCTGTCATGATAACGCTCCTCGTCCACGGCCTGGTTGATGTTCCTTATTTCAAAAATGATTTATCAATTTTCTTTTGGCTTTTGGTAAGTTTATCTTTTCTTGGCGCTAAAATCTTACCTGAAAAAACCGCCTAATAGATAAACTGATCCTCACTCTTTTATGCTCTGCCCGAGACAGAGCTTTTTTAGCTTGACAATTTCTCTTTTCTATGTAAGAATTCAGTGTTTGGAGCGTTTCCAAACATGGGAGATCACGGAGGGTTTGATGAAGGAAGAATTGGCAGCTTTGACCTGTTCCTGGCTGCTTTTCGGCTGTGGTTTGAATACGGCCGGCCAAGGGCCGGACGATGACGACCAGAGCCCGTCCGATATCCTGGCCGAGGAGGTCGAGCCGGATATCACGGAAGCCGAAGCCCCCGAAACGGATACGGCCGGCGACCGCTTAGAACTCGCCGGGGAGGATGCTTCCCCCGAAGCGCCCGACGAGGTAAGCGAAGTCGATGTCGGAGAAGCGGAAGATGCCGGCCCGGGAGACGAGGCCAGCGAGGAAGACGGCGAAACCGAGGATGGTGAAACCGCCGATCCTTGCACTCCGCCGGAAATCCCGAGCGTTGGCCTTTACCTCTGGTACTGCGCACCAACCGCAATCGACATGACTGTGATGCGTTGGGTCGACAGACCAAGCGGGACCGACGTCGTCTGGAGTTCTGCACCAGGCTGCAACTGCTCTAGCACGCAGATGCTGTTCTGTTCGCTGACCGACTACGGAGCGGCCTCGGCGTACTACTTCAATATCACCACGCCCGGCTTCGACCCCGGCTGGTCCTGCGGACCAGGGTTTGAAGTCACGCACGGCATGCCGCGCGTCTTCTGGAACGGCATCGAACTCGAAGTCGGCGTAATCGACAACGGCTACGGCGGCTGCAACCACACGTTCGCCATCCCGATCCTGAAATCCCTTCTGGAATTTCTAACGGACTATCTCTAGCCCGGAATCTCCAACCCGGCGGAAGCCCTGCTTTCGCCGGACTTTTTTACCCAAAAACTGGACAAAATCGTCCGGATGTGGTATAATATAATAATGTAAAAGCTAAATCTGGCTTTTTTGTTTTTGCCAAGCCGAAATAACAAGGCTAACGAGACAAAAAGAGGGGGACCTTTTATAAACTTGCTCTTTCACAACAACAATCCCTGGTTTACCACGAGACTTAGGGATAAAAACAAAAACCAAAACAAAAATAAGGAGCGTCAAGCTCTTTATTTTAATTTAGGGCTTTAATTTAGGGCATCACCAGCCCTTTATTTTATTTCATGAAAATGTTAAGTTAAGGAAATATCCCGCCCAGAGCGGAGGAGTGGCCGAGCGGTTGAAGGCGCGGGTCTCGAAAACCCGTATACTGGAAACAGTATCGTGAGTTCGAATCTCACCTCCTCCGCTTTGCGCGGGGATGAAGTTCTGCGCCAAAGGCGTCGTGCCCGAGGCAGATCCGTCCTTTGGCGGACATCCGCCTCCGGCGGAGAACCCCACCCCTTCCGCCAAATCGTAAAATAAACTCTATAGAGTTTATTTTTTGTTTTATATTGACTTTTCCAATCATTTTGCTAACCTTTTGACAGACGAAAAGGAGGACAACGTGACAACGACCATTAGTTTGGAAGCGGGCAAGGATGCCTACACCCTGCTTGATCTTCTCCGGAAGGCGGCGGAATACAAAGGGCTGAAGCTCATGGAAGGCGCCTTTGAAGCTTACTGCGAGCCTATCAAGACCTATGAGCTGGACAGCAAGGCTCTCGCCGTTCTCGAGAAAGTGGGAATCAGGCGACAGCTGCGTCCAGACTCCGACAGGGTCTTCACGCTTGTGGACGAGAACTCTCAGGAGCACAACTCGGTGTACCAACCGAGCAACTATTGGAACTTCAAGTTGCCTGACCCGGAGGCGCCTGACCCGCGCGACCGCGAGGGTAATCCCCGCCGGATCATGCTCTCGACCGGCCTCTCTTTGAACCAGACAAAGCGCGGCATTGTTCTTTCGCCACTGGCACACGGCTCATTTCTTTCGCCTTGCGATCGGCTTCCAAATTTCCGCATGTTCAAGGCGCTCGCGGAAAGCGATCCCGAAGCGCCGGCCGTGGCCAAGGAACTCGCGGCAAGCGACGGGAGCACGGTTGTCTCCTGGACCGAACTAGGTCTGGGCGGCATCCGCCGGCTCATTTCCCTCTTTTCCGAATTCATCCACGGAAACGAAGAGGTCGACAAGCTGGCCCGGAGAATGGAAATTTTCAACCCCGAACCCTATGTCCGATACCAGCAACCGGGAGACGAACTCTACGTCGCCGAACCGGCTCAGCCCAGACTCTTCGCGGCCTGGCAGGCCCAGCTCGAGGAGTACCGCACCAAGCTTAGGGTGTGAAACACGCCCCACCCGAGGGAGCTCTGTAAAAACATCTCCCTCTTTTTATTTTCTAAAATTTGCCGCCAAAGCAATAAATTTTACAATCATTTATTAATTGAATATTAATTGAAAAATTTGGTGAAATGGGTTAAAATTAACTCATTGAAAAACTTAAAATTGTTAATATCCACGATGGAGTTGCTCAGCCGGTTTCAAGAAAATAATATGGGTTTAGAAAAACCAGGACCAATGCCAGAAAATAATGAACTCCCCCTCAGAATCATTGAGGCGGAAGAGTTCGAGCACCAAGGAAGAGAGTCTACCGTCACAAAAGTAAAAGTTTTAGATAGCAACGAGCAGGAAAAATTGATCGCTTTAAAAAAAGTTAAAAAGGAAGAATTCGCAAGCATGGAGGAAATGAAAAAAGCTAAAAAATTTTACGATTATCTAAAAAGCGTTCCTGGCTTTGGCAAATTTGTCGCGGATACTCTTTTTTTAAAAGCCCGAGAAACTCCTGGCGAAAATCCCCACGCCTACAGGTTACAAAAATTAATTGAGGGGAAAAGATTGGACGAGCTGACTGACGAAAAATTATATTCCGAGCCAGAACTGACCGCCCAATTATTGGAATTCATTGACGCGGCGATCGCCGCGCTCGAACAAACCAGCAAAGCCGACGTAGGCAGCCCCGATTTTTACGGGAACAGAATGTTTGCCAATTATCTTTTCAACCCGAGGCACAGCAGTAATGTTGTTATTGCCAACAGACCAGACGAAACAGGTAATAAAATTTTTCTAGTGGATATCAGTAAACAGGCGCAGCAGGTAAGCGGGGTTGGAAAATCTTTCCAAAAACATATTGGGAGCAAATTACAGATAGCTCAACTTAAAAAATGGAAAAAAATAGTCGAACGACACCTTATAAAAAAATGATAAAACAGTTGACAAAATAGATTTTCTCATTTATAATCAAAGATTGAAGGAATTAATTTTTCTGCTTACCAGCGGATTTTTTGTTTAAGTTTATGAATAACATAAGAAACGTCGCCATCATTGCCCACGTTGACCACGGAAAAACCACCTTGGTCGACGCTCTGCTCCACCAGTCGGCTACCAAGGTCGGGAAAGAAAATCTCGGCAGAATTTGTATTATGGACTCCAACGAACTGGAACGCGAACGCGGCATTACAATTTTCTCCAAAAACGCTTCGGTGCAATGGGGCGAGACAAAAATAAATATCATTGACACGCCCGGCCACGCCGATTTCGGAGGAGAGGTCGAGCGGGTTTTGAATATGGCCGACGGCTGCCTCTTATTGGTTGACGCCAAGGAAGGGCCGATGCCCCAGACAAGATTTGTCCTAAAAAAAGCTCTTGAGCTTGGCCATAAAATTATTGTTGTTATAAATAAAATAGACAAACCGCACGCCCGGCCGGATTTTGCTTTGGATAAAACTTTTGATCTTTTCGTCGAGCTCGGGGCAAACGATGAAGCGCTCGACTTTCCGGTTATTTACGCTTCGGCAAAACAAGGCAAAGCCGGGACTAAACCTAACCTTGAGGCAATGTCGGATATCACGCCGATTTTTGATGCGATTTTAAAATATATTCCGGAACCTACCGGCGATCCGGCCTCCCCGCTTCAGATGCTGGTTGCCAATATCGTCGGCGACAATTTTAAGGGAAGAATCGGTATCGGCCGGGTTTATAACGGAACGCTCAAGGTCGGCCAAGATATTATGCATATCAACCGCCTTGGCCAAATGAAAAAATACCGCCTGATATCTCTCATGACTTTCTGCGGTCTTTTACGAACCGAAGCGAAAGAAGTCGCGGCCGGCGACATTGCCGCCGTAGCGGGAATTCCTGATTTAACGATCGGGGAAACGGTCGCCGATCCGAACGAACCGCACGCTCTTCCTGTTTTAAGTATTGAAGAGCCAACCGTGAAAATGACTTTCACTATTAACGATTCTCCCTTCGCCGGCCAGGAAGGACAATTCACCACTTCCCGCCAGATCAGGGAACGCCTGCAAAAAGAACTGGAGAGCGACATGGCCCTGAAAATAGAAGACGCGCCGGAAGGCGGCTGGATTGTTTCCGGACGCGGCGAATTGCATCTTTCAATTTTAATAGAAAGAATGCGCCGCGAAGGTTTTGAACTCCAGGTTTCCCGACCGAAAGTTATTGAAAAAGAAATCGACGGCAAGAAAATGACGCCATATGAACGGCTCTTTGTTGAAGTTCCCGAAATCCATTCCGGAATTGTCATCCAAAAAATTGGCGGACGCAAAGGCGAATTGAGGGATATGAAAACTGTTGAGGGCATAACCTACCTTGAATTTGTAATTCCGACCCGCGGGCTCTTTGGTTACCGCAGTGAATTTTTAACCGATACGCGGGGCTTGGGAATTATGAATACAAATTTTTACCAATATCTTCCCGATCCGGGCAATTGGCGGGAACGGGAGCAGGGATCGCTCGTCGCCCATGAAACCGGAGTCACGAATCTTTACGGCATGATCAATATCCAGGACCGCGGCGTACTTTTTGTCGGACCGGCCGTCAAAGTTTACGAAGGCCAGGTCGTCGGACAAAATTCAAGGAGCGGCGACATCAGGGTAAATGTTTGCAAAGCTAAGGAACTTTCAAACATGCGTTCCAAAGGTGACGGTTCAGCTGAACACTTCAACGCGCCAAAGACCATGGATCTTGAAGACGCCCTGGAATACATCGGCGACGACGAGCTGGTTGAAGTAACCCCGAAAAACGTCCGGACCAGAAAAGTTTATCTGGATGAACTGACCGCTAAACGGATGGCCAGAACGAACAGGGAATAAAATGATATAATAAAAACTCCGTGGCAAAGACCGCGGAGTTTTCTTAAAATTTGCTTCCGCGCGACAATATAGTCTACAATACTTTAATATGCTGCATTACCTAGGAATAATTTTCGCCTTTATTGCCCTAGTTAGTTGGGGGTTCGGCGATTTTTTTATCCAAAAAACAGTAAGGGCGCTAAACAGCTGGAAAGCCCTCTTTTTCATCTGCACTACGGCAATGGTCGGACTTTTTCCTTTTATAAGGGGCTCTCTCTCCTCGCTCGGCGCCAGGGACTTTTGGCTGCTTGGCTTAGCCGGAACCGCAATGCTCGTCGCGGCTATTTTTGACTTCGAAGCGTTACGAAAAGGAAAAATCGCGGTGGTTGAGCCGATTCTCGGCCTTGAACTGCCAATAGTTGTCGCCCTGGGCGTAACTTTGGGTGGCGACTTCCTTACTAGTTTGCAAATTCTTCTCATCACGCTGGTTTGTATCGGGATTATTCTGGCCGCCACTAAGCGCCGTCCCAGGGAATCGATTCGACGAGAAATTGTTGAAAAGGGGGTTATCCTCGCCAGTCTTGCCGCGATTACTATGGCTTTAACCAACTTCTTGGTCGGAGTCTCGAGCCAAGGCGTTTCCCCACTCATCACAATCTGGTTCGCCCATTCCCTCTTGGCTGTAGTAAGCGGACTAGTTCTTTTGCTAAGGGGCGATCTGAAAAATATTTTTGCCGACTTTAAAAAATATCCGGGACCGATAATCGGCCAAAGTATTTTTGATAATCTGGCCTGGGTCGCCTTTGCCTTTGCTGCAACTCTCATCCCCATTTCCATCGCGACTACGATCAGCGAAAGCTATATTGCTTTGGCGGTTTTCCTCGGCCTCTTCGCGAATAAGGAGAAGCTACGTTGCCATCAGCTTATCGGCGCATTTTTCGCAATAGCCGGAATCATAACGCTTTCTTATTTTTCTTAAAAATTTAGCGTCTGCCGGAAAAATCTAACCATGATCTCCTTATAACAAAAACTCCGCAATCTTACACCGCGGAGTTTTTTAGTCTGATTTTTTAGAATTTGAACAGCTTGGCGAATTGGCCAACTACCGGCACCGGCTCTTCTTTGCCCTGAGAAGCGTTCATAATTCCAAGAATTGCAAGCACCAAAAGGCCGAGCTGGAGCAATCTCAAAATCCAGAATAGAAATGAGAATTGCCACCACCAATACCAGGGAATCATCATATTCAAAAGCCAAATTATCACGCCGACACAGAAAATCACGAGACCCTGTTTCACGTGATATTTCACAAACGGCTCTTTGTGGGCTCCGGTCAAAAGCGGGATGAAAAACAGGATATAGGCCACAATAGCCATCCCAGTATTTTTCTCGCCACCCGACGGCTTAGGTGCTTCGGCAGGCATCCCTTGTTTTTGTTCTTCCATAATGGTTGAGATTAATTAGGTAAATTAATAATTATCATATTATACCACCAAACCTTTGCCAGGGCAAAAATTCTTTTCACTCCAGAATTGTGCTATAATTGGATTAAGCTAAACTATTTATTTTTGTTATTAGTTATTTGTTAATTTATGCCTAAAATCCGCAAAGTTATTATCCCGGTCGCCGGCTATGGCACGAGATTCTTGCCGGCTACCAAAGCCCAACCAAAGGAGATGCTTCCGATTGTGGATAAACCGGTTATTCAATATATTGTCGAGGAAGCGGTCGCTTCCGGCATTACTGACGTTATCCTCGTAACCGGCGCCTCAAAAAGAGCGGTTGAAGATCATTTTGACTATAATTTCGAGCTGCAAAATTGGCTTAAAAAACAAGGTAAAGAAGAAATCCGCCAAGAGATGAAAAGAATCGCTGATATGGCGAACTTTATTTATATCCGACAAAAAGGGCCATATGGCAACGGCACCCCGGTCCTAAATTGCCGGCAAATCGTGGGCGACGAGCCCTTCGCCGTTCTTTGGGGTGATGATTTTTTGGTAAATGACGGTAAGCCACGCCTAAAACAATTAATAGAAATTTTTGAAAAATACACTGATCCGGTTTTATCTGCTATCAAGCTCACCAGGGACGAAACAAAAAAATACGGCGTTTTTGATGCTCAAAAAATTGAAAAAAATGTTTATCAGGTTAAAAAAATAGTAGAAAAACCAGGGCCGGAAAAAGCTCCTTCGCTCCTGGGGTCGGTAGGCGGTTACGTTCTGACTCCGGACATCTTTGACGAGCTGGAAAAATTAAAACCGGGAGCCGGCGGAGAAATGTGGCTGGTTGACGCAATCCATAACTTAGGTAAAAAACGGCCAATTTATGCCTGTGAACTAAAAGGAACCTGGTATGATGCCGGCTCAAAACTCGGCTGGCTGAAAGCCAACGTTGATCTGGCGCTGAAAAGGCCGGATCTTAAAACCGGATTTTCCCAATATTTGAAAAAATTAAAAATATAGCCGTTATGAGTAAAAAATCTTTAGGAATTTTTCTTTTACTGACCTTTATCATTACTGCCGGCCCGATTTGCCGGGGAACTTCCCAGGAGGTTGCCGAGGCCATGAAGCCGGTCAGCCTGACTTTCTGGCGGGTTTTTGACGACGGAGATTCAATGGGTGAAATTATCTCCGCCTATCGCCTGCTCCATCCCAATGTTTCAATCAATTATCGTAAATTCCGCTTCGAAGAGTACGAAGAGCAGCTTTTGAATGCTATGGCCGAAGACCGCGGACCGGATCTTTTTTCTATCCCCAATACCTGGGTCAAAAAATACGAAACAAAAATCCTGCCAATGCCCAAATCTACAACCTTGCCCTATCAGGTGACTACCGGCACGATCAAAAAAGAAACTGTTACCGAGCTGCGTACCTCCGCGACCCTGAGCCTGCGGGCCCTAAAAACAGATTTTGCCGACCAAGTTGCCAAGGACGTTGTTTTAAAATATCAGGAAGCCGGCCAGGCGGCAGAAGACAGAATTTTTGCCCTACCCCTTTATCTCGATACCCTGGTACTTTTTTATAACCGCGATATTCTAAACGCCGCCGGTATTCCCGAAGCACCCCGCAACTGGACCGAATTCCAGCAGGCAATCAAAAAAATCACAAAAATAGATAAACAGGGAAATATTTTGCAATCAGGAGCGGCGATCGGAACAGCTTATAATGTAGAGCGGGCGCCGGACATCATCTCGCTCCTCATGATGCAAAATGGCACAGCCATGACCGATGACGGCGGCAGCGCGACTTTTGCCAATATTCCCCCGGGCGGAACAATGCCCAATCCGCCAGGAGAGGACGCGCTCGGATTTTATACTGATTTCGCTTCGCCTTACAAAGAAGTTTATACTTGGAATGCGGCCATGCCCGCTTCGCTTGAAGCTTTTACGACCGGCCGGACAGCTTTCTTTTTCGGTTACTCTTACCATACCCCGCAGATTAAAAATCTCGCCCCTAAACTTAATTTCGCCGTGGCGAAAATGCCGCAAATCGAAGGCGGCCAGGAAGTAAATTTTGCCAATTACTGGGTTGAAACTGTTTCCAGAAAGACAAAAAATTCAAACGAGGCCTGGGATTTTCTCCAGTTCGCAAGCAGGGCCGAAAATGTCCAAAAATTCCTAGCCAAAACAAAAAAGCCGACCGCTCTCCGTTCGCTTATCGCAAGCCAGATCGAAGATATTGACCTCTCGGTTTTCGCTTCGCAAATTCTAACCGCCAAAAGCTGGTATCACGGCTACGGAGCGACGGCTGCCGAAAAAATTTTTGAAGATATGATTGAACAAGTCGTGGCCGGTTCGCAGACTCCGAAAGAAGCGATTAACTGGGCGCAAGGCCGGGTCAACCAAACAATGCAGCAACAATAAATTTTCGATATTAAAATTTAGATATTATTCGCCGAAGGCGAATCCGCCTTCGGCGGAGAAATTTAGACCTTAGACATTTATTCTATGTCTCAAAAACAAAAAATTTTCTTAATCCTTTTACTCATTACTGGTTACTCGTTACTGGTTACCTTACCGGCCCTCGCTTCCTGGCCAGCTACGCCGCTTCTGCCAACTTGCGCTACTGGCGCTCAAACGGGAGACGCGGCAAATCCACGGTGTGGTTTTAATGATTTTATTTTACTCGGCGTGAATTTAACCAAACTGATTTTAAGCATTGTCGGCTCGCTCGCCCTTCTCTTCTTTGTCTACGGCGGAGTAATGTTTTTGATCGCCGGGGGGAAAGCTGAAGCGGTTACCAAGGGCAAAACAATCATTACCAATGCCGTAATTGGCGTCGCGCTCGTCCTTGGCGCCTGGATAATTGTTAACTTCGCCATTGCCGGCCTGACCGGAACCTCAATTAGCAATGTCAAAATCTTCGGCACACAAAACTGGTGGGTAACTCCCGGCGCGGAAACAACAACCCCGCCAGAAGGCGAAACTCCTTCCGGCGAAACGCCAACTCCTACACCATAAAAATTATTTATGAAAAACTCCCCAATCAAAAAACTACCGCTATACTTAATAATGCTTTTCTCTCTTTTCTTATTAAGCCCGCAATTTTCCTCTGCTGCCAATTTAGGCGAAGCATGTGCTAACGATTCTGACTGCACTGGGACAGACTGCGACGAAGAACCAAATTGGTGTTACTGCAGCAGAGACGCCAATATATGCAGAGAGACCGTTTGGGGAGGAAGCGACTGTAACCATGATTACGAATGTTTTTCGAGAAGTTGCATATCTTATCCCTATGCAACAACTTCCAGGCAACGATGTTCTTGCAGAGACGTGGATGATTGCGAATATGAAGATACCGTTTGCGAAAGCCTTAGATGTCTCCCGCCAAATAACCGCGGACCAGGTGAACCCTGCACCGCAAATACTGTCTGCGTTTCTGGCGAATGTAGAAGCGGCACCTGCACATGCAATAGCGATTCCCAATGTGACCCCTTCTCTTGCATATCTGGCTCCTGCTCCTCGACCGTAGCTGCTTCTCCGATTACCTGCACGTGCTGTCTTAAACCTGATGGCACAGGTTTTATCGGAGAAATTCACGATACAGGAGCTGACGCGTCATCATGCCAGATTTATTGTCAAAGAGAAGGTTTCCCTTCGGCAGCGTCTTGGGGGACACAAACCTTTCCATGCGCAGCAGTCATGAGCGACACCGGCTCAGTCGAATGGAATTCGCCTTTGGGCAGCCGGGTTACGCCAAGCCAAATCATCGGCAAAGTTATAAAAACCGTCTTGGGAGTTATTGGCGCGATCGCCCTTTTGATGTTTGTATACGGCGGCCTCGCGTGGATGACTTCCGGCGGCAGCCCTGAAAAAATAAAAAAGGCCCAAGCAACTTTAATCTGGGCCGTCCTTGGGATGGTTGTCATTTTTGCTTCATATGCTGCAGTTGATTTTGTTCTTAAGGCCTTTGGCGTTTAAAACTATGGAAAAAATAAAATATTTTTTGACGGTAGTCGCTTTCCTTCTAGCCGCAACACTTGTTGTCTTCTCACCCGTTCTCGCCGATACTGCAACACCAGGCGATAGCACTCCCGGCGGCAGTCCGCCGTCGACAACCACCACCAGCGGAACGGCGGGAACCCAGAGCCTACAAAACCCACTTGGTGAAAGTGTTACTTCACTTCCACAACTTATTGGGAACGTCATCAAGGCTATTCTGACCGTTGTCGGCGCCCTGGCCTTGGCCATGTTCGTCTTCGGCGGATTTACCTGGTTGACCTCGGGCGGCAGCCCTGATAAAATAAAGAAAGGCAAGGACATCCTGATGTGGGCGACTATCGGACTTGTCGTTATTTTCTCAAGCTATACCTTGGTCGATTTCCTTCTAAAATCATTTGGATTATAAAAAATAACCTCTAACTGTTTGTTCAAAACAGTTAAGCCGAAAGGAGGTGAAAAAAATGAAAAAATTGTTTGTCTTCTTGACGATCGCGACTCTTCTTACCCCGGTTTTAGTCGCCGCGCAAACTAATGACATTTTGGGCCTGAATGTTATTAATAACGCCAATATCGGCCTTACCGCTTCCGATCCGAGAGCTACCGCTGCGAGACTTATCAACGTAGCTTTGGGCTTCTTGGGTATTATCGCCGTTGTCATCGTCCTCTATGGTGGTTTTATGTGGATGACTGCCGCCGGTAATGAAGAAAGAATTACCAAGGCGAAACAGATTCTGACCGCCGGTATTATCGGCTTGATTATTATCATCATGGCTTGGGCAATCGCAAGTTATGTTGTAGGTACTCTGATGCAGGTGACCAACACTCGATAATTAAAATGTGAATGGGGCGGGGTTTTCTCCGCCCCATTTCTCAAACTGAGTATGTTTTTAAACCTGAAAAAATATAAAAATATTTTAAAAATTTTCTGTGTTTTTCTTCTTGCTTTTAGCCTTTTCGCACCTTTGATCGCCCTGGCCGAAGACACCAACAGCGGCGCAGGAGGAGTCCGAGAAGGTCTCGGAGAAGCCAAAGCCGGCCTGCCCGAATTTACGATTGAGGAAAAAATTGGCGATATTATTTCAACTATTTTGGGCTTTGTCGGAATTTTATTTTTAGTTTTAATGATTGCCGGCGGACTAATGTGGATGACGGCCGGCGGCGCGGAAGAAAAACTGGGCAAGGCCAAAAAATTGATTACAAGCGCCGTGATTGGCATGATTATTGTTTTTTCCGCCTATGCCATCACCTATTTCGTTACTGAAACTTTACTTGGAAGATGAAACTCCAACATAAAATTCTCACTTTTTTTCTCTTAACCCTGGCGGGTTTTTTGTTTTTTAACATTTGCCAAGCGCAGGTCGGCACTTGCCGGTGCTGTTGGGCCGATGCGACGGAGCCGGGCGAAATGGAACAGGCTGAATGTATTTCTGCCTGTACCGATAAAGGCCAAGTACAGCGGTTTCGCTCCGAGACTCCCTCATTGAATCTTTCGAGAGATTGCCTACCCCGCCCGACTGAAGGAACTCCGGAAGGAGGAGCCACCACTGAAGAAACGCCTGATAGCGAGACAGCGCCGACCGGAGTTTTAAGCGGCGGCTTGCTTACGGCTGCGGGGAAGGCGGGATTTCAGTCAACATCAATTGAAAATATCGTAAGCAATATTATTTACACAGTCTTGGGTTTTGTTGGGATTATTTTTCTCGGCTTGATGCTTTTTGCCGGCTTCACATGGATGTGGGCCCGCGGCAATGAACAGGATATTGAGAAAGCTAAAAAAATGATGGAAGCGGCAGTTATCGGCATGGTTATTGTTTTCGCCGCTTACGCCATAACTTATTTTGTTACTTCTCAACTTCTGCCTTCCGGCTCGGGCGGCGGCACCACCACTTGCGCTCCAGGGGAAACCCCATGCGCGTGTCCGGGCGGAACTTTCTGTATGGACCCAGAAGTCTGGAGCGGCTGCGAAGCATATTGCAGTGGCAGCGAATAATTACTCTTTCTATTCTTAAAATTCACCTATGAAATCATTCCAAAAAATTTTTCTCACTTGTTGCGTTCTATGCTCTTTAGCCGTTTTGTCCCTGCCCCTGCTTTCTCTCGCCGCCGGCACGGATGAGGCCTTGAACAAACTAAAAACAGTCGGCGGAACGGCCTATGGGGCCGAGGAACCCCGGAGTCTTCCTGAAATCGTTGGCGGCATTATTAAAACCGCCCTAACCCTCCTCGGTGTCATTGCGGCGATTCTTATAATCTACTCCGGCTACGTCTGGATGACGGCCCGCGGCAAAGAGGAGAGAGTAACCAAAGCGAAGGATACGCTTGAAGCGGCAATTATTGGTTTGATCATTGTCATGGCCGCCTACGCCATTACCTATTTTGTGGTTAATGCCATGACAAGCGCCGTCACCTCAACACCTTCCGGCGGAACTACGCCCCCAACTCCGTAAATCTACTAAACTAACCTGAAAATAAATTTATGTCCTACAAAAAATTATTCTCCTGGCTTTTCCTGGCCGTCTTTTGCCTTTTTGTTTTCTCCACGCTTACCCCAACGCAAACACTTGCCCAGGTTAATGAACTAAAATCTTTTGGCAACGAGGCCTATGGCGGCTCCTCTGCCACTTATCAGGAGCAAGGGCCGGTTTTTATCGCCGGAAAAATTATCAATGCTTTTCTTGGGATTGTCGGAATTATTATGGTTATTCTCTTTATCTACGGCGGTTTTCTTTGGATGACCGCAGGTGGCAATGAGGAAAGGGTAAAAAAGGCAACGCAGGTTTTGTCCCGGGCGGTGATTGGTCTGATTATTACCTTGTTGGCTTACAGTATTGCTTTTTTCGTCATGCAGCAGGTTTTAAAGTCGACCGGAGCGCCGATGGTGCCATAAAATTTTAAAAAAATATTTTCTTAAAATTCTCTCGGAAAAAACGAGGGGATTTTTAATTTAAAAAAAGTGGGCGCTCAAGCTTTCGCTCAAGCGCCCTTCTCTCCTCTCGCGCCCAGATCGGCCCTAGTAGTGGCCGATCTGGACAAGCTGTTCCTCCGAACCGGCGCAGAAGGTCACGTAGCGACCGCTTTGCACCACCGGCCGGAGGGGACGCGTCGGATCTGGATACAGTACAGCCCCCTCTTCGTACGCGTCGAACTCGAAGTGATGTTCTTCACATCCGGTCCGAGGGTCCGTGTCGCCGAATGCGACATAGAAAAAGGCATCCTGCCGAGGCGGGATCATCGGCGGCAAGCCGACGTACTGATCGACAACGGAAATCTCTACTCCGTCCATTTTGACATGGACATACCAATCCGTCCCGTTGGCAAGACGGACCCGGTTCGATCCCCTCCAGGCCCCGGGGTAACCGTGGCCGTTCACGAAGGCCCGGTCTTCCGGAGGCGGCGGCGGAACGAAGTAGCCGCCGCCGTAGCCCATGGCTCCCATCTGGGGACCGTAGGCAGACGGCGGGATGTACCCCGGCTGGCTGTAGCCGTAGCCGCCGAAGAGGCCGCAGCCGGAAACTGTGAGCAGCACCGCGATCAGCGCGTACTTCATGGCTGACTCCTTTCCTCCTCGATGTGCTCTCGGAGGAGATCTTCGAGCTCACGCGCCTCTTCTTCGAGGCCGGTCGCCCGCTGTTCGAGGCCGGTCGCCCGAGTCTCGGGTGCCGGCGAAGAACCGTACGACGGATAGTAGTAGGACGGATCAACCCGCCCGTACCCGCCGCCGTAACCGTACCCGCCGTAGCCGCGATAACCCAGGAACAGCTCGGGATGAGCTTCCATGGTCCGCGCCTCTGCCCGGACGAGGTCGGCCTGGGCCGAAGTGAGGTCGGCAGCCGCCGCCTCAACCGGTCCGGCGCCCATGAGGCCGTCCTGCGAGTATTCCACTCCGCCGGAGTGGAACCCCATCGAGCTCCAGTAGCACCCGGACATCGCGAAAACCGCGAGAACACCGAAGAAAAACCTCATTTTCTGCTCCTTTAGGGTCACTGACCCTTGCTTTAGAAAGAAAAAGAACCTTCCGTACCCCCATTAAGAGGCAGGACATTATACTTTAACATAAAACCTGATTTTCGTCAAGAGGCAGAAAATCTTTATTATTAGCCAAGAAATAATTGTTTTAATGCTTCCAAGCTCCGCCCAAACCGAATCTTTTGTGGATAAATTGTTTATAACCGCCAAAAAATCACTTGACAGCTCCAAAATACCCTGCTAAATTAAAGGTAATAACATAAGTCCTCCACTTTACTTGTTGTAAAATTACGCAAGGAACACCCAGGCAAAACGTCCTGGAAGTTCATAAAAAGCGAAGGATAAGACTGCCAAAGCCCCGCGACAATGCGGAGCGCAAATATTAAATGCATACACGGCAGCAGGAAAAAATTGATTTTCTACATTAAGCCTCTCCCCCAAAAGAGGAGGGAGCTGTTTTTGTGTTCTCTTTGCAAACATTAAGAATAAATAAAATATAATATAATTTTAAAATAACTATGTCCCTCAAAGCCGCGCCACGCAAACTTTTTACTAATTTGCACGAAGCCATCCCCTTGCCCGACCTCATCGAATTACAAACAAAATCCTACGGATGGTTTTTTAAAAAAGGTCTGTCTGAACTTTTCGAAGAAGTTTCTCCGATTAAGGATATCATGGGCCGCGATCTGGAACTTTCTTTTTTGGATTATTATCTTGACGAACCTAAGTTCGACGAGATAACAAGCAAGGCCAAAAATATCAATTTTGAAGCGCCGCTCAGGGTTAAAGCGCGCCTTGCCAACCGCAAAACCGGGGACTTGAAAGAACAGGAAATTTATCTCGGCGATGTCCCTTTGATGACCGACCGGGGAACTTTTATTATCAACGGCATTGAACGCGCCGTCGTTTCGCAATTGGTCCGATCCGCCGGCGTCTTTTTTACTTCGGAAACCCACCACGGAACAAGATTCTACGGCACTAAAATTATTCCGAATCGCGGCGCCTGGCTTGAACTTGAAACCGACCAAACCGGCGTTATCTGGGTTAAAATAGACCGCAAAAGAAAAGTCGCCGTCACCTCCTTGCTCCGGGCCTTTGGCTATGGCATCGACGAAGAAATAATTTCTCTTTTCAAGGATGTCGATACCGATTCGGAAATAAGCTATATCAAAAACACCCTGGAAAAAGACATTGCCCATTCGGAGGAAGAAGGATTAAAGGAAGTTTATAAGAGAATCAGACCGGGAGATTTGGCTACGCCGGATAATGCCCGCTCCCTGATTTATGCCATGTTTTTCCGGTTTGACCGCTACGATTTCAGCATGGTCGGCCGGTATAAATTCAACCAACGTTTCGGGATCAAGGAAGAAACCAAGGATACGAAAGAGAACAGAATTTTCCACCGCGAAGACCTGGTCACAATTATCAAAGAAATTATTCGCCTGAATATCACCCAAGATCCGGCTGACGATATCGATCACCTGGGCAACCGCCGCATCAGAGCCGTCGGCGAACTGGTCCAAAACCGTTTCAGAATCGGCCTCGCCAGAATGGAACGCATCGTCAAAGACCGGATGAGCACCATTGACGTCACTGCTCTTACTCCGAATAAACTCATCAACGCCAAGCCGGTTATCGGCGCGGTCAAAGAATTTTTCATGTCCTCTCAGCTTTCCCAGTTTATGGACCAAACAAACCCCTTGGCCGAACTTGAACATAAAAGAAGGCTTTCCTCGATGGGGCCCGGCGGTCTTTCCCGCGAACGGGCCGGTTTCGAAGTCCGCGACGTCCATCCGACCCACTATAGCCGCATCTGCCCGATTGCTACTCCCGAAGGCCCGAACATCGGCTTGGTCGGCCACCTTTCTTCCTACGCCAGAGTCAACGAATACGGTTTTATCGAAGCGCCTTACAGAAAAATAATCCGCGAAGTGCAAAACGACGGAAAATCTGCGGTTGAAGAAATCCTCCGGGAAGAGATAAAAACTTCTAAAGACACTTTTGCGGCCGGGGAGAAAATAACTTCTGCCATGGCTGCCGCCTTAGCCCGCGAAAAAAATTTAAAAACTATTCTCTTGAAGCCGCGGGTAACCAACGACGTTGTTTATCTTAACGCTTTCACTGAAGAAAAATCTGTTACTACTCCGGCCACAACCCCGATTGATGAAAACGGGTACTTTTTGGTTGAAAAAATCGGTGTCAGAAAATATGGCAACCCGAGCGTTGATTATGTTTGGAATATTGATTATATGGATGTTTCTCCAAAACAAATCGTCAGTATCGGCACCGCCCTTATCCCCTTTCTTGAACACGACGACGCTATCCGCGCCTTGATGGGAACCAACATGCAACGGCAAGCGGTCCCGGTAATTAACCCCCAGGCTCCGATTGTCGGAACCGGCGTAGAGGGACGGGCCGCTAAAGATTCTGGCCATTTAAAAATCGCCGAGGGACACGGTAAGGTTGTTGAAGTCGAGGGCGACAAAATCCATGTTTTAGAAAAAAATGAAAAATTCAAAGTTTACCGTTTAAATAAATTCGCCAGATCGAACGCCTCAACCTGCATTAATCAACGGCCGATCGTAGAAAAAGGACAAACAATTGATAAGGGAGATGTTTTGGCCGATGGTCCGGCAACCGATGGCGGAGAATTGGCCCTGGGGCAGAATGTCCTTGTCGCTTTCATGGCCTGGGAAGGATATAACTACGAAGACGCCGTAATTCTTTCTGAAAAAATCGTCAGAGACGACCGCTATACCTCTATCCATATCGAAAATTACCAAATTGATGTCCGCGACACCAAGCTCGGCCCGGAAGTTGTTACGAGCGATATCCCGAACGTCAGCGAAGAAAAATTAAAAAACCTTGATGAAAATGGAGTCATCAGAATCGGGGCCAAGGTTTCTTCCGGGGATATTTTGGTCGGTAAAATCACTCCGAAAGGAGAAACCGAACTCTCCGCCGAAGAAAAATTGCTTCGGGCGATTTTCGGCGAAAAAGCCAGAGATGTCCGTGATACCTCGCTCTATCTCGAGCATGGCGAACACGGCAAGGTAGTTGATATTAAAACTTTTTCCCAGGAAACGGGGGATAAATTGCCTCCCGGCGTTATCAAATCTATCCAGGTTTCTGTTGCCGACCTCCGCAAACTCCAAGTCGGAGACAAACTGGCCGGCCGGCACGGGAACAAAGGCGTCGTTTCAAAAATCGTGCCAATCGAAGACATGCCTTTTATGCCGGATGGAACGCCAATCGACGTTATTCTTTCCCCGCTCGGCGTAGTCTCGCGTATGAACCTCGGTCAAATTCTTGAAACGCACCTGGGAATGGCTGCGAAAATTTTAGGATACAAAGTAATGACCCCTGTTTTGGCCGGCATCGAAGAGCAAACCATAAAAGAAGAGCTGAGAAAAGCCGGTTTCCCGGAAGACGGAAAAATAATGCTCTACAACGGAAAAACCGGCGAACCTTTCGACCACAGGACTACGGTCGGCCAGATTTATATGCTGAAACTGAACCATATGGTCGAAGACAAAATTCACCAACGCTCGATCGGCCCATACTCGCTCATCACCCAGCAGCCTCTCGGCGGTAAAGCCCAGTTCGGCGGCCAACGTTTCGGTGAAATGGAAGTTTGGGCCCTTGAAGGTTACGGCGCAGCGCACACTCTCCAGGAAATTTTAACAATCAAGTCAGACGATGTGCCCGGCCGCTCCAAGGCGTACGAATCAATTGTAAAGGGAGAAACAATTAAAAACTTGAATATCCCGGAATCATTCAATGTTCTTGTGCGCGAGCTCAAAGGCCTCTGTCTTGACGTCGAGTTAATCGACCGAAAAGGCGGCCAGAAAGAAGCTCCTCCGGAAGAAAAAAAATAAAATCTTAATAAGAATTCATCATATATATGACTTACACCCCTCCCAAACCAATCGAATTCGACGCTATAAAACTTAAGCTTGCCTCGCCGGAAGAAATCCGTTCCTGGTCTTATGGCGAAGTTACCAAACCGGAAACTATCAACTACCGGACGCAAAAACCGGAAAAGGACGGTTTATTTTCGGAAAAAATATTCGGTCCGACCCGCGACTGGGAATGCTATTGCGGCAAATATAAAAAAATCCGCTACAAAGGGATTATTTGCGACAAATGCGGCGTGGAAGTTACCCATTCGCTTGTCCGCCGCGAAAGAATGGGCCATATCGAACTTGCGGTTCCAATTTCCCATATTTGGTTTTTGCGCGGCGTCCCCTCGAAAATCGGCCTGATCCTCGATCTTTCCGTACAAAATTTGGAAAAAGTAATCTACTTTGCCAATTTTATAGTTACCAGTGTCAAAGAAGAGATGAAAGAAACCGTTCTTGCCAATTTGCGCCAGGAATTTAAAAATAAAAAAAAGGTTATTGCCAATGAGACCGAGAAGCAGATTGCCCAGCTCCGGAACCAGAAATCCGGCGGTGCCAGCGATAACAAAATTGAAACTCGCGTTGTCCAATTAACTCTGGACCGTGACGAAAAAATCCAAAGTCTGGAAGAAGAATTTAATTTGGCGGAAAAAGAATTGAAAGAATTAAAGCCCCTGAAAATAATTTCCGAGATGACCTACCACGACCTCTCGTTAAAGTACGGGCATCTTTTTGAAGCCGGGATCGGGGCGGAAGCCGTGAGAATGCTTCTTGAAAAAATCGATTCGGAAAAAAACATCAAAGAACTCGAAGCTGAGCTTGTAACCGCGGTCGGACTTAAAAAAGACAAACTGATCCGGCGCCTAAAATTATTCAAGAGCCTACGCGTCAATAAAATAAAACCGGACTGGATGATTTTAAAAAATGTTCCGATCATTCCTCCCGACCTCCGGCCGATGGTTCCGCTCGACGGCGGACGGTTTGCCACTTCTGATCTGAATGATCTTTACCGCCGTGTCATCAACCGCAACAATCGCCTAAAAAGATTGATAGAACTGAACGCCCCGGAAGTTATTTGTCGTAATGAAAAAAGAATGTTGCAGGAAGCGGTTGATGCCCTGATAGACAACTCCGCCCGCCACAGCAAAACCGTAGTTGCCTCGACCGGACAAAAAAGAATGCTGAAATCGATTGCCGATGTCCTCAAAGGAAAACAGGGCCGCTTCAGACAAAATCTTCTTGGCAAAAGAATTGACTACTCCGGCCGTTCGGTTATCGTTGTCGGCCCGAGCTTGAAATTACATCAGTGCGGCCTGCCAAAAAGAATGGCCCTGGAACTTTTCAAACCGTTTGTTATCCACCAATTGATCGGCCGGGAACTGGTCCACAATGTGCGCTCGGCCTCACGTTTTATTGAATCCGGCCGTCCGGAAGTTTGGGATATCCTGGAAAATATAGTCAAAGACGCCTACGTCCTCTTAAACCGCGCCCCGACCCTCCATCGTCTCGGCATCCAGGCCTTCCAGCCGATTTTGATCGAAGGCAAGGCAATCCAAATCCATCCGCTCGTCTGCACCGCTTTCAACGCCGACTTCGACGGCGACCAGATGGCCGTCCATGTCCCATTGACCGAGGGAGCAAAGGATGAAGCAAAAAATTTGATGCTTTCAACCCATAATCTCCTGAAACCTGCAACGGGCAACCCGATCTCTACCCCGAACAAAGACATTGCCTGGGGATGCTATTACATGACCTCCGAAGGAAAGAAAAAGGAAAAAATAAAATTTTTCTCTTCGCCGAAAGAAGCGTTCTTGGCTTACCAGTTCGGCCTTATCGCTCTTCAGGAAAAAATAAAGGTGAAATGCGGCAAAGAACTTGCGAGCAAAGCGGCAAAAGAAATTTCCGATCATCAAATGCTTGAAACAACCATCGGCCGCTTAACTTTGAATCAAATCCTCCCGCCGAAAATTCCCTACATCAACGAGGTTACTAATGTTAAAAAACTGGGTGAAATTATTAAACTCTGCCTGGAATTCTACGGCGAAGCGAAAACCGCCGAACTTCTCGACGAATTTAAGGCAACCGGCTTCCAATATCTTACCAAATCTGGCTATTCCTGGGGCATGAACGATCTGCCGACTCTCGGAGAAAGGGAAAACCTCATTAATCGAGGCGATGGAGAGGTTGATACTATCCAGAAACAATTTGAAGCCGGGCTTCTCACTCAAAACGAGCACCACAATAAAATCATTGGCGTCTGGACGACGATTAAGGACGAAATTATCAAACTTAGCAAGGAAAGCCTTGACAAAGACGGTCCGGTTTTCTCAATGATCGATTCGGGAGCCAGAGGCTCCTGGGGCCAAGTGACCCAGATGATGGGCATGAAAGGCCTGGTATCCAATCCGGCCGGAGAAATTATCGAACTGCCCGTCAAGGGAAATTTTAAACAGGGTTTTGACGTCTTGGAATATTTTATTTCAACTCACGGCACAAGAAAAGGCTTGTCCGACACGGCCCTTCGTACCGCCAACGCCGGGTATCTCACGAGACGCCTCGTCGACGTTGCCCAGGACGTTATCGTTACCGAGGACGATTGCAAGGATAGCGAAGGAGTCCTCTTCACCCAGGCTCAAAGCAAAGAAATGGGCGAAACTTTGATTGCAAGAATTCTTGGCCGGTTCTCCCTGGAAGACGTTCTTGACCCGAAGAATAAAAAACCGATTGTCAAAAAGAACGAACTAATCACCGAAGAAATCACAAGAAAACTGGAAAAAATTGATTTGGAAAAAATTAAAGTCAGGTCAATTTTGTCGTGCCGCCTTCAAAAAGGCGTCTGTCAAAAATGCTACGGCTATGATTTAGGCTACAACCGGCTTGCCACCCTGGGTTCTCCGGTCGGCGTAGTTGCCGCCCAGTCAATCGGCGAACCGGGTACCCAGCTCACCATGAGAACTTTCCATACTGGCGGCGTTGCCGGACTCGATATTACCCAAGGCTTGCCCCGCGTGGAAGAACTTTTTGAAGCAAGAAGCCCAAAAAGAAAAGCTTTCGTTTCCGATGTCGCGGGCTCGGCCCAGGTCGAAGAAGACGCCAAGACCATTGTCGGTCCGACCGGAGAGATAATCACCAAGGGCATCCCCGGCCAGCGTAATATTAAAATCCGTTATCTGGACAAGGAAGAAACTTCTTACTTGCTGGCTAAAAATAAAAAAACTGCCTTTAAAAAAGGAGAGAAAATAACCAAGGGCGAACTGCTTGGCCTGGATAAAGCCGGCAAGGAAGTCAACGCCGCAAAGGACGGCATAATTGTTTCAGTCTCGGACAATAAAATCGTAGCCGAGCATGAGGCGGAGAAAATTAAGGAATATATTATCCCTCCTGGTTACACTCTTTGGATTAAAGACGGAGATATGATCGGCCGCGGCGACCAATTAACCGAAGGCGATCTTGATCTGCACCAAATATACCAACTGAAAAACAAGGAAGCGGTCCAGCGATATCTGATTAAAGAAATTCAGCACATTTATTCTTCGCAGGGACAGAAATTAAACGACAAACATATCGAAGTAATCGTCCGGCAAATGTTCTCCAGGGTTTATGTCAAAGAATCGGGCGATACCGATCTTCTCCCGGGAGAAATAATCGAAAAAGCCCAGCTCGAAGAAGCCAACCGGGTTGCCAAGGAGAAGAAAATGAAACCAGCTGAAGCCGAAGAACTTCTTCTGGGCATCAGCAAGGTTTCTCTTTCGACCGAGAGTTTCCTTTCGGCCGCTTCCTTCCAGGAAACAGCCAGAGTCCTGATTAACGCGGCAATCACCGGAAAAATTGACCGGCTGGAAGGCCTGAAGGAAAATGTGATCATTGGCCGGCTGATTCCTGCCGGGACTGGTTATAAGAAAAAATAATTGTTATTAGCCACTTATGTCCAGACATTCAAAGTGGTCAAAAATCAAACACCAAAAGGGCGCCGATGACGTTAAAAGGAGCGCCCTTTTTACGCGTCTCTCCAAAAACATTACCCTCGCCGTACGCGAGGGCGGCGGAGGTGATCCCAAAATGAATTTCAAGTTGCGGCTTGCCATTGACCAAGCCAAAGCCGTCAATCTGCCGAAAGACACCGTTGACCGGGCGATTCAGAAAGGTCTCGGAGTTTCAGCCGACGGGACGGTTATTGAGCGCGTCCAGTATGAAGGCTTTTTGCCCGGCGGTGCCGCGGTGATCATTGAATCGTTGACCGACAACAAGAACCGGACGAGCGGCGTGGTTAAGAGTCTTCTTGGAAACTACGGCGGCAACTTGGGCCTGCCGAATTCGGTGGCCTGGATGTTCGAAAGAAAAGGCGTGGTGAGAATTTCAAATTACAAAAATTCCGTCCAAAATTTTGATGATTTTCAACTAAAAATGATCGACCTCGGCGCCGACGATATCCAAACCGAAGAGGATGATCTCGTAATTTATACCTCGCCGGAAAATCTGCAAAAAATCAGGGAGGGATTGGAAAAAGAAAAAATAAATCCGGACTTTACCGAACTGGAGTTCGTCCCGAAGGAAAAAATAAATATTTCCGATCCGGCACAAAAAGAAAAAATAGAAGAGCTCTTAAACGAACTTGATGATAACGAAGAAGTAAACAATTATTACGCCAACCTCAACGAATTTTAATCTTCTGTTCTGAATATAAAAAATTCCACCCATTACGGTGGATTTTTTTATTGTCATCCTCGGGTTTAACCCGGGGATCCAAAACATTTTAACCTACTCCAAAATTTCCTGTACCCGGCCGACTTGACCATCTTCCAGTCTCACTTTAATTCCTCGCGGATGAGTCGGTGAAGGCGTCAAAATATCTTTAACAATCCCTTCGGTCAACTCTCCCGTCGGCTGGTCTTTTTTCAAAACAATTTTAACCCGCGAGCCGGGTTTAATATCATCTCGATTGGTTGGATCCATATTAAAATATCTTAAATTCTAATTACGCTTCGCAAATTTCGAGCGGCAAATTATCGGGATCTTTCAGAAACGTCATTTTCTTCCCGGTCCTATCGTCAATGCGAATAGGTTCCGTTTCAATACCCGAATCGCTAAGCTTTCTTACCGCCTCATCGAAATTATCAACATTGAAAGCAAGATGTCTCAAGCCGCAAGCTTCCGGATAGGACAATCTTTTCGGAGAATTGGGGAAAGAAAATAATTCAATAATACAGTTCCCGGCGTCTAAATACAAAATTGACGATTGCCTTTCCGGACGATCAATCTTATGAATCAATTTAAAACCGAGTTTATCCATATAAAAATCTCCCGAAACCTCTAAATCGGAAACAATAATTGCAATATGATTTACATTTTTAAATAGCATATTTAAAGCAAAAAAAAATTTAAATTTCGTCTCGATTGGTTGGATCCATATTATATTTATTTATGTTTCAATTTTTTTGTAATCCAACTCGCGCAAACCGCGAGAATCACACCGAGTAAAATATTTTCTAGAATTATAATCAAAATCATCAGAAAATACGAAGTCCCGGAAGGAATTGAAATTCCGAGAATAGGTTTTTCAAAGTATGTGCTGCTGATAAAGGCTGCCAAAGAAAAAATTGACGACGATGTAAGCCCTAAAACTCCTCCGTAAAGTGCTGATTTTCCTAATCCTTTTCCATAAAAAGCTATTCCCATCCAAGCAATCACCACCAATTTCACCAAAGTAAACAGGACGTCACCGAGCGAATATGATGAGAGCGGCGGCAGGATCTCTAAAAAGATGAGCAGGCACTCGGCCAAAGACAACGCCGCGACGAACAAAATAAAATTCACGATAGTTAATTTTCTTTGCATAATTTTATCTTATTTTACATTAATAATTTTCTTTAACAGCCCACTTTCCAGTAGAATCAAAAATTAATTTTGCATAAGTTCCATTTCTAAGTTTGCAAAACGTTCATATTCAGATAAATCATAATCATTGGCAAAACCATCATTTTTCCATGAATATGTTACAAATGTTGTTTCTCCATTGAGTAAGTTAATAATGTAATTATCTACACGATAATTTTTTGAATCTGCCAATATAGATGAATTATAAATTGTCAGTTTATACTCAAGCAAACAGGCTTGTAATTTTTCGCTATAATGGAAAAATGGTCCGTCAAGAGTTACGGTCGGAAAGCCATTTTTATATTCACTAAAGTTTTTATCAAAATATTCTTGACCTATTTCCGCACAGTTTTGTGCATTTCCATGAGTAACATTCAATGATTGCTGTCTAATAACTGTTTTATCTTTGTTCGGTAAATAAATAACAAAATAATAGGCCACCGATCCCGCAACAAAAACTAATACTAATGAAATAATCATCTTAAACCAATTTTCTTTTAAAAATTTCTCCATAATTTTATTTAAAAATTACTAAATAATTTTATTTCTAGCGAAAGAACCAGATCTGCCTTGTTAGGCGATATTTTGCGGCAGATTATTAAGTTTTAGTTTTTCCACAATTTCTTTGCCAGATTTGGTAATTATATAATCGTTAAAAGTCCAATGTTTAACACTTCCAAAAGAACATACATTTTCCTGGTATATTGTTAAATATCCAAAACGACATAACGAATTTGCTAAAGCTAATAAAGAACTTGTTATTTGATATTTATAAGCCATCAACAATACTTCGTATGAACCAGAACCTACAAAATTTCTAAATATATCTCTTTTAATTTCATAGACCCTCTTTTCTCTAGATTTATCTTCTTTAAATTTTGTCAAATCATCGTGGCAACTTTGGCAAGTCCTTATTAGATTCCAATACTCAGATATACTCGGGTCATGATTTATATGATGATTCGTAAAAGGATCATCGGGCTTTTCGAATTTACCACATATTGGACATCTATTGACAATCTCCATTTTTAAGTAAGATTCTACATAATCTGATATAGGAGCTCTTTTTTTCATAATTGCCGAAAAATGTTGCACAACAGGTTTTATATAAACCGACCGACTTTTTGGCTTAATCCCGTTATTATGTTATGATTTAAGTGTATTTTAGCATATTTATACATATATCTTACCAGATTAAAACGAAAATGATAATTTTAGGAATTGACCCGGGATTTGCGAGAACCGGCTGGGGGCTGGTTGCCGAAGAAAATAAAAATCTGCGCCTGCTCGGCTACGGCTGTATTACAACCGAGGCCTCGACGCCGTTTCCGGCGAGATTGAAGAAAATCTACCGGGAACTTGGTAAAATTATCGCCGAGTTCGGACCGACGGCCGTCGCGGTGGAAAAAATATTTTTCTGCAAAAACGTTAAAACGGCGGTTGATGTCGGCCAGGCCAGGGGCGTTATAGTCCTCGCGGCCGCCGAAAATAATTTGAAAATCCACGAATTCACCCCGCTTGAAGTCAAGCAGACCATTACCGGGTTCGGCAGAGCGGATAAATCCCAGATGCAGAAAATGGTAAAAATTCTCCTCAATCTCAAAGATATTCCGAAGCCGGACGATGCGGCCGACGCGCTGGCTCTTGCGATTGCCGGAATCGGGGCGCACCGCCTTTCTAAAATTTAAAAATTAAAATAGCCCGTTTTTATTTTGCGGGGCTAATATTGTATGGATAAAAAAATTCAAAAACTTATTGAAATTTCGCGCGAGGTTATCCGCGATTCGGCCCTGGAAAACGGAGCGATTGTCGCGACAAACACCGACAAAGCCTATTACCCTCGTGAGGCGGCAAATTACCGCTGGGTCTGGCCGCGGGACGCGAGCTACATCTGCGTGGCAGCGGAAATTTTAAAACTGCCAATCCAGGAGCCGTTTTTCGACTGGCTCTACCATCGTCCGAAAGATTTCAAAAAAGACAAGGTTCTTTTCGCCAATTATTCGACAAACGGCCAATACGGGAGCATGGGAAGATTGTTGCAGATAGACCAGGCCGGCTCGGTCCTTTGGGCAATTTACGAACATTACAAAAAAAATCCCAAAAAAGCGGTGAAGCATCGCGATCTGATCGAGCGGCTGGCTAACGGTATTACCTCGAACTGGGACAAAACCCATTTCCTGCCTCACACCGTTGATCTTTGGGAAGAACCGCACCGGCAAACCACGACGACCATGGAAAATAATTTTACCTACTCCCTTTCCGCCTGCGCCAGGGGTCTGCTCTCCGCCTCGGAACTGCTTTCAAACCAAATTTGGAAAGAAGCCGCTATGCAGATGCTTAACGAAATAAACGAAGCCTACAGCAAAAAGGACGGCTATTTTTTCCGCAATAAGGGAAAAGTTTCCGACAGAAATGTTGATGCTTCTCTCCTGGGCATTGTCTGGCCATTTGAAATTTGCGCTCCGGACGACGAAAGAATTATAAATACCGTGAAAAAGATCGAGGAAAGAATTGTTTTCGACGGAGGAGTCCACCGCTACGAGAATGATTATTTTGACGGGGAAGGGTCGGCCCAGGAAGGCGGCGGCTCTTGGCCCCTCCTGAATTTCTGGATGGCAATTTACTGGGCAAAAAAAGGCGACCAAAAAAAAGCCTTGAGCTACTATAGCTGGGTTTTAGACCGCATTGATAAATTCGGCGGTTACATCCCGGAACAGGTTTTTGATGATTTCCGAATTGGCGTCTACCCTTTGGTCTGGGCGCACGCCATGTTCATCCTTGCTTCTTCATCGTTGGGGTACATTAAATAATTTTTCAGGGCTTATGAAGAAAAAACTCAAGATCGCGATTGTCGCCTCGGAAGTATTTCCCTTTTCCAAAACAGGAGGCTTGGCCGATGTCACCGGTTCTTTGCCGAAAGTTTTCTCCGGAATGGGTTGCGAAGTAATTGTCCTTACCCCATTCTACGAAAAAGCGATTGATGCGGAGAAATTCAAACTGAAACAACTGGCTGAAGATTTTTTTGTCCCGGTCGGTGGAAAAAATAAAATTAAGATATCGCTCTGGCAGGGATCCCTCGAAGAAAACTTGCCGGTTTATTTTATCGGCAATAAAAAATATTTTTCCAAACACCAGCGCCTTTACGGGTCAACTCATGAAAACTCCCGCTTTGCTCTTTTTGATTTTGCCGTCCTCGAAACGTTAAAAAAAATAAATTTCCAACCGGACGTAATCCATTGCCATGACTGGCATACCGGCCTTATCCCATTTATCCTGAAAAAAGATCCGAATTACGCCGATGACGAATTTTTTAAAAATGCTGCCACGGTTTTTACTATCCATAACCTGGCTTTTCAGATGGGCGGTAATTGGTGGAATTTGCCGGCCGAACGGAGAGACCAGGGCGACGGCAACCTTCCCAAACTCCACTCGAAATCGTTTGAAAAAATAAATTTTGCCAAACGGGCGATTCTCTTTTCCGACGCGCTAAATACCGTTTCGGAAAAATACGCCGAGGAGCTTCTGACACCGGAGTTTGGACAAGGGCTGGAAAAACATCTCCAGCGCCGGAAAAAAGATTTTTTTGGAATTATCAACGGCATCGACTATTCCGTCTTTAATCCAAAATTAGACAAAAATATTTATGTTAACTACGACTGGGATTCCTTGCACCGAAAAAAAAGGAATAAGCTTGCCCTGCAAAAAGAACTTGGTCTCGAGGAAAAAGCCGACATTCCTCTCGTCGGTTTGGCCAGCCGGCTCGCCGAACAAAAAGGCTATACCCTGGTTATCGAGAGTTTGGATATTTTGCTGCGTCTATCTCTACAAATTGTCATAATCGCGAGCGGCGGCAAGGACGGAAAAGAGTATGCCGACACTTTCAAAAAAATCGCCACAAAATATCCTAAAAAATTTACCTTTATTACTCCCTACACCGAAGAACAGGCCTCGAAGGTTTATGCCGGATCGGATATGCTTTTGATGCCTTCCCGTTTTGAGCCGTGCGGACTTTCTCCTCTGATCAGCCTGCGCTATGGATCAATTCCGATTGTCCACGAAACCGGAGGGCTGGCCGAAACAATCACCAATTTCAACCCGGTTACCGATCAAGGCAACGGCTTTGTCTTCAAATCATACACCAAAGAAGATTTTCTGGTTGCTCTGGCAAGAGCCGCCGAGAACTACAAATACGAGAAAGTCTGGGAGCATTTAGTCTGGCGCTCAATGAAGCAATCTTTCTCTTGGGAAATCCCAGCCAGGAAATATTTAGCCTTGTTTAATTTGGCCATCCGCAACCGTAAAAGGGTTAAAAAATAAAACGGAATTATGTATTGGGCAAATCTCTTCCATATTTACCAGCCCCCCGGCCAAAAAAAAGAAATCACGAGAAAAGTTGCGAACGAAAGCTATTCGCCCATTATTGAAATTCTAAAAAACCGGCCCGAAGCAAAAATAAATCTGAATATCAATGCCTCTCTTACCGAGCAGCTACCGCCCGCCGGACTCTCCCCCGTTATTGAGGGAATAAAAAAATTAGCCCAAAAGGGCCAGGTAGAATTTACCGGAAGCGCCAAGTACCACGTCATTCTCGCCCTTCTCCCGGAAAAAGAAATTATCCGGCAGATCGAGCTTAACAACGCGACAAACGAAAAATTTTTCGGCAAGCTTTGGAAACCAACCGGTTTTTTTATCCCCGAACTTTGCTACAGCCAAAAGGTTGCCAGGGTAGTGAAAAAAATGGGTTTCCGATGGATAGTTTTGGACGAAATAGCCTACAATGGGAAATTCAATAAAGTTGAATTTGAAAAAAAATATACGATACGCAACGTTGATCTGCCGGTTTTTTTCCGCAACACAAGAATTTCCAATCTCTTTTTTACGGCCGAAGCAAAAAATACCAATGATTTTTTTAGAATTTTGAAAGAAGACGGCCGGTCTCGCGATTACCTCCTGACCGCCCTTGACGGAGAAAATCTCGGACATCATCAAAAGAATATGGACAAACTTTATGCTGATTTGCTCGATACTAAAAAATTTCAAGCCATAACCTTCACCGACCTTCTCAATATTTACAATCAAAGTTCGGAAATAATACCGCTCCCCTCAAGCTGGTCGTCTCGCGAATCGGAACTCAAAAATAAGATGCCCTATCCGCTTTGGAAAAACCCTAAAAACGCTATCCATAAAAAACAATGGCAGCTTACTAAGCTGGCAATTGAAATAATAAACGCAAATTTAAATGACCCGGGGTTCAGCTTGGCTAGAAAAAAATTAGACCAAGCGCTCCACTCCGATCAGTACTGGTGGGCGAGCGCTAACCCGTGGTGGTCGGTAGAAATAATTATAAACGGGGCGATGATGCTAACCGACGCTATAAAATCCCTAAAAAATATTTCGCCGGCGGACCTTAAAAAATCCGATGATCTCTGCGGACAGATTTCCGCCACCGCCCGGGAATGGCAGGAGGGTGGCCACGCCAAAAAAATACGCGAAGCATATCTTGCGGGCGAACCATATGAGCGTTACTTCGCGGGAAAGATTTTAAAATGACAATTAATTGTCATCCTGAGCGTAGCGAAGGATCTCTCCCCGAGATTCTTCGGCCTTCCGCCTCAGAATGACAAACTACTCAAATGTATTGGGCAAATTTTCTACATATTTATCAGCCGCCAAACCAGATGCCGGATATTCTGACAAGGATTGTCAACGAAAGTTATAGAAAAATACTTACCGGACTTAAAAAAAATCCCGGGGCGAAAATAACTTTGAATATCAATGCCGGGCTGACCGAACAACTGGACCAGCCCGGCTATCGCGACATCATCGATGGGATAAGGGAACTCGCTCTGGGCGGTCAAATCGAATTTACCGAAAGCGCCAAATATCATCCCTTTCTTCCCCTCACCCCCTGGGAGGAAGCGATCCGCCAGATAAAACTTAATCAAGAAACCAATAAATTCTATTTTGGAAAAACCTATAAACCAACCGGTTTCTTCCCGCCGGAAATGGCTTATGACCGGAAAGTAGCCGACATTGTCTCGTCTTTGGGATACAAATGGATGATTATCGATGAAATTGCCTACAACGGAAAAACCGATATTGTTGACTATACAAAAACTTACTCGATTAAAGGGCTGAAGGATTTCAAAATCTTTTTTAGAGACAGGCGGGTCAGCAATCTTATTATGTCAGCCGTGGTCCGCTCCGGAACGACGCTCCTCGAAGCGCTTGGCGAAGAAAAAAATAAAAACAGGTATTTGCTCACGGCTATGGACGGGGAAACCTTCGGCCACCACCGTCCGGGCCTCGAAAAACTCCTTTTTGAAATTTTATCTTCGCCAAAGTTTAAAAAAATATTTATTTCGGAAATAATAAAACATTTCCCGGAGGGAGAGGCTATCGACCCGGTCCCCTCAACCTGGGCAAGCTCCGAGGAAAATATCCAAAGCGGCACCCAATTTCTCTCATGGAACGATCCGGAAAATCCAATTCATTCCTGGCAATGGGAATTCACGAGTTTCACTTTAAAAATTGTAGAAAAAATAAACCCCAAAAAACCTTACTACAAAATTGTCCGGGACAAAATGGACCGGGCCCTTCACTCCTGCCAGTATTGGTGGGCAAGCGGAAAACCATGGTGGTCTCTCGAGATGATTGAAGGCGGAGCTTGGAGGTTATTGGACGTGCTGCGCTCGATTCCCGATCTGCCGGAAGAAAAACTAGAAAACGGAGAAAAGATGTACCAACGAATTGTCCTCAAGGCTTTTGAGTGGCAGCGGACCGGCTATATCCGCCAATTAAACCAGGCCAACCAGTCGCAAATCCGTATTCCCTTCAAGAAACGGACCATCTTGGCGGGCAAACCGGAAGTCTACCGGGCATTTATTGATACGATGAGAAATCAAGTGCGAAAGGCCGCTAGCCTGGGAGAATTTGAAAAGGCTATTCTTTGGCGTGACGCTATCTCAAAAATAGAAAACCAGGATGATATTTACGATGCCGTTCACGCGATTGACCTGCTCCGGACGGTCGTGCCGTCCGGAAATTTGGAAAAACTTATGGACAAGTACAAAAAACAATATAAAAAAATGCGCGGCGGACAGCCCGAACAACGGGGTTAAGCCATGCTAATCCGATAACCATGCAAGCAAAAAATAATAAACTTTTTCTAAAACAAGCCTGGGCAAAAAAATTTTTGGATAAACGTTTGAAAAAATACTGGCCCAAGGCGAAAAAAGTTGTTTCTTTAAAAATAGAACTTATCAAAGTTTTTCTTGATTATCTGCGTTTCACGGTACGCTACCGCGTCTCAACCGAAAATACGAATGGCGAAATAGAGAACCGGACGGTCATTATAAAAACGGAGCGGACGAAAAAATTCGACTGGCCGCCGAGAATCGGCAAAGTACAACGCGATTTTCTGGCTACGAGTTTCCTTGGGAAACACGGTCTTTCCCTGCATATCCCCCGCCCATTGGAGTTCTATAAACCGCTTCGGGCTTATCTTTACGAAGAGGCCCCCGGCGAGCCGCTAAAAAATTTTATACAGCCAAAAAAGTGGCGTGCCGATCTTTTCTACAAAAAAATCCCCGATGTCGCGAAAATTCTCAAAAAACTCCACTCCATCAAACGCCGCCCTTCTTTTGTCCCCGGCAATCCTAAAAAAATAATCGAGGATGGCCTTCAAAAATGGTTTGATATAATCGGGAAATACTATCCGGCCGGAGAAGAACGCGCCCGAAAAATCATCTCCATCTTAAAAAGAATGGAGACCAGGCATAAGGATATTATTTTTGGCAAAAAGCATTATTGCATAACACACGGTGATTTCCAAAATGACAATATTCTGGTCGGTCCGAAAGGAAACATCGCCTTGATTGATTTTGCCGACTGCAAATTTTTCAATCCCATGGATGATTTGGCTTCGTTCCTTATCCAATCCGAGTCGCACTTCAAATATGTCCGGCCGAAAATCTACAGACAATTGACGGAAAAACTGAAAGAAAGATTTTTTTTCTCCTACTTTGGCAGAAGCATAAAACATTCCGAAGAGATGCAGATAAATTTTTTCTCCGCTAAAGATATTCTCCGCATTATTACCTTTGTTTCTTTCACCCAAAAAACTTGGCAAACAATCAACGACCACAGCCAGATGATGGACAATCTCCTGACTTTTGCCGAAGAAAAAGTCAAGATTTTAGAAACAAAATATTTATAAAAAAATTCTCTCCCTTTCCCAAAGGGAGAGTTAGAGAGGGATTTGCTAACGTATTATGAAATACATCGACCTTCATATCCACTCCACGTACTCCGAAGGCGACCTCACACCCGGGCAAATTATCAAACGGGCCCAAAAAGAGGGGTTCGCTGTTTTGGCGCTGGCCGACCATAACACAATCGACGGCTTAGACGAAACAATTAAGCTCGGCAAAAAAGAAAAAATCGTTGTCATCCCTGGAGTGGAAATTTATACCGAGTTTTCCGGCAAACGGCTGCATCTCTTAGGCTATAATTTTGATTTGAAGAATTTAGTTTTGAATGAGTTGCTTTGGCAGGCGCAGGTCCACCATTTAGAATGGGCGAAAAGATCATTGAAAAAAATGGCCGATCTTGGCTTTGAAATCGATTTTTCCGACCTCGATAAGCTTAAAACGAAGCATCTTGGTTTCCGCCATCTTAAAACCATTGTGGAAAAATACCCTTCCAACCTGAAAAAAATGATTGAGGAAATAAAACCGCAATTTGGTCAGCCGACCTTGTTTGAATTTATAAACTTCTATTTCGCCGAGGGCAAACCGGCTCATGTTCCGCAAACGAATATGAAAATTGACACGGCTGAAGCCATTGCCGTCGTCACAGCTTCTGGCGGACTACCGGTCTTGGCTCATCCCGGCCAGCAACTTTCCTGGGCCGATGATCATCTCGTTTCCGAACTGAAAGAAACCGGCCTCCGCGGCCTTGAAGTTTTTTCGCCATACCACAACTGGCACCAAGTAGAACACTATCAAAAACTAGCCAATGATTTGGATTTAATTATTACCGGCGGCACCGATTTTCATGGAGATCTCATCGACCCGGCCCTCAAAACCCAATTTATCCATAGCGCCTGGGATTATTTCAAAATTCCCTACACCATTTACGAGAATTTAAAAAAATATTTAAAATAATTTTATCAACAATAAAAAAACTGCCCTCCGACAAGGGGCGGCTTTTTTATTTCATAAAAATCAGTATTTAACTCACCATCTTCTTCTTACAGTACGCTAAAATCTCTTGGCCAAATTCTAGTAAAAGTTCATCGCGAAAGTTCGCAAGTAAATCCAAATCGGCGGACAAAATCACGGCCTGAACCTCATCTTGCGTCTCCTTTGCCAGATCTATTACTTCTGCTTCTTTTCTCAGCCTAAGAAACTTAAGAATACTAAAGCCTTCCCCCACACTTAACTTACGAGAACAAATCGCTTCGCTCAGAAGACCCATAAGTTCAGAGAAGTTCTTTGTGTCGCCTTTCTCAAAGGCTGCGCGCAATTCTTTAAAAAAAGCGTATCCCTCGGGGCTAAACCCATCAAGATCGGATAATTCAAGCTTCTGCATTGCTGTTTGAGCACACTTGCCGTGCACGCTTCGTCCTTCTGGCAGTGGGTCTCCGCAAACCGGACAAATTTGAAGAAATCTTTCTTTCTCTATCATAAAATTAAATTTAGAAATTCAGCCCCCCCATCTCTCTACTCAATTATATTTCGCTTTGTTTTTCTCTAAAACTTTTTGCTCCCTGCAATTGGCTTGGCTCGGCCGGACCGCCTAAATCCGGCAGCGCTTCGGAAATTTCGTCCCAAATTTTTTTGATTTCATCCAATTCGGTAAATTTTTCAAAAGTCAGTGAAACGCGGTTTGGATTAACCTCTGCCTTCACTCCAAGCCCAGCTAATTTTTGCACCAAATCTTCCGGCAGTTGAAAATTTTCCAAATGATTTTTCTCAAAAGAAACCATCTGACGATCGTATCTGGCGCTAAAACCTGATTCATAAGTCGTGTAACCCTTGCGCCTCAAAGCAAAAATCGCGTCCCGCACCTGTGGTTCAAGATGTTCTTTGTAAACACCGGCGCTCAACTCCTCCTCCGTGGCTTTGGGATTTTGCTCTTTTCTTTGTTCGCCCTCCCACTCATCCTGGTCTTTGGTTCTCCGCCGCAGTTTAGCGAAATCACTAACCAACCTGACTCTTTCCGGAGTCAAATTATTAAAAACGCGAAATTTTTCCAGCTCTTCCGGAGTGCCTTCTTCCAAAATGCGCGTAACTGTTTCCGCGTTCGTCAAATCAATCTGTTGTTCTTCAGGAACAACAGATGGCGTGTCAATGCTCATATAAAGCTACTGCCGTCACAAGACGTTAACTTATTTATTAAAGGCAAGGTTATTGGGGTCTACGCCGTACTCTGGCGCTTTTTTTCTAATCTGATCCTGGACGTAGGGCAGCAATGATTCTGACTGAAGAAAGGGCGCTACTTCGCTTAGCATCCTTGACAGAGTGTCTTCGGCAGAAGCTTCTTTGTGTTCACGAGAAAGGTCATCAAACAATTCTTTAATAGTTCTGCCTCCGCGGGGCCGCACTTCGGGGTGGTCGTGAATAATTTGCCCCAAGGCATCGCGCCATGAGTCAAAAAGCATCTTTGCCCTGATATCGTTAAAACTTGTTTCTTGGCCAAATTTTTGGCGTTGGGATTCGGAGATCGACGCGGCAAGCCCTACCCCCTCGGTGGGTTTGGCTACAAGAGAAAGCATTGGTCTCGCCTCAAACCATTCTGGGTGCTCGGCTCTAATCTCTCCAATAATTTTTGTAATTTTTACGACGGTTTCACTATCTGCGTAGAATAGCATACGATCAAGTCTTGTCTCGTCTTCTTTTCTCAGGCGCGGTAAAGAAAAATCAATAAGCTTAAAATAAAAAGGAGTTTGTTCTTGGTCAGCTAACTCTATAAATCTTTGGGCTAATTTTGGCAAGGCTTCTTTCGGAGGGTTAAGATAAATTCGATACTCATCGGCCGGCTTTTCGTATTGATACCCACTATGGCGATGCCCGTGAAAATGAAGAAATCCGCCGGTTGTTACACCTTCTTCTTGCAGATCTTGATATACAGCAGCAGAAAATTCTGCTAATTCAGGATATTGTCTAAACGTGTTGCGTAATTTTTCTAGGGAAAGATTTGGCGGTAAGGGATGTTTTTCAAGCCAGGCGATAATGTCTTTCGCTCCGGGCCTATCTTGCAAAACCTGTTCTTTATTTTTAATTAAATTTTCTCTCCACTGTCTAACAAAATCAACAGTCAATTTTTCGTAATCACTTGGACTCGGCTCTCTTTCTTTTTCTAACTTCTCTTTTATTTGTTCCGCGTACTCCGGCAAAGCATTAGGAGAAAGACTTCCCGAAACCAAAAATTCATAAAAACTATTTTTGTTCAACTTATAAGAAGCGTGCTCTTGCCTTCTCATTTCTTCAAAGGCCCAAAATGCTTCTTGCGCAAGTTTTACGTCTTCTAAGGTATAGGGCCTTTTTAACTTTTTAAAAAATTCCTTGGTTTCTGGTTTTAAACCCTCATCCTCCTTACCCTCTTCTTCCTCTGCCAAACACTCGCCGGTTGAATGCGGCCCGCCACAGATTTTACAAAATCCTTCGGCCATACTTTTAAAGTTAGATCTAAATCTCTCCCTCCAATCTTACCGCTCCAGGTAAAAATTGCAAGACATTAAGGGCGAATTGATCTTTGCCAAAAAGCTGATTTTTTGTTAGAATAAGGTAAAATTAACTCAAAAAGTTATTCCCTGAGCTTGACGAAGGGCATAACTTTTTAACAAAACCCTTCGACTCACCACGTTCGCTCAGGGAATAAATAACTTTATGCAAAAATATACAATCGGCCTAGACGTCGGCGGGACAAAAATTGCCGCTGGAGCAGTTGATTCACACGGAAAAATCGTCAAGAAAACTACTATTCCCACCGAAGCCGGACGGGGCAAGAAGATTATTCTAAAAAATATTCTCGCGGCGGCGAGCAAGGTCTGGCTGCCGGGAGTTTCGGCGATCGGCCTCGCCATGGCCGGGCAGTGCGATTTCCGCCGTGGCGTTTTCCTTTCCGGCCCTAATTTCCCGAAAAACTTTAAAAATATAAATATTGGAAAATTTTTAAACAAAGCGTTCCGCGTCCCCGTCTCGCTCGACAACGACGCCCGGGCTTTTACCTTGGCTGAAGCCACTTTTGGCGCCGGACGCGGTTATAAAAATATTATCGGACTTACACTTGGCACCGGCATTGGCGGCGGAATCGTGATCAATGGGAAAATCTTGCGGGGAAAAGACAACACGGCCGGAGAAATTGGCCATATGACCATCGACGCCAAATCATTTTATCGCTGCGGTTGCGGCCGACTTGGCCACTTTGAAGCGCTTGCCTCCGGCACGGCCTTGGAAAATTTTTACAAAAAATTGGCCGACGAAAAATTAACCGGCCAAGAAATCGCCGCCAAAGCAAATTCCGGCGACCAAAAAGCAAAGCAAGCGCTTGCCGCGCTTTCGCGCTATCTCGCCATTGGTCTTGCTAATCTTGCCCAGCTTTTAAACCCCGATATCATTATAATTGGCGGCGGCATGAGCGGCGTCCCGGCCCTCTTGCCGGCGGCTTTACAACAATTTAAAAAAGCGGTAATCTATAACTCGCTTAAAAATACGAAAATAGTGAAGGCAAAACTCGGGCGGGATGCCGGAATTGTCGGGGCCGCCCTACTCGCCAGAGAAAAATAATATGAGCTATCTGCCCGGAAAAATTCAATCACCAAAAAGCTGGAAGGAAAAACCCTTCCGCCGGATTTTTAATATCGGAAAAAAAGAAGAAGCCGCCGAACCGAGGCTTGAGCAAAAAAATGATCCATCGCAGGAGATTAAACGCGCCAAAACTTTGGCCGACGCGGCTCCTCGCCAAACCCCCGAAATCGGGCCGCTCGGACAAACAAAGAAAATATTTTCTAATATATTTCAAAAAATAATTTTTATGGCAAAGGGTCTCCGCTACAAAATAAAAAGCCGCTCTCGAGGCAAAAAAATTAATTTCGGAAAGATCGCCGGCTACGGTTTGGCTATTTTTCTTTTTCTCGTGCTGATCTTCGGAATCGCCGGGGTAGCCGCCCTTGCCTGGTTCTCCCGCGACCTGCCGAATCCGGACAAGCTTCTCGACCGGCAGGTGGCCCAAAGCACGAAAATTTACGACCGGACCGGCGAGCATGTCCTCTATGAAATTTACAGCGACCAAAAACGGACAATGATTGAATTGTCCGATGTCCCGGAGTACGTAAAACAGGCGACTATTGTCGCCGAGGACCGCACTTTTTACACCCACCACGGCTTTGACCTAAAGGGCATCCTGCGTTCGGTCTGGCGGGATATTTTCCGCGGCCAAAAAGTCGGCGGGTCCACCATTACCCAACAGCTTGTCAAAAACGCGATTCTTTCTCCGGAAAAAACTTTCACCAGAAAATTCAAAGAACTGGCCCTTTCCATCCAGCTCGAAAGAAAATTCACCAAAGACCAAATCCTGAAAATGTATTTTAATGAAATTCCGTACGGCTCAACCGCTTACGGCATTCAATCCGCGGCCCAAACTTTTTTCGGGAAAAATGCCAAGGATCTCTCTCTGGCCGAAGGGGCCCTCCTTGCCGCTATCCCCAAAGCCCCGACCTATTATTCTCCCCGCGGCAGCCATACCGACGATTTGCTTGCCCGCCAAAAATATATTTTGGACGGCATGGTTGGGGAAGGCTACATTTCAAAGGATGACGCGGAAAAAGCGAAGGGAGTTGATATCTTAGCTCTGATTATCACAAAAAAAGAATCCATCATCGCGCCTCACTTTGTCATGTACGTGAAAGAACTGCTCACGGAAAAATACGGAGAAAAAACCGTGGAGCAGGGCGGGTTAAAGGTTTATACCACTCTCGATTTTGAAAAACAAAAATTCGCCGAGGAAGCCGTCGCCGAAAATATGGAGAAAGATTCCACCAAATATAACGCTAACAACGCCTCGCTCGTTGCCCTCGACCCAAAAACCGGCCAAATCCTGGCCATGGTCGGCTCAAAAGATTACTTTGGAGAACCGGAGCCGGCCGGATGCAAACCCGGATTCGATTGTACCTTTGAGCCAAACGTGAACGTCGCCCTCCGCGACCGCCAGCCCGGCTCTTCTTTCAAGCCGATCGTTTACGCCACCGCTTTCCAAAAAGGTTTCAGCCCGGAAACCATGCTTTTTGATTTTGTGACTACTTTTAAAACCGACACCAAGGATTATACTCCGCACAACTACGACGACAAAGAACACGGTCCGGTCACTATGCGGCAAGCCATGGCCGGCTCGCTCAATATCCCCGCGGTCAAAACCCTTTATCTGGCCGGGATTGATAACGTTCTGAATATGGCCCAGGCCATGGGCTATACCACGCTTTCCGACCGCTCCCGTTTTGGTTTGTCTCTCGTCTTGGGCGGCGGCGAAGTAAAACTTTTGGAACATACGGCTGCTTTCGGAGTTTTTGCGACCGAGGGAAAACTCCATGCAACCGCGCCTATCCTAAAAGTTCTTGATGCCAACGGCCAGATTTTGGAAGAGTGGAAAGAAGACGGGGGAAAAGAAGTCATGCCGGTCCAGGTGGCAAGACAGATTGAAAGTATCATGTCTGACGATGCGGCCCGCGCCTACATTTTCGGCGCGAGGGGCCCCTTGACGTTGCCAGACCGTCCGGTAGCCGCCAAAACCGGCACGACGAATGATTGGCATGACGGATGGACTATGGGCTATACCCCTTCTCTCGTCGCCGGAGTTTGGGCCGGGAATAACGACAACGAAGCGATGAAACGAGGTTCTGACGGCGTATATGTTGCCGCTCCGATTTGGAACGCCTTCATGAAAAAGGCGTTGGAAGGCACGCCTGCCGAAAATTTCACTCCCCCGGGCCCGATAACAACCGACAAGCCGGTTTTAAAAGGCGAAATCGGACCGGAAACCGTCGTAAAAATCGATAAACTTTCCGGCAAGCTGGCGACAGAATTTACTCCGCCGACCTCTATCGAGGAAAAAAAGTTCCGCGAGGTCCACACTATTCTTTTTTATGTCAACAAAGACGACCCGAACGGTCCTCCTCCGGAGCACCCCGAGGATGATCCTCAATTTGCCAACTGGGAAGCGCCGATCCAAAAATGGGCCGAAGAACAAGGCTACACTATCGACAAACAAGTACCGACCGAATATGACGATATCCATCTTGCCGCATACAAGCCTTCGATTTCCTTTACCGCGCCGGAAAACAACATGACCTGGAATGTCCGCCAAGCCATTGCTTCGGTTTCTGCCTCCACCCCGCGCGGCCCGATTTCCCGGGTTGAATATTCGGTTGACGGAACTCTTCTAAAAACAGTTTTTGCTTCGCCCTACTCTTTGGACGCCGTAATTCCAAACGCGATTTCGAACGGTTTCCATACCCTGCGGGCCACGGTCTACGACGATATTGATAATTTCAATTTTGCGGAAATTACTTTCAATCTCCTCGCCCCAAAACTCCCGCCGCAAATCACCTGGCTCGGACCGCGGGACGGTGCCAGATTCTATTCAACTAATTTCCCTCTCACTATCACCACCGATACGCCGGATTTTGCCGATCTCGCCGAAATTTCTTTTTACCTGAAAAGCGCCGACGAGACGGAGTTGCTCAAAACTTTTTCCGCCCCGACCGAATCTTCTTTCGTCTTCAAGTGGCAGACCGCCCCGCCCCCCGGCGATTATGAAATATATGCCCAGTCAACCGACAAAGACGGTAACACCAATAAAAGCTCCTCAATTTCCGTGACGGTTATGTAAATTTAATTCCCTCTACCCTCTGGGGAGAGAAAGATAAAATACGGCCCACGATTCCCTCTCCCCTCCGGGGAGAGGGTTAGGGTGAGGGGCAACAAGGAGGGACAATGAAAAGAAATAACATTCCAAAATGCCGGATCTTACGGCGAAATCAAACCGACGCCGAGCGTAAATTATGGTCAACGCTCCGAGATCGCCAACTGACCGGCATAAAATTCAGAAGACAATTTTCTGTCGGCAAATATATTATAGATTTTTACGCGCCGGAATATCGTCTCGGCGTTGAAGCCGACGGCGGACAACATTTTGAAAACCGCGGCCAGGAGTATGACGAAAGAAGAACAGCGGAGTTAGCCAAACGCGGAGTGCGGATATTGAGATTTACCAATTTAGAAATATTAAAAAATGCACAAGGAGTTTGTGAAAAGATTTTGGAAGTCGCAGAGGAGCAAGCCCCCTCACCTCAATCCTCTCCCCGTCGGGGAGAGGAGGACTAGCCGCCTTTCCATCTCCGTGACGGTGATGTAATCATATTCTTCAAATGGACAATTCTGTTTTAATTTATAATCCGGAAAATTTAGAAAAAATAAAATCGGCCATGGCGACGGATGGGGTAGAAAAACTCCATATGCTTTCCGATTTTGACCGGACTTTGCTTAAAGCTTTCGTCGACGGACAAAAGTCGCCGTCGGTGATTGCCCAAATCAGAAATGGAAAATTCCTGACGCCGGACTACGCCCCGCGAGCCCACGCCCTTTCCGATAAATATCGCCCGATGGAAATTGATGCCTCGATCCCGCGGGAAGAAAAGGCCGCGGCGATGCACGAGTGGTGGAATGAACACTTCAAACTTTTAGCCGAGTGCGGCTTGACAAAGGGCGTGATGAAAGAAATTGTGGCCGCGAAAACTTTGCGCTTCCGCGACGGCGCTCTGGAGTTTATTGATTTTTTGCACAAACAAAATATTCCACTTGTTATAATGTCTGGCGCGCCGGGTGACATGATCGCTATGTATCTGGAACAAGAAGGCCGGCTTTACGACAACATCCATATCATCGCGAACTTTTTGGATTTCGACTCGGCCGGAAAAATGCTCGGAGCAAAAGAACCAATTATTCATTCCCTGAACAAATACGAAATTATTTTGAAAGATTTCCCAATTTTTGAAATCATTAAAAACCGGCCAAACGTCTTGCTCCTAGGCGACAGCCTGGACGATGTCGGGATGGTAGAAGGATTTGATTATAAAAATCTTTTGAAAATTGGATTTTTAAATGAGGCATTGGAAGAAAGTTTGGAAGATTTCAAAAAGACATTTGACGTCGTACTCCTCGGCGACCCGGGGATGGAATATGTAAATAATTTATTAAAAGAGATGTTTGCCTAAAAATATCATCAAAAACATCCGGCACTTCGCCGGATGTTTTTTTATTTTGATAAAGTTTATTTTCTCCCACAATTTTATGCTCCGTATCTCTTCTTCAATGCCTCTATCATTTTTGTTGCCGCTTCCTTTCCCTCATGAGTCGGCTCTACGGAAAGGAGTGCGTTGGCTCCGTCCATAACGGTCGCTACTATTTCCGGAGAGGCTGCATTAACGCTGGCTGTTCTCGCGGTCAAGCCATTTAAAAAATCTCTCCACCGATCAAGATATTTCTCCACGCTCGCATCTTGTTCGCGCGTGGATCCTTCTTCCGTGCTCATCCCGACGAGCGCATCTTTTATTATAAGTGCAGATGCTCCCCCCAATCCCTCTGCCGTCGCTAAAGTTTCTTTTCCAAACCTTCTTTCAATAAGTTGTTCTGGTGTTTGTTGGGCTCTTTCGCGTTCCATAACTTAAAAAAATTATTTCTTAATCGGCATGACGATATAAAGATAATCGGCGCCTTCGGCCTTTGGCCGCAAGAGGCAGGGACTTTCGCCGGAGGTCAGTTCAAGAGAAATTTCATCGGTTTCCATGGCCCCGAGCCCGTCAAGCAAATACCGGTAATTCAAAGTAATCTCATTGTTCTCACCCTCAATTTCCGCTTCAAGTTTCACCGTGTTTTCCCCAAACTGGGAATTGGCCGAAGACAAAACGAGCTCACCCATTTTTTCCTTGCCCGGCTTAAACTCAAAGGCAACGTCAAAAATTCCCGGCTTGGCAAACAAACTTGCCGTTTTAATCACTCTCACCAAGTCGTTACGGTTAAAGGTCGCCCGAGTTTTCCAGCTGGAAGGAATAATTTGTTTGTAGTCCGGATATTGGCCGTCGATAACCCTTGAAATCAAATCAACGCTGTTTAAGGAAAATAACACTTGGTTTTCCGCGAGATAGACCTTAAGGACGTTCGGCTCTTCCGGATCTTCGGTATCGCGGAAGACGGAAAGAATCCTCAAGACCTCCTGCATGGTGCGGGCCGGCACGATTACTTCGCGGGTATTCTCGTTTTCGCCGCCTGCAAGCCCCACGCTCTTTTCCGCCAGCCTGTAACTGTCGGTCGCCGCCGCGGTAACCCGTTTTTTCACCCCGTCAAAACGGAGAAGAATGCCGCTGATCTCCGGCCTGATTTCGTTGGTCGAGGTGGCAAAAACAACCTGATTGATTGCTTCTCTGAATTTTCCAACGTCCACGCTGTAAGCCAAATCTTTGCCGACCTCCGGGATCAGGGGAAATTCCGTAGTGGCCGCGCCGCGGATTTTTGTTTCGAAATTTTTGCACTTTATTTCAAGAGTCTGGTCTACGAGCTCCAGATCTATTTTTTCATTGGGCAAAGAGCCGATGTAGTCGGCGAAAAGTTTTGCCGGCAGGGCGACCGAACCGTCTTTCTCCGTTTTTCCCCGCACGCCGCACTTGATTCCAATTTCAAGGTTTGTCGCAAGCAAAGTAATTACTCCGCCCTCCGCCCTGAATAAAATATTATTTAAAATAGGCAAATTAATATTTTTACTCGCGATATGGCTTGAGATTAAAAGTCCGCGATTTAGATTTTCTTGTGTACAGGAAAGTTTCATAACAATACAATTTTATTTTTAAATTTATTTATTTAGTAGTAATAGGGTTTTGGTTTTTTGTGGATAAGAGCCGAAAGGCTTTTGTTTAAAACAAGTTTTGCGTTTGGAACTTGTGGAAAATTTTTTGTTTGTTGTGGATGGTATGTGTTTTGAAAATTTTTTTGGAAAAATTATCCCCGAACCATGAACTTTTCTGCACAGCCTTTTCCACCGGTTAGTCAGGACTTTATTTTTCGTTTTTTATCCGTTGTAAATTCTTTGTTTTATTTGTTCTATTTCCTGTTTCAGGCGGTCACTCGTTGCGACCTCTTTTGAAATTTTAGAGTAGGCATGCATTGCCGTTGTGTGGTCGCGGCCGCCAAGCTCCTGGCCGATCGCGGGATAAGAGCTCTGGAGCTCTTCGCGCATTAAATACATGATTATTTGGCGCGGAAAGGCCAGTCTTTTTTCCCGGCTTTGCCCCAAAAGTTCGTCGAGCCTTAAATCGTAAAATTCTGCCACTGAATTAATAAGCTGTTTTGGGGTTGCGGATTTTCTGCCCGAGGCAACCTGCGGGAGGAGGATATTTTTGACGAGATCGAGCCCAAGGGTAATGTGCTGGAATTGCTGATAGGCGATAATTTTATTTAAAGCTCCTTCGAGTTCGCGGATGTTATTTTGAATTACCGAAGCGATATAGTTGATGATGTTGGAGTCAAGGACAAGGCCCTTTTCCCCGCATTTCGCTTTTAAAATAGCGATGCGTGTTTCGTAGTCGGGCTGGGAAATATCGGCAATCATCCCCCACTCAAACCGCGAGATCAGTCTTTGTTCGAGGGCGGGGATGGCTTTCGGCGGCCGGTCAGAAGTCATGACAATTTGTTTGTCCGATTGGTGGAGCTCGTTAAAGGTATGAAAAAATTCCTGTTGGGTTCCATCTTTCGCGGCCATGAACTGGACGTCGTCGATCAAGAGCAAATCCGGCGAGCGGTAAAGTTGTTTGAATTTTTCCATGGTCCGGCCTTTAATCGCCTGGACATAATCGTTGGTGAATTTTTCGCTCGTTATATAGAGAATTTTTTTGTTGGCGTCGGCGGCCAAGAGGGCGTGGCCGATTGCCTGGATAAGGTGGGTTTTGCCCAAGCCGACTCCCCCATAAATAAAAAGCGGGTTATAAGTGCTTTTACCCGGGTTATTTGCCACGGCTTGCGACGCGGCATGCGCCAATTCGTTGTTTTTTCCGATGACGAAATTGGCAAAAGTATATTTTGGGTTGAGGCCAAATCTGTTTTGAGTGTCAGCTTGTCTGCACTCATTGGTTTTGGCCAGGGCGGCCGGAACGGAAGACGCAGTAATGTTTGTTTCAGCCTTTTGCAGATGGGGTTTGACTATTTCAACTTTGTAGACCACTTCCTTGATCTGCGGCCCGACGAAGTTTTGTAAAGATTTTAAAATTGAATGATGATATTTTTTTTCAAGCCAGGCTTTGGTAAAAGTGTTGGGGACGCTGACTAAAACTTTCTCTCCTTCGATGCAAGAGACCCCGGTATTTTTGAACCAAGTTGTAAAATTGGCTTTGCTTAAGCTCAATTCGAGCTCTCCGAGGACTGCTTGCCAAAGTTGTTGGTTGGTCATACGAAGGAGAATTAGAAATCTTTTTGAATCGCCTTTTCTAATATACCACAGAAAAAGGTTGGATAAAATGGTCTGTAAACGGGTGGAAAGTGAATAAGGTGTTGATGGATTGGGGAAAACTCGTAAATGTTTGTAAAATATTTACATCCCGGGCTAAAGCGTCATTTTAACGGATCAAATCCCCCCTTGGAAAAAGGATTACAGCGTAAAATGCGCCAGAAGGCCTTGATTCCTCCTCTCCAAACGCCGTGTTTTTCTACCGCCGCGTAGCCATATTCCGAACAAGTCGGGTGAAAACGGCAAAAACCGCTGGGGAAGAGAAAAGAAAAGACGCCGTGGTCAAAAGAAAGGGTTTTTTGGTAAAGCCTGATTGTTTTTAGAACCGTTTGCCTGGCGATTAGGGTATAAAAAGTCATGTTAGAGAAGTTTAAAATGTGAAAGGCCGGCAAAAACCGCTTTCTCCAACTCTTGGTAGGTTTTATCCGTCGCGGCGGGCAGGACAGAAATGATCAAATCATATCCGGATCTAATTTTCCCAAGCTCCGGGCAGATTATTTCTCTAAGCTGTCTTTTCAGCTTGTTTCTAACGGTCGCTTTTTTTGAAATTTTGTTTCCTACGACAATTCCGATGCGGGAAACTTCCAAATTATTTCCGAGCAACTTGAAACCGAGGATTTTTGTGTAAAAAGAAAGACCGCGTTTCCAGATTTTTTGGAAATCCTTGTCACTTCGGAGGCGATGCTGTTTGGGCAGCATAAAACTAGACGGTTAGTCTTTTTCGCCCCTTGGCCATTCTTCTTTTCAAAACTTTTCTGCCGCCCGGTTTTGACATTCTTTTCAGAAAACCGTGCACTCTCTTGCGACGAAGTTTTTTGGGCTGGTAAGTTCTTTTGGTGGACATAGTGGGGTTAGTTATTTATATAGTTGGATTAAGTTTTTCTAAAATTTTTAACTCCAATTTATCGGAAGCCGTGTCATAGGTGGCAAAGGTCGCCCTGTAAACTATGCCGGCGAGATTTCCCGGGTTTACGAGCCTAGTGCTGCCTATTTTTTCCTCCCATGGTTTATGAGTATGCCCGTAAAAGACAAAATCGCTCCTGCTATTTTTGGCTAATTCAAGCGCTTTTTCAGGAAAATGGGTAAAGGCAAGTTTTTTACCTTCGACCACGACCTCTCCGTATTCTTCCCACAATTTTACCCTGCCCCGGGAGGCCAATTCCGGGTTATCGGCGTTGCCTCGCGCCAAGTTGATTGGTCCGGAGAAATTTTTGATCAAGAAATCGAGAGTATCGGGATTTGCCAAATCTCCGCAATGGATAATCTCTTCGATTTTTTCTTTCGCCAGCCAGTCAAGAGCTTGTTTGAGGGTAGCAAGATTATCGTGGGTGTCGGAAAAAATAGCAAGTTTCATTTTGCCGCGAGATCCTTTAACAATTTAATAGTTTTTCTGTTTTTAATAACATTTTCCAGATATTGCCTGGACTCTTCGGAGCGGACTTTTTCCAGGAGATCCGGCTCGTTTTTGTAAGCCTCCGCCAGATGTTCGATCTCAGCGTCGATTTCCGCTTCCGTCGCAGCAATTTTTTCGGCCAAAGCGATTTCCTTGACGACAAGGGCCGTTTTTATTCTTTCCACTGCCCGCGGGGCGAAATCAAGCATTAATTCTTTCTCGGTTTTCTTGAGATTTTTTAAATAGTCGGCGAAAGTAATTCCCTTTCCCGCCAGACCGTCCTCAAGTTCGTGGACCATCTTGTGGGCCTCGGAATTGACAAGCGTTTCGGGGACATCACCAAAGCGCGAGGTCTCTACAATCTGTTTTAAAATTTCTCCCTCCAGGTGGAGGTCTTCCTTATTCTTCATTTCGGCAAGCAGATTCTCTCGGATGAGATTTTTCATCTTTTCCAAAGATTCTTGCCCCAAAGCTTTGGCAAAATCATCGTCAAGAGCCGGCATCTGGAGTTCAAAGACCGAAGTGATTTTTACCTTGAAATCAACGTTTTTCCCGGCTAGATTTTTTTGGTAATGCTCTTTTGGGAAAGGCAGGGAAAACTCCTTGCAATCTCCGGCGGAAAGGCCGATTAATTGTTCGGTCAGGCCCGGGATATAATATGATTCCGCGAGATAAACTTCATGGTTTTTGGCCTGGCCGGCCTCTAGAGGCACCTTATCCTGAAACATATCCATATCTAAAACCAACTTGTCTTCTTTTTTTGCCGGGCGGTTTGCCAGGACTTCCTTAGTTTGCATTTTTTGCAGGTCGCGGAGAGATTGGTCTATTTTTTGGTCGGGAATTTCATTTTCTTTTCGGGTTACTTTAATTTTTTTATAATCGCCAAGTTTTACCGAAGGTAGCAGAGAAACGGTTGCCCTGTAAACGAAAGGATTGCCCGGGGCGAGTTTTACCACGGAGATTTCCGGTCCGCCGATTGTTTCGGCATGTTCTTCCTTGATGAATTTGGGATAGGTTTTTTCAACCGCCAGCTCGGCGGCTTTTTCATAAATTGTCATTTCGCCGACTTTCTGTTTCAAAATTTCATAGGGAACTTTTTCCGGGCGGAAACCGTCGATTTTAACTTCCTGGGCCAAAAATAGAGTCGCTTTTTCTAGGAAAGGCTTCAGGTCGTCGGCGGAGAGCTCTATCTCCAGGGTCAAGATGTTTTTTTGCAGAGTTTTTGAGTTTAATTGCATGATAAAAGATTATAAATTATTTGATAATCTTAGACGAAATCTCATTTTTTGTCAAAGGAAAATGGGAAATCCACAGAATATCCACAGGGAGTCATTTTTTATTTTTTCAATAATATGAAAATAAAAAAATCCCGCGATTTGGAGTCGCGGGGTCGGGCTTTTCAGTCCGGAGTTTGATAGCGGAGAGCGCCACAGTTTGGGCAGACATCCGCCATTGGTGAGGGATCGTAGTAGCCGCAATTGGCGCAGCGCAGATTACGCCGCCGTTTTGGCAGCGGAAAAGCCTCCCGGAGCTCGGCCAGATCGGTTTCGGCCGCTTGTTTTTCGGTAGGGGTCAGGTCCGCTCGCCTGGCATGCCATTTGCCGATCATGACCCGGCCGGTCCGTCCAAGGATGATGTGGACAGCTTGGTTCTCGCTCACTGCCCAGACCGGATTTCCGACCCGCACATCGACGCAGTAGACTTGCCACCAGGCCCAGCGCGGATCATGGAAATTGCTTCCTCTTTTCGCCACCTTCCTCCTCCTTTTTTGGCTTACAGATTAATATATCGGAAATTTTATTTTTTGTCAACCCTATCCATGGCGGCTCACGGGAAAATAAATAAAAAAAGAGGGGCGGGTGATGCAAGGTAGCGTACCTATGCATCACCCGCCCCGAAGGTCAGGCGACCCTGGTCAGCTGGGGCTGGACGGTGGCCGCGCTTTCCGCGCAGCTCGTCTCGCCCCCGATGACGAAGGAGAGGGCCTGGAGGCGCTGCCGCAGCGTGGCCTCGCGGATCTGCTCCTCGCCGGAGAGATCCCGTTCCTCGCCGGAGACGACCAGGTCGCGCACGGCCTGGTAGACCTCGCCTCGCTCGGTCCAGATCAGGCCGAGATTGGGGGCCTTGAGCGTCTCGGCCCACTCGCGCGCCCGGACGATCGGGTTGTCGCCCATCATCGTCCGGACCGAGGCCTCGACCGTGGCCGGTTGCCAGCAGTTCGTGCTGCCGACGAGGCCGACGGCGATCGCCTGGTCCACGATGGACTTCGAGGCGGCCAGCTTCTCGATCTCGGTCAGAAGCCCTTGGTCACAGCTGAACCCGGACAGAATCTTCCTGATCATCCTTCTCCTCCTTGTTAGGGTTGTTTCCGTTTTACCGCACAATCTTCCGATTATGTAGCTTTTTATTATATAATAAACTTAGGATTTTGTCAAGGGTTATTGACAAAATAGATAAAATAAGCGGAAATAGCTATATTTGGGATGTTTTTAGGAGATAACAAAAAACGGCCTTTCGGGCCGTTGGTTTTTAATAAAATTAGAATTAGTTGAGGCTGATTTTTTTTGTTTTTTCCTCCTCTTCCTGCAAGGCCTTCGTGTCTTGGCTTACTTCAGTCTGTATTTCCTTTAAAATCTCAGAGATCTCTTGGCTTGTTAAAATTTTAAAATATTCCAAATCTTCTTTCTGCCTGGCATAGGCTTCGCGGGCGGCCTCTACTTCGGCCTCCGTGCCCTTGTCTAGAATGAAGAGATTTTCTTTCATTAAAAAATCCCACATCAATTCTCTTAATTTTCTTACGGCGGCCTTTTTGTCAGGGTCGGCTTCTCCCTCATGTCCTTCTTCGCGCCCCGCTGTCATTTCCTTCGCCATAAATTTATTTTTTTATAATCTTGTCAACGATTCCGTACTTTAACGCCTCGTCGGCAGTCATGAAGTAGTCGCGGTCAGTATCTTTTTCAATTTTTTCCCGCGGCTGGCCGGTATGTTTGGATAAAATTTCATTTAAACGATCCCTGATCCGCAAAATTCTTTCGGCCCGGATTTTGATGTCAATCGCCTGGCCTTCGGCGCCGCCCATCACCTGATGGATCAAAATTTCCGAGTTGGGCAGGGCGAATCTTTTACCCTTGGTTCCCGCGGCCAGAAGTGTTGCCGACATGCTGGCGGCGAGCCCTACGCAGATTGTGGAAACATCGGGTTTAATGTATTGGATTGTGTCGTAAATCGCGAGGCCGGCCGTCACCGATCCGCCCGGGCTGTTGATATATAATTTAATATCTTTTTCTTTGTCCTGGCTTTCCAAAAACAGAAGCTGGGCGATAATGGTATTGGCCACGCCGTCATCAACCGTGTCGCCCAAAAAGACAATCCGGTCCTTCAGGAGGCGGGAATAAATATCATAAGCCCGTTCGCCGTAAGTTGATTTTTCAATCACGGTCGGGATTAAGTGCTGGTAATTTATTTCATTATTTTTCATGGTCATATCTTTGTTTCTTAATTTTTGTGATTTTAAATTTACGCCGCTTTTTTCTCGCGGATAGTTTCTCCGCCTTTTGCCCGCTCCTTTTTTAGGCCATGCCGATGCCCGCGCTCCCAGCCACGGGATACTCTTCTGCTTTTTAGACCCCCGGGGCTGTGTTTTTCAGCCAGTTCAGCTTGATGAGCGGCGCTTATTTTCTCAAACTCACTCTCGAGATAAGGGGCGAGCTGTTCGGCAGTTTCTATTTTTACGGGTTTTTTGCCGACTCTGGTTTTGTTTTGTTCCTCTGCTTTTCTCATCGTTTCTTCCCAAGCAGCTTTCTCTTCCGGGGATTCCGTCTCATGTCCTTCCTCCGTTTCCGGCGGTTCGTTTTCGACTTCTTCGAGTTTCCTTTTATGAAGTTCTCTAAGAAATTCTCCTTCTGGATTAAAAATTCCTCGCGCCATATTTTTTGAGTTAATAGTTCATAGTTCACGGAAGCTCTTTATCCATGAACCCTGAACCCGCTATTCCACCCTCCATTCTTCTCCTATTTTAACCAATTTTCCGGGAATGGTAAACCCGGCCGCTTTGGCATGTCCGCCGCCGCCGAACATTTTGGCGAGCCTCGAGACGTCAATGCCCGGAGTGGTCGTCCGGAAACTTCCATTGATTTTTCCGTCCTCGATGGCCTTCAAAACCAAAACCATTTTTGCCCCCTTCAGATTATTTAAAAAATTGGTTACTCCCTCGAGCGCTTCTTCGCCCAAATTGGCCAAATTCAAGTCGTCCCGCGTTATGACGGTTGTCACGACTCCGAGTTTTTTATTTTCCGTCAGGCGTGAGAGAATTTCTCCCCAAAATTTCAAGACGGAGAGCGATTTGTTTTTTAAAACATTGGCTGAAATTTCGCCAAGGCGGGCGCCTCGGGAGAGAAGTTCGCCGGCCGCCTCGAGCGAAGCAAAGGTCGTGGCCGGGTTGTTGAAATTCGCCGTATCGGTGATAAGGCCGGTCAGGAGGCAGGTCGCCGTGTCTTTGTCGATTGGGAAATCCAGTTGTTTTAAAAGATTAAAAATAATTTCTACGGCCGAGGACGAATCCGGATCGACGATATTTATCAGGCCGAAATTTTCATTGGTCCGGTGATGGTCGATGTTTATGATAGGAAAATTTTCCGGCAGGGCGCGGAGTTCTTTTTCCAGACCGGTTTGTTTGAAGTCGCCGCAATCCAGAATAGCTATCAAATCAAAAGCGGCCAGGTTTAGTTTTGCCGGGTCAGTTTTAACTTTTTGCCGGCCAGGCAGAAAATCGGCTGTCGGGGTGATCGGGCCAAGAGAAAAAATAGTATTTTCTTTGTCGAGCGTCTCCAAGAATTTTCCGAACGCCAAACTTGAGCCAAGGGCGTCGCCGTCGGGTTTTTGGTGGGTGAGGACAAGAATGTTCTTTGCCCCGAGAATTGTTTGTTTAATTTTATTGATTATCAGTTGATTCATCTAGATTTTGATATGGTAAGTTTATTCCCTGAGCGGAGCGTAGCGGAGTCGAAGGGTTTTTGGCCTTCGACAAGCTCAGGCAATAATTATTTACGAAGATTCATCTTTGACTTGGTTGATCAGGTTTTCCACGACCGCGGCCCGCCGCTCGCCCGTGTCAATTTTAAAGGTGACTTTAGGGACGAACTTGGTGGACATTTTTTTGAATAATTTTTTTTCAAATTCCCGGAGCGAGCGGATGGCAATTTTCATAACTTGCCCCGTAAATTTTTCCGGCAAAACCGAAAGCCAGACCGTCGCGTATTTCAGGTCGGATGTGACTTCGGCCCGGGTTACGGTGACCAGGCATTCTAAAGGGAATTCAACGTCACGGCTGAAAAATTCGCTCATTTCCCGGACAATGTATTCGTCTAATTGTTCTGTGCGTAAAGACATATGTTTGAAGTGCCTAAACCCGAATATCCAATGTCTAAATTTTAGAAATCAGGAATTAGGATTTAGAAATTAACGGATAGCCTATCTTAATACTATCACGAAATCTTGTCAAAGGCAGGAGTAAATTGTAGAATATATCAATATGTATCTACAGAAGTTGGAAATTCAAGGATTTAAGTCTTTTGCCAACAAGACCGTTTTGGAATTTACCCCAAGAAGCAAGGACAAAAAGAGCATTACCGCGGTCGTCGGCCCCAACGGTTCGGGCAAATCAAACGTTGCCGACGCGATCCGTTGGGTGCTTGGCGAGCAGAGTTTGAAATTACTGCGGGGTAAGAAATCGGAAGATGTGATTTTTTCCGGTTCGCCGAAAAAACCGCGCATGGGTTTTGCCGAGGTGTCTTTATATTTGAATAACGAAGACGGGCAGGCGCCGATTGATTACCGCGAGGTGGTTCTTTCCCGCCGGGTATACCGCGACGGCGAAGGCGAATATCTGATTAATAAAAACAAGGTCCGGCTCTCGGATGTTTTAATGCTTTTGGCCCAATCCAATTTCGGCCAGAAAAACTACAGCATTATCGGCCAGGGACAGGTCGACGCCATTTTGCTTGCCACGCCGCTTGAGCGTAAGGAATTTTTTGACGAGGCAACCGGCGTCGAGCAGTACCAGATCAAGCGTGAGCAAGCTCTGCATAAACTCCGGGCAAGCGAAGAGAACCTGGGGCAGGCGGAAAATATTTTTGCCGAAATAGAGCCGCGCGTCAGATCGCTCACAAGGCAGATGAAACGGCTGGCCGAGCGGAGCAAGACCGAGGGCGAGCTCCGTGATCTCCAGAAAAAATATTACGGTCATCTTTGGAAAGAAGTAAACAATAAAATGAAACGGGAAGACGACCGGACGAGCCCGATGCTCGCCAAGAAAAAAATATTGGAAGCGGAAGTTGCCGAAGCCGAGGGAAAATTGCGGGCTATGGAAAAGGATCATCCCTCATCCGGCATTTTCCGGAAATTTCAGGAGGAATATGAAAAATTGTTTGAAGAAAAAAACAGGCTTCGCGAGCGGGATATGGTCGTAAAAAATAAAATCGCTCTTTCCGAGCACGTGGAAATGATCCGGCCGAACGCTCTGCCGGCCGGCGAGATAGAGATGGCAATTGAAGATTTTTTTGATAAATACGAAGCCTTCGTAGAAAAATTAATAAAGGCCAAGGATATTGGCGAGCTCGGGGCGCTCCAAAAAGAGGCGGAGAGCCTGCGCCGGGAATTCCAGGGATTTTTTGATAAATTGAAACAGAAGCCCGCCCAAAGAGAAGCGGCCAAAGCCGATCCTTCGCTCGCCGCGGAGCTCGGGAAAATTGCCGGGGAGATTGAAAAAATAAACCGGGCGCTGACCGAGGTCCAGGTAAAAATTGAAAATTTCAACCGCGAGCAGGACGCGGAGCGGCGCGGCCTTTTTGATCTGCAGCGCGTCCTCCAGCAGAAACAGCACGAGCTTTATATTTTGACTTCGGAAATTAACGCGATCCAGGTGGAGAACGCCGGCGCTTCCGCCCGCCGGGAAGATTTGGAGCGGGAAATAAGACAGGAGCTCGGGAATTTGGATTCGCTCGCCCAGGATGCCGGATTCGAAGCCGACTGGTCCGAGAAAATTTTCCGCCTGAAACACCAGATTGAATTAATCGGCGGGATTGATCCGGAAATCGAAAAAGAATACGGCGAGACAAATACCCGCTACGAATTTTTGAAAACCCAGATTGCCGATTTGCGCGGGGCGATCGATTCTCTGATGAAGGTGCTGAAGGAATTGGACGTGATTATTAAAAAACAATTTGATTCGACTTTCGATAAAATCAACGATGAGTTTGGGAAATATTTTAAAATACTTTTCGGCGGCGGCAAGGCCCAGCTGCTTTTGAAAAAGGAAATCAAAATTGAAGAAGAGTCGGAAGCTATGGGGGAAGGAGAAGAGCCGGCCGAAGAGAAAGCCGAAAAAACCAAACCGGAAGAATTTATCGCCGGGGTGGAAATTGAAGCCACTCCGCCGGGCAAGCGTCTGAAGGGAGTCGGCATGCTCTCCGGCGGCGAACGCGCCTTAACCTCCATCGCCCTTCTCTCGGCGATTATCGCCAATAACCCGGCGCCATTCGTTGTCCTGGACGAAGTCGACGCGGCGCTCGACGAATCGAACTCGGTGCGCTTTGCCGACATAATTGAAGAACTGACCGAGAAAGCCCAATTTATTTTGATTACCCATAACCGGGCGACAATGCACAAAGCCAGCGTGCTTTACGGAGTAACCATGGAAGCGGACGGCGTCTCGAGACTTTTGAGCCTGAATCTTGAAGAAGCGGAAAAAGCGGTTGCCAGGGGTTGACATTTAGAGACAATTATAGCAAGATAGCAATATAAAATATTAACGATAAATTTCTATAAATTTCGCGCGGAGCGCATATTTCTACGGGTTTCTCTGGTCAAAGAGCGGAAACTGGTGGAAACTAATAGAAACTTATAGAAACTAGCAGCAATTAAAATTTTTATGTTATCAATTCGTTTATCGCGAACCGGGAAAAAGAACCAACCATCCTACAGGTTGATTGTTTCCGAAAAATCCAAAGATCCCTGGGGTACTTTCTTGGAGATTTTGGGACATTATAATCCGAGAATCGAGGCTAAAATCGTTGACCTCAATGAAGAGAGGCTGAAATATTGGATTGGAAAAGGCGCCCAGCTTTCCGCCACCGTTAATAATCTTCTGGTAACTGCCGGCGTTATTAATAAGCCGAAAATGAAAGTCCAGAGGAGAAAGAAAACCAAGGGAGCCGAAGCGGAGGAAGCTAAGGCGGCCGAAGCGGCAAAAGCCGCGGCAAAGGCCGCAGCTCTGGCCGAAGCGGCAAAACCGGAAGCCCCAAAAGCCTAAGGGTTGACCCCGTTAGAAGTTTAAAGAAGTTCGGGGGTTATTGCCGTGCGCAGAGACGAAGTCGGCTTCGCCTTGCATAACTTTTTGAGAGAAAAATATCGCTGAACTTCTAACGGGGTTGACATTTTTTCCGAAAAATGGTATCTTTAAAATATAAATAGCTGTACTGTGCCAAGGTCGAGCAGTAGGAAGGCTATTCTACACTTAACAAGATGTGAAACGTATGGCAGAACGAGACCAAGAGTTCGTTGAACACATCGTCCGAGCGATCGTCAATCATCCGGAAGACGTCAAGACCGAAAGAACGGTCGACGAAATGGGAGTTTTAATCACTCTCAAAATCCATCCGGAAGATATGGGTTATGTGATCGGCAAGCAGGGTCAAACCGCTCGCTCGATTCGAACCCTCTTGAAGATCGTCGGAGCGAAGGAAAAAGCCAGAGTCAATTTGAAGATCTATGAACCGGAAGGTTCACGGATGAATCGAAGAGGCCCGGCTCCTACTTCTTCCGATGTCGATACTTCTGATGTCGATGAGTTAAAAATCTAAAATTTCGACATACAAAAATAACGCGCCACAAAATGGCGCGTTATTTTATTTAGAGCTCGACAAACTGGCCAAAAAACAATATAATATTTTTATGCTTCAGTTTGATATCATCACAATTTTTCCGAAAATTTTCAGCTCTTATTTTTCCGAGAGCATAATTTTGCGCGCCCAAAAAAATAAATTGATAAAAATAAATATTCACGACTTGCGGAAATGGGCCAATGATAAACGTAAAACGGTTGACGACAAACCATACGGCGGGGGGCCGGGAATGGTGTTAAAAGTTGAGCCGATTACCAAGGCGCTTCGGACATTATAAAAAAAGAAAAAAACAAAAGTAATTTTGTTTTCCGCCGGCGGAAAACAGTTTACGAATTCCGTAGCTGCAGAGCTGGCAAAAAAATATAACAGGATAATTTTGATTTGCGGACACTACGAAGGAGTTGATGAAAGAATAAAAAAAATTATTAAGGATTTGGGTTTTGAATTTTCTGAAATTTCCATCGGGCCGTACGTTTTGACTGGAGGCGAATTGCCGGCCATGGTTTTGGTAGATTCCATTGCGCGACAAATCCCCGGAGTTTTGGGAAAAACGGAATCCCTTGAAGAAAATCGTTTGGGCGTCGGCGTTCCGGTCTATACCCGGCCGGAAATTTTCGCGCTGAAAGGCAAAAAATATATAGTGCCAAAGGTTTTGCTCTCCGGTGATCACAAAAAAATAAATGAGTGGCGAGCGAGCAAATTGAAATAAAAAAACACCCCGGGAGACGCGTGATGCGCTTGGGGTGTGAGGCCGGGCGAACGAATCCGTCGAACGCAGGGTCGGTCCTCCTACTGCTTCGTCTTCGCCGCGGAGATCTCCTTCAGCACGGCTTCGGTGCACGGGATGTTGGTCAGAGTCTCGGTGCTCCACCGCCCCAACACCCCCAATGTTCTGCTGTGGGCGAAGCAGAGGCCAGTCTTCCCATCCCGCGTGTAGGTGGGGTGGTTCGGCTTGACGCCGATGATGAAGACTGCGGCCACCGCGAGAGACGCGAGAAAGAGAACCCCGGCGATAATCGCAACGACCGGTTTCCAGTCCCACCACCAATTGCTCATGCGATCCCTCGTGCTGTCCTTCATGGTTGGCTACCTCCTTGCCCAAGGAATGTTTTTATCCTGAACAAATTATCCTAACACAATTTTACAAATAAGTCAAGATTGGCTGCAGAAAAATGATTGTGGAAAAAGTGTGGAAAAGCCCCTTGACTAAAAAATAGAAAGAGGTTAAAATATACTTATTCTATAGAGTTGTCGCGTTTTTTGCTTTATTCTTAAAGAAAAAACTGCCAAACATACATCTAGAAAATTGACAACTTAAAAGGCACGATGTAATATATTTTTGTCGCTAGAAATAGCGACATTTAATATCTCTTTGACAACTTAAAGCAACAGCAAGTACGCCAATTTGTTCTGGTTCTCAACCAGAGCACTCCGTCGAAAGACGGAGCCTTACGTATTTAAATTTCATTTAAATACTTTTTTTGAGAGTTTGATCCTGGCTCAGGATGAACGCTGGCGGCGTGTCTAAGGCATGCAAGTCGAACGGGTATGGCCCGCAAGGGCCGTACTAGTGGCAAACGGGTGAGTAACACATTGGTAACCTGCCCCAAAGAGTGGAATAACTCCGCGAAAGCGGAACTAATACCACGTGTGGTTTTTCGGCATATGCCGGAAAAAGAAAGGCCCGCAAGGGCCGCTTTGGGAGGGGCCTATGGCTTATCAGCTAGTTGGTGAGGTAATGGCTCACCAAGGCTATGACGAGTAGCGGGCGTGAGAGCGCGACCCGCCTCAGTGGGACTGAGACACTGCCCACACTCCTACGGGAGGCTGCAGTCGAGAATATTCCCCAATGGACGAAAGTCTGAGGGAGCGACGCCGCGTGCAGGATGAAGGTCTTCGGATTGTAAACTGCTTTTCTCTGGGATGAACTTTGACCGTACCAGAGGAATAAGAGGTTGCTAACTCTGTGCCAGCAGCAGCGGTAATACAGAGACCTCGAGCGTTATCCGGATTTACTGGGCGTAAAGGGTCCGCAGGTGGTTTTGTAAGTCTTCGGTTAAATCCTTGAGCTCAACTCGAGGACCGCCGAGGAAACTACAAGGCTTGAGACCGGGAGAGGCGAGCGGAATTGCCGGTGTAGTAGTAAAATGCGTTAATATCGGCAAGAACACCAAATGCGAAGGCAGCTCGCTAGAACGGTTCTGACACTCAGGGACGAAAGCGTGGGGAGCGATACGGATTAGATACCCGTGTAGTCCACGCCCTAAACGATGGGTACTGGGCATTGGGAGTATCGACCCTCTCAGTGCCGCATACTAAAGCTAACGCGTTAAGTACCCCGCCTGGGGAGTACGGCCGCAAGGCTAAAACTCAAAGGAATTGACGGGAACCCGCACAAGCGGTGGAGCATGTGGTTCAATTCGACAATAAGCGTGGAACCTTACCAGGGCTTGACATGCTGGAAGTATTCACCCGGAAACGGGAGATGACCGTTAAATCGGATTCCAGCACAGGTGCTGCATGGTTGTCGTCAGCTCGTGTCGTGAGATGTTCCGTTAAGTCGGGAAACGAGCGCAACCCTCACGGTCAGTTACTATATCTGACCGAACTGCCCCGCACTTTGTTCATAAAACAATAAATTTCAACGAATTTCGCGAGCCCGTCAGGGCGAGCAAGTTTCTACCAATTTCAGAAATAGAAATTTATAGAAATTAGTTCGCTTCGCTCACGAAATTTATAGAAATTAATTGCTTATTTTGTGGATAGAGTGCGGGGAGGAAGGTGAGGATGACGTCAAATCAGCATGGCTCTTACGTCCTGGGCGACACACGTGCTACAATGGCCGGTAACAATGGGTTGCCAAACCGTAAGGTGGAGCTAATCCCATCAAACCCGGTCCCAGTTCGGATTGAGGTCTGAAACTCGACCTCATGAAGCCGGAATCGCTAGTAAACGCGCATCAGCCACGGCGCGTTGAATACGTTCTCGGGTTTTGTACACACCGCCCGTCACGCCAAGAGAGTCGGGGGTACCTGAAGAGGCCCGCAAGGGCAACGAGGGTAAACTCGATGATAGGGGCGAAGTCGTAACAAGGCACCGGTAGCGGAAGCTGTCGGTGGATCACCTCCTTTCTAGGGAGAAAAAAATTGTCCCCCTCACGGGGATAAATTTGGTCGAAGTCTCATTTATTTGAGGCTTTCAATAGTTATATTAGGTGTGAAAAAGAAGTCGTACTGCTGTTGCTTCAAGTTGTCAAAAACAAAAAAGATTGGTAAAATCTTGTCAGGACCAGTCTTTTTTGTTATCATTTGAGAAAATTAGTTTTTGGGCGCGTAGCTCAGTCGGTTAGAGCGCGTCACTGATAATGACGAGGTCGGAGGTTCGATTCCTCCCGCGCCCACCACGTACAAAGTTAAGGTGAATCAAAGTGTTTCGCAGGGCAAAAAAAGTACATATTTATTGTTTACTGATAACTCTAGATGTACCTTTACTTTGTACGTGGCTCGCCAAAATATAAGAGAATATCTTTATGGAGAGGGTGGAAGTCGGATCAGAAAACAAGGAGAGAAAATTGTATAGATTTACTTATCGCGATAACTCTGCCGGAAGGAAAGTTATTTTTGAGTGTGTCGCCGAAAGTATTCTTGATGCGGATAAATGGTATGAGCTAGAGACGGGGAAGAATCCGGACAAGCAGCCCCATATCGGTATTTCCGTAAAGAAAATTGAGGACAGCCAAATTTAGTTTATTTATGCCGAGGTAGCTCAGTGGTAGAGCGAAGGACTGAAAATCCTTGCGTCGAGAGTTCGATTCTCTCCCTCGGCATTTTTAAAAATATCCCGGGGTGTAGTACAACGGTAGTATGCATGCTTTGGGAGCATGAGACCCGGGTTCAATTCCCGGCACCCCGATTTTGGCCATGACGGGAATTGAATTAGGGAAGGGTCGGAAACCGTAAGGTTTCCGCTTGCGGAAATATTAAAACCGCAGGGTTTTAAAGCGCAGGCCGCCGAATCGGCGGTCGAGCAGTGAAATTCCCGGCACCCCGACCAAGTTAGCCGTTTTTATGAGTGAAAAATTTTCTCCCGAAAAAATGCAAGAAGTGAAAGAGTCTGAAGAATTTGAGGGCACGGTTGAATTTTCTCCCGAAGAATTGAATTCAATTTTTACTTCAGAAAAATTTTTAGAAACATTAAGCACGGCAGCTGAAGAAACGCATAAAAGCGGATATGAAACCGCATTTGAAATTAGTGTGTTGGAGGAAAGGGAGTTTGTTATTCAGAATATAAGGAAAGGGGGGACAGATTCAATGCAGGGGGAGGAGGAAATCAAAGAGGTAGACGGAATGGAGTTTTTTACAAAAAAGCACGGAGATCTTTTGCATTTTCACTTTCATCCAGGGGCAGAAGGAAGTGTCGGGCCATCGGGTCCAGATTTGTTTATTTTTTTAGACGAAAGGGCACCCTCATTTCTAGGTATTGGGCAAGTTGGCGAAAAGGGCAGAGTAAACATACTTTTGATTAAAAGACCCCGTAAAATAATCACTGAAGAAGATATAGAAGACTTAGAAGAAAGTGCGCTGTGGTCGGGCGGGCAAACCGCACAAACACAAGGAGAATTTTTATATGAGCCTTCCCAAAGGGATACACAAGACGCATTGAGTAAAGCGGGTTTTGAAAATTTTTTAATTCGTTTTGATAGAAAGGCCGACGGAAAGTACAAATTAAATAAAAGGTCACAAAAGTTACTTTTCGGCTTAGGGTCCGCGAGAGTAAACCTAGTGTTCCCTTGAATAGGGAATATTTGCGGGCGTCGTATAATGGCTATTATGTCACCCTTCCAAGGTGAAGACGCCGGTTCGATTCCGGTCGCCCGCTTTTGAAAAATATTAATTTTATTTTTTTATGAGTCCGCTGTTTTGGATTATCGCCAGCACTTTTGTTATCAGCTTGCTTTCCTTTGTCGGCGTTTTGACTTTGGTGCTGAAAGAAAAATGGCTTGATAAAATTTTACTTAGTTTAGTAGCTTTGGCCTCGGGCGCTCTTATGGGCGGGGCCTTTTTTCATTTGCTGCCCGAAGCCATAGAAAAACTCGACGGCGAAAGAGTGTTTGTCTGGGTTCTCGTCGCGATTGTGGTTTTTCTGGTTGTAGAAAAATTTTTTCAATGGCGCCACTGCCACAAGGACCACTGCGAAATTCATTCTTTCGGGTACATGACTTTGATCGGGGACGGTTTGCATAATTTTATTGACGGTCTGATTATTGCCGCGGCTTTTATGGAGAGCGTAACTTTGGGACTGACCGTCAGTTTGGCAGTCGTCCTGCACGAAATTCCCCAGGAGTTTGGCGATTTTGGCGCTCTGATTTCGGCCGGCTTTAAAAAGAAGCGCGCCCTTCTCGTAAATTTTTTCGCCGCCCTGACGGCGATCGCCGGCGGCGTTGTCGGATTTTTTCTAGCCGGATATTCCCGGGAATTTATTAAAATTTTGGTTCCCTTCGCGGCCGGAAGTTTTATTTATATCGCTGCTTCTGATTTGCTTCCCGAGTTTCGCAAGGAAACAAAGACGAAAGAGTCGGTTATCAGCCTGCTGATGTTTTTGGCCGGGATAGGCATTGTTTATTTAATGAAATTTATAGGAACCGAATAATATGAAAGTAAAAAATGTCATGATTAAAAAAGTTTTGGCAGTGCATACAGGGCAAACTTTAATGGAGGCCGCGAGGATTTTGGTTAAAAATAAAATCAGCGGCGCGCCGGTTATTGATAAAAAAGGAAATTTGGTTGGCATGCTTTCGGAAAAAGATTTATTCCACGCCCTTTATCCCGACGTTAAAGATATTTTGCTTGATGTTCGTCTCTGGCTCGGCAAGGAAAAAATAAAACATCGGATCGCCGCCAAAAGTAAAATCAAAATAGAACATTTGATGACAAAAAAAGTTATTTCGGTTGGTGAAGATGATGAGGCGCTTGGCGCCGGTTCCAAGATGTTAACTGCCAAAATTCACCGCCTGCCGGTCGTGAAAAACAAAAAATTGGTCGGCATTGTCAGCCGCCGCGATATTTTCAGAAATCTTCTTAAGGAAGGCCTGGCGTTGTAGGCTTCTTTTTTTAGCGGGATTTGGTATAATTAAGGCATAAGATAATTAACCAAATCCATATGGGACTCTTTTGTTGTTTTTTCTCTAAATCATGCCAAAAAGCGGAGAACGGGAAGAGGCAAATTAAACAAATTTTTAATCCGGTTTTTCCGAAAGCGAAAAAGAAATTTTTTCGCTTTTTTGTTTCGGTGGCGCTTATTGCTACTGTTGGTTTTTCCGTCTTTACCCTTTTTGTTTTTGTTAGGTCGGTCTTAGCGGCCGTAACGGTTACTGCTGCCACCGGCGGTACAAGTATTTCTGCCGATAAGGCAGCAAATGCCGCTTCTCCAGCGTGGACGACACTTGGAAATATTGTTATTACCGAAGGAGCAAATACTGATTTTGCAGCAAGCCAAACAAATAATACTTTAATTTTAACCGCGCCAAGTAATTGGTCTTTTAACGCTGGCGTAGGAGCAGTGACCCACACAGGAACTTCACCTGGCAGCGCCGATATAACAGCAAACAGCATCGCAGTTACAGCAACAACGGTAACAATTACTTTTTCGACCGATGGAACCGCTAATAAATCTGATGTTATGACGATTAGTGGGTTACAGGTGCGTGCCAATGATGGTTCTATCCTGCCTTCTTCGGGAGATATTTTGAGAACAGTAGCTAACCCCGGAACAGGAACAATTGCTGGCATAGTAAATGGCACAACTAGTTTTGGCGCGCTGTCTCAATCTGTCGGCGCAAAAAATAAATTAGCTATTACAACTCAGCCTTCGTCAACTGCTGTTACAAATACTGATTTTTCTGTCAAGCCGGTGGTAAAAGTAGAAGATCAATTTGGAAACGTGGTAACCACGGACAGCACCTCAACCATTTCCCGTGCCGCGGTTCTCTCAACCCAAGCTTGCGGGGGGACGGCCGGTTCAGGAGCTATTACTTCAACACCGGGAAACGGAGCGGCAGTGACAGCCGGCGTTATGACTTATACGGCCATGCAGTATTCTGTCGCGGAAAGCATTAAGATTTGTTTTACTTCCGCTGGCATAACTTCCACTTTGAGTAACGCGATTACGGTTGTTGCACCCCCGCAAGTAACCAACGTTACCTCCTCAACGGCCAACGGCAGTTACAAAGCGGCGGATGTAATTTCTATCCAGGTTGTTTTTAACCAAAGCGTGACGGTAACCGGCACACCGCAACTTACTCTTTCAACCGGCAGTCCGGCCACTACCGTGGTTAATTATACAAGCGGTTCACCCGGTGCAACATTAACTTTTAATTACACAGTCTCCGCGGGCAATACCTCGGCAGACCTTGATTACAACTCAACCGGAGCGCTTGCCCTTAACGGTGGGACAATTAAAGATACGGCTACAGGCCTTGCGAATGCAAATTTAACCTTAGCGTCTCCTGGCGCAGCCGGCTCGCTTGGCGCCAACAAAAACATTATTATCGACACCACTCCACCCGGAGCTTTCTCCATTACCGGTCCGGCTACTCCGACTAACGACAACACTCCTGATGTGACCTGGGGTTCAGCGAGCGGCGCGACAAAATATGATATTAAAGTTGATGACACTTCCGGTTGTGGCTCGCCGGTGCAGACCTATCTTAATGAAGTTGGGATATCAAAGACTTTAACTTCTCTTGGCGACGGCACCTACTATGTTTGCGTGACGGCGAAAGACGATGCCGGAAACACCACGAATGCGACTAACAATAATTACAGTTTTGTGGTTGACACTATCCCGCCCGGCGCTTTCTCCATCACCGGTCCGGCCACCCCGACAAATGACAATACTCCCAACGCAACTTGGGGTGCTTCGAGCGGCGCGACAAAATACGACCTTAAAGTTGATGATACCTCGGGTTGCGGCTCGCCAGTCCAGACCTACAATAACCTGGTCGGAACGAGCCAGACCCTAACTATTTTAGGCGACGGAACATATTATGTTTGTGTGACCGCTAAGGATGATGCTACTAATGCCACCAACGCGACAAATAACAATTACAGTTTTGTGGTCGACACAACCAATCCGACCGATCCGACCAGCGTCGCAAGTTCCGACCACACGATTAGTGTTCCTTCAAGCGACAACACCATAACCATGACTTGGACGGCGGCCACGGACGCCCTCTCCGGTGTTGATGGCTATGCTTATGTTTTCAACACCACGAGTTCTCCGACTTGTGACCAGACAAAGGATCTGGAAGAAACGGCAACTACGGTAACGAGTTCAGTTTTGTCCGACGGGATAAATTATTATTTCCATGTCTGCACCGTGGACAACGCCGGCAACTGGACCTCGACCGTCTCGGTTGGTCCTTACATAATTGATACGACCGACCCGGACGTCACCGTAAACCAAGCTGGAGGTCAGGCTGATCCGACGAACGCCCTGCCTGTGAGTTTCACCGTGGTTTTTTCCGAAACAATCAACCCCGCGACTTTCACGACAGCAGACATTACTCAGAACGGTACAGCTACCGGCATCACCTGGTCGCTCGGCACATCTGACAATATTACCTGGTCGCTCCAGGCTACGGCAATCACAACTGACGGTACGGTCCGGCCTTCAATCGGCGCCACTAAGGTCCAAGATCCGGCCGGCAATCCAAACACTGCCTCAACTTCAGCTGACAACACCGTGACTTACGACACAACCGACCCGACCGATCCGACCGGTGTCGCAAGTTCCGATCATACCGTTAGCGTTCCTTCCAATGACAACACCATTACCATGACTTGGACGGCGGCCACGGACGCACTTTCCGGCGTTGACGGCTATGCTTATGTTTTCAACACCAGTGCCGCTTCAGTCTGCGACCAGACAAAGGATCTCGAGGAAACTGCGACTACGGTAACAAGCTCCGTTCTCTCCGACGGGACGGGTTATTACTTCCACATTTGCACGGTTGATAATGCCGGTAATTGGACCGGGACCGTGAATGTTGGCCCATTTATTATTGATACTTTGTCGCCAGATGTTACCGTCGATCAGGCCGGCGGCCAGGCCGATCCGACGAACGCCCTGCCTGTGAGTTTCGCCGTGGTCTTTTCCGAGGCGATCAACCCGGCAACCTTTACCTCAGGCGACATAACTCAAAACGGCACGGCTACAATTACCACCTGGACCGTGACAAACAGCGGCGACAATATTAATTTCACTGTCCGGGCCACGGCCATTTCAGTTGACGGTACGGTCCAGCCCTCAATCGGCGCCACCAAAGTCAAAGACCCGGCCGGCAACGACAACACAGCCTCAACTTCAGTTGACAACACCGTAACCTATGACAGCATTCCGCCCGGTGCTTTCTCCATTACCGGCCCGGCAACGCTGATAAACAACGCGACCCCGACTGTGGCCTGGGGGGCGGCCTCAGGGGCAACCAAGTACGACCTTAAAGTTGACGATACTTCCGGCTGCGGCTCGCCGGTGCAGACCTACAATAACTTGGTTGTGACGAGCCAGATTTTAACTGCTTTGGGCGACGGGACATACTACGTTTGTGTGACGGCCAAAGACGATGCCGGCAACACCACGAACGCGAGCAATGATAATTATAGTTTTACTGTTGACACCATTCCGCCGACCGTCACCATTAATCAAGATGTGCTCCAAGTTGACCCGACCAATATTTCCCCGATCAATTTCACGGTTGTATTTTCCGAATCAACAACTGATTTTATTACCGGCGATGTGTTTCTATCCGGCACGGCCGGCGCGACGACTGATACAGTTACCGGCGGCGGGACAACTTACAATGTGGCGGTTTTCGGGATGACGACCGACGGTACGGTTGTTGCCACAATAAACGCCGGCGAAGCTCACGATGCCGCCGGCAATTCCAATACTGCCTCAACCTCAACAGACAACACCGTGACATATGATACAACCGGTCCAACCGTAGTTTCGAGCGTCAGAGTGGGTTCTTCACCGACCAACGCCACGAGCGTGGATTTCACTGTGACTTTTGACGACGACGTTTTGGGTGTCGACACGGCGGATTTTTCTTTAACTGTGGGCGGAGGAATTTCCGGGGAATCGGTGACGGGCGTGGCTTCCGTCAGCGGCAGTATTTACACCGTCACAATCAACACGGGTGCGGGCGACGGTTCAATCAGATTGGATGTTCCGGCCACGGCGACAATTACCGACGCTTTGGGCAATGCAATTACCGGGCTGCCTTATACTTCCGGCGAAACATACGCGATTGATAAAACCTCTCCTGACGTAACTCTCTCCTCAACCGCCCCGGATCCGACCAACACTTCTCCTATCCCGATGACCGCGACTTTCACGGAAAACATGACCGGCTTTGATGTTCTGGACATCTCGGTCGGCAACGGCATCGCCGGAAATTTCGCCGGCGGTCCGACCATCTTTACTTTCGACGTGACCCCGGCCGGCCAGGGCGCGGTCACGGTTGATATTGC
>Ga0315286_10000004_pt1 | contig 163607 bp, 145 predicted proteins | sample YL17G10_0_MG_FD_205038 | JGI IMG/M metagenome (GOLD analysis project Ga0315286, IMG submission 205038) | Sediment microbial communities from Yellowstone Lake, YNP, Wyoming, USA - YL17G10_0 | ecosystem: Environmental > Aquatic > Freshwater > Lake > Sediment | place: USA: Wyoming | collected...
GCGCCAGGTCCGCCGAGGCGGAAAAATCGCAAAAATCCGCCAGGCGGGAGAGTATCTTTGGGTATTCAAGGACTTTCAGTGTTTTGGCATCCATGGCAGGTGAATTTAACCACATCCCACTTCAGCGGGCAAGAGAGACCTGCTGGAAATCAGTGAGCCAATTGGGATGAATCGATAAAGAATTCCCATGAAAACAGACCCGACCTGGTGGAGGGCTTTTCTTACCGGTGAAAGGTATCCTATTTCCGCAGGAACCGGCGCCTCAGGCCTCTGGTGTATAGGGTACTTTGTCCATGTTGCCCACAAACTCCGGCAGCTTGGTGTGACCCAGCATCTGCCGGACAGCGGAGGCTTCACCGATGTGGTACCAGTAGTGAAAGATATTTCTCATCAGCAAGGTGCCGATGCTTTCATCCACCGGTTTCTCCTTGCGCTGAAAGTGGGTCTGCATGATCGCGGGCGTGAGCGTGGAGAGAAACCCATCCGCGGCGGCGGTGACCTTCTTCCACTCCGCCCACATTTCGATCAGCGGGGGGGTGCTTGCGGGTCTGCCGTAACCGACCAGTTGATAAAGGTCAGGCGCGATCACCTTTTGCTGGGCCAGCACAACCCAATAGAAATGCTCCTGGTTGGCGAGGTGACCAACCATCCAGCTGATGCAATTCATCGGCTGGATGCGCCGGACGGCATCTTCTTTGGAAACGCCTTTCAGGGCGCGCACCAGTTCGCGGCGGGCAAAGCGCAACTGGCTGACAAGCAGATGGGTTTGCATTTGCAACTCCTTTGACATCTATTGGCGGATTCCAACTTCCCTGGTTGAGCGAAGGATAAAAAACGAGAGTAGCGATCACGTGCTGCCACTCTCGTTGTTTGTGTGTCCTCTCCCATCAACCGGCAGTTCATCTGCCGGGGCTTTCATCACATGGCGATAAGTTTGCCGATATGGTCGATATGGTCGCGCTCGTGCCAGAGCGCACGGCGCAGCGCCTTGCGCGGCGACCAGAACTCCCCGTCCACACCGATGACCTGTTTCACCCCATCCATGTTGAATAATGCCGCATTGAAGTGCTTGCGAACTTTCTCCAGCCAGGCGAGCGGCTGCTGCGGGATCTCGGTGCGCGGAAAAGCCAGGCCGAGGCGTTCCAGATACCACCACTCCGCCCCGCCCACATGTCCGAGGATCCCGTTGATGCTCCAGCGTTCACCTTGATACTTCTGATTGAGTTTTACCTCGCTCAGTCCATGCACGGTCTTGAGCAGATCATTGCGGCTCCACGAAAGCATATCCAGGGCGCGCTTGATCTCGACCGTTGTGAGCGGTTTCCAATCATAGGGGAAGAAGGATTCCACGCTGTACCCATCACCCTCGTTGGAAAGGTCGAGTTCGTCATTGATGTAATAGACATCCCAGGTCCCATTGACGACGGTCTCGATGTCATCCTCGTTAAAAGTCAGCCAGGTGTGCGGTTCATGGCGCAAAATCCAGGCTGCATATCTATTAAGTGACCCTTCCAGGTTGGCTACCGCCGCCGAACCTTTCATGCCATAAGCAAAACAACCGGGATGTTCCAGCGCCCAGGCAATGGAGCGACCCTCATTATTATTTTCAACTCCTACCTGAAAAATCATCTTGCACCTCCATAGCCCCTGTATTTTACTCCAATCCAAAATACAAGCCAAACGAATCGCCTCGGGGCTGAGGGTATTTAATGAATAAAAGGCTCAGACGGGTGAGGATCGCGTTAAGATTCACCCGTGCCGGTTCATGAACTTTTCGAGACGCAGCAGGGCTTCTTCGATCTTCTCATAAGCCGTGGCATACGAACAGCGCACGAATCCTTCGCCGCCTTTTCCGAAGGCATTCCCCGGCACCACCGCCACGTGCTGTTCGTAGAGCAGTTTTTCGGCAAAAGTCTCATCATTCTCGCCGGAGGCATGAATATTGGGGAATGCATAAAATGCGCCGCGCGGTTCGAAGGTGGTCAATCCGAGCCGGTTCAAGCCGGCGACGATCAGCTTGCGCCGTCGATCGTATTCAGCGACCATCCTGGCTACATGTTCTTCACCATTCTTAAGCGCTTCAATGGCTGCATCCTGGGCGGTGGTGGGCGCAGACATGATGGTGTACTGATGAATGCGCACCATGCCCTTGATGATCTCGGCTGGTCCGCACGCATAACCGATGCGCCATCCGGTCATGGCGTAAGCCTTGGACAGACCTCCCAGCAGGACGGTACGGTCCTTGATCTGTTCCCCCAGGGCCGGCACGCAGACATGCTTGAAATCATACACCAGCCGGTCGTAGATCTCATCGGAGATGATGATCAGGTCATGTTCGATGGCGATCTCTGCCACCTGTTCCAGGACTTCACGGGTTGCCACCGCGCCGGTCGGGTTGCTGGGGTAACCGACGAAGATGACCTTGGTGCGCGGGGTGATGGCCGCCCGCAGGCGGTCTGGATCCAGCTGGAAATTGTCTTCCATCCGGCTGGGAATTTCGACCGGAACCCCGCCTGCCAGGATCACTTCCGCTTGGTAGGAGACGAAACAGGGGGTTGGGATGATGACCTCATCGCCCGGGTTGAGCAAAGCGGTCATCGCCAGATAAAGCGCCTCCGAGACACCCACCGTGGCGATGATCTCATTGACTGGATCGTAACTCAATCCGTACAGGCGTTTCAGGTTGTCTGCCACCGCCTGGCGCAACTCGAGCTTGCCTGAATTGGACGTGTAATGCGTCTCCCCGGCCTGCAGGGAGCGCATGCCGGCTTCCAGGATCGGGACCGGGGTGGTGAAATCCGGCTCGCCGATGCCGAGCGAAATGACATCCTTCATCGTGGCGGCAATGTCAAAGAACTTGCGGATGCCCGAAGGCTTCAACCCGGCTACATTCCTGGCGAGATAGCGCACCTCAGAAATTTCCTGCATCCAGCCTCCTCATAATGGACGAATTTGCCACACAGGTTCTTTCGACCCTGCATCATCCTCCAGGCAGGAGAGCTCGAAGACCTGTCCATCCTCCGTGCTGACCCGGAACCACTTTGCCTGCGGGGTTCGCCCCCGGGAGATTATCCCGGCGATGATCAGGCGTTGACCCTGCCAGGTAAGCGCAACCGGTCTTTCGCCGTAGGTGGATCCGGAATGGCATTCAACGATGTTGACCATCCGAACCTGTCACTTCAATACAATGGAACTATCATCTCCGATGTTCAATTTCAACACCGGGGACTCGGCGGAATGCCCTTTGATCCGGGCCTGCCTGCCGATATAGGAACCCTGTAGAGCGGCTGCTTCCACCCTGGCGCCAGCCTCGAGGATGCTGTCTTCGATGCGCGCATCGGTGATGCTGCAACCCTCTCCGATCGAGGCGTACGGTCCGATCACTGAATTCCTGACCTGGGCATCCGGGTGGATGAACACCGGAGGTACGATCTTCACTTCAAGTTGCTTATTAAGGGATGGTTTACTGGAATGACCATGGTCAAGCAAATAACGGTTTGTCTCCAGTGTGGCTTCAATCGTGCCGGTATCCAGCCATACCCCAACGGGCTGCGTGCGCATTTTCAAGCCGCGCCCAAGCATGATATTGATCGTATCGGAGAGAAAATACTCGCCTTTTTTCGAAACACCGCTGTGCATCTGTTCTTCTATTGCAGAGAGGAGTTCTTCGCCCTTTTGGAAATAATAGCACCCGACAACAGCCAGGTTGTTTTCCATTTTGCCCGGTTTCTCGACCAGGTGCTTCAACCAGCCTTCGCTGTCCAATTCCACTACGCCAAAACGGCGCGGGTCCGGTACGGGTTTCACCCAGATTGCTCCGCCTGACTCTTCATTCGCCAGGAAGGAGAAGTCGGTCTCGATCAGGGTGTCTGAAAAGCAGATCAACACGGGTCCGTGCAGATGCTGGCGGGCCAGCCATAATGCATCTGCCTGTCCGCGCATCACCGGCTGGAGCACGAAATGCGGTTTCAATCCCGGGTACTGTTCGCGCATGAAAGGGGGGATCTGCGCCTCTCCCAGCCCCGCGCCCAGGATAAGGACGATCTCAACCTTGCGTGCCGGTGGCATTGCGCCGGCTGACCTCGATCCCTCCGGGAACAGCCCCGGCACGCTGCGGAACATATCCAGCTGGTGGTCTAGTACGGTCTTGCCAGCCACGCTCACCAGGGGCTTGGGCTTCGACCAGGTCTGGGGACGCATGCGCGTGGCCCAGCCAGCAGTGGGGATGATGATCTTCAAATCCTGGGTCATATCTCTATTTTATGCGCGAAATGGCGAAATATCCAATTTGATTGAACCTGCCGATTCGCTTGCCGGCAGGTCGTCAACGGTAGAAAACCATACCGATGGCAGCCGTGGCAACCACCAGCCAGACGGGGCTGATATTGGTGAAGGTAAGGATCAGGAAGGCTCCCAGGCCGATCAGCCACTTATCCCATCCCTGCAGGAGGGAGACCGAAATCCCCTGTTTCATATTAAAGACCGTAGTTGCCATCTGGAAAGCGGTCCACGCAAGGAGGCCGACCACGAACGGCCGCATGCCCTTGATGGCTGCCTTCATATATACATTATCCTTGATTCTGAAGAATCCTATGATCAGGATGAGCATGAGCAGCGTGGCAGGGACCACGGTTCCTGTCACGGCTGAAATGGCTCCCGGCCATCCGGCAAGTTTGTAACCAACATAGGCCGAAGTCTGCGGAGCGGTGGGACCCGGCAGGGCATTGCTTAAAGCCACTCCGTCGGCGAACTCCTCCGGTGTGACCCAGCCTGCGGCGAGCACTTCCCTCTGCATCAATCCCAGCGAGGCAGGTCCGCCGCCCCAGGAGAACATGGCGACCTTGGTGAACAGCCAGAATATTTTCCAGAGCAATAACCAGTCCATCATTTCCTCCTTCGTGAGGCGGAGAAAAGGCGATTCCCTTGGTCCGAGGATTATGGTGTGGATCAGGCCTGCAAATCGGTTTCCAATTCGCCGGTGACCGTTTCCATTAATTTGACTGCCTTCTCAACGGTGGATTCGTCGAAGGCGAATTTTGCCTTTGCCGTGGCGAACAGTGCCGGCAGGGTGACCATCCCGCCCTGTGCAAGTGCATTGCGGTAAGCGGTCACCGCGCGGGCCTGGTCGGTGCGCGCATTTCCAAAGATCTGCACCGCGCCCAATTGTGCCAGCCCGTATTCCACGTAATAGAACGGCACCTCGTGGATGTGCAACTTGCGATGCCAACCGGTGATCTTGATATCCTCCAGCCCGGTCCAATCCACGCCGGGGATGAAGAGGTCCCAGAGTTCACCCCATTTCTGGTCGCAGGCCTGCGGGTCCACACCTATACCGGGATTCTCATAGACCCACTGCTGGAAACTATCCACGGCGGCCATGAACGGCCAGAAAAGGATCATCCCTTCCAGATGCTCGATGCGGGCGCGGGCAGCCTCGCCTTCTGAATAATACCCGCCGTTGCTTTTTGTCAGGTAAGGGGAGGCCAGTAATTCCATGCCCATCGAAGCCACTTCGGCAAATTCCATCGGAACTGCCAGCTGCTGGATATACGGTAATTTGGTTGTCTCGAAGACGTGGAAGGAATGGCCCGATTCGTGCAGGGTGGTCATCACATCTTCATGCGTGCCGACCGCATTGACGAAGACGAATGGCTTGCGAATGGAAGTGAACGAGATGCAGTACGCGCCGGGCGCCTTGTTCTTGCGGTTATCGAGGTCGGTCAGACCACCAGCCACCATGCTGTCGAAGTAATTACCCAGCTGCGGGTCGATGTGGTGGAAGATGGCCGAGGTTTTTGATTTCAATTCTTCAATGGACGTGAACGGTATGAGCGGCGGGATGCCGGCGGCGAGGGTGGGACGTGAATACCAGCCATCCACCAGGTCCCACGGGCGCAGTGTGTCGAGACCGAGGGCTTTCTTCCGTCTCTCGTAGATGCGAGTGGCAGCCGGGACGACCACCTTTTGGATGGCCCGGGCGAAGGATTTACAGTCATCCGGGGTGTAATCAAACCGCAACCGCTGTTCCCAGGCATATTCGCGGAAACTGGGTTTCCCGGCATTTTTCGCAATCCTGGCGCGAACATCCATGAATTTCAACCACAGGTCGTTGGTGGCTTTACGGTCAGATAACTGGCGATCAGCCTTGAGGCGCCAGGCTTTTTCGCGCCGGGCGCGGTCAGGCTGTTGAAAATTCAGCACCAGGCGTGTCAACGTGATCTCTTCGCCTTCCCATTCCACCGTCTGGGCACCATAGATCTTGTCATATTCCATGGATAATTTCTGCTGCTCGGCCAGCAGGGGCAGGTTGGCTTCGCGGAACAGGTCTGCCTCGGCGCGCATGTTGCGCAGGGGAATATCGAATCCCCCGGGTTCGAGTTTGCTCTTTAGCAGTTTTTCTTTGAGTTTTTGCTCGGCAGCCATCACGTTCGGAAAGATGCCGTCGAGGAAGGCATTCATGCGCGCATCGGCTTCCTTGTCTGCCGTGTTGACCGTTGTGGCAACATAGAGCCGCGAGTACATTTCCTCGAGGCGTTCGCCGACGCTTGACCAGTCTGCCAGCCAGCCGTCCACATCGGAGGCTTTGAGCGAGCGTGCTTCCAGTTCCTTATAGTACGGTTCGATCACCGGCCATGTCCAGGCGATGATTTCCTGGGGAGAGTTGGGAAGGTTCTTCAGCATAGGAGTCCTTTCATAAATACACTCGGGAATAGTCATCGCTGGCAGCAGTACCTTATCGCCAGCGGTTTATCGTTTTTGGAAACCGCCTTTCAATTTTCCCATAATTCAGCGGTTTGCGTAACGCCCCATCTTGGGGGGAAGAACCGGAAATCCTCCAGCATCCAACCAGGACTTCAACCCAGGATGGTCAGGTTGGCGAGGCTGGCTGCCAGGCGCTTGATCCCCACCGATTCAAATACCACATCCACGGTCTCGTCATTATCCTGCAGACGCGAGTTGAGCACGATCCCTTCGCCCCAGGATGTATGCCGGACCCTCATCCCGGCGCGGAAACGGGCTTCGCTGACAGTGGCAAAACCATTCCGCGGCAGGGAGGCGGCTCCGCTCCTTGAACCAGACCACTGCCAGGTCGTTCCCTGGTCCTGCCGGGAGCGACCGGCGCGCGATTTTCCCGACAGCAGCTCGGGAGGAATGTCCTCCAGGTAGCGTGAAGGAATGCTCTCCTCGGAAAAGCCGCGCCCGCCGCGCCGCAGGGCTCGCAGCAGGTGGAGGCGGTCCTTGGCACGCGTGATGCCCACGTAGAACAACCGGCGTTCTTCTTCCATCGCCTCGGCTTCGTCGAAGGAGCGGCTGTGCGGCAGGATGCCGTCGTCCAGCCCGACAATGAAGACCGTGCCAAATTCCAGCCCTTTGGCGGCATGCAGGGTGAGCAGGGTAGGCGCGTTCTTGCCTTCCACCAGGGTATCCTGGTCGGAGATGAGCGCCACGTTCTCGAGGAACTCGGTCAGGTCACGGTTTTCATATTCGACCGCCAGCCGGTGCAACTCCTGGACGTTTTCCCAGCGCTCCGCCCCTTCCTCGGTGCCATCCTCGATAAAAGCCTGGTAACGGATGTCGGCGGTGATGCGGTCAAACAATTCGCTGACCGTGGCGCGAGGCGCCGCAGCCATCCAGCTGGATAATAAAGAGCCAACCTCTGCCAGCTGCGATGCCGCGCGAGCGGAGAACTGGGCCCAGAATGGAGATGCCTCACCACGTCCAAGGTCCATCAACACGGCGGAGGGGGTGCTGCCGGCGGTGCGGGCGGCGCTGTGCAGTGCGAGGACGGTCTTGTCGCCGATGCCGCGCGGCGGCAGGTTGATCACCCGTCCAAGCGAAATTTCGTCGACCGGGTTGTGGACCAGGCGCAGATAGGCGATGATGTCCTTAACTTCGCGGCGCCCGTAGAATCGCTGTGCTCCCACCAGCCGGTAAGGCAGGCGCGCCTGCAGGAACGCCTCTTCTAACAGGCGGCTCTGGGCGTTGGTGCGGTACATCACGGCGCAATCGCCGGGTTCGCAGGTTTGACTGGCAGCCAGGCTGGCGATGGTATCCACCACGAAGGCGGCTTCACTGTAATCATCCGGTGCTTCATAATATTGGATCTTGTCGCCTGCGCCGCGCTCGGTAAACAGGCTCTTACGGCGGCGGTGAGGGTTGCGGTCGATGACTGCCATGGCGGCATCCAGGATGGTCTGCCTGGAACGGTAATTCTGTTCGAGCAGGATCACGAGCGCATCGGGGAAATCCTGCTCAAAACGCTGGACATTGCGGTAGTCGGCACCGCGCCAGCGGTATACCGAATTATGGACAACGACCCCGCCGGCGATATAGTTATGCAGATTGTCCACTTCCAGGTCGAAGACTTCCCCATTGTAGCGTTCGCGGGAAATATCGTTGATCACATCTTCGATGATTTCGCTGTCTTTTTGGATGGCAACGATCATGGAAGGATGAAGGTGGCTGACGGGCATTAAGCCAAACCGAGGCGCAAGCGGAGCGCGGCCTTTGTCAATGAGAAATGCGCCAACCACGATGTCCGCGCCGCCAACATCCTGGCTGAGTTTCTTTGCGGCTTCCTGAACATCATCGTAATTCAGGCGGTTCAACCCAACCCGCCAGTTATTCCGGCTGCGGATGCGCGGGTTGTAGCCAAGCGCTTTCAATTTTTCGGCCAGTTCCGATTCGCTACTCCACAAGTCCACGCGGTGGGCGTGCCAGGGCGATTCTTCCGTTTGTCGCCCATCCCCAAAATAGCGCAGGTTGACCACGTTTCGATAGGTTCCCTGCGGAGTGTAATGCGGGTATTGCCAGACCATCTCCAAATCTTTTAGCAGATTCCGGGCATTGGCATTCGTATCGATTTCATAGAATAATTTATCAATGTGCTCCTGCGTCATGCGCATTCGCCGTCCGCGCACGTGGAAGACAGTGGTGGGGATGCCGTATTGAATGGAATAGAACGATTCCCAGAAGTGGGCCTCATCGCGGTTTTCGCAAACTTTCAGCACCCAAACGCGGTCTGCATTTTCTTGATTGCTTCGTACCCGCAAGCCAATTTGAAGTTCCGGACTGACTCCGTCACTGCGGGCATGGGAGGCGATTCCGATGCGGCAGCCTTTATCTTTTCGGTACATCAGGTAAACGTAATGGAGACCGGGCTTGAGACCCAGCCGCGCAAAAACCACATGATTTGGTGTCGCCTTGAACGAATAACCGCTGGCTGTGACCACTTTTACCAAATTGCCCTCAAAAGTTCTTTTCCCAACATGCTTGACCAAGGAGGCAAGCGTGGAACCGCGTCCGCTCGCAGCGATCACCGGGTCGCCTTCCTGAATGGTTTCGATGGCTTTCTGCCCCCCTGGCGTGAGAACCATCGTGCCGGTTGGAAAGCATTGATCCGGGTCCCCGACCACGAAGATATTACGGTGCACTGAAGCCAGGTGCGAAAGAAGCACATACTGGGCATAGTTCGTATCTTGGAACTCGTCCACCAGCACATGGCGAAACCGGCGGGCATACTTTTCCCGCACGGGGGGGAATTCGGAGAGCAGGTGCGCCGTCCATAAAAGCAGATCATCGAAGTCGACCGCGTTGTTCTGTTTCAGTTGCTCCTGGTAGCGCTGGTAGACGCGCTTGACCACCTCGTCGCGGTAGGTCAGGGTGGGGTAGGCATCCGGAAAGATCAACTCGTTCTTGGCGTGCGAGATGGAGGCATGAACCGACTGCGGGCGGTAGGTCTTTTCGTCCAAGTTCAGGTCACGGATCGCTGCTTTCACCAGCCGCTGCTGGTCATCGTCATCGTAGATGACGAAATTTGCAGTGAATGGCAATTGCCCGGCTTCCTGCCGCAAAAGCCTGGCACAGATGGAATGGAATGTGCCCAGCCACAGCCCCTCAGCGGGCATATCTCCCAGCATGGTCTTCACGCGGCCACCCATTTCCCGCGCCGCCTTGTTGGTGAACGTGACCGCCAGCATCTGGTAAGGGCGCACGCCTTCGCTGGCGATCAAATAGACCACGCGCTGGGTGAGCACGCGTGTCTTCCCGGAGCCGGGACCGGCCAGCACCAGCACAGGACCTGCACCAGCCGTCACGGCCTGGCGCTGGGCGGGATTGAGTTTTTCCAGGAAATCCATGGGTAGTTTCGCCCGGGCGATCTCACAGGAGACCGCCCGCGTTCGCAATTACAGTTCCGAGGTGCAATTCGGGCAGCGGGTGGCCTTGATGGGAATGACGCTAAAGCAGCGCGGGCATTCCTTGGTCACCGGTGCAGCCGGAGCAGCGGGTGCGGGCTTCTTCTGCAGGCTGTTGATGCCCTTGATCATCAGGAAGATCACCAGGGCAATTATGATGAAGTCGATCAGGTTGTTAATGAAGATCCCATAGGTAACCTTGGCACTTCCGAGCGTGAAGGCCAGCCCACTGAAATCAATTCCGCCGATGAGCAGGCCGATCACCGGCATAAAGATATCATTCACCAGTGAACCGACGATCTTGCCAAATGCCCCGCCGATGATGACGCCAACGGCCAGGTCGATGACATTGCCGCGCATGATGAACGCTTTGAATTCTTTTAACATCAGGAATCCTCCTTCATTTTATGATTGGTCGGCAACTTCATTGTACCGTCAGGGATAGGGGCTGTCAACGAAGGGGCTACTCTGTTGTATAATCCTGCCTGTCTGCCCCGGTATTTGGCTCTCCGAGGGATGGCGATTGCCAGCGCAATCCATCCCATATTCACCCCGGGACAGGGAGGCTGTTTGTGCACTTGCGCCGATCCATGATCGCCCTTGCAGGCCTGACTGCCGGGCTGTTCCTGCTAGCAGCCTGCGGGCCAAAAACCCCGACAACGAACCCGCCTCCCACGCCGACCCTTGAGGCTACCATTACCGGTACTCCTCTGCCCCCGCGCCTGCTGACCGTTTGCCTGGGGCAGGAACCAACCAGCCTTTTCCCGCAGAACAACCCATCCCTGGCAGCCCGCAGCGTGCTGGCAGCCATCTACGACGGGCCGATCGACATGAATTCGTATGGCGCCCAGGCGGTGATCCTGGAGCGATTGCCGAGCATCGAAAATGGTGACGCAACCCTCTTTGCCAAATCGGTCTACGTGGGCGACGAGGTGGTGGACGCCAGCGGCACACCGGTGACGCTGGCAGTGGGCGTAAAGGTGCTCCCGGCGGGCTGCCGCAGCCAGGATTGCGCCGTGAAGTATGATGGACTGTCCGAGATCCAGATGGACCAGATGCAGGTTACATTTAATATACTCCCTGGCCTCACCTGGTCGGATGGCGAACCGCTCACCGCCGAAGATTCGGTCTATGCCTACCAGGTTGCTGCCAGCTCAACCTCTTCCGCAGCCAGGTTCCTGCAAGACCGCACACGCGCCTACGAGGCTGCAGATCAAACCACCGTCCAGTGGTGGGGCAAACCCGGCTATATCGACCCAACCTTCTACACCAATTTCTGGTCGCCGCTCCCCAGCCATCTGTGGAGCCAGGTTCCTGCGGACCAGCTGCAAGAAACCGAAGCCGCCTCGCGGAACCCGCTCGGCTGGGGCGCGTATATGCTCCAGGAGTGGGCGGCCGGAGACCATATCACCCTGGTGAAGAATCCCCGCTATTTCCGATCTGACGAAGGGCTGCCCAGGTTTGACATTTTGACCTTTCGCTTTATTTCCGATCCAGAAGCAGCCATCCGCGAACTGACCGCTGGACGCTGTGATATTCTCGATCCCAGTATTCAGCTGGATGGGCAGATGGAAGCCCTGCGTTCGCTGGCGGAAGATGGCCAGGTACAGTCGTTGTTTACCAGGCAGCCGGTCATGGAAGCACTCGCCCTCGGCATCCAACCGGCCTCCTATGATAACGGCTACACAGCAGGCCGTGACCGGGCTGATTTTTTTGGGGATGTGCGCGTACGCCAGGCGCTTGCGACCTGCCTGGACCGCCAGCAGGTGGTTGATTCGGTGCTCCAGGGGCAGAGCAGTGTGCCCAATTCCTATCTGCCTCCGGAACACCCGCTCTACGACCCGGACGCGGCTTCCTACCTTTTTGATGTGACTGCCGCCAACCAACTGCTCGACCAGGCCGGCTGGAAGGATGAGGATCATGACCCGTCCACACCGCGCCAGGCGTGGGGCGTGGCAGGCATTCCATCCGGCACCCCCTTCGTTTTGAATTTCATCACCACCGACGCTGCCCGGCGACAGCAGGCAGGCACCATCCTGGCGGCTTCCCTGGCAGAATGCGGGATCAAGGTCAATGTGCAGTATGTGGATGCCGAAACACTGTATGCACCCGGCCCGGACGGAATCCTTTTCGGCCGCAATTTTGACCTAGCCGAGTATGCCATGGGTACGACCGGGATCGAGATGCCCTGCGACTGGTACACCAGTTCCGAAATTCCCAATGCAATGAATCTCTGGGTGGGGACGAATGTAAGCGGCTACCGCAGCCCGGAATTTGATGCCGCCTGCCTGGCAGCCCAGAGAACCTTGCCGGGCGATCCGACTCAGGCTGCCATGTACGTGCAAGCCCAATCCATCTTTGCCCGCGACCTGCCGGTCATCCCCCTTTACTGGAGGGTTGCAATTTCTGCCGCACGCCCGGATCTGTGCAATTTCCTGCCTGACCCGACAGCCGCCAGCGACCTGTGGAATATCGAGGCGTTCGGCCTTGGCCCAGACTGCCAGCCCTGAATGGGCAGTTTATGATATGGTAAAAATAGGAGTACTTGACTTTTTGAGTCTCTTGTGTTAATCTTCTCTTAACTTTTCTGGTGTTGCTTTCAAGCTCCAGGTATATATTCATCTTTTAGCCAAGGAGGTGATTCTCGGGAAAAACCTCAATATGTTTTGTTCGCTCAACCTATTCACCCCAACCTGTTCATCTAATTAATAATTTTGGAGGAGAAAGACAATGTCTCGAAAAATCATGACGGTATTAGGTCTGGTTTTGGCAATCAGCATGATCCTGGCTGCCTGCGCCCCGACCAAGACCCCAACCCAAGTAGCGACCGAACCTCCTGCCACCGTACCGCCGGAAGTTGTTCCGACCGCGGCTCCCACCGAGCCGCCCACCACCCGTCACGGCGGCTGGCTCGATCAGGTCGTTGTTGTTGAGGAACCATCACAGGAATCTGCCGTAACCCGCCTGCTGGCCAATGATATCCAGGTCTTCGCTTACGGCATGTCCAATTCCGCTTTGTATGCCACCGTGAAAGATTCCGCGGACCTGGGCTACAACCTCAACGCTGGCTCCATGAACGAGTTGACCTTCAACCCGTCCCCGTTCACTGACGCCACAAGACTCAATCCGTTCGCTGTCCGCAAGATCCGCGAATGCGTGAACTACCTGGTGGACCGCAATTATATCGCCCAGGAAATCATGGGCGGTCTGGCTGTTCCCAAGTGGGTTTCGATGAACTCCGCCTTCGCTGATTATGCCCGTTATGCTGATCTGATCGCCCCGCTCGAGATCAAGTATGCTTACAATCTCGAGACGGCTCAGACCTGCATTGCTGCTGAAATGACCACCCTTGGCGCCACCCTGGTGGACGGCAAGTGGAACTTTGGCGGTGCACCTGTAACCGTGATCTTCCTCATCCGCACCGAGGATGAGCGCCGCCAGATTGGCGATTACGTCTCCACCCAGTTCGAGCAGATCGGCTTCACCGTTGATCGCCAGTACAAGACCAGCGCGGAAGCAGCCCCGATCTGGGCCGACAGCCCGCCCGCTGACGGCCTGTGGAACGTATACACAGCCGGTTGGGGTGCCACGGTCATTTCACGTGACGACTCCAGCGACTTTGGTTACTTCTACACCGCCCTGGGCTCCGGCGATACCCTCTGGCAAGCCTATGTGAACGACCCGGCGTTCTTCACCGTGTCCGAAAAACTGTGGAATGTTGCCTTCAGCACCATGGAAGAGCGCCGCGCCCTCTATGCGGAAGCCCTGCCTCTGGCGATGGAAGATTCCTCGCACCTCTGGCTGGTGGACCGCAAGGCCTTCACCCCCTACCGCAGCAATGTCCAAGTCGTTGGTGACCTGGCAGCCGGTGTTGCCGGCTCCGGCGCCTGGCCTGTGACCCTTCGCTACGTCGGGCAGGAAGGCGGCTCGATGACGATGGCGATGCCCAGCATTTTGACCAAACCGTGGAACGCACTGGACGGCTCCAACTGGCTGTATGACATGTCGCTGGAGCGCGCGGTTGCCAACCAGGGCTTCTTCCCGGATCCTTACACCGGTCTTTCCTGGCCGCGCAGAGTTGAAAGCGCCACCATTACCGCCACAGAAGGCCTGCCAATCTCCAAGACGCTGGACTGGGTCACCCTTGAATTTGTACCCGAGGTCGTTGTCCCGACAGATGCCTTGGTAGACTGGGATGCAACCACCCAGACCTTCATCACCGCTGGCACAAAGTTCCCCGAGGGTCTGACCTCGCAGATCAAGGCCACCGTCACCTATCCTGCCGACCTGTTCACCTCGGTCAAATGGCACGACGGCAGCCCCTTCAGCTTTGCTGACATGATGATGTACTTCATCATGCAGTTCGATCGAGCCAATCCTGCCAGCGCCATCTATGATGAAGCCCAGGTTGCTCGCTTTAACGCCTTCATCTCCACCTTCAAGGGCCTCAAGATCCTGTCCGAGAATCCATTGAAATTCGAATGGTACACGGATGCCTATTCCATGGATGCCGAGCTTTGCGCGACCAGCCTCTGGCCGTGGTACCTGCAAGGCGAAGCCTCCTGGCATGCCCTCACCCTGGGCATCATGGCTGAGACCGCCGGCGAACTGGCTTTCAGCTCCTCAAAGGCTAAAGGCCTGGGCGTGGACCACATGAGCTACATTGGCGGTCCGAGCCTGGCGATCCTGAAGACCCACCTGGATGAGGCTCTTGCTTCCAGCTACATTCCTTATGCCCCCACCATGCTCCAGTACATTTCTGCCGATGAGGCAGCCGCCCGCTGGGCGAACCTGCGCGACTGGTATGCCGTACAGGGTCACTTCTGGGTTGGCACCGGTCCGTACTTCCTGGACAAGGCCTTCCCGGTGGAGGGCACCATCACCCTGCGTAACTTCCCCGGCTATCCTGACCTTGCGGATCGCTGGTCGAACTTCGGTGTACCCAAGATTGCCGATGTACTGGTCGAGGGCCCCGCTAGCCTCGCCATCGGCGCCGAAGGCACCTTCGATGTGACCGTTACCTTCCAGGGTGAACCTTATCCTGCTGCGGAAATGACCAGCGTTTCCTACATCCTCTTCGATGCAAACCTCGCCGTGGTCGGCACTGGTGCGGCCACCCTGGTTGAGGATGGTAAGTACACAGTCACGCTGCCGGCTGCACAGACAAGCCTGCTGGTTGCCGGATCGAACAAACTCACAGTTGTGGCGGTTCCTTTGCTCGTGAGCCTGCCCACCTTCTCGTCCTTCGAGTTTGTTTCCACAGCTCCATAAACTTTTCCACATCTCGTCCTCTGATAGGGGCGGCAACGCCCCTATCAGACTTTTATTATCCTGAGAAAGCGAGTCTTGCTTATGAGCGCTGAGCCCATCATCATCCCGCCTGTAGCCGAACCAGTCCCCCAGAAGAAAAAGAAGACCAGCAACAGCACCCTCTCACGTGTGCTCAAGTATTCGGGGGTAAGGCTGGTCATTCTTTTTTTCACCGTGGTGGTTGGCATTTACCTGACCGTGCTGATCGCCAACATGGGCGGATACGTGGACACAATTCGCCGGGCCGAGATCCGTGAGAATGTTAACGCCGGACACCGCGGCGACCGCTCCTTCCAGTTGCTGCCGCAGGCAGAACGCGACCGCATCCAGGCGGAGGAGATCAGCATCCTGGAGGAGGAACTGGGTCTGAACAAGCCGTTCATGGTGCGCAGTTTCGGGTACGTGATCAATGCGCTCTCGCTCAACCTGGGTTATGCCGAGCGGATGAACAGTGACAGCGGCTCGCGCCAGGTGCGTCTCATCATTTTGGAGCGCCTGCCTGCCACCCTGGTGCTGTTTGCCACGGCAGACCTGATCCTGTTCTTTTCCGCTATTTTCATAGCCCTTTTCCTTTCCCGTCGGTACGGCAGTATCCTGGACAAAGTCATCATTGGTCTGGCACCCGTGTCCACTGCACCCGGCTGGTTCTTTGGAATCTTCCTTATTCTCATTTTTGCTGCCCTGTTGGGAATCCTTCCTTTTGGAGGCATGGTGGATGCCCCGCCTCCATCCAACGCTTTCCTGTATGCCCTGAGCCTGGCCAAGCACTTGATCCTGCCGGTACTCTCAATGTCTGTTGCGCACGTTGCCTTGAACGCCTACAACTGGCGCACTTTCTTCCTGATCTACTCCAGCGAGGATTATGTGGAAATGGCCAAGGCCAAGGGTTTGTCTTCCCGCGATGTCGAGCGGCGTTACATCCTGCGACCCACCCTGCCTACCATCCTTACTTCATTCTCGCTGCTGATCATCGGGCTCTGGACAGGGGCACCGATCTTCGAGACGGTCTTCAACTGGCCGGGGCTGGGACGCGCCACATTCCAAGCCATCGGGCTTTATGATACACCGGTGATCGTCGGCACCACGATCATTTTTGCCTACCTGCTGGCGATCACCGTTTTCCTGCTGGAATTCGCTTATGCACTGGTGGACCCGCGCGTCAAGGTTGGCGGAGAGGGGAGCAAGGCATGAAACTGCGCAATACCTTGCGGGAATTCACCCGCTATCCAACTGCCCTCGCCGGCGTGGTGATCATCCTGCTCCTGATCGGCGTTTCCATCTACACGATGATCGCCCTGCCTTACAAAGAGGCTGTCCTGTTGTGGCGGGGTGGAGTGGGCGTCTGGGATGAGAACCCGAAACTTGTGCCTCCCGCCTGGATCAACTATTTCAATAAAATCCGTGTCCCCGAAACCATCGTTCTGAACAGTGCTGACGGTACGGCCACGAAAACGGTCATATCCAGTTCGGGAGATATTGGCGAAACGGATATCCTTTTTACCTTTGACTATCCCTATGAAGGCTTCCCGCAGGACGTGCTCATCTACTTTACTGCCACCTACGCCATCAAGCAGCCGCATGCAGCGCTCACTTGGATCACCCCTGATGGCCGTGAGATCTTGGCAGGCAGTTTCTCGGTGGCGCCAACTCAAACCTTCTATGCCTCGCAAGACGAACGGCTGCAGCGCAAACTGAATACAGACCTTCCGCAGGAGGGCCTCTTCCTCGATCCAAATGCTCCGGTAGACGCGCCGGTGGCAGTGGAAGGGACCTACAAACTGCTCGTCCAGGTGTTCACCTTCGAGTCAGACGCGAGCGTGGATGCCAAGATGGTGATTGTCGGCAAGGTGTATGGACTGGCCGGCACCGATCACCAGCGGCGTGACCTGATGATCGCCCTCCTGTGGGGTACGCCCCTGGCACTGGCGTTTGGATTGCTGGCTGCCCTGGGCACCACCTTCACCACCATGGTTATTTCTGCCCTGGGGGCCTGGTTTGGAGGCTGGGTGGACGGCATCATCCAGCGCATCACCGAGGTCAACATGGTGCTGCCCTTCCTATCCATCCTGATCATGGTGGGCACCTTCTACTCGCGCAGCCTGTGGCTGATGCTGGGCGTGACCATCCTGTTGAGTATCTTTGGGGGTACCATTAAAACCTATCGCGCCATCTTCCTGCAGGTGAAGGAATCCCCCTACATCGAGGCGGCGCGCGCCTACGGCGCCAGCAACGGTCGCATCATCGTCCAGTATCTGGTGCCTCGTATCGTCCCGCTGCTGATCCCGGCGCTGGTGACCCTGATCCCGACGTATGTGTTCCTGGAAGCCTCGCTGGCGGTACTGGGGCTGGGCGATCCCGTCATGCCCACCTGGGGGAAAATCATCAACGATGCCCAGCAGAACGGAGCTCTGTACCAGGGACTCTATTACTGGATCCTTGAGCCGGCAATACTGCTGATGATCACCGGCCTGGCTTTCTCGATGGTCGGTTTTGCCATGGACCGGATATTCAATCCAAGATTGAGGAGTCTATAATGGCACGCAGCGACTCCCAACTGTTGCACGTTGAAGACCTGGTGCTGCACTTCCGCACCTCCAAGGGGGCTGTCCAGGCAGTGGACAAGGTCAATTTTGACCTGGGATACAACGAAGCCGTTGTGGTGCTGGGCGAATCAGGTTGCGGCAAAACCTCGCTGGCAAAAGCCATCCTGCGGTTGCTGCCGCGAAATATATCCGCTTACTCCGGCAAGGTATTTCTCGACGGCGTGGATGTGATGACCATGAGCGACGAGGAATTCCGCCATGGAGTGCGCTGGGTAAAAATGTCGCTGGTACCTCAGGCAGCGATGAATTCGCTCAACCCGGTGCTCAAAGTAGGCGACCAAGTGGCAGAACCGGTGATGATCCATCACGGGGTTAAGAAGGAAGAAGCCCTGGTGCTGGCGAAGAAAATGTTCGATCACGTGGGCGTGCCGGAGGATTTCCTCGGACGCTATGCCTTCGAGTTGAGCGGCGGCATGCGCCAGCGCGTGGCGATCGCCATGGCACTGGTGACTGCCCCTTCGCTGATCGTCCTGGATGAACCCACCTCGGCATTGGATGTTCTAACCCAGGCAAGCATCTTCAATGTGCTCAAGCGCATCAAGCACAACCTGGAAACCAGTTACATCCTGATCACCCATGACATTGCCACCTCCAGCGAACTGGCTGACCGCGTGGCGGTGATGTACGCTGGTCAGATCGTTGAGATTGGCGATGCAGGGCGATTCTTCCCCTCCCCGCTGCACCCCTATTCTCAAAAGCTGATGGCATCCGTACCCCGCCTGCGCGGCGACCGGGACCTGGAATTCATCACCGGTCAGCCGCCGAGCCTGCTGGATCTTCCAGCCGGATGCCGTTTCGCAGAACGCTGTCCGAAGCGCTTCGATCGTTGTACCCAGGATCCGCCCGTTATCGAGAAGGAAGGGCGGCAAGTCAAGTGCTGGTTGTTTGCGTAGAGCAGGAGCACGGAATGCCAGAAAAACATGCAAGCGATAAACAAATGGTGCAAACCATGAAAGACTCCCAGGACAAGGCCGGGGGCGTCCTGCTGGGTATCCAGGATTTGCGCGTCTGGTTCGAATTGCGGCGCTTTGGTTTTGGGCACGCCGGTTATGTACATGCTGTGGACGGTGTGGATTTTGACCTGCATCACGGTGAAGCCATTGCCGTGGTGGGCGAAAGCGGCTGCGGAAAATCGAGCCTGATGAAGACCATCCTTGGTCTGAACATCCCCACCAAGGGCAAAGTGATCTTCAATGGCTCGGACCTGAGTGAACTGGGCGCCAAGGGCTGGCGCTGGTACCGTTCCCAGGTGGGCTATGTGCAGCAGGATCCCTACGGTGCTCTGCCTCCATTCATGACCGTCCAGCGCATCCTCGAAGAACCGCTCATTGTCAACGGCGTCAGGGATTCAGCGGAACGCAATCAACGCATCCGCAAGGTCATGGAAGAAGTCAAGATGTTCCCGGTGGATGATTTCCTGCAGAAATACCCGCACATGCTCAGCGGCGGGCAGCAGCAGCGAACGGTGATTGCCCGCGCCATGATCCTGGAACCAAAATTGATCGTTGCCGATGAACCGGTGTCGATGCTGGATGCCTCGGTGCGGGTGGAGATCCTCAAACTGCTGCGCGGCCTGCAGACCACCCACCACCTGGCGGTCATCTACATCACCCACGACCTTTCCACAGTCCGTTATTTTTCCGAGCGCATTTTTGTGATGTATGCCGGGCAGCTGGTTGAGAAGGCTAAAGTGAATGACCTGCTCAACAATCCCAAGCATCCCTACACCCTGGCACTATTGACCGGCACCTCCGAACCGGATGCCGAGAATGCGAAGACCTTCAAGGAAATTCCCCCCGGGGAACCGCCCAGCCTGGTCAAACCGCCGCCAGGATGCCGTTTCCACCCGAGGTGTCCGCGCCGAATCAAGGATGTATGTGACGTGGACATGCCGATCGAGATAGAGATCGAGCCCGGGCACGGGGTATCCTGCTGGCTGTATAAATGAAAGGCCTGCCTTCCATCACCACCATCCTGGTGGGCTTCTTCCTCTTGTTATTGGGAGCAGTGCTGGCCTGGCTGCTGGTGCTGCGTATCATCCCGTCCACATTTCTACTGAATTTTCTTTCGTACACCGCTTCGGTGGCGGGATTGTTCATGGGCCTGGTTGGAGTTGTATTATATGTCCGGTTGAACCGGAACAAGCGGCCCTGACCTCTGGACTGTTTCTTTTCAGCAAAAATACCCGTTTTCGATACCGATAAGCACAGGTGGAGAACGGGTATCTAGTTTAAGAGAAAGTCGTGTTATCATAGCGCTACTTTACGGCTGATGCTCCTTACAAAAATGGCGCCAACCCTGAAACGGGAGTACCTACTTGACCAAGAACATTCAACCATTGCTCGATGTAAAGAATCTGAAGACCTACTTCTACACTGAAGACGGGGTGGTGAAGGCAGTGGATGGTGTGGATTTTGTCGTCTACCCGGGCGAAGTGCTGGGATTGGTCGGCGAATCGGGCTGCGGAAAAAGCGTCAGCCTGCTCTCGGTCCTGCGCCTGATCAGCCAGCCCGGGAGGATCATCGAGGGCGAGATCAACTTTGACGGTCAAGACCTGATGAAATTGACCGAGCGGGAAATGACCCATGTGCGCGGCAATCGCATTTCGATGATCTTTCAACAGCCGCAAACCGCCCTCAACCCTGTTTTCAAAGTTGGCGACCAGATCGCCGAAGTGCTCAGCATCCACCAGGATTGCGACAAGGAGACGGGGAGTGCGCGGGCGATCGAATTACTGACCATGGTGGGGATCCCGGAACCCGAAAAGCGCGCCAACGCATTTCCACACGAACTTTCCGGTGGCATGGCTCAACGCGTGATGATTGCCATGGCACTTGCCTGCGTTCCAGAACTATTGATCGCGGATGAACCCACCACTGCACTGGATGTGACCATCCAGGCGCAGATCCTGGACCTGATGCGCGATCTGCGCAACAAGGTGGGCGCTTCGGTTGTTCTTATTACCCATGATCTGGGTGTGGTGGCGGAGATGGCTGAACGAGTCGCAGTCATGTATGCTGGTCGGATTGTGGAGCAGGCCGATGTCAAGCCCCTGTTCGCCAACCCGCTTCATCCTTACACCCAGGGGCTGATGGGCTCCATTCCCATCCTCGGGAAGATCAAGGAGCACCTGGAAGTGATACCGGGCACGGTCCCCAACCTGGTCAATCTACCCCAGGGCTGCCGATTCGCCCCGCGTTGCAAAGCGCGCATCGAACACCAGCTGCATGTCTGCACGGAATTCGAACCCGACCTGATCCCGATCAATGCCGATCACCTTGTCCGCTGCTGGCTTTACCAGGATCGGGATGGTTTTCACGCACCCCTGCGATAAACTTGAAAGGAATACAGGATCCCTTTGCTGACGATACGAAGAAGGACCATCCTGATAAGACCTTTCTGAACAAATCGAAATCATCCATACTTTTGGAGCAGCCTCAATGACCATGCCCGCACCGAGCAAACCTGTTGCTGGAAAAGACCTGGTGGTGGTGAAAGACCTGGTGAAATATTTCCCCGTCCGCGCCGGGTTATTGCAGCGCGTGGTGGCCTGGGTGCAGGCAGTGGACGGGATCAGTTTCAATATCCGGGTGGGGGAAACCCTGGGCCTTGTGGGTGAATCCGGCTGCGGAAAAACCACCGTTGGGCGGGCCATGCTGCGCCTGATCGAACCGACCTCCGGTTCGGTCAATTTTGACGGCACGGATATACTGGCGCTCAAGGGAAAAGCGTTGAAGTCCATGCGCCGGAACATGCAGATCATCTTCCAGGATCCGTATGCCTCGCTCGACCCGCGCATGCCCATCGGCGAATCGGTGATGGAAGGGCTGAAGGTGCATGGCATTGGTACGCACAGCGACCGGGTGGATACCATGCTTGCGATCCTCAAGAAGGTCGGTCTGGAGGACTACCATGCCCGGCGCTACCCGCATGAATTTTCCGGAGGTCAAAGGCAGCGCATCGGGATCGCCCGCGCCCTTGCTTTGCGTCCAAAATTCATCATCTGCGACGAACCGGTCTCCGCGCTGGATGTGTCCATCCAGTCACAGGTCTTGAATATCCTCAAGGATCTCCAGCAGGAATTTGGGCTGACCTACCTGTTCATCGCCCATAATTTAAGCGTGGTTGAGCATATCTCGGACCGCGTGGCGGTCATGTATCTGGGTAAATTGGTGGAATTGGCGAGCCGTGAGGACCTCTACCGTGGTGCGCTGCACCCGTACACCAAGGCACTTTTCTCCGCCATCCCGGTTCCCGATCCCACGGTCAAACGGGAGCGCATCATTTTGAAGGGTGATGTTCCCAGCCCGTTGAACCCGCCCAAGGGCTGTCGGTTCCATCCTCGATGCCCGGTGGCAATTGAGAAATGCTCGATCGAAGAACCGGTATTCAAGGAATCCAAGCCAGATCACTGGGCTGCCTGCTGGCTGGTGGAATGATTGATTTGGGAGACACATGTCCCCGCAAAGTATTTTAATCGTGGAAGACCAGCGTGAGGTCAGCCGCCTGCTGCGCTCGACAGTGGAAACCCTCGAGTACAAGCTGGATGTTGTTGAAATTCCGTCCGGCGAAGAAGCCATCCTCTATAGTTCGCGCAAGAAAGTGGACCTGCTGGTTGCCGATTATCGTCTTCCGGGGATGACGGGCATCGAATTGATGCACAAGGTGCAAAAGAACCATCCCAAGGTTAAGATCATCCTGGTCACGGGGCAAACCGATCCCGAAATACGCAAGGAAGTAGCTGAGGCAGGGGCGGATGCTTTTTTTCTAAAGCCGATCCCGATGGCCGATTTTTTGGACGCCGTCGTGCACCATTTGAACCTGGCGGTAACCGAGCCTCCTCCGGAACCAGTCAAAACAGAGGAGCAAGAGGAAGAGTACAGCCTGTCTGTGCGCATGGCAGACCTGCAAAAGGAACTGGCAGCAAACGCGGTTTTTCTACTGAACAATAACGCCCTCATCCTGGCACGATCCGGGGAATTAACGGATGATGAGAGTGAAGCTTCATTGATCTCCACTCTGCTCGCCATGCAAAGCCCAGCCGCAAACATTTCACGCCTGATCGGTCAAAAAAACGCCTCCAACTGGCAGGTTTTTGATTGCGGGGTCTATGACCTGGTGTTCACACCGGTTGGATTGTATTATGCCATTCTGGTCATCGGCGAAGGGATCGCCGGTGAACACCTGTTGAAGACGATGGCTAGCATAGCAACGGCGAAGCTGGATATCGAAGCACTGATCAGCGGGACCGAGGAGGGAACACTTACCCAACTGAAAGCCTCTTCAGTCAGGGAGGCTGCTGCCAGCGGGGGCAAAGCGGGGTTGACACCGCTTTTTGAAGAAGGCAAGAAGAAACTTGTTCCCGATGAAGTGAACGAGTTTTGGAACAAGGCTGCTGATAATCAAAAAGCGCCTTCCAGGCCGGATATGCTCAGCTATGAGCAGGCGAGAGAACTGGGCCTTACGCCCACAGATGAATCCTAGCCATGCCATCGGGGCTGTGATACAATTTGCGCCGCCTCCCGGGCTGGCACCGGGATTTCTCCTTGGGGCGTTGTGCAACGGCAGCACGTCAGCCTTTGGAGCTGATTATCTTGGTTCGAATCCAGGCGCCCCAGCCTGAATTTCCCGCCTGAAGCGGGGCTTTTTTCTCCCACATGGGCCTCGTGCCACCTCGCTGGCTGCGCAGGCCTTTTTGGTCAGGAGTTGCCGATGAAGATCACAGCTGTACTCCTCGCTGCCGGGCAGGGCACGCGCATGAAATCCGACCTGCCGAAGGTACTCCATCCGATCTGCGGCGTGCCCATGGTAGCCCATGCGCTCGACGCCGTGGCAGCTGCCAGCAGCAGCAAGCCGGTGGTCATCATCGGGCACGGGGCTGAAGCGGTGGGCGAGTTCCTGGGCAGGAAAGCCCACTGCATTATCCAGCATCCGCAGCTGGGTACCGGGCATGCCGTCCGGCAAGCCGAATCCAGCCTGCGCGGCAAGACCGACCTGGTGTTGGTGACCTACGCGGATATGCCTCTCTTGCGGACTGAAACCATCCAGGGGCTCATCGAAACTCAAAAGACCAATCAGGGACCGCTGACCATACTGACGGTCAACGCTGCCGACCCGCGCGGCTTTGGGCGGGTGCTGCGGGGACAGGATGGCGAGGTGCTGGCCGTCGTCGAGGAGAGCGCCGCCACGAAGGCGCAATTATCGATCCACGAACTGAACGTAGGCGCCTACTGTTTCTCTTCTGAATGGTTATGGAAAGCCCTGCGTAAAATTAAGGTTTCCCGCAAGGGGGAATATTTTCTCACGGACACCGTTGCCATGGCAGTGCAGGCCGGGCTCCCGGTAAAAACCAGGGTGTGCGATGATCCTGTTGAGACCATCGGGATCAACAACCGCCTCCACCTGGCGGAAGCCGAGGCAGCCATGCGTGGGCGCATCAACCGGGCGCACATGCTGTCGGGTGTGACCATCGTGGACCCAGCTACGACCTATATTGAACCGGGAGTTAATATTGGTCGGGATACGGTCATCTGGCCGAACACGTACCTGCGCGGCCAGACGGTCATCGGCGAAGGGTGCGTCATCGGACCCAATACGATCGCCACGGATAGCTCCATCGGCGATTGCTGCGAGGTCCTGGCTGCAGTGCTGGAAAGCGCCGTGGTGGAGGACAACGTCGGCATCGGGCCTTACGCCCGCCTGCGTAAGGGGGCACACCTGTGCAAGGGTGTCCACATGGGCAATTTTGGGGAGGTGAAAGATTCCACCCTCGGGGCAGGCTCGAAAATGGGGCATTTTTCCTACATCGGTAATGCTGCCATCGGTGAGAATGTCAACATCGGCGCAGGGACGGTCACCTGCAATTTCGATGGTGTACACAAACACCCGACCGAGATCGGGGAGGACGTGTTCATCGGTTCAGATACCATGCTGGTTGCGCCGGTTAAGATTGGAGCGCGCGCCCGCACCGGGGCAGGGGCGGTGGTGACGAAGGATGTCGAGGCGGATACCCTGGTGGTGGGCGTCCCGGCGAGGCCGATCAGGAAAATCAAGAAGGAGAAAGATGGCTAAACTCACCGATGTGGAACGGCGTGCCTTGATCGACCTGGCGAACGAAGCCCGCCGTCGTGCCTATGCACCATATTCCCTTTACCCGGTCGGCGCTGCGCTGCGGACCGCTTCCGGGCGCATTTTTACCGGCTGCAACATCGAGAACGCGGCCTCCCCCACCAGTATGTGCGCTGAGCGTGTTGCCATTTTCAAGGCGGTCTCCGAAGGGGAAATGGATTTGGAAGTGATCGCGTTGGTCACACCCAATGGTGGCACTCCGTGCGGCAGCTGCCGCCAGGTGATGGTGGAATTCAATCCCGACATGCTTGTGCTCATCGCAGACGGCGAAGGCCGCCTGTTGCAGGAGACCACAGTCGCCGGGCTCCTGCCGGGGGCGTTTACCCGGAAGGATATGATGAAATAGGGGTGCGTTCCTTCGTAATCCGAGGCGTTAATGGTCGAGCAACGTTCCTTCCGCGTTGAAGCAGTTGTCCTCCGCCATGCTGATTGGGGCGAGGCGGATCGCCTGCTTACTCTGTATACCCGCGAACGCGGCAAGGCGCGAGCGATAGCCAAGGGGGTCCGCAAGATCCGCTCCCGCAAGGCAGGTCACCTGGAACCATTCATGCACGTGAAACTGCAGCTGGCGCGCGGCCGCGATCTACTGATCGTTACCCAGGCGGATACGGTGTCCGCCTTCCTGCCGATACGGGAGAACCTGGTCAAAACCAGCCAGGCGGCCTACCTTGTTGAACTGGTCGATCGTTTTACCTACGAGGACGAAACCGAGAACGCCGGCATTTTTCGTTTACTGACCGAGGCGCTCCTCCGCCTGGAAAAAGAGGATGATCCCTGGCTGGCGATCCGGTATTATGAGATCCACCTTCTGGACCTGCTCGGTTACCGCCCGCATTTGTTCGAGTGTGCGAATTGCGGACGGGAAATCAAGGCGCAGGACCAGTACTTTTCCGCAGCCCAGGGTGGGGTTCTGTGCCCGGCTTGCGGTTCAGGCCTGCCAGGTGCCTGGCGTGTGACGATGGATGCGCTCAAGTACCTGCGCCACTTCCAGCGCAGCAATTATGCGGGCGTGCTTAAAGCGCGGCCGGCTCCCGGGGTGCAGTCGGAAGTTGAGGCTTTATTACAGCACTATGTGACCTACTTGCTGGAGCGTTCCCTGAATTCCCCCGCCTTTCTGAGACAAATTACAGATCCATCCCCCTAGTCAAAGATTACTCGCAAAACATGCGGGTGGTGCGCCTGATATCGAATCCAGGGCGAACGGCATCCGCAAAATCAGGAGGAGACCTCTACCCCTTTTTCCCGGTAGAGTGCTCCTGACGGCGCGCCCATCCGATGAAGAAGGTACGCATTGCCCATGCAATAAACCAGCCCATCTTTCTCCAGAGAAATACCTGGAACGGAGCGAAACGGAGCCGGTAAAAGAATTTTGCGAACCAGGTGCGCCGCCGGAGTGCCCTGCCCATGGCAGTCTGCAGGAGTGACCGTTTGTAATCCCTGAATGAGAAATCCCGGCTGGAAAAGGCTTCCTGGATTGCCCGGGCAGCGATCCTGCCGTAACCCAGGGCGAAACTGATACCTTCACCAAACAGGGCATCCGTGCCTGCCGCGTCGCCAACCAGCAGCAGCCTCAGGGCGGCGAAGGCCTGCCTCGCATCGAACCAGCGCAGGGGGTGACCTTCCAGGTCATACTCCGACAGGTTGATACCGTAACGGACGAGGTCTGCCTCCAATCCCGCCCGCAGGGGCAGCCTGTTCTTAACCGCCAGGATATTTGCATCGTAAATCCCCCGCACCCGTACCGGTTTTCCTTGTTCGAGGGCGGGGAAATCCCATACATACCCCTGAATACCCTGCATCAGGACCGAGAAATCAAATGATGAATTGTCTGGATTTGAGAAGGTATTTTCTGCCGACGGCTCAGTGACAACTTCCAGGAGCCGGGCAACATGCAACTCTTCCCGCGGGATGATCGCCCTCCGGACCAGGCTGTTGGAACCATCGGCTCCGACCACGACCTCAGCGCTGAAGTCACCCCTGTCGGTGGTGACCAGTACCCCGCTCTCGCTGACCGCGATGCTCCTGACAGCCGTATCTTCCAGGATCCTGAAGCCCTTTTCACGAGCCCGGGATGCCAGCCAGGCGTCAAATTCATGGCGGCGGATGGTGCGAAATGCATAGAGTCCGTTCTTCTCCGCCCGCATGCGCATGCCCCGCCCGGCGAAGTTGAAGTGCGCCCAGTCCACGTCCACATGTGGAATCTCGGTCACATCCAGGCCCAGCTCGGCCAGCAGCCGCTCGGCATCCGGAAGAAGGCCTCCGCCGCATACCTTGTGGCGCGGGTGGCGCGCTTTTTCGAGGATCAACGTTCGCGGGATGAGTTCCGGGGCCATGATCGCCAGGTGCAGGGCGGTGGAGATCCCTGCCGGGCCGGAACCTACAATGATGATATCCTGCTCTGAAAATTGAGAAAGGTTGGTGTGTGGCATGGGGATCGGAATGTTGAAAGTATATCCCATTTGACATTATCCATACCCGGTCGAACAGGCTCCCCGGGGCAGCGAAGGCCAGCCATCGGTCTATTGCCCGTTGTCCAAAACAGGTATAATTCTCTCACAGCGGTTCATCATCCCATCTTGATTGACCAGCAGAAACCATTCATGGCCCTATCTTCGCTACAATCCATCATCCTCCAACTGCAGGAATTCTGGGCGGCACACGGTTGCCTGATTGCACAGCCTTACTACACCCAGGTGGGGGCGGGAACAATGAACCCATCCACGTTCCTGCGCGTGCTGGGTCCCGAGCCCTGGAATGTTGGCTACGTGGAACCCTCCATTCGCCCGGATGACGGCCGCTACGGGGAGAATCCCAACCGCTTCCAGCAGCACACCCAGTTCCAGGTGATCCTGAAACCTGATCCCGGCAACCCGGTTGAACTGTACCTGCAGTCGCTGGAAACCATCGGCATCCAGCCACGCCAGCACGATATCCGCCTGGTGGAAGATAATTGGGAACAACCTGCCATCGCAGCCTGGGGTTTGGGCTGGGAGATCTTGCTGGATGGTCAGGAGATCACTCAGTTCACCTATTTCCAGCAGGTGGGGGGCCAGAGCCTGGATCCTGTGGCGGTGGAGATCACCTACGGCCTCGAGCGCATCCTCATCGCACTGAATAATGCCCCCGCCATCTGGGACGAAGCCTGGGGGGCTGACGTTACCTATGGAGAAGTCCGGCGCCAGGACGAGTATGAGCAAAGCAAATATGCCTTCGAAACCGCCGATGTGACCCGCCTGCGCCAGTTGTATGACCTCTTTAAAGCAGAGGCGGAAGCCTGCCTTGCCCAGGGCCTGGTCACGCCGGCCCACGATTATGTGCTGAAATGCTCGCATACTTTTAATGTACTGGATACTCGCGGCGCCATCGGGGTCACCGAACGCCAGGCTTTCTTTGGACAGATGCGCGACCTGTCGCGCCGCGTGGCGGAAACCTGGCTGGAACAACGCAAGCAGTTGGAATACCCTCTTATAAAAGAAAGTAAACCATTAAAGGAGATCACCCCCGCAGCTGCAGAAGCCGTGGAATCGACAGCGAAGGACCTGCAGCAGGCAGATTTTATCCTTGAGATCGGGGTCGAAGAACTCCCTGCCTCGGATCTGGATTCCGCCATCGCCCAGTTGAAAGAAAATTTCCCCAGGCTGCTGGATGACCTGCACCTGGAGCATGGACCTGTCAGTGTTATGGGCACCCCGCGCCGGCTGGCTGTGAAGGTGGATTCACTCGCCGGGCACCAACCCGATCGCTCCGACCTGGTCAAGGGTCCACCAGCAGATAGAGCCTTTGACAAGGACGGTAAACCGACACCCGCCGCGCTCGGATTTGCCAGGAAAAATGGCATCGAACCTTCCGCCCTCCAGGTTCGCGAGATGGACGGGGGCAGGTACATTGTTGCCGAGGTCAAACAAACCGGGCGACCGGCTTACGAGATCATGCTGGAGGCGCTGCCGGGGGTGGTGACGGGGATCAAGTTCGACAAGTCCATGCGCTGGCTGCCTGCTTCCCGGGCGGCGGGGAATGCTGGTGCCATTTCCTTTTCACGCCCGATCCGCTGGCTGGTGGCGCTGCTGGGGGCGGCAGTGATCCCGTTCGAAGTTGCCGGTCTGAAAGCCGGTCGTCTTACGCGCGGCCTGCGCCCGTACAACTCCCCGCAGATTACCATCCCGCATGCGGGAGAATATGCCTCACTCCTTAGAAAAAAAGGTATTTTGCTCGACGTGGAAGAACGGAAATCACTCATCTCCAGTGGTGTTAAAGAATTGGCCCTCTCGGTCAAAGGGGAGGCCATCATGCCGTCCGAGCTCTTGGACGAGGTCGCCAACCTGGTGGAAAAACCCACGCCGATCCTGGGAAGTTTTGACCAGGAATTCCTGGCACTCCCAAAAGATGTGCTGATTTCGGTCATGAAGAAACAGCAACGCTATTTTCCGGTGGAACAGAAGCCATCCCGGGCAACCCAACCCGGGCAGCCTGACCAGGGAACGCGGCTGCTGCCATTTTTCATCGTGGTCCGCAATGGCGACGAGCAGGGAATTGATCTTGTCAGGCAGGGCAACGAGCATGTCGTCCGTGCCCGCTTTGCAGATGCAAAGTTCTTCGTGCGGGAGGACGACAAGCATAAACTGGCAGACCTGCGCCCGCGCCTGGGAACACTGGTCTTCCAGAAAAAAATAGGCTCGATGCTGGAAAAGAATGAACGCATCGAAAAACTGACGGAACAACTCCTCCCGATGCTCGGTCTGGATGCCGACGAAGCCGTCTTTGCACGCCGCGCAGCCCATCTGCTGAAGGCTGACCTGGTCAGCAGGATGGTTGTCGAGATGACCTCGCTTCAGGGGGTGATGGGAGCCGAATATGCCCTCCGGGATGGCGAAGCCCCACAGGTGGCTGAGGCGATCCGCGAACAATACCGGCCGCTGCCCCAATCCAGGCCGGGTCTGGCTGTGGCGCTGGCTGACCGGCTGGATTCGCTGACCGGATTATTCGCAGCAGGCGTGGTGCCAACCAGCACCCGGGACCCTTTCGGTTTACGCCGGGCCGCCATCGGGGTCGTCCAGCCGCTGATCGAGCACCGGATAAATTTCGACCTGCGGGAAGCGCTGAGATTGGCGGCTGCACTGGAACCGGTCCCGGTCTCGGATACAGTGAAAGCCCAGGTGCTTGATTTCATCAACGGACGCCTGCGGATTGTATTGTTGGACATGGGTTACAAGTATGACCTGGTGGATGCCGTTCTGGCGGAGCAATCGCAGAATCCGGCGGCTGCCGCGCGGGCGGTCAGGGAGCTGGCTGCCTGGGTAGCGCGCCCGGACTGGAACACACTCCTGCCAGGGTATGCACGCTGCGTGCGTATCACCCGCGACCAGCAGGAAAAATACGCGGTCAGACCGGGTGATCTGGTGGAAGAAGCGGAAAAGAACCTCTACGCCGCGTGGCAGAAAGCCGATAAAAGGAAGCGCGGACCGGGCTCCGTGGACGATTTCCTGAACGCGTTTACCCCCCTGCTCCCGGCGATCAACGAATTCTTCGACAAGGTGCTGGTGATGGCAGATGCCACGTCAGTGAAAGAAAACCGCCTCGGGCTGCTGCAAGGGATCGCAGACCTGGCGGATGGGATTGCGGACCTGAGCAAGTTGGAAGGATTTTAACAAAAGGCCGGTGACGGATAAGCAACCGCCCCGATGACCCGTTGGTTTTCTGTGGAAGAGATGGGAACCGATGAACGAGCCACTCGCCAATGTTTTGAACCGTATTGAACAACTCCTGAACGCCGGTACACTGGTGGAAGCCCTCCAGTTGTTGAAAGATTACATCAGTTTTAACCCGGCCTCGGCCCGTGCCTGGTGGTTGATGAGCCTGGCGATCAGGGACGTCAGCCAGCAAAAAGATTGCCTGCAGCGTGTCCTTGTCCTGGAACCAAATCACGAGCAGGCGCGGAAAAGATTGGAGGAATTATCCAAACCAACCCCAATCCCGCCGCCGGTCAGCCCTTTTACCAGGCCAGCCCCGGAAGAAGTCCTAAAACCCGGCGGTAATGAACCGCCTCTACCTGCCTGGGCGGTGCCCTCGGAAGAGGAGATCGATACCAAGCCTCTAAAACCCGAAATTGCCCAGGCTGTGCTCCCTGCAGCGGAAACAACCTCACCCCCGGCATCGACCGTGAAAAGGATTGCTGCGCCTGCGTCCATTTTTGAGGATAAGAAGGCAGCACCCCCGCCACCGCCGGCGGAAGAGATCGTTGCGCCTGTTTCCATCCCAGTAGAAAAGAAGATAGAACCGCCGCCATCCTCTGCGCCTGAGATCGTCACGCCTGTCCCAGTCCCAGAAGAAAAGAAGACAGAACCCCTGCCACCGCCAGCTGAGGAAGTCGTCGCGCCCGTCCCGGCTCCCGAAGAAAAGGAGATAGAACCTCCGCCTCCGCCAGCCGCAGAAGTCGTCGCGCCCGTCCCGGCTCCCGAAGAAAAGAAGACGGAACCTCCGCCTCCGCCAGCCGCAGAAGTCGTCGCGCCCGTCCCGGCTCCCGAAGAAAAGAAGGCAGAACCTCCGCTTCCACAAGCCGCAGAAATTGTCGCACCCATCCCGGCTCCCGAAGAAAAGAAGACGGAACCTCCGTCTCCACCAGCCACAGAAATCGTCACGCCGGTCTCAGTTCCAGAAGAAAAGAAGGCGATATCCCCGCCGCCCGCGGTCAAGAAATCATTGTTCGCCACATTGACGGAAGGTTACCAGCCTGAACCTGTTATGCCGACCGTGGTCAAACCAGCCGTGGCTGCACCCCTTCCCGCCGGGGCAGAGCAGGTAGCACCGCCTTCCTGGGAAGGAACCAGAAAGGCAAGCGAGGCACCGCGAGCTCCTATTGAGAAGAGTACACCTGTCCAGGCAGCCGAAGTCAAAGAGACTGCTCAAGCAGTTGAATCCGGAGCCGAAAAAACCCTGCCAGCCATGCGGCCGGTTGTCAAAAGAGCCGAACCGTCGCAAACAACCGATGCAGATAAAACCATGCCGGCCATGCGCCCGGTAGTTAAGAAAGCCGCCTCCGCGCCTCCAGCCGAGGCCAGGAAAACCCCATCGGCATCTGACGCCTCGGCTGCCAAAACCATTCCCGCCATACGACCGTTAGTCAAAAAAGCCACTCCAGTCGTGGATAAGAAAGGAGCGGCCTCAGCAACACCCGCGGCCGTGAAGAGCGCGCCCACACCACCAGCCGAGGTCAAGAAGGTCGCACCTGCTCCGCAAGCTGTATCTGGAAAGGCTGTTCCTGCCGCCTCGCCTGTGGTCAAAAAGGCCGCGGTAACACCGGCTTCCGTCAGGCAAACCGCGGAGGCACAGCCAGGAGTCAAACAAGCCATTCCTGGCTCACCTGGCAAAGGCGTGCAGATCGCATTTGCACCTCCCCCCGCGCCTCCCGCGTCGACAGAGGGGGAAGGGGTGGCAGCCCCTGCCCCCAAACGAAAAACAAGCGGATGGCTCGTATTTGGTTTGATCATCGCCGTGATCATCCTCGGGGCGGCTTCTTATGCAGGCTATTCCTGGTTTCAGCGGAGAGCCCAGATACAGGCGCAGGAACAGGAACAGGCAGGACATGTTCAAGAGACATTGGCAGTTGCCCAAACCCTGACCAATTTACCCTTGCCGACATTGATCCCCACATGGACAGCTTCACCATCTTCCACATTCCTGCCGACGGAAACCTTCACGGCAACTCCCACGCTCACCCCGACCCTGGAATTCACCCTGACGAAAACGCCGCGCCCGTCAAGTTTGGTCGGACCGGTGATTGGTCTATATGCCCCCGATTTCAGCCTTACCGACCAGGCTACCGGCAAGCCGGTGACACTCAACCAGTTTGATGGAGTACCGGTGTTGCTGTTCTTCTGGTCCACCAGTTGCACGGGATGCACGAACGAGATCAATGCAGTAGAAGCCATTTCCAAGACCTACCAGGATGCCGGTCTGGTCGTCCTGGGCATCAACACCGGCGAAGATGCTGCTGCCGTAAGTGCTTATCGAAAAACTCACCTGCTGACATTCCCGCTCCTGCTCGATCCTGAGTCGGAGGTGCAGGGAGTGTACCTGGTGGTCGCTGAGGCTCTTCCCAGGCATTTCTTTATCAGCCCAAACGGCAGGATCGTATCCATTGGAGATGGCGAGATGACACTCGCGGAATTGACCGCCCGGGTGGATGAGATAATGCCTTGATCTGTTATCGCCACTCCAAAACACAGGTGGAATTTCTCCTGCGGTATGCCGGAGAGGAAGGGGTTAACCGGCTGGATAGGAAAGGTAAAACGAATCTGTAGGGAACTGAAGACGGAGGCGATCAACGCCTCCGTCTTTTTTTCACTTAACCAAAGATTGGATGTTTTTCAGACTCAAGGATAACCTTTTCGATACCTCATGCCTCTATTTTCTTGAGAGGATCCCCTGGTGAAACCTATGGCTTTACCTGAAAACTGTCGATATACACCTTGATCGAAGGCACCGAGGTCAATTTGTCGCAGAAAAAATTGTTCACCACGTTGATGACCCGGTCGCGGGCGGCTTCGGCATCCGGGTTCAACTGCTGGTTGGTCTTCTGATGGGAAAGGTCATCCCGCAAATTCATCAACAGGCGCACGATTTCAGTTTCCTGATCGCCTTCCAGGGCGCTGACAACGGAAAGGATCAGTTGATCGGTCTGGCTCAGCACCTGATCCACGGTGATGGGCGATGACGGGTTGCAGCAATCCTCGATCGTGCGGATAAGCGACCAGACCTGGTAGAGCATGGATGCAGGTTCATCGAACAGGTCGCGGATGAACGCCGCTTCCTCATAGCGCCCCACCAGGCGAAAAACGTTATACATCCGTTTGGCCGCCTTGCCATAATTCAGATCCTTGGTAAGGTACTTGTTGACCTCTTTTTCGAGCTGAGCTACGTAATCATCCAGCGCGTTGGCAGACACATGCTGGGTTATCTTGGAGAAGATGGGGATGGAATCGGCATCCAGGTACACTTCCTGGAAATACGGGTCAAGGTAACCATCCAGCGGGAAGATGGTGCCATCCGGCGCTTCCCAGGTCACATCCAGCATGTTGCTGGCATTGGCGAGGCTTTTCCGCAGCGGGTCGGCGATGACCCAATCGAGTTTGCACCAACCAGGTTCCACCGCCACATCCTCCCAGCGGATGACGACCGCGCTGCCATCCGGTTTAAAGGCGTCAAATTGACCCTCGTGCACCTCGGCTGCGCTCCAGGAAATCGGCGCGCCCGATTTACAGTGTTCCTCCCCCTTGACGACCTCAAACGGATACGATCCAAATTTCACTTCGATCAATTGATAATTTTCCCCTTTCGCCCTGCTGATGGCTTTCTCGCGCAGCACTTCCGCAAGGATCCGGCAGGCTTCGGCGCGGCTGGCGGCCCTGATGTTGACCCTTTCAAAGAAATCACAATCACCCGGGTAGGACTGGATCTTGGATTGAGCCGCCGATCCAGAGAGGGCCAGGGCGGTCTCCACCACCCCGGGGCGGTCGGGGATCTCAACGATCGTGCTGATCTTCCGGAAATATTCCAGGTCTTTGGGGCTGAAATCGAGCATGGTCACTTTGTAACCAAAGACACCGGCGCGGGCATCCACCACCAGGTCATCGGCAGTATTCGTGGCATTGATGGCTGAAAGCCATTGCCTGGCAGCGTCTTCATCCATTTTTACGCCCATGCGCCGGGCCGAGGCGAGGATGGATCTAAGATTGGCAGTTTTTGGTCTGGTTTTGCTCATTAAGTATCCTTTCCGCGGCGTCACGACGGGAACCATGCTGCTGTTCCGCCGCCTCCAGCAGTAGTTTCCTGAAGATCTCGCCCTGGTCGAGGGCGTCCCTCAGGGCGTGGTGAACCAGCGCAGGCTGGCTCAAATAGCGACTCCCCAGATACTGCATCGTCGTTTCCGACCAGGGTACCCGCGCCATGCCCATGTAGTACGATTTGATATCCAGGGCGGCATGACCGAATGGATTGCAGCCCAGGTAACGGTGGAAATAATCGTTGACGAACATCCAGTCAAATGGCGCATTGAAACCCACAAACACGGGGCGCAGTTCGGGCGGCACCACTTCCTTCAGCCAGGTTGCAAAACGTTTCATCGCCTCGGCAGGATCCACCCCTTCCACGGCAAGTTTTTCCAGCGATAATCCACAAGATTCAAGCGACTTGGGCTGGAACAAGGCATTAACAGGTTTAAGTTCAAGGTAGAAATTCCTTTCTGGAAAACGGACCGAACACGCGCCGATCGCCAGCAGCGAATACTGGGAGGGGTTCGGGCCGGCGGATTCAACGTCTACAGAGATAAAGGATTCGAACTCTGCTTCCGGCAGGGTTATAACAGGTTCCGTGCGTTCCATGTCGCAATTCTAACCGATATGACCGCCGACTTTACAGGATTGAACCCGGTCCGCTTGCCCGGCACGGGATAATGAGGTAAAGTATCATCAGGCGCCAGGAAAAAAACCATCTCCTGGATAAAGACCATATTCATGGAACGCCGCTTATTGAATTTTCTTGCAAGCGGCGGAATAACACTAAAGACGTCCAACCATCCTTCCTCCATACAGGACAACCTGCCATGACCCAACTCCCATTCCAGGATTACTATCCCGACATATTGGCCCATTGTTACGGATGCGGCAAACTCAACGAACATGGGCATCAGATCAAGAGTTACTGGGACGGGGAGGAATCCGTATGCCATTTCCTGCCCAGGCCGTACCATATTGCCATTCCCGGGTACGTATACGGCGGGATGCTGGCTTCGCTGATCGACTGTCATGGCACCGGGACGGCTGCCGCGGCTGCCTACCGCGCCGAGCGGCGACCAATGGACAGCGAACCCGCCTTGCGTTTTCTCACTGCCTCCCTGCACGTGGATTACCTCAAGCCCACCCCTCTGGGTGTGGAACTGGAAATTCGCGGCAGGGTGAAGGAGGTGAAGGGGCGCAAAGTGGTCATTACGGAATGGATCAGCGCCGGCGGGGTCATCACCGTGCGCGGCGAACTGGTGGCGGTCCAGGTGCCGGAAGCGATGGTGGCGGCGCTGGCGGACGGAAAACCCGGGGAATAAAGATCAACCGTTCTTTATTATTTTTAAGGCAGGAAACCACGACAGTGAGATTAAGACCTGCCAGGATGCACACAACTTGCACGGCATTTGAACTGCGTCTATAATTCATCCACGCCATGTCCCAAATTGATGAGATCAAATCTCGCATTGATATCGTAGAACTGATCGGCGAGACTGTGAAATTGCGCCGTGCCGGGAAGAATTTTTCCGGCCTGTGCCCGTTTCACAATGAGAAAACCCCCTCGTTCATCGTCTCTCCCGACCGGCAGACCTGGCATTGTTTTGGTCAGTGCGGCGAGGGCGGCGATATCTTCAAGTTCGTGATGAAAAAGGAAGGCTGGGATTTCAAGGAAGCCCTGCAGAACCTGGCCGAGCGGGCAGGAGTAACGCTTGAACCCTTCCGGGTGGAAAAAGTCGAGGAAAAGGAGGCCCATGCGCGCCTGCGCACGCTCCTCGACGAGGCGGTCACTTTTTACCGCCACCACCTTCTGGCAGCCTCGGGAAAATCCGTCCGCGATTACCTGCAGGAGAAGCGTCACCTCACCGACGCCACCTGCGAGACCTTCGGGCTGGGGTATGCGCCGCAGGGCTGGGACAATGCATTCAACCATTTCAAGGAAAAAGGATATTCCGATCAGGACCTGCTCGAGGCGGGTCTCATTTCACAGCGGGATTCCGGTGGTTTCCTGGATCGCTTCCGCAATCGCCTGATGATCCCCATCCGCGACGAAAACGGTAAGATGACCGGCTTCGGGGCGCGAATTCTCGACCCGAACGATACCCCCAAGTTCCTCAATTCTCCCGAGACGCCGCTCTTCAGCAAGAGCCGCCTGTTATACGGGCTGGACCGGGCGCGCAAGCCCATCCGGGCGGCGGACCAGGCTGTCATCGTGGAAGGCTACCTGGATGTGATCGCCCTGCACCAGGCAGGCTTCGAGAATGTGGTCTCCCCGATGGGCACCTCCCTCACGGAAGACCAGCTGCGCGTGCTCAAGCGCTTTACACGCAAGATCGTCCTGGCACTCGACCCGGATGCGGCCGGTCAGAAGGCGGTTCTGCGCGGGCTGGAAGCCGCGCGCCAGAGCCTCGACCGCCAGGATGAGATCGGTTTTGATGCCCGCGGCCTGCTGCACCACGAAGCCCGCCTGCAAGCCGACTTGCGCGTGGCGAGCATGCCTGACGAACTTGACCCCGACGAGATCGTCCAGCGTGATCCTGAGCAGTGGAAAAAGCTCATTGCCGAAGCCCAGCCGATCGTGGTGCACGTGATGGGTGCGCTGGCCCTCGGGCGCGACCTGGAGGATGCCAAGGTCAAATCCGAGATCACCGCCCAGGTGCTGCCATTAATAGAAGACCTGCCCAACCCGGTAGAGCGGGATACCTACCGTCAGCGGCTGGCGCGGTTCCTGAAAGTGGACGAGCGCTCGATCAGCGGCGGGCAGACCCAGCCTGGTAAAACGCGCCGCATGCGGCCGCACACAGAGACTCCCGCTCAGAAGACCGAAGTTCCGCCCCCTGCCGCGACCGGATTTTCCCCCTCCCATAAAGCCGAGACCCACGTTCTCAGCCTGCTCATCCGCCGCCCCGACCTGCTCTACCGCCTCGACCGGGGCTTGATGCAGGCCGGGCTGGGCCGCCTGGCTGCCGAGGATTTCGGGTATACTGACCACCAGGTGCTGTTCCGGCTGGTGCGCCAGTCGCTTGACCAGGATGCCAGCGATGCGCTCGACCACCTGCGTCAGAACCTGCCGCCCTCGCTGGAAAGCCTGGTGATTGAACTGGCCGCCCTGCCGGGTGAGCTCGATCCGCTCGACGAGCGCCTGATCGAAGACCTGTTCCGGGCGGTGGTAAGAATCCGCCGAACCGCGTTATCCGATAACATCAACCAGCTGCGTTTCCTGCAGGAGGATTCCCAGCAAACTGGCGACCTGCGAACCGAATCCTATCGTGAAATGGTCCAGCAATATTCCAGCCTTCTGCGCAGCCTCGACCAGGCGCAGTTAAACCAGAATGGACGCCGAAAAGAAATGCAATGAACCGTCCTGTCAAACCAAAATCACACCCGCCCCGCCGCCCGTCCAGCCCGCCTCCTTCCGAGCATGAAACCCTCCCGGAAAGGGACCGAAAGACGCGTCGCCTCATTCTAGGGAAACCACCTTTGGTGGATGCCCTGGAAACTGAGACTGAACCCGAGGAAGAACTCGAACTGACTACTGAGACGGATGAGGCCCTGGGGACAGGGGAGGAATTGACCGAATTGGGGGCGGAGGACGCACTTGATTTCAACCGGGTGGAACTGGCCGCAGAGCTATCCGAGGACCCGGTGCGGTTGTACTTGCGCGAGATCGGTCAGGTGAAACTACTGGACGCCGCTCGCGAATTCCGCCTGGCGGCAATGATCGAAGGACGCCGGGTGATTCTGCTCACCATGCGTCGCGGCCGGATGGGAAAGAAGCGCCCCGAATCACCCACAACTACAGCCTATCACAACCTGCTAAGCGATCTGCGCACTGCCTGGACGCGCCTCTCAGAGGATGCCAACCGCCTGGGCGTAAGCATCCCCGATATCGCCCTGCTGCTGACGGAGGCGCGCAGCCTGCACCGGGGATGGGAAAACGGGGCTGCACCATCCTATCTGCATTCTTATATTGAACGCGAACTGTGGGGCAAAGACCCGCTCTGGGACAGCCTGGTGGGCCATGCCTACATCATTTATGTGATCTTCTACATCCTGCCGGAGGGATTTGCCGGCTGGCTGGCGAATCACCTGCTACGACATCAAAACCTGCCGACCCAGAAAACCTTGTTTCACAACCTGCCGGCGGAATCCGAGCTGGTGCGCGAGATCGAGATCATCCGCGCCCGCGCCGATGAAGCCAATGCGGCCATCATCCGCGCCAACCTGCGGCTGGTGGTGAGCGTGGCGAAGCGTTACCTGGGGCGCGGCATTTCGTTCCTGGATCTGATTCAGGAGGGCAACCTCGGCCTGCTGCGGGCGGTCAATAAGTTCGACCCGCGCCGGGGTTACAAGTTCAGCACCTACGCCACCTGGTGGATCCGCCAGTCGATCAACCGCTCCATCGCCGAGCAGGCGCGCACCATTCGCATCCCGGTGCACCTGTTCGAGTCGATCACCCGCATCCTGCGCATCCAGCGCACCCTCACCCAGCAGCTTGGGCGAAACCCCACCAACAGCGAGATTGCACTCGAATCCGGTTTCCTCAACCCACTGGACGTGCAGACCATCCTGAGGGCGCGTGCAGAGGAGACCCTTCTGGACCCCGACCTCCAGCACCGCTGGACGCAGGCGACGACGAAAGTGGACCGCATCCTTTGCTCTGCCGAAGAACCGATCTCGCTCGAGGGGCCGGTCAGCGGAGATGAAGATTCCAGTCAACTCGGCGATTTCATCGAAGACGTGGATGCCCTGGAGCCGCTGGATGCCGCCTCGCGGGAAATGCTGCGCGAGCAGGTGCAGCATGTGCTTACCGCCCTCTCCGAGCGGGAGCGCCAGGTGCTCGAACTGCGCTTCGGCCTGGTGGACGGCAAGGATCACACCCTGGAGGAGGTCAGTCGCTATTTCAACGTGACGCGGGAGCGCATCCGCCAGATCGAGGCCAAGGCGCTGCGCAAACTGCGCCATCCCACCCGCAGCCGCTATTTGAGGGAATATCTGGGATAAACCTTGCCCCGTTTTCAAGATGAAAACGGGGTCTTTTTATTTGTCCCTATTTTCACAATAAATATATGTAATGTCGGATCATGACAAACATCGTGAAAATTGACACGCTTACTCTCCTTTTCAACGGTCTTATGTTATACTTTGCCGCCGGCAGGAATGCCAAGTCCGCCTCTGAGGAGAATCCATGCTTCTCGAATACGCCGCCATCGCCGCTTTCGTCCTGATGACCACCCTGATCGGTTTTATTGCCATCGGGCTGGGGACCATCTTTGGCCCGAAACGCGCCAGCGAAAAAAAAGGCATGCCCTATGAATCAGGTATGAATCCCATCGGTCCCGGTACTCGCCGGATGCCTGTGCGGTTCTACCTCATCGCCGTGCTCTTCATCCTGTTTGACATAGAAACCGTCTTCTTCCTGCCCTGGGCGCTAGTTTTCCGCCAGCTGGGGATGTTTGGCTTGGTGGAAATGTTCCTCTTCATTGCCATCCTGCTGGTGGGTTACTTTTACGCCTGGAAGAAAGGAGCCCTGGAATGGGAATAGAACAGAAATTGGGCAACCTGGGCGTAGCCACCACCACGCTGGAACAGGCGGTGGCGTGGTCGCGCACCAACGCCATGTGGCCGATGCTTTTCGGCCTGGCCTGCTGTGCGATCGAAATGATGTCAGCCCAGGCGGCTCACTATGACATGTCGCGCTTCGGGATGGAACTGATGCGTCCTTCCCCGCGCCAATCGGACCTGATGATCGTGGCCGGGCGGGTGACCCGCAAGATGGCACCCGTCCTGCGCCGCCTATACGACCAGATGCCCGAGCCCAAATGGGTCATCTCGATGGGTGACTGTGCTTCGTGCGGGGGGGTGTTCAACAACTATGCCATCGTGCAAGGTGTGGACGAGGTTGTGCCGGTGGACGTTTACGTGGCCGGCTGCCCGCCGCGCCCCGAGGCGCTGATCCATGGCGTGTTGAGGCTCTATGAAAAAGTGCAGTCCATGAAATTTGCCGAGGTCAAATCCTAGAGGCAGCCTATGGAGAAGAAACTGCAACCCATTCTCGAAAAGTTGGAAAAAGAGTTCGGGACTGCCGTCTCGGAATACCGCGGCGACACCAGCGCGGTGCTCCCGGCGGAAAAGATCGTCGCCGCCTGCCAGAGGCTGCAAGACCTGGGTTTTGAACTCCTTTCTGCCCTCACCGCTGTCGATTACTGGCCCGAGGAGAAACCCCGGTTCCACGTCATCTACCAGTTCACATCGATATCCTTGAACCTGGTCCTCACCCTGCGGGTGCCGGTGCCGGGGATAAAACCGTCGCTGCCGACCATCTCCCATATCTTTCGCAATGCCAACTGGCGCGAGCGCGAATTATGGGATATGTTCGGGATCAAATTCCATGGTCACCCCGACTTGCGCCGCATCCTGATGCCCGCCGACTGGGAAGGTCACCCGCTGCGCAAGGATTACCCGCTTGGTTATGAGGAGCCACAGTTCACGTTCAATTATGAAGAGATCAACCTGCGCAAGCCATACGCCAAGGAGTAGCGGTTATGACTGACATACAAGAAATCACCGTGCAGGATCTGAAGCACCTGGTCTCCGAGCGGGCCATCCAGGGCGAGACCGTGCTGCTGAACATGGGTCCACAGCACCCCTCCACCCATGGAGTGCTGCGCCTGCTGCTCGAACTGGACGGCGAAGTGGTGGTCAGCTGCATCCCCGACATCGGTTTTCTGCACACTGGCATCGAGAAGAACATGGAAGCCAAGACCTATGCCAAGGCGGAGGTCATGTCGGACCGCCTGGATTACATGAATACGGTCGGAAACAACCTGGCATATTCCCTGGCAGTCGAAAAACTGGTCGACCTGGACGTGCCGGCGCGCGCCCAGTCGATCCGCGTCATCCTGACAGAACTCCAACGTTTCGCCTCGCACCTGGTCTGGTTGGGCACATCCGCCCTCGACCTGGCAGCCATGTCGATGTTCCTGTACTGCTTTCGCGAACGCGAGTACATCCTGGATGTGATGGAAATGTGCTCCGGTCAGCGCATGATGACCACGTATATCCGACCGGGAGGCCTTTGGCGGGATGTGCCGGTGGAGTTCGAGGCGGCAGTCAGGGATATTCTTAAGAAATTCCCCAAACGTATCGACGAGTATGAAGCGCTGCTTACCCGCAACCCGCTCATGCTCGACCGCACCTACGGCATCGGCAAACTGACCGGCGAAGAATGCCTGAATTTCGGGGTCACGGGCCCGATGCTGCGCGCCAGCGGAATCGCCTGGGACCTGCGCAAGGACCGCCCCTACTGCGGTTACGAGCAGTACGATTTCAAAGTCCCCACCCGCACCGAAGGTGATGTGTACGCGCGCTACCTGGTCCGCCTGGAGGAAATGCGCCAGGCGCTGAAGATCGTCCAGCAGGCGCTGGATAAAATGCCGCTCGGCCCGGTGCGCTCCCAGAACCGCAAATACGTTCCGCCGCCGCGCTCCGAGATCGGGGTCAGCATGGAAGCCCTCATCCACCACTTCAAGTTGTGGACCGAGGGGTATTCCGCCCCAAAGGGTGCGATCTATTCAGCGGTCGAGTCGCCGCGCGGCGAACTGGGCGTGTACCTGGAGTCCGACGGAGGATCCAAACCTTACCGCATTCACTGGCGAACACCGTCATTCGACAACCTGCAGTCCCTGCCAGCGATGTCCAAAGGAGTGCTGGTTGCCGACCTGGTGGCGATCATCGGCTCGGTGGATATCGTCCTGGGGGATGTGGACAGGTAGCCGCTGCCTTTCCAGGGCTCCCTTGCCAGGTGTGAGGATTTATGCTTTCTGAAAAATATCCTGAGGAAGTAAGAAAAATATTTGCAAAATACCCGCCGGAGCAGAAACGCTCGGCGGTCATGCCGCTGTTGTACCTGGCGCAGCGTGATGATGGGTACATCACCAAGGCGGCGATAGAAGAAATAGCCCGGATGCTGGAGATCACCTCCACCGAAGTGGCCGAGATCGTTGGCTTTTACACCCTCTACCACGACGAGAAAGCCGGGCGATACCGCATGCAGGTCTGCACCGACCTTCCCTGCGCCCTGCGAGGAGCTGACAGGTTCCTGGAAGAACTGTGCGGCAACCTGGGAGTCAAAGTGGGCGAGACCACGCCGGACGGTTTGATCACCATTGAAGCGGTGATGTGCCTGGCTGCCTGCGACAAGGCGCCCATGTTCCAGGTACAGGCGGCGGACGGTATCAGTTACCACGAAAATATGACCGTGGACAGGACCATGGAGCTTGTGGCTGCGCTGCGCAAATCGGGCAAGGAGGTGAAGTGATGGCTCACCTTCTCCTCCGCCACCGTGACATCCCCGATATTGACAGGCTGGATGTCTATCAGAAGAACGGCGGTTTTGAAGCCTTCAGGAAAGCGGTGACAAAAATGAAGCCGCAGGAGGTGACCGATGCGGTGCGGGCTTCAGGTCTGCGCGGGCGCGGCGGTGCCGGCTTCCCGACCGGCGTCAAGTGGAGTTTCATCCCGGGTGACATCTGGCCGCACTACGTGGTGGCCAATGCGGACGAATCCGAACCGGGAACATTCAAAGACCGCGAGCTCATGGAGCGCAACCCCTTCCAGTTCCTGGAAGGCGTGGCCATCGCAGCCTATGCCACCGGAGCGAATGCGGCCTACGTCTACCTGCGCGGCGAGTTCTGGCCGGTGGCAACCAGCCTGGATGGAAAGATCGCCGACATGGAGAAAGCCGGATTGCTCGGTGACGGGCTCTTCGGCACCGGCTTCGGTCTTCGGATCTTCACCCACCTGGGGGCGGGCGCCTACATCTGCGGCGAGGAAACCGCCCTGCTCGAGTCGATCGAAGGCAAGCGCGGCCAGCCGCGCATCCGGCCACCTTTCCCGGCGGTCTATGGCCTGTACGGCAAGCCCACCGTGGTCAACAATGTGGAAACCCTCACCAACCTGCCCCTGATCGTGGAAAAAGGCGCGGACTGGTACAAATCGCTGGGCACTGCCGATAGCGCCGGGGTGAAGATCTTCTCGCTCTCCGGGCACGTGAACAAGCCCGGCAATTATGAGCTGCCTTTTGGAACTACCTACCGTGACCTGATCTACAATCACGGCGGCGGCGTGACCGGCGACCGGCCGGTCAAGGCGATCATGTCGGCCGGGGCTTCGTCTGCCATGATCGTGGCAGACGCCAGGGCGCTGGATACTCCGATGGACTACGCCTCCGTCCGGGGGCTCGGCGCGGACCTGGGATCGGCGTCGGTGATCGTCATCAACGACAGCATTGACCTGGATTGGGTGATCAACAAGACCATCCACTTCTTCAAGCATGAATCGTGCGGCAAGTGCACGCCCTGTCGTGAGGGCTGCTACTGGATGATGCACCTCATCGAGCGCATCGGGCGCGGCGAAGAGGTGCAGGCCAGCACCGAGCTCCTGCATGACGTGGCCCGCCAGATGCAGAATAAATGCCTTTGCCCGCTGGGTGAGTTTTCCACCATGGCGGTGACCACGGCCATCGAGCGCTTCCCGGCTGATTTCAAAACCTCCCCAGCAGGAGGCAGCCATGCCTAAAATGATCGCCCTTATGATCGACGGGAAGCCGGTATCCGTGCCGGCGGGCACACTGATTGTGAATGCCGCCAGGCAGATCGGCATCGACATCCCGGTCTTCTGCTACCACCCGAAGATGGAACCGGTGGGCATGTGCCGCCAGTGCCTGGTGGAAGTGGGGCGCCCGGTGATCGACCGTGCCACCGGTCAGCCGCTGATGGAAAACGGCCAGGTGAAGATCGGCTTCGGTCCGAAACTCGAAACCGCATGCACCGTTCCGGTGACCGAAGGCATGGTGGTATTAAGCCAGTCTGACAAGGCCAGGGCTTCGCAGAAGGAAAACCTCGAATTCCTGCTGACCTCCCATCCGCTGGACTGCCCGGTCTGCGACAAGGGCGGGGAATGCCCGCTTCAAAACCTGACGGTGGCGCATGCCTCTCCGCAAAGTCGCTACCTCTTCGATGAGAAGCACCATGCTGAAAAGAAGGTTCCGCTCGGCGAGCTCATCTGGCTGGACCGCGAACGCTGCATCCAGTGCGCCCGCTGCATCCGCTTCCAGGATGAGGTCGCTGGCGATGCGGTGCTGGCTTTCTACCAGCGCGGCCGCAATACCGACATCATCACCCGATCCGAGCCGGGCTTCGACTCGATCTTCTCCGGCAATACCACCGATATCTGCCCGGTGGGGGCGCTGACCAGCGCGGATTTCCGTTTCGGGGCGCGTCCCTGGGAAATGAAGGCTGCCGCCTCCATTTGTCCGCATTGCCCGGTGGGCTGTAACGTCACCATCAACACCCGCCGTGAAGCCATGTCTGGCGGCAGGGTGACGATCAAACGGGTGATGCCCCGCCAGAATGAAGCCGTCAACGAGATCTGGATGTGCGACAAAGGCCGCTTCGGCGTTCACTTTGTTGAGGATGATCGCCGGCTGGCAAAACCGCTGGTCAGGAAGAATGGAAAACTTGGCAGCGCTTCCTGGAAGGAGGGGCTCCAAACCGTTGCCAAAGCCCTGGCGGCTGCGAAGAACAATGCCCTCATCCTCGCCAGCGGGCGCCTCTCGAATGAAGACCTGTTCAACCTGAAGCAACTTGCCGGTCATCTCGGCAGCGAGGCACGAATTTACACCCACATGGGCGGCGGAGCGCTGACGGCTTCCTTCGGCGTACCAGCCGGGACGAATTTCAGCGCGATGGGCAAGGAAACCACCATCCTGGTGGTGGCTTCCGATCTATACAACGAAGCCCCGCTCTGGTTCCTGCGCATCAAGCAGGCCGCCGAACGCGGCGCCACGCTGATCGTCGCCAGTGGCCGTGAGACGAAACTGGAACGCCATGCGAAGTTCACCCTGCGCTATTCGTACGGTGATGAGGCGGAAGCCGTCGCAGGGCTGGTGAAGCAAAAAGCCATTGGCGAGGCCATCTCCGCGGCAGAGAACCTGGTGGTTCTCTACGGCTCGGACGGTCTTGGATTGGAAGGGTCTGGAGCGGTGGCAGCTGCCTGTGCAGGGCTGGTGAAAGACCGCCGCGGCAAACCGAATAATGGCCTCATCGGCGTCTGGCCGCGTGCCAATGAGCAGGGCGCCTGGGAACTGGGTTTCCTGCCGGCTGACGACCTGGCTGGCTTATTGGAAGACAAGACCGTCTACCTGGTTGCTGCCGACCCGCTGGGCGACGACCCGCATCTTGAGGCGGCTCTGAAAAGCGCCAGGTTCGTGGCTGTCCAGGAACTTTTTCTGACCGAGACCGCCAAACTTGCAGATGTCGTCCTCCCGGCGCAGGCGTATACCGAACGCGAAGGCACTTACACCACCGGCGAGAGGCGCGTCCAGCGCTTTTACCCGGCTCTCCCGCCGCGCGGTGAAGCGTGGGCAGACTATGCCATCACCGCCGCCATCGGCAGGGAATTAGGCCTCGAACTGGAAGGGAACTCACCCGCCCGGTTGATGGACAGGCTGGTTGCCTCAACTGGCTCTTTTGCCGGGATCAACTACCGCAAACTGGCTGAAGTGACCGAGCAATGGCCCATCATAAGCCGCAGCGACCTGTATTATGGCGGCACGGGCTACGAGAACAGGCAGGGACTGGGCACACAGTTGGCGTTGAACGCCCCGATTGCCATCCCCTCTGCTAAAGGAAAGAGCCTGCGCCCCGATGAGAATACACTGCTTTCGGTGCCGATCTCGCGCCTGTATGACCGCGGCATCACCATCTTCGCCTCCGAAATCCTGCACTTGCGAACAGGTGAGGCGGCAGTGCTCCTGCACCCCGAGTCGGCGAAGAAACTTGGTCTCGTCGAAGGCGAGCAGGTCATGCTGGGAGGTTTCCGGGTGGAGGTGCGGCTCAATGCCACCGTCCCGGCTTCCGTGGCGCTCCTGCCGCGCAGCATGGGATTGCCTGTCAGCGGTCCGGCTGTGGCCGAGTTGAAGAAAGCATAGGAAGGCATTGATGAACTTTCTTCTCGTTTTGGAGTGGCTGATCAAAGGTTTCGTATGGGCGCTTGTGCTGCTGGGCGGGTTTGCCTACCTCACCCTTTATGAGCGCAAGGCGCTGGCTCGCATCCAGTCGCGAGTTGGTCCGAACCGCGCCGGTCCGTGGGGAATCCTCCAGCCGATCGCCGATGCAGTAAAACTGGTATTTAAAGAGGAACTCACCCCTGCCAAGGCTGACAAACTGATCTTCACCCTCGCCCCGGTGATCACCGTTGTCCCGGCGGTGGTCATTACCGCAGTCGTTCCATGGGGACCCAGCCTCGACATCTTTGGCTATCACCTCAACCTGTACATTGCTGACATCAACGTAGGCGTGTTGTACATCATGTCCATCGCCTCGATCGCCGTGTACGGCATCGTGCTGGCGGGCTGGTCCTCGAACAATAAGTATGCCATGCTGGGCGGTCTGCGTTCCAGCGCCCAGATGATCAGTTACGAGATCGCGCTGGGGCTTTCCTTTGTCTCGGCGATCCTGCTGGCTGGCTCGATGCGCATGCTGGATATCGTCAGCGCGCAGGGCGGCTACTGGCTGCATGTCATCCCGAAATGGTTCGTGGTGCTCCAGCCGGTTGGCACTGCCATCTTCCTGATCGCCACGCTGGCGGAGGTCAACCGCGCCCCGTTCGACATGCCCGAAGCGGAGCAGGAGCTGACCGCTGGATACCATACCGAGTATTCCGGCATGAAATTCGCCCTGCTTTTCATGGCTGAATACACCAAGATGATCGCCATCAGCGCCATCGGGGCAACCCTTTTCTTCGGCGGATTTAACGGCCCCTTTGTGGAAAAATTCCCCTGGCTCGGTCCGATCTACATCTTCATCAAGATCATCCTGTTGTTGTTCGGGATGATCTGGGTGCGGGCCACCTTCCCGCGCATCCGCTATGACCGCCTGATGGCCTTCGGCTGGAAGGTGCTCCTGCCGCTCTCGCTGGCATTGGTCTTCATTACGGCGGTTGGGATCATCCTGGCGCAGCAACAGCCGCACCTGATCTTTTTCGTCCCGCTGGCTTCCTTGCTGGCGGCAGGAGTGGCGGTGGCAATGATCGACCGCACGTTAAGGAGGAAAGATTATGCGCGTCGTTGAACCAGTGATCGAACTGGGGCGCGGTCTTTGGACTACGCTGCGCATGATGTTCGACAAGCCGGTGACAATCCAGTATCCGGAGCAGAAGAAGCCAGTCAAGGCGCGCTTCCGCGGTCGACATACCCTCAAGCGCTACGAGAATGGGCTGGAAAAGTGCATTGGCTGCGCGTTGTGCGCGGCCGCCTGCCCTGCAGACGCGATCTTCGTCGAGTCGTCTGAGAACACCGACCAGGCGCGCTTTTCCCCCGGAGATCGCTTTGCCAGCACCTATGAGATCAATATGCTGCGCTGCATATTCTGCGGATTTTGCGAGGATGCCTGCCCCACCGAGGCGATCGTCCTGGGCGACCAATATGAACTATCTTTCACGGATCGCTCCCAGGCCATTTATCCGAAGAAAATGTTGATCGAGCCCGTCGGTGCGGGTGCCAGCCCCACACCGCAGGAGACCCAGCCGGGCCTCTACACACGCTCGGTACCTGAAATGCGGGATCCACAGGATTGAGATACCCATGACCCTGACACTCGGTCTTTTCATTGTATTGGCTGCGGTGGCGGTTGCCTCGGCAGTTGGATTGCTCGTCAGCCGCAACACGGTCTATGCGGCGTTGTTCCTGGTGCTGAATTTTGCCACCGTGGCGGTCTTCTACCTGCTGCTGGGCGCGCCTTTCATCGCCCTGGCGCAGGTGACCATCTACGCGGGGGCCATCATGGTGCTTTTCCTTTTTGTCATCATGCTGCTGGGAGCTGATGCGCTCCCCCGGCGGCAGGTTCTTCCCTGGCAGCGCCCGCTGGCGATCGCACTGGCAGCGGTGCTGCTGGCGGAGGCAGGCTTCCTGCTTTTCCAGCGCGTACATCTCAGCGCCAATCTTGCCAACCCGGAAGCGGCAGTCAATACCACCGAATCACTGCGCACCCTGGGCATGGCGCTTTTCAGCCAGTACCTCCTGCCTTTTGAAGTGACCTCCGTGCTGCTGCTCGTGGCGATGGTGGGCGTCATCGTCCTGACCAAAAAAGTGAAAGGAGAGCCAGGATGACAGTGCAGACCATTCCCCTTTCCTGGTACCTGGCAATCTCGGCATTGTTGTTCATTCTGGGTGCGCTGGGTGTGCTCATCCGGCGCAACCCGTTGATCATCTTCATGTCGGTGGAGTTGATGCTGAACGCAGCCAACCTGGTCTTCGTGGCGTTCGCGCGTTCCTTCGGCGTTCTCACCGGGCAGATCTTCGTTTTCTTCGTGATGACGGTTTCCGCGGCAGAGGTGGCGGTGGGCCTGGCGCTGATCATCATCATCTTCCGCAACAAGCACAGCATCGATGTTGACCTGATGAACAGTCTGAAAGGATAAGGATAAATGGAAAATTCCGGACTGTTCTCCCTCGTTCCCCTGATCGTCTTCCTGCCGGTTTGCGGCCTGCTGGTCAATATTATCTTTGGCGGCAGGATGAATGAGAAGGCCATCGGCGCAGTAGCCAGCGCGGCATCTGGTCTCGCCTTTGTCGTCGCGGGGCTGCTGGGTTTCGCCCTGTGGGCCGGCCGCGGCGAAGCAGTCGTCGTCCCCTTCGCCGATTGGATCCACATTGGCGATCTGAACGTCGCCTGGAATTTCCGGGTGGACAGCCTGTCGGTGTTGATGATGCTGGTTGTCTCCGGCGTCGGCACGCTGATCCACATCTATGCCATCGGTTACATGCACGAGGACGTGCGCTTCAAGAACGACACCGGTCGTTACCGCCGATTCTTCGTCTTCCTGAACCTGTTCATCGCTATGATGATGATCCTGGTCAGCGGAGATTCCTACCTGATGCTGTTCGTCGGCTGGGAAGGGGTGGGCCTGTGCTCGTTCCTGCTGATTGGTTTCTGGTACGACATGGACACGCTCGGACGGCCCTCTTTCGCCAACTCGAACGCCGCCCGTAAGGCTTTCATCACCAATCGCATCGGCGATCTCGGTTTCCTGCTGGCCGGATTCACGATGTTCTGGGCTTTCAAAGACCTGTCGTTTGCAGGTGTGTTTGGCGGGGCAGAACAGCTGGCTTCCATTTCCCCCGGGGTGATCCTCTTTATCACCCTGTTCCTGCTGGTGGGCGTGGCGGGGAAATCGGCGCAATTGCCGCTGTATGTCTGGCTGCCGGATGCCATGGCTGGTCCCACCCCGGTCTCGGCTTTGATCCATGCCGCCACCATGGTGACGGCTGGCGTTTACCTGGTTGCCCGTTCTGCGCCTCTCTACACGCTGGTGCCGCAGGCACAGTCGGTGGTAGCGCTGGTTGGCGGTATCACCGCCCTGTTCGCTGCCACGATCGCCGTCGGACAGTACGATATCAAAAAGGTGCTGGCTTATTCGACCATCTCGCAGCTTGGTTTCATGGTTGCAGCGGTCGGGATGGGCGCTTACGTGGCGGGGATGTTCCACCTGGTGACCCATGCTTTCTTCAAGGCGCTGTTGTTCCTTTCCGCCGGCTCGGTCATCCTCGGCCTGGAACGCGGCCATCACCAACTGGCACACCACGGCGGGCATGCAAGCCCGACTCCTCACCAGGATCCGCACACGCCGGGAGACCAGCACGCGGAAGATGTGTTTGACCCCGGGGACATGCGCAACATGGGCGGCCTGCGCAGGCAGATGCCTGTCACTTTCTGGTTGTACCTGATCGGAACGCTGGCGCTGGCGGGCATCTTCCCGCTGGCTGGCTTCTGGTCGAAGGATGAGATATTGCTCGACGCGGCAAAGAATTTCCCGCTGGTCTACATCCTGCTGACGGCAGCGGCTTTTTTCACCGCCTTCTACATGGGCCGCCAGGTCTGGATGGTATGGTTCGGGAAACCGCGCCACCCGGCAGCCGAGCACGCCCAGGAAAGCCCTAAAGTGATCACCGTACCACTGATGGTGCTGGCGGGATTATCGCTCCTGGGAGGGGCGCTGAACCTGCCCTACGTCCACACGCTTGGGAAGTGGCTTGAACATACCATCGCCGCAGCTGAGCATGAGGTGGAAGTGGCGCCCTGGCTGGCAGTATCCTGGGGCGGCTTGAATCCGTTCGTGGCACTGCTCTCCCTCGCCCTGGCGCTGGTCGCCATTTTCATCGCCTGGCTGCTCTACGGGCGGAAACCGCTCGCCGAAGGACAGAAGGACCCGCTTAAGAAACTGCTTGGTCCGGTTTTCACCGTCTTCGAGCGCAAATACTGGGTGGACGAGGCTTACTGGGCGGTTTTCGTCGACCGTTACGTGGATATCGCCCGCTTTCTTGCTAACGTGGTGGATGGTCGATTCTGGCATGATTTCATCCACGACAGGGTGATCGCCGGAACCTACAACTGGCTGTCCCGCGTGGTGCTCGACCTGCACGTGGACCAGCAGTTCATCGATGCCATCGCCAACGGGCTGGGCAGGTTGACCACACGCATATCCGCCAGCCTGCGCAGGCTGCAGAATGGTTTTGTCCGCAGTTATGCGCTGGCGGTGCTCGCCGGCGTGGTGGTAATTCTGGGATATTTGATATTGAAATAATGGAGCCCTGTGTCGTTGCTCATCGCGGTACCTGGCCTGGGCGAAGTGGAAAACACCTTGCAATGACACCCGAAAACGAGGAATACTTATGACCTTCTTGCTGAACCCGATCATTTTAGTAACCTTCTTCCCCCTGGTGGGTGTGCTGGCTTTGCTTTTCATCCCCGCCGAAAAGAAGGATGCCCTGCGCTGGACTGCACTGGCCGCCTCGCTGGCGACCTTTGGGCTTTCCATCTGGATGCTGACCCTGTTCGACAAATCCAATCCCGACCTGCAATTGGGCTTCAGCCTGCCCTGGATCCAGGTGGCTGGCTGGAACATCCGCTTTGCCATGGGCATCGACGGGTTGAGCATCCTGCTGGTGCTGCTGACGACCTTCCTCACTCCCATCTCCATTCTTTCCACCTGGGCAGCCGTGCAGGAGCGCGTGAAGGACTTCATGATCTTCTTCCTGCTGCTTGAAGTGGGCATGCTGGGAGTCTTCCTCGCCCAGGACCTTTTCCTGTTCTACATTTTCTGGGAATTCACCCTCGTGCCGATGTATTTCCTGATCGGCATCTGGGGCGGCCCGCGGCGCATTTACGCGGCAATCAAGTTCTTCCTGTATACCATGGCAGGCTCCATCCTGATGCTGCTGGCGATCCTGTGGCTGGGCATTTACCAGGGTACCTTCAGCGTGCCCGAATTGATCGCCAAGGGCGGCATCCCTGCCAATCTCCAGCTCTGGCTGTTCCTGGCTTTCGCGGCCGCGTTTGCCATCAAGGTGCCCATGTGGCCGCTGCACTCCTGGCTGCCGGATGCGCACGTGGAAGCCCCCACGGCTGGTTCCGTCATCCTGGCGGGCGTGCTGCTGAAGATGGGCACCTACGGTTTCCTGCGCTTCAACCTGCCCATGTTCCCAGAGGCCGCAGTCAAGGCGGCTCCCTGGATGGCCCTGCTGGCAGTGATCGGGATCATCTACGGCGCGGCGGTTTCCTACGCCCAGAAGGATATCAAGAAACTGGTCGCCTATTCCTCCGTCAGCCACCTGGGGTTCGTGATGCTGGGACTTTTCGCCCTCAACCCGCAAGGTATCGAAGGCGGCATCCTGCAAATGATCAACCACGGTTTGAGCACGGGAGCGTTGTTCCTCCTGGTGGGCATGGTTTACGAACAGACGCACACCCGGGAGTTCAGCGTCTATGGCGGCTTGTGGAAGGTCATGCCGATCTTCGGGACGGTGATGTTGATCGTATCGCTCTCTTCGATGGGCCTGCCCGGGTTGAACGGTTTTATCGGCGAGTTCGCGATCCTGCTGGGTGCTTTCGGGTCCGCGGCGATCGGCTCGCCCTGGTTTGCCGGGCTGGCGGCGGCAGGTGTCATCATGGCAGCCATTTACATCCTGTACATGTTCCAGAAGATCTTCCTCGGTCCGGAAGGTTCGATCGTGAAAGAGGTCAAGGAGCATGGGCACAGCCTGCGTGACCTGAACTGGCGCGAGATCGTCACCGTGGCTCCACTGCTGGTACTCATCTTCTGGATCGGCTTGTATCCAAAACCGTTCTTTGAATTGATGGCGCCGGCCGTGGAAAAACTCATGCTCGCGTTCCATTAATAATAGGGAAGAACTTATGACGCAATCCGATCTGCGCACCATCCTTCCGACTGTCGTGCTGGTCGCCTGGGCCTGTCTGCTCCTGATCATTGACCTGTTCATCCCCCGGGGGCGCAAGGGTTGGACGGCATTGCTGGCGGCATTCGGCCTGGCTGCCGCGCTGGGCCTCGCCCTTGCGCAGTCAGGTCGTGAACTGACTGCCTTTGGCGGGATGCTGGTGCTGGACGGTTTCTCTTCTTTTCTCAATGTCCTGTTCCTGGCTAGTGGATTGTTCGCCATTGCACTTGCCTACGGTTATCTCAAGCGCATGGGAATTGAGCGCGGTGAATATTACGCCCTGCTGCTTTTCAGCATCTCCGGCATGCTGCTGATGTCCCAGGCCGTGGACCTGATCGTCACCTTCCTGGCGCTGGAATTGCTTTCCATACCGCTGTATGTGCTGGCCGCCTTCGCCCGCCCGCGGGCCGATTCGGAGGAAGCCGGCCTGAAATACTTCCTGCTCGGCGCCTTTGCCACCGGCTTCGTGGTCTTCGGCATCGCCCTCGTTTTCGGTGCCACGGGCACAACCGCGTTGAACGGGATCGTGGCAGCCGTGGCGGGGGGAAGTGTTACGAATTATCTCCTGCTCACCGGCGCGGCCTTGATCCTGGTGGGATTCAGTTTCAAGGTGGCGGCGGTGCCGTTCCATATGTGGACACCGGATGTGTACCAGGGTGCGCCCACCTCGGTGACCGGTTTCATGGCGGTTGGCGCCAAGGCAGCTGGGTTTGCGGCTCTGTTGCGGATCTTTGTCACCGCACTTCCCTCCCTCGATGTGGACCTTGTGCCGGTGCTGTGGGGGCTCGCTGCTCTCACGATGGTGGTGGGCAACCTGGTTGCCATCTCCCAGACCAACATCAAGCGGATGCTGGCATATTCCAGCATTGCCCACGCCGGATACATCCTGATGGCATTTGTGGCCTACGGCAATCCGAAGGTGTCGGGCGACGCGGTCGCTTCAGCGCTTTTCTACCTGCTGGCTTATGCACTCACTTCCTTCGGAGCCTGGGCGGCGGTCATCGCGCTGGAAAAGGTTGATGGCAAGGGTCTCGAGATCAGCGACTTTGCCGGCCTGGGCCGCAGCCGTCCTCTGCTGGCGGCGGCGGTGACTGTGTTCATGCTCTCGCTGACCGGGATGCCCCCCACGCTCGGACTGGTGGGCAAGTTCTTCCTGTTCCGAACTGCCATCCAGGGCGGATATATCGGGCTGGCGATCATCGGAGTACTGACCTCCCTAATCTCGGCTTACTACTACCTGAGGGTGGTGGTGATGATGTATATGCGCGAAGGCGACCCAGTCACTTCGCGCGAACCCTGGCTGGATCTCACCTGGGGTCTGAGCGCGCTGGCGACCGTGATCCTGAGCCTCGTTCCGGCGTCCCTGTTTGCCTGGGCTAGTGGAGCGATATTGAAATTGCTTTAATCTGGTCCTCCATGCCAGCACGCCTGGGCGAAGCATAATAGACTCAAGAATCAACGATACCGATCCCCTCGAAGCACACCCGTAGGAGTGCGAAAGTAAATAAATTCCCTCTTAAAGAATTTAGGACAGTTGATCACTGTCCTAAATTATTATTTTCCCAACCATTGGCGAGGCGGGCGTATTTCCGAAAAATCTCTTAGGTCGTTTGCAATTTCCAGATTCTAATCCGCAGTTTTGGATGCCGTCTTTTCCCTGGCTACAAGCTCGCGCCTTAATGTTTTTCCAATCAGGGATTTCGGCAGGCTGTCCAGGAACTGGATTTGTTTTGGCACTTTGTAGGAGGTCAGTTTCTTGCGGCAGTATTCCCGCAGGTCCTCAGCACAGGCGGTTTGTCCCGCTCGCAGAACCACCCACGCCTTGACCGCCTCGCTCTGGTGAGGATCCGGTATTCCCGCCACGCTGACTTCCATGACAGCAGGATGCGTGGCGATCACCTCCTCCACTTCGCGCGGCCAGACCTGGAACCCGCTGGGTTTGATCACATCTTTTTTCCGGTCAACAATGAACATGAATCCATCTTCATCCAGGTATCCCAGGTCGCCGGTATACAGCCAGCCATCGCGGATAGTGTTAGCTGTTTCAGCCGGTTTACCCCAGTAGCATTTCATCAACTGCGGGGCGCGCAGAAGGAATTCACCCACCTGGTTTGGAGGCAGGTCTTTTTCCCCGGTATCGGTATCCACGACGCGGAGTTCCACGTCCGGCACCGGTATCCCGACTGCTCCCGGCTTGTACAATCCCATCGTGGGCGTCGTTATGGTGGCCATCATCGATTCGGTCATGCCAAACCCCTCCACGATCCGCCCTCCCGTGGCTTTTTCGAAGCGTTGTTTGGTTTCTATCAAGAGAGGTGCCGCCCCGGAAATGTTCAGTTTGAGAGATTTCAAGCTGACCTTGCCCGCCTGCACCTTGGGATGGTTGAGCAGGGCATTAAAGAGAGTTGGGACGCCGGGAAGAAATGCCGGTTTGGTCTTCTGGATGGTTGCCAGCATATCGTCCATGTCGCGCGGGTTGGGTACGACTGCCAGGGGGGCGCGCGCGACCAGGCCGGTTGGGAGCACGCCCGCCATCCCATAGACGTGGAACAGGGGCATGTTGAGCATGATAATGTCATCCCAATCCTTCAGGATATTTGCAAACCAGGCGTGTAACTGCATACCCGAGATCAAAAGGGAGTGATGGGTCCCGATCGCAATTTTGGGTATCCCGGTAGTGCCGCCGGAGAAAAGCATGATGGCCTCGTCCTCTGGACGGACGATCACCTGGGGAGGAGTCGCGCCAGCGTGTTGGCGGAGCAAATCCGCCAGCCACAGGTCGCCGGGCTGCAGGTTGATGCGGTCGCCCTCCTTCTTCTCTTTGAGCAGGGTGAATAAGATGCGCAGGGCAGGCGGCAGATACTCCTTGATGTTCGTAGCGATGACATTACGGATCTTGGTCCGCGCCTGCACCGCTTTAACCTTGCTGTAATAGCGTGTCATTACCACCACGGTTTCCGCCTCGCATTCCAAGAATGCCTGTTCCAGTTCGTGCCCGGTGTAAAGGGCGTTCAACGGAACGGCAATCCCTCCGGCTTTCCAGGTGCCGAGCATGGTCAGCACGAGCTGCGGCGTATTCGGCAGGACCAATGCCACGCGGTCCATCTTTTTTACGCCCAACTTGATTAGCGCGCTGGCAAAATCGTTGCTCAATTGCTGCAATTGGGCGTAGGTCATCACCGCACCTTTGAAAAGCAGAGCCGGATGATCGGGACGCTGGGAGGTTGTTTCGTTGACAATATCGAGCAGTGTTTTTTGGGGATAGGGCTGTAATGTGTGCGGAACCCCCGCATCGTAGTGCTTAAGCCACGGTTTTGCGTTCATTTTCGTCTCCTCTGTTTTGGATGAGAGGATCTTGTTCGAAGAGAACGTCGTCAATTGCGTTTTCGATATTGTCCCCGCGCGGCGACCGAAGGTTTTTTGGGAACCGCCCTCGCGAGTAAATGTTCTGCAAACGCAATTCTTATACGACAATGTGCTTTGGCTCTCATGTTCTGCTATCACTATACAACTTAATGAATCGATTTACAACGATGGCTTAGGAAATGGATAATAACATATCCTTCTGGGAACCATCAAGCCTGTGAAGCACCAATGAGATCGAGAAGAAAATAATAAACCCCTGGCAGGGAGACTTAGAAAGATCATTCCTGCCAATACCCAGGATTTGCCTGAAACACACCCCATGGATCCGGGAAGAGTCTCACTGAAATAAAATAAAAGGCAGGTTTCTCACCTGCCTATCTGGTTTCTGGTTTTCCGTCTATCTTATTTATCTCCGCCGCCCCCGTTGCGATGACCATTGCCACGAGTATGCTGATGGCCCTTGCCATGTCCCTGGGTCTCTACGGATGTTTCGTCAGCGGAAGGTGAGCCGGTGGGATCGGCCCTGCCCGATACAATGCTGCCCAGGTTCTGGCCGTGTTCGCTGCGGGTAGCCTTGAGCAGTTGCCCCCAGTTGGAAACCACGGTGCCATCCGGTAGGATGAGCGCACTGAAGTCGCCGCTCTTCTTTGCCAGGAGGATCTGGTCGAGCAGCGCTGAATCCCCTCCGAGCCTGGCAGCCAACCAGCATGCCTGCGCAATTTCACCATAACCAAAACCGGCTTCCCGGTAGGCTGTCAACTGGTCAAAGGTGACCCCGGGTGCAAATCCAAAAAAGGTTCCCAGTATCGTCAGCACGCGTGGATAAGCGCCCGATTCCAGAATGTCATCTGCTTCGATCTCGATCTCGGTGGAGATCTTGGTTTCATTCACAGAGAGCAGGCCCATTTCCAGGGCGGTCGCCAGGTCGAGGGTGACGGTCTGTTCGACGTTCAGGGTATCCGTCAGTTTGACCTCGAGCGAAGTGATCCCGGTCAAAAGATCGGGAATGAACACCAGGCTGGTTACCAGTCCGCTTGTCAACAAGACGGCTGGATCGGTTGGATCCTTGATTTCCACGTTTTGACCAACCATCTCCGCTTTGGGGATGACCAGCTCCAGGGTGATCGCGGTTTCCAGGCTGATGCGCGCTTTTTGAGCCTGGCTGGCATTGTCCTGGTAAGTGACCAGTACGGTCGTAATGCTGGTCCCTGGATCGGTGGAGAAGGTTATGCTCAGGATGGTTCCGCTGCCCGGAGTAGTTGAGGTCTCAGCAGCCCTTGCCGGGCTGGCGGGCATGGAAGCGAGCATGGCAACGAGTAGACCGATTGATAATAGTTTCATACGGATCATTATTGTCCTCCTTCAGATCATACTATTCAAATGAATATCCCTGCGGTGTAAACGCGAACAGGACCCTGCGCGTCTACTTTCAATGCAAAAAAGGATCTTCCAAAAATAGTATAGCACAAGGAATTTCCCGCAGTACTTACAGAACTGTTAGAAATGTTTCATCCGTTTACTTCTCGACAATGATACACGGATGGAGATTCCCAGCGGGGCGAGGGTGTTTCACTTCACCGTCAATGGAAATTAAAAGGAAGTAAGAATATTTAGCAATAATATGATATATATGGTAAAATATCTCCCATATATATTTCCTGGACATAACCAAGGACAAAAAAATGGGAAAAAGAAATCTCGGCTCCGTAATATTTTTATCCGCTGTTTTCATTATGGTCTTCCTCGCCGCAATCCTCATCCCGGCGTTCAACCCGGCGCCGGTGGCTGCCCAGACCGCTCCTTGCGTGGACCCTTTCACCGGGGCGGCTTGCACACCCACCCCTCCTCCCAATTGTGGTTATCCGGGTCTGCCTCCCTGTAACAATCCGCCTGACAACACACCCACTCGTGTGGTCGTTTACCCTACCCGGCCTCCCCGCCTGACCTCCACGCCCTCGCCCACAGCTACATCCATCGCTACCAGCACCGCGACATCAACCATCACTGCCACGATAACCCCCATCCCTACGAGCACCCCGGTTCCCAGCCCCACTCCCAAACCACCCTTGCCCCCGCTGCTGGCACCGCTCCCCAACCTGATAGGATTATTTCATCCTCCAGAAAGCCTGGTGAGCATGCTCCCGCCATGGTTAAGTCCTTACAATATCAAGGTGACCGACGTGGAGATCACCCAGGCAATCCAATGCCTGCACAATCCCACCTGCCCCGATAACTCTGTGGCCCTCTATTCGGGAAAGATCACCCTGGTGCGCGTCTACCTGAGACTCACCTCCGGACCCACGGTCTTTGTCGGCTCGATCGGCGGTGCCCTGTGTTATGGGAACACCGGTGCGGGAGGCTGCAGCAATCCGATTTACCCTGTAAAAAAAATCACTGTTGACTTTGTCAAAGATCCCGCTGTAACCTATCGCAGTTATATCGACAAGACCCTGGATTTCATCCTTCCCGCCAGCTATGTCTCGGGATTCACCACCCAAACCCTGACGGTCTATGCCAACTATAATTTCACAGACCTGCCGGGAGAAGCATTCTATAAGGACAACTACAAGGCACTCTCCTACCAGGTGACACCCTCCGAGCCGATCTATGTTAAATTTCACCCGGTCCAGAACAAGGGTGTACTTCCTCCCGCGTTCGAATGGGCCACACTGACAGACTATTTGTCCAAATCCTACCCCACCGGGCAGTTTTACCCCTCCCTGGGTATCCCCCTGTACGGCAAGGATTATCCCTGGACCGTCCCCGGGGGAGGCTGTGGCAAAGGCTGGGGGGACCTGCTCAATGACCTATGGTACCTGCGCGGCGGCTCAGGGCCGATCGCCTTTGGCGAGGTGCCCTATAAAACCATCACCAAGTACGGCGGATGTGGTTATATGGGATCGCCGGAAGCGGCCGGCGCAGTTGGCAATTCATCCGACGGTCGGATAGCAGCCCAGGAAGTGGGTCACACCCTGAACCTGCCGCATATCCCCGGCTGCGGCGCGGGCGGTCCTGATATGAGCTATCCCAACTCGACCGGATTGCTGGATGAGTTTGGCATTAACCCTTACAGCCTGTATGTCTATTCCCCCATGTGGGCTTACGATTTCATGGGCTACTGTGGCGGAGATTATTCAAACACCTGGACATCGATTTTCACTTATCAGAATATCGCCGGCTTGCTGCCCAGCGGGGCTTTCCAGCCCGGCAAATTTGCTTTGGCAGCCCCCATCAGCTTGCAGCAACCGGAGAAGGTCCTGGTTGGATCGGGCGACCTCAGCCCCACCAGCGCCAATCTCTCCCAGGGCTTCTTCTTGCTCGACCGCACTTCCTTCAATAATCTCACCCCCGATACTGGACCTTATTCCGTCGAACTGCAGGATGGCTCCGGGCAGCTGCTCTATTCCCAACATTTCGACCTGGTCCAACTCAGTAATGATAACCCTCAGACCGAGGGCAGCTTCCGGCTTGTGCTGCCCTGGACGGAGGGTGCCAGGAAAGTGGTCTATAAGTATCAAGACCAGGTGATCGGACAGTCGGTTGCCAGCACCCACGCCCCCAGCCTCGAGCTAACCTCCCCTGTCGGCGGGGAAACCTGGGCTGCCACCGGGCAGCAGACGATCACCTGGACGGCTGCGGACGCCGATCACAACCCGCTGGCTTACATGGTCCAGTACAGCACGGATGGTGGCGTCACCTGGAGCATCCTGGCAGCCAACCTGACAGACCCCACTTTCTCCTTCGACGGGGATTACCTGCCCGGCAGCGATCACGGGATCATCCGGGTCATTGCCACGGATGGTTTCAACAACACCTCCGTCGATTCCAACCAGATCTCGGTGGCAGCAAAAGCACCGTTGATTGCCATCACTTCTCCGGCGGAGGCGGCCTCGGTCGATTTTGGCGCGCCGGTCATTTTGCAGGGCGCCGGAACTGACCTGCTTGATGGTCCCATCACCATCGGAGAACAGTACTCCTGGTCATCCGATAAGGATGGCGCCCTGGGGAACGGCAACCCGCTGATCCTTTCCAATCTTTCGGCAGGTGAACACACCCTTACCCTGAGCGTTCAAAATTCCAGCGGACTGGTATCAACCGCATCCGTGCATATCACGGTTAATTCACCGAGCACCACGCCTAATCCAAATAGAGTCGCGTGGACCGATTACCTGCCATTGGTGCTGTTGTTCGCAGCCCTGGTGGTCGTGGTCGTGGTCGTGGTTGCGGTCGTGCTCATCAGCAGGAGAAAGAAAAAACCGGCTTGAGCCGGTTCGCCTGCACAATCAAGTTAAATAATAATCAAGGCTCTTTCAAGATGCCGGTGGGATCGTTTTGGCGATATTCCAGAAATCCGATTCCCCCGGCATATTTTTTCTGTGGGCTCCAAGATTCAGGAGTCTGCTCAGCATCCTGGATGGAAAGCGTGTGACCAGGTGTCAATAGTATTCTGGAGAGTTTTCAGCCCTCAGATAATTTCCAGATTTCACAATCCTTGCCCGGTTCGACAGAAATGACCTTTCTATCGGAACCGGACATTTGTTTAAAAAAGCCTTCGAACAAACCAACGACATAGAAACAGGCAGATTGGGTGCCGTGCAGTCCGAGGGCAGTCAGTTCATCATAGATATGGTTGCCGACGATCTGGACGGTGTCGGGGGTGGGCATCTGCAGCTCGTTGATGAATCCGAGTTCAACCAGGATGGCTCCGCTGCGGCGGGCGGCCTCTTCACCCGGCAGGCTGAGCGGCAACATTTCGATGAGGGCAACCGCAGCCCGCTGGCCGGCAGTGCGCAGGACCGCTTTTGCCCCGTGCGGGCCCATCACCTGCTCCAGGCTCTCGGTGACATACAACAGGGACTTCAGGCTGATCTCGCCGTTAATCATGGCGTTGGGCTCCTCTTGAATTGTTATCTACCTGCCTGCATTATACAACAGGCGAACTGATCGCGAGATGCGCACGATTCCGCCGGTGTGGAAGACACCATCGCGTTCATCCCTGCCCCTCACCTTTCTCCTTCAGAATATGGGTGGAAAGCGGATGGTCGCTCTCTGAAAAACCGGAGAGCACGATCAAGACATGTACCGGTCCCTGCCCGGCATTGCGCCAGTGGTGGCGCAGGTGGGCGGCAAACAACAGGCTGTCGCCGGGGGCGAGCAGGAAATAACGCTCCTCCACCCGGTATTCCAGGTCGCCGGTGAGACAGAAGACGAATTCGTGACCGGTGTGCACCAGGGGTGCCGGGCCGCTGTCGGCGCCGGTCTCGAGGGTCAATACGAATGGTTCCACCCGACCGGTGAATTTTTCCCCGCCCAAACCTTCCCAGGCGCCGCGCAGGATTGGCAGTCGCGGTCGGTCAATGGCACGAAGATGGATCACCTGCTCTTTTTCCACGGGCGCCCCAAAGAAAGCCGTCACCGGGATATTCAGCGCGTCAGCGAGTTTATACAGCGTGCTCACCGAGGGGGAAGACTTGCCTCGTTCGATCATACTCAGCGCGTTGGCAGAGAGCCCGCTGTTTTTCGCCAGGGTGCGCATCGAGATGTTGCGCTCTTCCCGCAACTGGCGTAGATTGGTGCCTACATCCACAGGATCTGTACCGTTCATTCGCTGCGCTTGAGCCTCTCGAGGAATTATATCATCCAGCGCGGGGAGGGCCTCTTGGTCCACCAGCGGAGACCTGCCGTTGAGATTTCGGTCATCACATTTATTTGTGCATTATCAGAATCGGAACCGGCGGAGAAATAGCCGAAGGAGAATCCGACCTCTAATGATTGCAGCATAATATAAGGGCGACCCAATCCCCGCGATGGGAATGGGTCGCCCTTTTGCATGCCTGTTCATCCGGATGAGAAATCCTTAGCCCCTTTTCCGTCTCACCTCCAGCACGGCGATCTTCGTCGAGTGGTTGAAGGGTGCCGGGTCGGTGATGGGTAAGCCGGCGCGCGTCTGTGCGTAGCCGCAGAAATCTTCCGGTACCGGGATCAATTCCACGATCTTTAAATACCCGTCGGCGCACAGGGCTTCCAGTGTCCCCAGGTATTCCCCCCCGCTCACATACAGGGCATTGTTCACCGCCACCAGCCAGCCGCCGTCATTCACCAGCGGGCGGACCTTGTTGATCAGCCGAGCGGAGTCGGTGTTCAGGTCGAGCCTGCCTTTCTGGCTGGAGGCGAAAAAGGGCGGGTCCACCAGCACGCAGTCGAAGCGTTCCCCCGACCGTTTGAACCGGCCTGCCTGAGCCCAGAAATCCCCGGCGATAAAATCCTCCTTGTGGATGGCAAAACCGTTCAGGGCGTATGAGTCCCTGGCCAGGTCGAGGAACCGCCGGTTCAGGTCCACCTGCACCACGCGCCGCGCGCCACCCGCGCAGGCAGCCACACCCAGGCTGCCGGTGTAGGCGAAGGTGTTCAGCACGCTCCTGCCACCCAGGTGCTGATGCGCCCACCGGCGCAGGAGGCGCGTATCCAGGTACAGGCTGAGGTCCTGGTGCATGCACAGGTCGAGGGCATACCAGACCCCGCCCTCCTGCACCTTCCGATCAGCGGCTTCACCGAACAGCAGCACACCATTCTTTTCCCAGGAGGACGGGCTGTGACGGGTCTTCAGGATTCCGGTTCGCACCCAGGGGAGTTGTTCCTGCAGGTGGACCTGCGCCTCCTGGACCAGGCGCAGCCCATCTTCCGGCCTGTGGGCGTAGTTCTGCAGGACGATGGTCGCCGCGTAGAGATCCACCACCAGATCGGGGCAGCCCTCGCTGAAACCGTTGAACAGCCGCAGGGCAGACCGGTGCCCGGCATCGAACAGGGACGCGCGCAGCGCAACGGCTTTTTCAAGCAGGAAGGCAAGTCTCTCGGTCATCGGTATATCAACGAAATGCAGAAAGATCGGATGGTACTACTATCCTCACCCGGAAGTCATTGACCTCCCAGCCAGGCCACTTCCATTACTTCAGCGTCGATAAAGCCGACCATTTCCATGTCCCGGTAATAGGCATCGAAGGTGGTTCGATAGAGGTTGTACCCGTAGGTATCGGCATACGGGGCAAAGAAGAGCAGGTTGTTGTGCTCGTCCCAGGTGGGCAAGCGGGCATTGTAATCGAAGATCTTGCCGATCTCGACCCCGGGACCGGTGATCCAAGCTCCCACTTCGCTGTTATCCTCGCTAGTCCAGCCCCAGATGACCCCATACATGGCCACATCGAGGCTACCGGTGTCAGCATTGATTGGTGAGTCCTGCTGGTCGTATTCGCTCGTCCCGTAGGTGGAGAGCATCCCGTTCGAATAATATACTGTGAAGAAATATTCACCCGGTTCCACGCTATCGATCCTGGCGACCGGCTCCACGCTTATCCGAGTTGGAGCCCGGTTCTCATTGGTCAGGAGATACAGGCCGGTGCTGTCGGCAAAAATCGCTGCCTGTCGCCAGGGGTCGGCGGCAGCCCCGATGATCGGTTCTGCGGTCAGGAAGGTTTTTTCCGTGCTGACCGTATCGAAAAGGCGCAGATCCTTTGTTTCGCCCCCGGCCCAGGTGGAAAGCAGGACCGTGGTGTCGTCCAGCCAGCCGGCTATTTCCTCGGAGCCTCCCTCCGGTACGTACAGCCAGGTTACATTCGATCCGTCGCCGCGCGCCGACCAGACTCCGGAGGTGTCGAACCCGGCCCCGACTCCAAAAAAGTCCGTCCCGAGATAGAGCAGGGTATTCCCATCCGGCGACCAGGTCGGCCAGTAATTCTGGGCATCGTCAGTGCTGACGCGCTTGACCTGTTCGGTTAAGGTGTCGTAGATGTAGATCTCCGCACTGGGTCCATCCATCAGGCCCACGAAGGCCAGCCGGGTTCCATCCGGCGACCAGGCATAGTTGTGCTCGTCGCGGACGGCCTGCAGGGCTGAATTTCCGAAATCTCCCGGGGAAGCCTCCACATAGGCTTCGGTTGCAGGAGAGGTGAGGTCGGTGATCTTGGTCACCGACCCGTCGGGCAGGTTGAGCAGGTTGAGGGTCATGTGATTAAAATCATAGTCAGCGGGAGCGAGAAAGACCACCTTGTTCCCGCCCGGCTGGACGGCTGCATTCAGGTTCCGGTTCCAGTAGTCAGCGTCCGTGAGTTGACCCATTCCGCTGCCGTCGGCGTTGGATGCCCACAAGCCCTGGTTCGTCTCCACCAGCAGCCAGGGACCGGCCTCGTTGAGATTTGCCGGGCTGCTGACCGGTGTCTCGGCGCCGGGTTGGTTGTTGATGTTGGGTGTCGCAGGAGGGGGCGTATCGGTGGGTGGAACGACCTCGGGAGTGGATTGGAGGGGGGGAATGGGTGATGAGCCGGTTGGGAAGATGTTGGCGGGCAGGCACAGGCAGCCCGCGCTCACGAGTACCAGGATGATGACAAAGGTTGCATAGTTCAATCCATGTTTTACCGGCTTGTTATCCATTTTTCTCCTGCTTTACCGATCCTTGAATCCGGATGAGGATAAGATAAGGGACGCATCTCCGGTTGATGAGTATAGCGTATGCCATAATTTAGAAAAAATCAATAGCCAATCGCCTCCTGTCGGAGTCTGACCATCTTGCTTGAAACTGTAAGCATTTTCCACTATACTGGTAATGATCATCAAAAGGGTTATTCATCAGGAAAAAATCACGGCAGAATTCCTTGCATTCCAACCGGAAGTGAATCATGAAGCATCCACTTGAGTCCATTAACAGGAAACTGGTGATCATCACGCTTGTCATCCTGACCATCGGATCGGCGTGTTTGTGCAATACGCTCTCATTTACACCCGGGGCATCTACTCCTTCATTTCCGCAGCCCACGGGTGTCTTTTTTGCCTCCCCCACTCCTCAACCTGAGGAGTCGACCAGCCTCCTTCCCGTCCCCCCCACCTCAGAGACCTTGCAGGAATTGACTTCTACGGGTCCCTGGCTGCTCGTAAAGACAAGCGTCGGCCTGTGGGCCACGAACGAGGACGGTTCAGGCGTGACGCTGCTTACCCAGGGAGATAACTGGGACAGCAATCTGGAGGCCGCGGTCCAGCCCTCTGGGGATCAGGTGGTCGTGCTGACCTCCAGCGATGACGGTTATCCCCGCCTCAGCGAACACCACCTGGCACTTAACCTGCTCTCGCTGCCGGATGGCAGCCTGCGGAAGATCACCGATCTGACCTCCCTGCAAACGGAACCAGGCCCCTCCTATATATTGGGGGATCCTGCCTGGGAAGCGGTACGCGCCATCATGGAGCAGGACACCTACGCCTGGTCGCCGGACGGGACCAGGCTGGCTTTCATTGGCATGATGGACGGTCCTAGCGCGGATGTGTATCTCTTTGATACAACAACCGATCAGATCACCCGCGTCTCCCAGGATGGTGCCCAGAATTTCAACCCCTCCTGGTCCCCGGATGGGGATACCCTGTTTTATTTCGGGGCGGAGACCTTCGGAACCGGGGCAGGTGCAACCATGAGCGGTGCCTGGGCAGCCAGTGGAGATGGGACCAATGTGACCTACCTCTATTGGCCGAACAGTGCAGGAGAAATCCTTCTCGGCTGGAGGGGCAACGAGACGATTGTCCTGGAGAGTGTGACCATGCAGCTGGGTGAAAACCATTTGCGGCTTTATAACCTGCGCACCCGTGAGGAGATCGTCCTGGTCGATGAAACAGTTAACTGCGCTGCCGTTGCCACCGAGGCGAGTGCTGATCCGGGAGCGGTGATGTATTGCAAGGATGACGGCCTGTACCTATTACACTCGGGTGAATCCCAGGCCGAGAAGATATCCGGAGACCTCGTGAAATTCCTGTATTGGATTCCGCAGGGTTCCATATTCCAGGTGGTTTTCCAGAATAATAAAGTAATCACCTATGAAGCAAGCGGAAGCAATCCCCAGGAATCTCCCATCCCGGTGCCGAGCGGTGTGGCCATGTATGGAGCAATCTATGCCTGGACCACTCTCGATAGCGATAAAGAGGGAATCTGGATCAGCGGACCCGGGCTGGAACCCCGCCAGGTCTTCTCAGGACCGGCCTCCTACCCGGTCTGGGATCGTGAGAACAACCTGTTCTTCTTCTCGTGGTTGCAAGGCGGCGAACTTGATCTTTATAGGTCAACTTTCGATTTTTGGTATTCTGACCCCACCCCGGTGGCGATATTGGCTGGCTATGTAGGAGAGGTCACCTGGGTGGGGATAAGGTAATCTCTGCCCGAGACTCCGATGCATGGTTTCCCGCTACGGGCGGTTTACCCGTGGTTGGAAAGAAAGAAATTGGTGAAATGACTGGAACAAATTGAGGTGTAATTATACGTGGAGTTGATGACGTAAAAATATTAGCGACCGCATGTAAGTGACCGGATATTCGACCAGGAGAACCAGACCAGTCCATTAACTGGGTGGGGGTCTCGCCCTCTTTTGGGCAGGTTGACAAGCTGGATACAGAATGAACCCCGAAAAAAGAGAACAGGTCAGTGAGTGGTTATTCAACAACTCACCAACTTTTTTACTGATCACTGCAATAACCAATAAATTGGTGCTAAAGGTTGATTAATCGCTGAATATGTACTATAATATTAGTTGTAACACCCAATTCTAGGATCGTCCAATGGAAAAACTATCCCCTTCTATTCATTCCCTTGCTGTTGACCAGCCTATTGAAGAAATAAATGTGGGCCGCCGTTTACGAGAGCTACGCGCCTCCCGTGACATTTCCATGCGCTCTCTGGCGAAACAGAGCGGACTGAATGTCAATACCCTGAGCCTGATAGAAAACCAGCGGACGTCTCCCAGTGTGAGCACTCTTCAGCAACTGGCCCAGACCCTCCAGGTGCCCATCTCAGCCTTCTTCGAAACCGATCATGGTAACAGGCAGGTTGTGCACCAAAAAGAAGGAGGGCGTCCCCGGGCTGCGTTCACACACGGATTTATGGAAGACCTGGGAGCAGGGATGTCGCGGTTTGGAGCGGAACCATTGATTGTCACACTTGCACCGAAGGCGGATAGTGGCAAGACTCCCATCGTTCACACCGGGCGCGAATTCGTTTACTGCCTGGAAGGGCATATCGCCTATACCGTGGATGCCGAGACCTACCGGCTTGAACCGGGTGACAGCCTGCTTTTCGAGGCATATTTACCGCATCACTGGAAGAATCTGGACGCCGCCCCGTCTCGCAACCTTCTGGTCCTTTGTCCTATGGATGAGCGCGATCGCCCTACTGAACGGCACTTCCAAAAGTAACCCTGGAAGGAGGTAAGCATGTCCAAGAAAAGCTCGAGCCTCAGGTTGGGGATAGTTCTGATGATTATCCTCGCGATAGGTATTGCCGTACTGGTTCTCCCGGTGCAGGCTTCCCTTGAACAATCTCAACCGAATTCTGGGATGGTTGAGCCAGCCTGCAACAGCTGTCATGACAATCTCTACTACAATTACGATATGGGGAAAGCTTATTGCGTGGGGTCTGCGCGGACGCGTTGCGTGGATTGCCATGATGGTGATCCAACGGCCTTTGACAAGGCGGCTGCTCATACGAACCTAGTCGCATATCCAGTGATCAATGGGGATGATTCCCGATGCCAGGGCTGCCACCAGGCAGATTCCGCTGCGCGGGTGGAGAGATTTGCAGAGATCGCAGGATTTCGTCAAATGCAAAATATTACGAATGCGGCATACAATTTCACTCCGCAAGCTCCCTCGACCGCAGCCCCCGCATTGCATACCATCGAGGACATGACTTGGCAGACCAAACTCTTGATCAGCCTGACTACTATCCTGATCTTCGCCGGCGGATTCCTGGTTTCGAGATTATTCCACCATTAGCAAAAAAGGAAACACAAATGGCTAGAATTGCAGTGGTTACGGATGACCATCAGACGGTCAGCGCACACTTTGGACGCGCCTCCTTCTATGATGTTTTTTCCATCGAGGATGGGAAAGTGACCGCACGGGAAACACGCTCGAAATCGGGACATGACCAGTTTGCCAGCGAGCCGCATGAAGAACCTGGTCAGCCCCACGGCCTGGGGCCGGCTGCAGAAGACCACCATACCCGGATGGTCGGGGTCATCCGCGATTGCCAGGTGATGATCGGGCGCGGCATGGGACGGGGAGCTTATGACTTCTTGTCTCGCAACGGCATTCGCCCTATCCTGACCGACATCCTGGGGATTGAAGAAGCTATTCAGGCTTATCTCACGGGAAATCTCGCAGACCACCCCGAGCGCTTGCATTAGAGAACAACTTCATCAATGGAAACCAATTATCCAACTATCTTCGACATTCAGGCTGATTTTTGTAAAGCTATGGGCAATGCTGGCAGGCTTCACATCCTCCATGTTTTACGCGAGGGACCTAAAACTGTCGGTGAAATATGCCGGGAAACCAGTCTGCCGCAGGGGAATGTCTCCCGGCATTTGGCCTGCCTTCGTACCGTCGGGGTGGTAATCCCAGAGAGGCACGGCAGAGGGACGGTGTATAAGATCGCTGACGCGAAAATCGTCGAGGTTTGTGATCTGGTGCGCAGTGTCCTGACGGAGCAAATCCAAAAACGCATTCGCTATATAGAATGACCACGCTATATGCTCTTCATGCGATAACGACTCAATTATTCCATTCTGTTGCCGTGATAAGGTATCGGTCTTCCTTGCCGGCGACGGATTCGGGCGGCAGATCACTGTCAATTTCAAAAAGGATAATTCGATATGTGTGAAGACAAATGCAATTGCAACGGATCGTGTAATGACCACAGCGCAGAAGGTGACCACCAGGGTTGCTGCTGTGACCAGCCTTACTTCCAGCGCCGATATCAGACCAAGGCAGAGCAAGTCGCAGAACTGGAAGAATATTTGGCGGATATGAAAAAGGAAATCCAGGCAGTTGAAGAACGATTGGCTGATTTGAAAAAATGACGTTCCTGCCGGACTAGACTTTCGGTCGCCAGGTATGCGCATCCGGCATACTACTGACCTGAACGCATGCCGGTTGGTACAGTCACCAGCCGGCTTTTGATTCCCCCCGGAGCAAACCCGGGACTTGTATTGTCCACGCGTACCTGCCCGCGGACCTAAGAGATGGGGATCCCGCACTCCTGTGGTGAACGAGTGCACATACTTGACCCGCCTCCGGAAATTGTCTATACTAATTAAGGTTCCACGACTGGTGGAACTCCCGGCAGATGCCGCACCCTGCCCGGGTGATCCTTGACCGCAGACCAACCCAGGGAGGGAACATGTTGCACAGGAGATTTTTCCCGGTTCGTTTCCTGCCCCCCGCAGTGATCATTTTAAGCATACTGGCGTGCACGCTTACGCCAACAGGCAGCCAGGTTCCTCTGCAGGAACCCCCTTCTGCCAGCGAATCCAACGCCGAGGCGCTTGCCGACCTCCCGGAACTGGCCTCCTTCGCGGACCTGGTCACCGTTGATTCAGACCCCGTTACTGCTGAGGTGGGACCGGAAGCCGGCATGATCAAACTCTCCGGAGGTGCCTCTATCCAGGTGCCTGCTGGAGCGTTCCCGTCTTCCAACCAACTGCAGGTGGTGCAGGTCGAGGTGGCATTCGACCAGGTCGCCCCGGATGTGCGCGCGGGCAGGTTCTACATTGTCAGCCCAAGCGAGGAGGTCCCTCTGCTCGGCGCGCCGCTCGTCCTGGAGATCCCCAGGCCGGGTGCCGAGGTCACGGTGGTGGTCTACGAGGGCGGCACCTGGCTGCCAGCCCAGGTGGGGTCGGGAGAATTGATGCGCATCAGCATCAACCACTTCTCCAAGGGCATCTTTGGATTCTTCGAATGGTGGTCGGAGAAGGATGTGGAACTGGGGGAAACACTCGACAGTATGGATTACGACTCGGCCCAGGCGCGCGTGCGCATCGCTATCGAAGGGGGCGATGAGTCGGTGCGTTCCTTCTTCGGCGTGGATGAACAATCCTTCCAGACCGACACCGAAATATGTGCTGAATTCATGACGATGTTGCAGCGATTCAACAAGCCGCAGAACCGCCAGTTCCCGATCGACGAGGGCTCCACCACCGACCTGGCTGATTTCCTCTTCGCCGGGGCGAGCCCGTCGCAGCAGGGCGGGCAATTCTGGAACCTGACCAGCGATTCCATGGACGAGATTCGCGACAACCTGCTGGCGACCGAGGGTCAGATCGGCCCGGCGGATTTCCTCAAGATCGCCATCGAAGCGAACAATGGCAATGTCCCGCTGGGAGTGCTTGCGGCGCATAACTACCTCAAGACGGTCACCTACATGGGGCGCACCACCTACAACCCTAAGAACGGGATATCTCCGGAATATGGGGACCCCGCCAGCCATTTGCGATCCTGGCGGCAGGGTACCAATATCACCGCCGCGGGTGATTACGATAAGATGGGACCGCTATATCACATCTTCGCCGCCATGACGGGCGCCCTCTGGCTGCCGACGCGCGCCTCGGGTCCCGCCATCGCCTCGGGCGAAGCCTTCCTGCGCACCTTCCGGGTGGGAGCCGACCGGCCCGACACCTCCAAGGCTGCCGCCGACCAGTGCGGCATCGATATTGCCGGCTGGCTGCGCAACCATCCCCCGGAAGAAGAAAGCGATCAGACGGCAACTCAGCCCCCGGTCAGCGGACGGGTGATCACCGTAACTGGCGAAGTGGTGCCGGTGGGTTTGAATCCTGGACTGAGGGTTACAACCAATTCGCTCTCGCTGACCTTCCAGGATGACGGCAAAGCCGAGGCAACCGGCAGCGGCATGTACGCCGCCATCTACCTGTGGGAGGAATGCAACAAGGAACTCCCCGGTTATGTGCGCTGGGAACTGACCGGGCAATTTGACCCGGTCACGCGCCGGTTCAGCGGCACGGCGCTGGAATACGGCGCCGGTCAGATCACCTACACGGATTGCAGCGTGGGTACGGTGGATGAGTATTTCGACGGGGAAGGCGGCACCTGGGAGGCTGTCCTGAACGACGGGGTCATCACCGGGAGCATCACCCTGATCCAGTCCGGCGGCATCCCTCTTTTGCGGGTGAGCTTTGAACTGAGGTAAAAAACCCTCCGGCAATGCCAGGCGGCTTTCCCGGCAGCAGGAGTGCCATTCGACTCGGGTATTAAGGAAGTGAAAGGAGACCAGCGATGAGTTTTCTCTTTGGAAAAAAACAGACCGTAAAGGCATTCGCCGTGACGCTCGAGGATGGTCGTGAGATCACGAACCGGGAGATCACCAGGCTCAAGTACCGCCGCGAATACCAGGCCGAGCCCAGGTTCGATATCCTGGTGCGGGTGGAGCCTGCGGGGGAGCCTCCCTTCGAGGCAAAGATGAAGGCTGGCATCTCCAAGACCTTCCTGCTGATCCCCGGAGTGCGCGTCCAGGTGCAATATGACCCCCGGAACCTGAAACAGGTCACCATCGACGATGAACCCCAGGCAATCCTTGACCGCAACCCGCAACTGATCAAGAAAGGCTGACCAGTAACATAGCTAGTGGGATAAATTTATTATCACAGGCTGGGTAGATGGGATTGGGGATTTTATATTCACTGAGTACACACGAGTAGAAGAGAATGACTTTCATGACGTGGAAGGACTGGAGATCTGGCCGTAGCAGGTTGAAAGCCCGGAATAAAGGATGTGTCAATGAGTATTATCGAAACCTTGGCCAGGATCCTAAGTCTCTTTTCCCTGTTATGTGTCCTCTGGACGCTGGTCAGGGCCCCGGCCGGGCTGATCGGTGGAATTCTCTGGCTGCCAAAATTATGGGCGGGCGCCTGGGCTCCACTGCTGGCGCTGGCAGGCATTCTGGGGGCGCTGCTCGGCCTGATCTCTGGCGATTTCCTGGCCATGACGGCAGGGCTGGTCGGAGCCGGGCTGGGAATACACCACACGATCCTGGTTACCCGGGGACACGATCATTTTACGCAGGCTTTTGGTGAATCCTGGCAGAGACGCATCCCCGCGGATATGCACCGGCGCCTTGAGTCGAAGCGCTACCGGCTCATCCAGCCTGCTACGCATGTTGTGCCCGGTGAACGGGATGTGGACCTCGGCAAATCAGGTGGTACAGACGAATCGCTATTGTGCGACATCTGGAAACCTCCACAGGGCGTAACGCCCAGCGGAATGGCGATTATCTACTTCCATGGTGGGCTCTGGCAGGCACTCGACAAGGATTTCCTCTCCCAGCCGTTATTCCGCCGGCTGGCGGGCCAGGGGCATTTAATCATGGATGTAGCCTACTCGCTGGCTCCTGCGGCAGAGTTGAACCGTATGCTCGGGGATGTGAAACAGGCCATCCTCTGGATGAAGGCCCATGCGTTCGAATACAATGTCGATCCGGGGCGGATTGTGCTCATGGGGGTTTCGGGCGGGGCGCACCTGGCGCTTCTGGCAGCCTACGCCTCCGGTCACCCGGCATTCCAGCGCTTGAGCCCGGGAGCCGACATGTCGGTGCGGGGAGTCGTTTCGATATTTGGTCTCACTGACCTGGAAGCTTTCTTTCACGAATACGGGAAGTCAAATCCCAAACAACCCGAATACTCGTCCCAGATCACCGACGACCTGCGCCCGCGCCTGCTTGACCGCACCTGGCTTGACAGGTTCATGACCCGCAGCCGGGCTTTTCCTGCCTACCGCTATGGCAACATGCCGGGCGGTGCCCTGGCGCTGGTGGGTCTGCTCGGAGGCACGCTCAAGGAAAAAACTGATGATTATCGCCAGGCTTCGCCGATCACCCACGTGGGATCGCACTGCCCGCCTACTATGCAGGTGCTTGCAGAAGAGGATTTCATCGTGGCTCCATCCCATGGTCAGCGCTTGCACCAGGCTTTGCAATCAGCCGGGGTGCCGTCGGTGTATATCGAGTTTCCCCGATCAGTGCACGGCTTTGACCAGTACTTTGGTGTATCGCGCCGAATCGCCCCCGCGGCGCAGTCCGCCACCTATGACATCGAGCGGTTCCTGGCTTTGATGGTGTGACAGAACGAGCCAAGGGGTTGCCTGCTGGAAGCGGCAGAATAATCGAACTAACGCCTTTCCAGCCGATCCAAGAACAGAATGCCAGAAGAGCATCTTGAAATGACAGCAAGCGATGTGATTGCCATCGTGCAGCTCCTCAACCGGAACGATATTGAGGTCATCATCGATGGCGGCTGGGGCGTGGATGCATTATTGGGGGAACAAACCCGTACGCATGAAGATCTCGATGTGGCCGTGAAGCACCGGCATGTGCCCAAAATTCGGGCCTTGCTGGAAGCAAGAGATTATCAAGAAATTCCCAGGGATGACTCCTGGGAATGCAACTTTGTTCTCGGGGATGGTCATGGACATCAATTTGACGTCCATACCTGTACTTTTGATGATGCAGGCAAGAATGTATTTGGGGTCAAGTATCCGCTCGAATCATGGAAAGAAACAGGTACGATCAATGGTTTTCCGGTCAAATGCATCATCCCGAACTGGCTGGTGAAATTCCATACCGGGTATAAGTTAGATGAGGACGACTATCACGATGTCAGGTTGCTTTGCATGAAATTCGGGATTGAAATGCCGAAAGAATACGATTCATTTGTGAAGGATAACAGTTAATCCTGATTGAGAAAGATGCATTTACATCGGCTCCTGCGGATTATGACTCCACCACTGCTGCTGTCCTTTTCGGGTGTGCAAGGTGAAACTAAACCGTAGTTTATTTGGTGAACTGAAGGAGCGAGCAAATATGAACAAGAACGATACTCCTCATTGGGCAGCGAACATCATCCGCACTTGCATGGGATTGCAGCGCGGTGAAAAGATTCTCATCGTTGTGGATGAGCCGCTCAGTTACGCGCGTGATGCCCTCCTCGCCGAAGCCATCAAAGCTGAACCAGGAGAATTATGGAGTTACACATTTCCTGACGCAGCGCGTCCATTCAGCGAGTACCCGCCCGGGTTATTGACGACAGCCGCTCAAATGGACATCGTTGTCTTATTGCTGGCTTCCATCGATCCCGCCCAGGAAGGTCCCGCCTGGGTTGCAGGTCGCGAAGCGTTCCGGAATAGCAAAGCACGCGCTGGGCTGGGTGCTTTTATTGACCAGAGCATCCTGGATCTCGAACTCAGCGCAGATTATGAGCATATAGCCGATCTCACGATATCCCTGGCAGAACGATTGCGCGGCAGTTCCACTGCACATGTAACAACCTCCTTGGGAACTGACCTGCGTATGTCCCTTGCAGGCAGGGAATGGAAAACGGATACGGGGTTGCTCCGCGGTCAAGGAGTATTCGGGAACCTTCCCGCAGGAGAGGTATACATTGCCCCAATTGAAGACAGCGCCGAAGGTGTGTTGGTGATTGATAAAAGTTTACCTGGGTTGGTGCTTTCCGAGCCAGTGCGGCTGGTATTCGAAAAAGGACGCCTCACACAAATTGAAGGTGGCGCGGGAGCCGTGTACCTGGAAAAGGCCATCTTCCAACACGGCGACTCGATACGCGTCATCGCAGAATTGGGCATCGGCACAAATCCGCAGGCGCGACTGCAAGGCAACATCATCACAGATGAAAAAGTCCTCGGTACAATCCATGTCGCCATTGGGCGCAATGACTTCTTGGGGGGGAAGAATGTTGCTCCAACCCATATCGATGGAGTTGTCAGCCAGCCAACAGTGTGGATTGATGGCAAGATGCTAATGGACAAGGGTCAACACTGCCTCTAGCGGACAGTGGCTCTGCTGTACAGGACCCTAGCAGGAGTTGAAGTAAATAATTCTTAGTGGTATAATATAGACTAATATAATCTTATTTATTATATTATTGGGCTGGTAATTTTCATATTGCTTGGTATTTTCTTCGGGAGCCCGAGTGAATGATCTGCCTCGAAAACAGGCAAAGGGCACGTTCAATTTTATCCCGCAAAGCACCATTATCTCCTTAAAGGAGTATAAAAAATGAAAATTACCATTTCAAAAACTGGAAAATCCGATTCTGTAACCGTTCTGCAATTGGATGGCATTCTGGACAGTACCAATTACCAGAGTCTTCTCGACGAAGCCCATAATGTGTACACCGCAGATAACCGTGACCTTCTACTGGATCTTAGCAACCTGACCTTTATCAGCAGCGCCGGATTGGGGGCGTTGCATCAGGTGGCTTTATTATTCCGGGGGGAAAAACAGGCTGAAGGGGATGAAAGCTGGTCTGACTATCGTTGGACTGCATTTCATGGCAGCGATTCCGGTCACAATCGCGGCTCCAACCAAAATGTCAAACTGCTCTCCCCAACCAAAGAGGTGAGGGGGGTGCTTGATTTGATCGGTTTTAGTTCTTTCTTTGAGATTTTCACAGACTTCAACCAGGCGGTCGCCTCTTTTTATCATACCGTTCCTGTAGAAACCCATCCATCAACCCCATAGATGGGGGTCAGCGCCCTTTTGGAAAACCCGTATTAAATCATCTACTGCAGGCTTTCGCTCAAAGCGGAAACCCTGGTAGAAAAAATCAACTCACCTGCCCTGGAAAAGAGCAGGTGAGCTTTGGTTCCCCCCGCCCCATCACAGGGGGGCTGTCACCGGGTTTTACCTATGGATGGACGCTGTTGGTGGCATGCTGAGCACGGCGGCGGTAGGTCTGATAGGAGGAGAGAGAGCCGCTCAACGCGGCAACCCGCAGCAGCGATGCTCGTAACGTCCATTCAGGAGGCTTAGTAGAGTCTGCCCGTAAGCGCCCCATCTGTGATCGGTGGCCCGGTCGATCAGGTGTCTCAGCGATTCATCGCTCATCGCTGCGCCATAAGAAACACCCGCATTTGCAGAAATCGGCGCCAGGACAGCACTCCCCGTCACAGGGTTTGAAGCGGAAACTACCGGGGAGGATGCGGGGGCTGTCATCTTAAAATAAGCGGTCGTTGCCAGTGCGATCGCTAGGATGAACACCACCCCAAACAGAAGTGAAGTGCGAATCTTGAACATGGTTTTTCTCCTTTCCTGATCCTATGAGTTTGGCCTGATATGTTTTTTTTCTCTGGCCTCGAAATCTATATTCATTAAATCAAAAAGTGCGTGTGAAAATAAGGCTTTTATCGCTATAATAAAATATATAAAAGGCGATATATTTTTGGGGAAGCGGTCGCTATGGGTGAGTTGCAGACCTTTGGTCAATGGCTTCGGCATCACCGCCGGGATTTGGATCTTACCCAGGTGGAGTTATCACAGCGCGTTGGCTGTGCCCCGGTAACCATCCGCAAGGTCGAAGCGGATGAGATGCGCCCATCGAAGCAACTGGCGGAGCTGCTGGTGGAGCAGCTTGGCGTTCCAGTGGAAGAGCGGGAAAACTTCATCCGCTTTGCACGCGGGGGGGAATTGGTTGAACCTGTTGTGGCTGCTGAAAGGCGGCACAACCTGCCTAACCCGGTCAGCAGTTTCATCGGTCGCGAGCGCGAGATCCAGGACATACAGGGATTGCTGGATCGATCGCGCTTGGTGACAATGACCGGTGTGGGGGGCAGCGGCAAGACTCGCCTGGCCCTCGAAGTTGCCTGCAATCTGGTCGATACCTACCAAAATGGCGTCTGGTGGGTTGAGCTTGCCATGCTGACGGCCAATTCGCTCGTGCCTCAGACGATTGCGAAAACATTCAGCCTGCAAGAAACACCGAATCAGCAAACCAGCGAGATCCTGGAAAATTATCTTCGCAATAAACGAATACTCCTGGTGATCGATAATTGTGAGCATTTAATTGATGGATGTGCAAAACTAGGAGAAAAATTACTGCAAGCCTGCCTTCACCTGGGTATTCTGGCCACCAGCCGGGAACCGTTGGGCATCGCAGGGGAGACCGTCTATCAAGTATCCCCCCTGTCCCTGCCCGACCCGGATGAAACCTCTCCGAAGAAATTGTTGCAATCCGAAGCGGCGCGCATGTTTGTTGAACGTGCACGGGCAATATCTCCTGATTTTTCGCTGGGCGAACAAAACATGACCGCTGTTGTTCAGATCTGCCGGTGCCTGGATGGCATCCCGCTGGCGCTCGAACTTGCGGCTGCCAGGGTGAGGCACCTGACGGTGGAGCATATCGCTGAACGGCTCGATAAACGTTTCGATTTGCTGACAACGGGCAGCCGCACAGCACTGCCCCGCCAGCAGACTCTGCGGGCAGCCATGGATTGGAGTTTTGATCTTCTTTCAAAAAAAGAGAAGATCCTGTTCCGCCGTCTGTCTGCATTTGCAGGTGGGTTCACTCTTGACACGGCGGTGAGGGTTTGTGCCGGCCAGCAACTGGGTGCGGATGATGTATTGCCTGAACTATCCCGGCTGGTGGATCGCTCGTTGGTCGAGGTCGTTCAAAATGGCGGCCTGGAGCGTTATCGCATGTTGGACACGATACGAGCCTACGCAGCCGGGAGGTTGCATGAGTCAGGGGAAGAAGATCGATTGCGAGATCGACATCTCGAGCATTTCACAATGTGGACTGAAGAAGTTGAGCCCAGGCTGCGCGGCCCAGAGCAAATCACCTGGTGGGATCAGATGGAGATTGAACACAATAACATCCGTTCCGCGTTGGAGTGGTCATTGACCGGAGGGGATGTGAAAATGGGTCTGCGCCTGGCAGGGGCGGCATTCTGGTTTTGGAAAAAGCGCAATTACTGGAGGGAAGGTTTGCAATGGCTGAAAGACACCCTGGCCAGGGCTCCAATCCAGGGACGGACTTCCGACCGCGCAAAGGTACTTGTGCTTGCCTCCTATATGGCGTTGGATTATCACACTGGCGATCCGATCAGCGCATGGTGTGAGGAGGGCCTGGGGATATTCCGGGAGCTTGGTGACAAATGGTGGATCTCCTTTTCCCTGATGTGTATAGGATGGCGGCGCATACTCATGAATCAAGCAACCTCTGCCAGGGATTCGTTTGAAGAGTCGGTTTCGTTCGCGCGTGAAGATCAGGATGACTGGATCCTGAGCTTTGCCCTGCGGGGATTGGGTGCGGCGATGGAGCGGGTGGATTATGAGCTGGCACGCCCTCTTCTTGAAGAGAGCATACTCCATGCGCAGGTTGCAGGTGACCAGTGGGCTTTGTCCGAAGGATTGAAGCAATTGGGAACCGTCGCCCTGGGACAGGGTGATTACGACCGGGTGGAATCACTAGGGAAAGAGTCCCTCAGCTTGGTTCAGGGGATAGGCGATAAACAACTAATTTCTGAGTCGCTAATGTTTCTGGGTAGGGCTGGTCTGGGTCTGGGTGATACGAAGCGCGCACAGAAATTCTTAGAAGAAGCGCTGCCATTTGCAGAGAGCGTAGGCTATATGGAGGGTGTTGTTGAAATATTGATCTGTCTGGGTTATGTCGCTGAAGTGGAAGGTCATCCGTGGCGTTCGGCAATACTATTAGCCGCCAGCGAATCGTTCTTGAATTCCATAAGTGCAACGATCAAATCGCGACCCTGGGACCTTCGCGACTATGATTTCTACTTATCAAAGGTAAAAGAGCAATTGGGAGAGGTCGAATTTGACCGCGCAATGACCGAAGGTCGAGCCATGTCGCTGGAGCAGACTATCCGGTATGCAATGGAAGTTCGCAAGAAAGCCTGAGATCTGGTTTCACGGTCTACGACACACAAATCCGTTGTGGTATATACACTGGCGCTAACTGACAGCGGCTCTGCCACTCGCGTAGAGATACACTTTGCGAGAGTTGGCACGATACTGCAAATGAGTCACGCCATTCGTATAGGATCCTCCTCCCGAATTGAACCTCATTGAATTTCTAGCTGAGGCGGCTTGGCTGAGGTGGCGTCAAGCCACCTTCAGCCACATCGGCGACACGAGTCGCCGATGTAACCATCAGTCATATCGACGCCTTGAAGCGTCGATGAGAGTCGCCGGCGCTAGCCGAGGCGGCATCCAGCCGCCATCGGCTGGTAGGCGACATGAGTCGCCGGAGAACCCCGAAAACAAAAAAGCCCCTCGCGAGGCTTCTGTGACCGACCGGGGACTTGAACCCCGAACCAATTGCTTAAGAGGCAACTGCTCTGCCATTGAGCTAGTCGGCCGAACGGCGGGTATTATACCCCAAAGAAATAAAGAGTCAATAACATTGCCTCAATATTTTACACCGAAATCACCGCCTCAGCCGGCGGGCTGCCCGCGCCTCTCCGGATGGGAAAAAGGTTTTGAATGTATAATATTGCTCTGGAGTTCACCGCCAGGGATGGGTTCCTTTCCGATTCAGCCTTCCCATCCTCACACCCGACAAAGGAGAGATGGAATGCTCGACAAGATAAAAAAGCACCTCGATCGCATCAAGGCGCAGGGGGCCACCTACCTCGACGCCCGCTGGTATCCAGCAGAAGAGACCAATTACCTGATGATGTGGAACGGCAATCTCAAGGCTGCCACCTCCGCCCGCGAAAGTGGCCTGGGTATCCGCGTGCTCTACAAGGGCGCCTGGGGATTTTCCGCTTCCTCCGACCTGGGCGACCTCGCCGCCCTTTTCGATAAAGCCTTCGATAACGCCCGCGTCGCCGCAGAGCGGGTCACCTTCCCCATCCGCCTGGCGGAGAAGGATGCCGTGCAGGCGAAATTCGAAAGCCCCTGCGCGGTGGACCCGTTCGAAGTACCCCTCGCCGACAAGGTGGCCTTCCTGAAAGAAATGGACGGGCTGATGGATCAGAAGGGGGTTGCCCAGCGCATGGGTGAACTGACCTTCGTCCGCAAGCAGATCCAGTTCGTCGATTCGGAAGGCAGCCAGATCGAAAAGCACATCACCGAGGCGTTTGCCACCCTGAAGGTAACCGGTCTCGACGCCACGGGGGCCATGTACGAGCGCACCTTCCGCCCGCAGCGGCACGGGCTCACCCGCGGCTGGGAGACGATGGACATGGAACTCTTCAAAAAGAATGCGGCCCGCATCGTCAAGGAACTGAACCTGTTGCTGGTAGCCTCCGACTGCCCGAAGGAAGACCGCTCGGTCATCCTGATGCCCGACATGATGTATCTGCAGACCCATGAGACCATCGGTCACGCCCTCGAACTTGACCGCATCCTGGGCTACGAACTGGCATTTGCAGGTGGTTCGTTCGTGACCCTGGATGATTTCGGAAAACTGCGCTACGGTTCCCCGCTGCTTACCGCCCGCGCCGATGCCACCCTGCCCAATTCACCCGGCAGTTTCGGTTTCGACGACGACGGGGTGCCCGCCCAGAACACGGTGCTCATTGATAAAGGCATCCTGGTGGGCGCCATCACCGGCCGGCAGATGGTGGAGGAAGCCAACGCCCGCGCCAAGCGTCAGATCTTCAAGGGCAGCGGAGGCACCAACCGTGCCAACGCCTTCTACCGCGTCCCGATCGAGCGGATGACCAACATCAACATTGATCCCGGCAAAGATGGCAGCCTCGAGGACATCATCAGCCACACCGAAAAGGGGATCCTGATGGATGGCGACCGCTCCTGGTCGATCGGCTCGAACCGCGAGCAATTCCACTTCGGGACCGAGATCGGCTGGCTGGTGGAAGGTGGAAAACTCAAGGAGGTGGTCAAGAATTCCACCTACAAGGGTGCCACGGTCAAGTTCTGGAACTCGCTCTCCGCGGTGGGCGACCAGTCCACCTGGCAGGTGAAATACGTGGATAACTGCGGCAAAGGCCAGCCGAGCCAGATCATGCAACTGGGTCACGGGGTTCCGGTCTGCCGTTTCGACAACGTGAGAATAGGAGAATAGCAGCCATGGAACGGATCTTGCAAACCCTGCAGGAATTGCGCAAATACGCCCTCGACAAGGGCTATGAACTTGCCGTCTTCTACCACGAAGAAGATAGTTACCTGATGCGTTTCGCCAACTCATCCATCTCGCTGAACACCAACGAACACCTGATCCGCATGGAGTTCACCGCCTATGCCGGGCGAAAACGAGCCAGTTACGAGCTCATCACCGACCTGGGCAAACTCGATGAAATGAAACAGGGGATTGACATCGCGGCGGCAATGGTTCAGCACGCCCAGCCGCTCACTTACCAGCCCACCATTCCTGTCTATTCCGAGTCCTTCGCAGATGAGAGCGCGTATGATGCTTCCCTGGCAAAGTTGAGTAACGAGGAACGATTGAAATACTTCAACACCCTGGCTGCGGGCCTGGAGACCGAGGCAGTTAGACTGTCGGGCATTTTTTCCTGCGGCATGAACATCATCGCCCAGATCAATACCCGCTCGGAGCACACCCTATTCTTCAAGACCTCCGACGCACAGGTATCCGCTGTTCTGGCGCACTCCACCCTCAAGTGGGAAGTGACCGCCGAGCAATCTGCCAATAAACGGTCTGAGCTCAATGCCGATGCCCTGCACGAGGAATTGGCTTTCCTGCTCGAGCATTACCAGACCGACACCCCTCAGCAGATCCCGCTCGGCAGTTACGATATCGTCTTCGGTGGCGCAGCCATCGCCGATATGCTCAATTTCATGAACTGGATCGGTTTCAACGGCGGTTCACTGAAACGTGGTTTTTCCTTCCTGGGTGAAGACAAGGTGGGTCAGAAGGTTTTCTCCGACAGGTTCACCGTCGTCGATGATCCCTACCGGCTGGAGACATTCCCCTTCAAACGCGACCTGACGGGCATCGTCCGCAAGGCCTTCCCGATCTTCCTGAAAGGCGTCTTCCAGGGATTCACCTGGTACCAGGATGATGCCGATGAGTTCAGCGCCAAAGCCACGGGTCATACCGTGATGCATAAAAGCCTGGTATTCAGCGGAGGCGACCGGAAGGAGATCAATTCGCTGCGCGACCTGGTGGAGCAGCCGCGCAAGAAGGATATCCTCTACGTCCCCTTCCTGCACTACATGAACATTGTCAATCCATCCAAGGGTATCATCACCGGCAGCTCGCGTTTTGGGGCCCTGCTGCTCAAATTGGATGGTTCCGTGGTGGTACCGTATAATGTGCGCCTCACCCAGAGCCTGCTCGACATATTCGGCGACAAGGTTACCTGGCTCTCGCGGGCGACCATCGCATATAACACTTCCATGAGTTACGGCGCCCGCAATCCCACTGCGATCATCGTGCCGAAGTTCATGTGTGTGAACGACCTGGAGATCTCGCACTCGAATTCCTCATATTGAACCACCCGCCTGTGCATCCTGCCTGCAACATGGTCAACCGCAGTCCGACCGGGCGGCGGTTGACCGCCTTTTTCTCTTTCCGCGGGAACAAAATGGATTTCAAGGCGTCTGAACCAGGAGGAAAATATCTTATGAAAAAAATATTGGTAGTCATCGTGTTCCTATCCGTAATCCTGGGCGCCTGTGGACCAGCCGCCCCAACGGCTGTGGCTTCCCCCCCTACCCAAACTGCACTGCCGGCTGCTACGGACACTCCGCCCGAACCCACGCCCACCCCGTCACCTGAACCCAGCCTCACACCGATCTATCCAATTGAAGGCTACGGTCCATCCGGCTTTCCTGCAGATGTGGACCCTCTCACCGGCTTGAAGGTGAGCGATCCTTCCCTGCTGGAACGCCGCCCCATGCTTATCAAGGTCTCCAACCTGCCGCGCGGCAACCGCCCGCAGTGGGGGTTGATGCTGGCAGACCTCGTCTTCGAGTATTACACCGAGGAAGGCGGCACGCGCTTCGCAGCGCTGTTCTACGGACGGGATGCCGACATGGTGGGACCGATCCGCTCGGGTCGTTTCATCGACGGCGACCTGGTGCGGGGGTATAAAGCCATCTTCGCCTTCGGCGGCGCCTATTGGGTGGAGATGAACCGTTATTTGCAGTCGGATTACGCCAACCGCCTGGTGCTCGAAGGCAGCTCCACCCCGTTCTTCCGCTTTGAGCCCAACGGGATGAATCACCTGATGATCAACACCGCTGATTTGAGTGCCTTTGCCAAAACGAAGGGCATCGACACAGGGCACCAGCCTTTGGACGGCATGTTCTTCCAGCTTGAGGCGCCGGCGGGAGGTCAGCCCGTTACGCAGGTGGATGTGCGCTATTCCGGCGTGATCTACAACCGCTGGAACTATGATGCTGCTACCATGAAGTACCTGCGCTCCGCCGATACAGACAACGATTACAATAACACGTACGAACAATACAAGGCATCCATCGACCGTCTCACCGGCCAGCCGCTGGCATTCGATAACCTCGTAGTCCTTTACGTTTCCTATGAACTCTACAGCCCGGGAATATATGACATCCTTTTCAGCGGTTCGGGCTCTGCCATCGCCTTCCGGGATGGGCAGGCTTACCAGGTGAATTGGCAGCGGAACGACACAGACGTGGTTTCGCTACTCAACCCCGACGGGACGCCCTTCCCCTTCAAACCCGGTACAACCTGGTTCGAAGTGGTCGGGATGAATTCACAGTTGCTTCAAACCGGACCGGTCTGGCGCTTCATCCACCACATGCCGTAAACCGCGCTCCACCCTGCGGATTCAACGGAAGCGGTTTTTGAATCTAATGGACCATCTCAATGGCAGGCGGGCAACATGTAGTCCCGCCTGCCTTTCCCATTCCCCGGAAATGAATATAATGGGATCGTTCACAAGGAGCGGCAATGAGAAGGATCGCAGTGCTTACGGGTGGCGGCGACGCACCCGGCCTGAACGCGGTCATCCGGGCGGTCACCAAATCGGCGATCAACCTCCACGGTAGCGAGGTCCTCGGCATCCGCGATGGATACGACGGTTTCATCCGCGCCGACGGCATCATCCGGCTGGACCTGGGCGCTGTGCGCGGCATCCTGCCGCTTGGCGGCACCATCCTGGGAACCGCCAACCGCGGCAACCCGTTTGCCCGCAAGGTGGTGAAGAACGGCAAGGAAGTGGTGGTGGATGTTTCGGATGAGATCACCGCGTCCATCAAGCGGCTGAAACTGGACGCGCTGGTCGTCATCGGAGGGGACGGGACGCTGCGCATTGCCATGGAACTGGCTGCCAAAGGGGTGCCGGTGGTGGGCGTACCCAAGACGATCGATAATGATATTGGCGGCACGGAGGTTACCTTTGGTTTCGACACCGCCCTGATGATCGCCACCGAGGCGCTCGACAGGCTGCATACCACCGCCGAGGCGCATCACCGCGTGATGGTGCTGGAACTGATGGGGCGCGACGCTGGGTTCATCGCGCTGCATGCCGGTGTCGCAGGCGGAGCGGATGTGATCCTGATCCCCGAGATCCCATTCCGGTTCGAAGCAGTGATCAATAAAATCCGCCAGCGTCAGCAGGGCGGTGCGCATTTCAGCCTGCTGGCTGTGTCGGAGGGGGCAAAACACGTGGGCGGGGAGGCGGTTTTCAGGCGTGGCGGTGATGAAGTGTATGTGCCGCGGCTGGGAGGCATAGGGGTGGAGGTGGGGCAGGAGATCGAAGCCGGCGGCTTTGAAACGCGCGTCACTGTGCTGGGTCACCTGCAGCGCGGCGGTTCGCCAACCTGCTTCGACCGCTGGCTCGCCACCCGTTACGGTGCGGCAGCCGTGCGTGCCGCCGCAGAGGGCAACTTTGGATCCATGGTGGCATTGCGCAGTGCGCAGGTGGTACCGGTGCCGCTGAGCGAAGCACTGGCGGTACCCAGACGCGTGGACGTGAAGGGGGATGGGGTGCTCACTGCACGCGCGCTGGGGATTTCCTTCGGGGATGAATAGACATCCGCCGGCGAATGCTGGATAGAAATAACCGCAACGTCATTAACGCGGAAGACCGCCGGTTGGCGGTCTTCCAATTCGCGCTGTGGCACCTTTATCGCAGAGCGAGGAGGGATGCCACAGCGCTTCGTTTCATACTACTATCCATTTTGGGCACCACCTCCTCTTCTATAAGGATGGCGGTTTTGGGGCAGGCGGTTCTGCCTGCGCTCCTGTCAGTATCACACAAATCAATTTGGATGTCAATGGCAGGCAAAATTGGATAGTTACAGTCACAAAAGTCCATAGAGAAAGGGGTTGCAAAAAGAGAGAGTTCCAATCAATATTGTAGTTGGACACAACAATACGAAAGGAGCTCTCAATGACAGACGAATCTGTCGCGATTAGTATAACCATAAAAGTGGAAGATGTGGTGATGGAATTTCAGGAAGAGGTACCCATCGATGCGGTGGAGGAATCGGTACACAGCATGACCACTGGACTTGGGCAGCAGGTGCTGCATGGGGTGATCCGAGTGCTAGACGATCGGATAGCACGGGATGTACCCGCAGACTGGCGAAATGTGGGGACAGAGATGCGCTGGATGGTGAGCAGCCTGGGAGCGGTTCGATATAAGCGCCGGGTATATCAGGATAAACAGCGGATGCGAAGGAAACCGTTGGATGATCTGCTTGGTCTGCCGAGGTATGGGCGGATGAGCGGCAGGGTTCAGGAAATGGGATCATCGCTGGCCTGCAGCGGGACCTATCGGTTGGCGGCCGATCAGCTCAGTTACCTGATCAAGGCCCCGATTACCGCCACCAGCCTGCAGCGGATGGCCTGGTTGGTGGGTAACCGCATTGCGGATGGGGAAGAAGCTGAGCGCAGGCGTGTTTTCGAAGGAGGGGATGTGCTGGAAGGGGGGAAGATCCCGGCGCCGGTGTTGTACGGTGAGAGCGATGGGGTGTGGGTGCACCTGCAGCGAGAGAAGAGACGTTCCACGGAAGTGCGGGTGGCGATCCTGAGCACCGGCCGAAAACAGGTCGGAAAAGACCGGTTTCGCCTTGAAAACAAGCACTGTGTGACCGCCATCGGGCTGAATTCGGAGATGTGGCAGGAACAGATCCTGCGGGAGGCCCACCTGGCCTATGATCTGAGCCAGACCCGGATCCTGATCAGCGGGGGAGATGGCAACCAGTGGGTGCGCCATAGCTTTGACCGGATGGATCTGCCCCAGCAATTTGTGCTGGATCGGTTCCACTTGCAGAGGGCTGCCCGCCGGGCGTACCAGGATAAAAGTGCATCCCGACGTGTGGTCACTCGCTTACGCCATGAAAGCTTTAATGCAGTCGCTCCTGAACTGCAGCAACACATCCAGCAGGCAGAAGGCAATCAACAGAAACTGCTACTGGACTTCTACCGATACGTCCGCAACAACCAGGATGGGTTATTGGATTTGGAATACCGGGCCTGCTCCATCCCTCCCTGTCTGGGAGCCATTGAAGGCAATGTTGACAAGCTGGTAGTGCACCGCATGAAAGGGCGTGGTTGTTCCTGGCGCTTGCCCGGTGTACGCGCCATGCTGGCCCTTTGCCGCAATGCTGACCAACTGCGTTCTTATGCCTATCGTTACCTTCCCCTTCAAACTTCTCCCAGACCATATCACACCACGCAGGTTCTGGATGTACAATATTCAGAGACCACTCAGGGTGCTTTACCTGTCTTTCATGGACCGCACCAGAACAGACCCTGGGCCAGGTCTCTGCACCGGCTAATCTATGGCCGCTGATCTCTCTCTTTTCCCTGTTCTATGGATATTTGATACAGTAACAATTGGATAAACTGGAGGACTTGTGATATCTTTTGATAGCTCCAGGAAGCACAACCCGGCTATGCTGCAAGGAAATATCTGGAGGAGGTACGTATGAAACGCACGGGAATATTCTGGATCACTGCCATCGCCCTGGGCTGGCTGTTCGACTTCCTTTTCTGGAAGCACGCCCCGGGGATCAACTTCGCCATCTATGCAGTACTGTGCCTCGCAGGCGGTTTCCTGGTGCTGCAGCAGAACGGCATCAAGCCATCCTGGCGATCGCTGCTCCTGCTTGTGCCCATCCTTTTCTTTGCTGTCATGAGTTTCCTGCGCAAGGAGCCGTTGAGCCTCTTCCTGGCTTATGCAGCCACTCTGGCGCTGATGGGCCTGCTGGCAGGTACCTACCTGGGCGGGCGCTGGCTCCAATACAGCGTCGCCGACTACGCGGTCAACTATCTCAAACTGGCCGGCAGCATGCTCGCCCGCCCGCTCATCTTCCTGAGCGAGACCAGGCGATCTGCACCTGTGGAAGCCCCGGTCGGTGCCAGGCCGGGATGGAAACGCTTTTGGGCCATTTTGCGCGGGGTCCTGATCGCCATCCCCATTCTCGTTGTCTTCGCAGCCCTGCTTTCGTCGGCGGACCTGGTCTTTGCCCAGCGTGTGCAGGATTTTGTAAAATTATTCCGCCTGGAGAATCTCCCCGAATATATTTTCCGCTGCATCCTCATCCTTGTCGCCGCCTATGCGCTGGCAGGAACGATCCTGAACGCTGCCCAGAAAAGCCAGGACGAGAAACTGACGGGGATCGATAAACCGCTCGTACCCGCGTTCCTGGGATTCACGGAAGCCGCGGTGGTTTTGGGCGCGGTGGTTCTGCTATTCTCCCTATTCACCATCGTCCAGTTCCAATACTTTTTTGGCGGGCAGGCGAACATCAGTGTCCAAGGATACACCTATTCGGAATATGCCCGGCGCGGTTTTAGTGAACTTGTCATGGTGGCTTTTTTCAGCCTGCTGCTGTTCCTGAGCCTGAGCGCCGTGGTCAAGCGGCAGAATTCTGCCCAGCGCTGGACCTTTTCAGGGCTGGGGGTGGGCATGGTCGCCCTGGTGGGCGTGATGCTCTACTCGGCCTTTCAGCGATTGATGCTCTACGAAGCCGCCTATGGGTTCTCGCGCTTGAGGGCTTACACGCATGTCTTTATGATCTGGTTGGGAGTGCTCCTGGCCGTGGTGGTGGTGCTCGACATCCTGCGCAGGGAGCGCGCCTTTGCCCTGGCGGCTGTCCTGGCCTGCATCGGATTTGCCGCCACCCTGACGCTGCTCAACGTTGACGGGTTCATCGTCGGGCGGAATGTGGCCCGCCTCGCTTCGAGCGGCGACCTGGACGTGGCGTACCTTGCTGCGCTTTCGTCCGATTCGGTCCCCGCCCAGGTGAGTTCGCTCCTGGATGGAACATTGACACCCGCTGCCCGTGACAAAGTGGGGGCAGCGTTGGCCTGCCGCCGGTATGCGGAAGACAACAGGAAACCCGATGAGAACTGGCGGGCGTTCACGCTCACGCGCTGGCAGGCCGACCGTGCCATGCAGAAGTCAGAGGTGCGGGCCATATTGAACAACTACGGGATCCTGGATGAAGATTGGCCGGTGCAGGTGGTGACACCGCTGGGGGAAAAGGTTGATTGCCAGGAGACAACTTCAGATTGAGGCGACCGAAGGCTTTCAAGAGCCGGGCAGGAGCGATCCTGCCCGGTTTTGCTTCAGGCACCCCGGGAGCAGGTATGCAAACCCTTCCGTATCCTCCCGTTGCCGCGCGTTTAGTTTACGAGTAGAATCAAACCGAACTCAAAGAAGGAGTCCCCCATGCCCATCATTGTCATGCTGGCAACCGCTATCGTCCTGATCGTCGTCTGGTTCGTCTATGCTCTCATCTGGGGAAAACCGTGGAGCATCAAATTGCTGTTCACGCGCATTTTTGTGCATTTTGCCTTGAAAGGTCCTGAACTGCTGACCATGGTCGGCATTCTCGAAAAATTCGGGTTGCACGGGCACAATGCCAAACTTTCTGACGTTTCGGTGGCGAACGAGACCAAAATGTACCGGTGGATGAAACGCGACCTCGGCTTGCTGCGCAGTTATGACCGCAAACGCCAGAACGCAAACCTGCTGCTCTCCACCGATATCATGGACTGGTTCCTTGAAGACTTGACCCGGGCTGAAAAATTCCGCTTCCACGATTACCCGCTCAACCAGATGTTCGGCGTCCAGTCGGAACTGCCCAATTTCATGCTGACCATGCACCCGCTGGTCAGCCGGCTCGAGGCGCGCAATTATGTCAGGCGCCTGAAGCGCTTCGGGGTTAAGTTTGACCAGGTGCTGGAAGGGCTCAGGGTTCGCGAAGGGAAAGGCATCCTGCCGCCCCGTTTCGTCATCCGCCGCGTGCTCGACGAGATGACCGCCTTCACTGGCAAACCAGCCAGGGAAAATCCGCTCTACACGGTTTTCAATGACAAAGTGGCCAAACTGGATAAGGTCAGCGCGCAAGACCGGGAAAGCCTGCTGGCAGCCGTGGAAGCGGAGATCACCCGCACCGTCTACCCGGCCTATCGAAAATTCATCGAGTATTTCACAGCGCTGGAACAAAAAGCCACCGACGATGACGGAGTGTGGAAACTGCCCCAGGGCAGTGAATATTATGCCCACTGCCTGCGCAGCAATACCAGCACCGATTATTCACCGGAACAGGTCCACGAGATCGGCGTAAAAGAAGTTGCCCGCATCGAGGGCGAGATGAAGACCATCCTGGTAGGATTGGGTTTCAAGAAGGTTAACAACGCTCCCAAGAAACTGGCCGAGTTCACCAGGGAAGAGCGCTTCCTCTACCCGAACACGGATGAAGGCCGCCTCGCCGCCCTGACCGAATACCAGGCCATCCTTGACACAATGAATGCTGCACTGGAACCGTACTTTGCCATCCGCCCGAAAGCCGGCTTAAAAGTGGAACGCGTCCCGGAATTCCGCGAGAAGACCTCCGCCGGGGCGTACTACCAGATGGCTGATCTGGGCGGGAAGCGGCCCGGGATATTCTATGCCAACCTGCGAGATATGAAAGAGGTCCACAAGTTCGGGATGAAAACGCTCGCCTATCACGAGGGCATCCCCGGTCACCACTTCCAATTGGCGATCGCCCAGGAATTGAAAGGGATGCCTTTCTTCCGCCGCATGGTGCCGTTTACAGCCTATATAGAGGGCTGGGCTCTCTACGCCGAGAAACTGGCACGCGAGATCGGATTCTATAAAGACGATCCCTACGGCGAGCTGGGCTACCTGGATTCTGAACTGTTCCGCGCCGTGCGCCTGGTGGTGGACACGGGCATCCATGCCAAGAAATGGACCCGCCAGGAAGCCATCGATTACATGGAAAGCCATACCGCCAGCGCCCATGAGAGCATTGTCAGCGAGGTGGAGCGCTACATCGTGATGCCCGGCCAGGCATGCGCCTACAAGATCGGGGAGATCAAAATGGTGGAACTGCGCGACAAGGCCAGGAAAGCCCTGGGAGAAAAATTCGACCTGCGCAAGTTCCACGACCTGGTGCTGAAGAACGGCGGCATGCCGCTAAAACTCCTCGAGCGCGTGGTGGATGCGTATATAGCAAGCAGCCCAGTAAAGGAGAGCGTATGAAGAAACTGCTTAAAATCCTTGCGGTACTGATCTCCCTATCCATACTGGCAGCCTGCTACCTGCCGAGCTGGCTGACCTATACCAATACGACCTACGGCTTCGAGTTCAGGTATCCTCCCTCCAGCACCCTGGTGACCGACACGCCCACCTCCGCCCGCATCCAGCTCCCGATCGCTGCCGGGACCAACCTGGTGGAGAAATACCTGGATCTCTCGGTGGACCCGGGTGCCATGCCGTGCCTGAGCCCGTATGGCGACCCCTATGCACCTCCTCCAGGCACCCTGGTGACTGGTACGGAAACGATAGGCGGAATTTACTGGGTGATCGAAAAAGCCTCTGAGGGGGCCATGGGCTCGATCTACGACTGGACTGCCTATTCAACATCCAACGGGGATACCTGCGTAAGCCTGACCTTTGTGTTCCATTCCCATCACCCCGATGCCTACCCCACGCCCCTGCCGGAATTTAACTGGGACAATGAGATGCTAGCAGTGCAACTGATCGTCGCCAGTTTCAAGTGGCTCGTCCCCGTTCTGCCCAGCCCCGTGAGCACGAATACTCCCACCCTGGTCAGCACCTACACACCCACCCCGGTCATTTCGGATACCCCCACCCAGGTGGCTTCCTTCACGCCCACACCGGTGGCATACTATTTCATCCCAAAGTTCAACTCCAATTGCCGGTCGGGACCGAACCTGATCTTCAATTCCATCGCCCTGGCGATGGAAGGGCAATCCTACCCGATCGACGGACGCAACCGGGAGAACACCTGGCTGTACCTGATGATCAATCCACAACTTGGCTGCTGGGTGCCGCTGGAGAACGGCAGCCCTTCGGCAGATACCCAAGGGGTGCGTGTTCTGGCGGATATTCCCACCCCCACCTTCACTCCGATCCCATTCTGCGACCAGTTTAAGGATTACCTAACCTGTGGTCGGTACCCGAAGATATGCATCTGGAATGGCAATGCGAATCCACCCGCCTGCGTAAATAAATAGCCCTTCCACGGCATGCACCATCTTGCCATAATGAAGCGCCCCAGAAATGGGGCGCCAGGCATTTAATCGGGGGTATGAAAGGGTCAGTAATTTTTCAGGGAGTGGAAGTGGCGGTCCCCACCCCATCCACCGCCGGGTTTACCACGAGTTGCTCCCAAAGGAAATACAGCATCTGCAAGGCGGTCAGGTTGCGCACCTGCATGCCGTATTCCATGCTGTGGGGGATGGAGAAATCTGTAAAATTGATAAACGAGATCGTGCTGAGGTGCGCCGGGTCTCTCATGCCCTGGTTTGGGAGCGGCTGGACAGCCAGCCAGAAATTCCAGAGCGGGAGCTCGTACTCCTCGGCAAGCCGGGCGATCGTGGCGTTGATGGTATTGTCGCCTTCGAAATCATCCGCCTTGGTGCTCAGGATGGGAACGATCCCCCGGGCGATGGTGACATCCAGGATGATGCGCATGTTATGCTCGAAGGAGACCGGGTCCTGGTGGACGTAGTAGGCTTCGTTGGTGCCAAAGGAGATGAAGGCAATACTGGGATTATCCAGGCGGTACTGGCAGGCGAGCAGGGATTCATTACCCAAACACTGTTCATCCGTCCACAGGGTGGTCAGCAGGCCTTCGGTGTTCAAGCCGCCCTTGGCAGCCAGGCTGGGTCGCTCAAAGGAATTTTTAAAATAGTCGATTGCAGGTTGGAGCGAGGTGTACTCTCCAAGGTTATAGTTGCGGTCAAAGCCCACCAGGAACCCCGGTGCAGCGCTGGCACAGTCGCCGATGCGCGAGAAGACGCGCGGGTTGTTCCCCAGGGCGATGCCGCGCTGGTAAATTTCTCGCACGCGAGCGTTGACCGTTTCGGGGATGATAGGCAGGTTCTTCCAGAAATCCACGGGCAGCGGCGCGGGGGTTTGGGAGGGAGTAATTTCTGCCGTCGGGGAGATCGTCTCGGTGACCGCGGCTGGCTCGCTGGTTTCTGTAGCAGAGGCCGCCGGCGTGGGGCTGACCGTGCGCGCGGGCTGGCATGCAGCCAGGAAAGAGGCCAGAAGCAAAAGGCTGCAGATCACGGCTGTTCCCCTGCGCGGCCGGGGAAAATGGCTGGCAGGTTTCATAATACAGGTCAATGCACCTTCTTTGCCATCGCGGCGATGTGTGCGGGTGTGTTTCCGCAGCAGCCGCCCACCACGCGCGCCCCCAGCACCGCCGCCCTGCCGGCAAATTCCCCCATCTGTTCGGGGGTTACATCGAAGACGGTTTCCCCCTCGACCATGCGCGGCAGGCCTGCGTTGGGCTTGACCCATAACGGGAAACCCGGTTCGGTAGCCGTATATTCCAGGATTACCTTTTCCATGTTCTCGAGCGAAGTGCCGCAGTTGGCTCCCACCAGGGCAGCGCCCAGCGCCTTGTAATGGCTGATCATTTGTGCGGGTTTCACACCCATCATCGTGCGCACCCCGCGGTCGTAACTGAAGGAAACCACGATGGGCAGGGCGGTGAGCGCACGCGCGGCCTGGAATGCCGCGTCGGCTTCCTCGAAGGCGAACATGGTCTCGATAACCAGCAGGTCCACGCCGCCGGCTACGAGCCCCTGGACCTGCTCCGTGAATGCGGCGTGAGCCTCGTCGGCGCTGAGCGGACCGTAGGGTTTCATCAGCATACCGGTGGGTCCGATGGAACCGGCGACCAGGATGTCGCCTCGGATAGAGGCAGCCTGTCGGGCAAGTTCCACTGCCCGCGTGTTAACCTCGGTCACTCGGGTTGTATATTTCGAGTCTTTCATCCGCAGGCGCGTCCCCCCGAAGGTGCATGTCAGCAGGATGTCGGACCCAGCGGCAGCAAATGTGGATCCCAACTCCAGCACCAGCTCGGGCTGGTCGAATACCAGATCTTCGGGAGCGATACCGGGAGCAAGACCCATCCGGTGCAGGTTGGTGCCCGTGGCACCGTCGGCAACGAGGGTTCTTCCGGATTGCAATTGTTCCAGGAATCTATTCATAGGTCTCCACAAGTGCCCCCATTATACCGGCTGATTGGAAGGGAAGTGCCTGTTTGATGAACCTTTTCTTACCAAAGCCTTAACTTCCAGGCTGGTTCCAAGGGGGTACTGTAGTAGAATCTTTTTGATAAAACCTTGTTCCTGTAGAAAGAGTATTGTGAGCCCTCGTAAGCAAAGCGTTCTTCCAGAAGCAATTTCCCTCACGAATCACCCCCAGCCGCTCATCCAGTTACGCCAGGTCAGCAAAACCTATAAGACCAGCGCGGGGGATTTTCCCGCGCTACGCGGGATCAGCGTGGATATATATCCCAATGAGTTCCTCGGCGTGATCGGTAAATCCGGCGCGGGAAAATCCACCCTGATGAATATGATCACCGGCGTGGACCATCTTACCTCCGGTGAGGTGATCGTACAAAAAGCGGATGAGGTGGTATCCATTCACACCCTGTCCGAGGACACCCTGGCGTTGTGGCGCGGGCGCAGCATGGGAGTGGTCTACCAATCCTTCCAACTCTTACCGATGCTGACACTGGTGGAAAACATTCTTCTCCCCATGGATCTTTGCGGACTCTACAGCCGCGCAGAAAGCCGAGAGCGCGCCCTGGACCTTTTACGCATGGTGGAGCTGGAAGAACATGCTTTCAAAATTCCCAACTATATTTCCGGTGGTCAACAGCAACGCGTGGCAATTGCGCGTGCCCTCGCAAACGACCCGCCCATCCTCATTGCCGACGAACCGACCGGCAGCCTGGACTCGGTTACGGCTGACCACGTCTTCAAAGTTTTCGAGCACCTGATTGAAAAGGGAAAAACCATTATCATGGTCACGCACGATAACAGCCTGGCGCCGCGCTTTTCCCGCCACCTGGTCATTCAGGATGGGGAAATTACTCCGGATCGAACAAGGGTTAAGCAATGAGCCTGACCACCAGCCCAACCCGGGAAGCCGTTATCCAGTTGCAGAAGGTGGAGAAGACCTTTAAAAACGCCGCGGGAGAGTTTCGCGTTCTCAAAGGCATCGACCTGGTCCTGCGCGGCGGCGAGTTCGTTGCCATCGTCGGCAAATCAGGCAGTGGCAAGTCAACCCTGCTGAATATGATGACCGGCATTGATCATCCCACGGGCGGGCAGGTGGTGATCAACGGCGACAATATCTACGAGATGAACGAGAGTCAGCGGGCTCTGTGGCGCGGGCGGAACCTGGGGATTGTCTTCCAGTTCTTCCAGCTCCTGCCCATGCTGACCCTGCTGGAGAATGTGATGCTGCCGATGGACTACGTCGGCAAGTACGATTTCGACGAACGTCCCAGGCGTGCCATGGAACTGCTCAAAATGGTCGGGCTGGAATTGCAGGCTCACAAACTCCCTGCGGCGGTCTCGACCGGACAGCAGCAGAGCGCGGCGATTGCACGTGCCCTGGCGAACGATCCGCCCATCATCGCTGCCGACGAACCAACCGGCAACCTGGATTCGCGTTCGGCGGAGGCTATTATCAACCTGTTCGACCACCTGGTGCACGCGGGAAAGACGATTGCCATGGTGACGCACGACCCGTCACTGACCGAACGGACCTCACGCTCCATTATCATCACCGATGGCGAACTGGTGGACGAGACAGTGGCGCGCTGTCTGCCGCTGCTGGCCCACCGCCAGATGCTGGAAGCAACCCGCCAGCTGGAACGCTCTTCCTACCAGGCGGGGGGCATAATCCTCCAGCAGGGTCAGCATGTGGACCATTTCTTCATGGTCGAGCGCGGCGAAGTGGAAGTTATCCTGTGCAGCCCAAAGAATAAAGACACCTTTATCGCCCGGCTTGGTCCGGGACAATTCTTCGGCGAGATCGAACTGATGCAGGGTGGTCAGTCCATCGCCTGTATCCGAGCGGCCTCCGACGGACCGGTGGAACTGGCTGCGTTGCGCCGGGATGCTTTTGTCAAATTACTTGGCGATTCGCCGCTTACATCCGAGATGATCGGCAGGATCGTGCAGGTGCGGTTGGAAGAGAACCGCACTGCTGACAGTCGCCGCGGAAGCAAGGAAGGCCGATAGATAATGTTGCGTCCACGCTGGCGTAAGGTCTTTCACGATTTGGTCGGTAATTTTTCGCGTACGGCCCTGGTGGTCGCATCGATTGCCGTGGGTGTATTTTCCATTGGGGTCATCGTCGGCGCGTACGTGATCATTTCCCACGATATGAGCGCCAGTTACGCGGCCAATAACCCGATGAACATCGAGTTGCGCACCACGCCTTTCGATAACACATTAATCACCATCATTAAAAGTATGCGCGGCGTCAGGCAGGTGGAGGGCCGGACCGTCTTCACCATACGGGCGAGCAAACCTGGCAGTGGTCAGTGGGTGGCGCTCAACATGGTGGCCATCGATGATTTTTCAAAAATGCAAATCAACCTGCTGCACACCGTCACCGGGGCAGATCGACCAGGGAAGGACGAAGTACTGCTCGAACGCAAGGCGATGCAAAGCCTGAATGTTTCCGTGGGCGATACCCTCGAATTCGAACTTGACAATGGCACCTTCCAGACAATGAAAATCGCCGGCAGCGTGCAGGACCCGAGCACGGGAGCGGGTGATTTCCTGGCCCAACCCTTCGCCTACATCTCCACCAACACGCTTTCGTTTCTGCATCATTCGGATTCATTCAACCGGCTTTACGTGACACTGACCGATAGTCAGAACGACGCTCAACACCTGCGCCAGATGACCGCGGTCATCGGGGACAAGGTTGAAAAGAACGGCGTGACGGTTTTGCGAACGAGGTCCTCTAAAACCAACGAACACCCGATGGCAACCACCGTACAGGCCGTGCTCGGCATCCTGCTGGCACTCGGCATCCTGATCCTGTTCTTGAGCAGTTCCCTGATCGCCAATACGCTCAGCGCCTTGCTCAACCAGCACCTGCGCCACATCGGTGTCATGAAACTGGTGGGAGGGCGCCGCAACCAGATTTTCGAGATGTACATCGCCTTGATCCTGGCTTTCGGTGCCGTTGCCCTGCTGATTGCCGTCCCCCTGGGCGGGCAGGGCGCGTATGCCCTCTCTGCCTTTATCGCCACAAAGATCAATTTCAATTTGCTGGGCTACCGCATCGTCCCTCTGGCATTTGTAATCCAGATAGTTGTCGGGCTGGTTGTGCCGCTCCTGGCAGGGTTACTGCCCGTGTTGAACGGCTCGCGCATTACGGTGCTGAGCGCTCTCAGCGGGGAGATGGTCGGGAAGGAAAAGAAACAGAACCAGGGGGAAATGCATCGGGAGTCCTTCTTCGAACGGCTGCAGCTCCGATTCAGCAGGTTACTCGCCCGACGCGGCATCCATATCCCGCGTCCCCTGCTCATCTCTCTGCGTAACACGTTCCGGCGCAAAGGTCGCCTGGCGCTGACGCTTTTCACGCTGACCATGGGAGGGGCGATTTTCATCGCTGTATTCAACGTTCGCGTGACACTCCACGATTACATTGGCCAGATCGGAAATTATTTCCTGGCCGATGTGACCCTGGATTTTACTCAAGTCTACCGCGTGCACGAAGTGGAGCTGGCTGCCTCGCGAGTTCCGGGGGTCGTGTCGGTGGAGGGCTGGGCATATGCCAGCGCCGAGGCGCTCTATCCGGATGGCACTACCGCAGACAATCTCACCGTCCTGGCTCCCCCCGTGGACAGCAAGCTGGTCGTGCCGATGCTGGTAGCCGGTCGCTGGCTCCAGGCCGGTGACAGGCAGGCCATCACGGTGAGCGAGGGTATCCTGTCGAAATTCCCAAACCTGAAGCCGGGAGGGACGCTGCACCTCAAGCTCAATGGCAAGGAAGATGACTGGCTGGTGGTGGGGATCTTCAAGTTCGTCAACCAGCAGGGGACGATTGCCTACAGCACCTATGACTACATTTCCGCTCTGACCCATATGACCAACAATGCATTCTCGTACCGCATCGTCACCGACCAACATAACCCGGCCTATCAGCAGATGATGGCGGATCGGATCGACGCCTATTTCCGTCTCCAGGGATTCCACGTCAACCAGACGCGCACCGGAGAATCCACCATGAAGACAGCCGCGGACAGCCTCGATATCCTGGTCACATTCCTGTTGATCATGGCCCTGCTGACGGCATTCGTGGGCAGCATCGGGCTGACCGGCACGATGGGCATGAACGTGCTCGAGCGCACGCGCGAGATCGGCGTGATGCGTTCCATTGGCGCAGTGGACCGGGAGATCATGCGCACGGTCATTGTGGAAGGGCTGGTGATCGGCGGCATCTCCTGGATGCTCGGCACGCTGCTTTCCTTCCCGATCACCTATCTCTTATCGTCCATCATTAGTTCGGCAATTTTTCACTCTCAAATTAGCATCCATTTTACATTCACCGGATTCCTGTTCTGGCTGTTGGTTGTGCTGGCACTTTCAGCGGTGGCAAGCATCCTGCCCGCGCGTAATGCGGCGAGGCTGACCATTCGCGAAGTACTGGCATACGAATAGCCTGTGAATCAAAAGGAGTTTCACCATGAAAAGAATTCCTGCGATCCTCTCTTTGACCCTGAGCCTGTTTTTATTTCTAGCTGCATGCGGGGGTGCGGAGCCTACCTCCACCCCCAGCGCCCCCACACCCGGACCGGATACCGTCATTGCCACGGGTCATCTCGTCCCAAACCAGAGTGTGTACTTGACCTTCCTGGCAAGCGGCCGGGTGGACGAGGTGCTGGTCCAGAAGGGTGACCATGTCAGCCGTGGGCAGGTGCTCGTCCGGCTTGGCGACCGCCAGCCGGCAGCCACCGCCCTGGTAGGCGCTCAGGCGCAGGTGATCGTTGCCCAGCAGGCTTATGATCTGCTGGTCCGCACGGCGGGCCTGGTCAATGCCCAGGCCTGGCAATCCTATATGGATGCGCAAAAAGCGCACACCCTGGCTCAACTGGCCTGGGACCGGCTCGACCTGAATTCCATCCAGGAGGATATTGACACGGCTCAGGCAGATGTCACCTCCCGCAAAACCGACCTGGAAAATGCGCAGAAAGATCTCGACAAGTACAGCAACCTGGCTGCCAATAATGGCACCCGAAAATCCTATGAGGACAAGCTCCGCACGGCGCAGATCAATTATGACACTGCCGTCCAGAAACTCGAATCCTTGATTATTAAACGCGACACCGTCCATGCCGCGCTAAATACCGCCCTGGCTGCTGAAACCGAAGCCAAACGCACTCTCGAGAACACACAAAACGGTCCCGATTCCGACAGGCTGGTACTGGTGCAGGCCCAACTGGACGCTGCCAGAGCCCAGGCCGCTGCGGCCCAGAGTGCGCTGGATAATTACGACCTGAAGGCTCCCTTCGCCGGGTTGGTGGCAGACGTAAACGTGTCGGTCTACCAGATGGTCAATCCGCAGACCTGGGCGGTGGCACTGGCAGATACCAGCCAGTGGTACGTGGATACCAGCGACCTGACCGAAATGGACGTGGTCAAGGTCAGTGCCGGGCAGACCGTGCAGGTCACGGCGGACGCGCTGCCGGGCATTACCATGACCGGCGTGGTGGAGTCGATCAGTGAGGCGCCCAAGGTCCAGGGAGGCGATGTCCTCTACACGGTGCACATCCTGTTGAACAATCCTGACCCCGCCCTGCTGTGGGGGATGACGATGGAGGTGACATTCTCACCGTAAACATCGGGCGGATGCTTGACCATCACCTGATTCTCGGTTACAATTTTTGCCGCTTAAAAAAGTTGCCCCTTTAGCTCAATGGATCAGAGCGTTTGGTTGCGGACCAAAAGGCTGTGCGTTCGAGTCGCACAAGGGGCACCATGGAAGCGGGCAATCCCCGCTTCTTTCTATTCTGGAGATGACATGGAAAAGCGCCAGATCCTGCTTACCAATGACGATGGCATTCACTCACCGGGACTGTGGGCCGCGGCGGAAGCGCTCTCGGAACTGGGGTATGTGACCGTGGCCGCGCCGCGCGACCAGGCCTCGGGTACGGGCCGCAGCCTGCCGATGACCTCCGACGGGGTGATCCGCTCGGAAACACTGCGCGTGGGCGGCAGGGAGTGGACGGTCTATGCCGTTGGCGGAACGCCGGCTCAGGCGGTTCTGCACGGCATCCTGGAGATCATGAAAAGCAAGCCAGATCTGGTTGTCTCGGGGATCAACTACGGTGAGAACGTTGCCAGCGGCATCACCATCTCCGGCACGGTCGGCGCGGCGATGGAAGCCGCCTCGCAGGGCATCCCGGCGCTCGCCACCTCGCTGGAAACCGACCGGTCGCACCACCTCACCTACTCCACTGAGGTCGATTTTTCCACGGCGGCTTATTTCACCGCATTCTTTGCGCGCAAGATCCTGGAGACACGATTCCCCGCGGATGTGGACCTGTGGAAACTGGACGTACCGTCCGACGCCACCCGGCAGACCCCCTGGCAGGTGACCCGCCTGGCGCACCAGCGCTACTTTGCCGCGGTGAAGCCAAAAAGGGATTCGTGGGAGCAGCGCGGACCGGTGGATTATCAGGAGGCCGCCATCCTGGAGGGCGAGGACAAGGACAGCGATGTGATCGTGCTGCGGGTGGGGCGGCGGGTGTCGCTCACCCCGCTCAGCCTGGATCTCACCGCGCGCGTACCGCTGGGTGAGCTGGAGCGGCTTTTGCGCAGCAATGATTGACAATTCTCTGGGGGGATCGCCTCGATGTCAATATATCTTTTATATGCGATAATAAGTACATTCTGGGGTTGTTCTCAGGAGGAGATTGTTATGATGCAGTCAAATCTTACGCTTATAATTGTTGTCGCGATCGCGGTCATCCTTTCCCTGGTATCGCTGGCTGGGGGTATCTTTTGCATTGTTCGCTATGTAAAGACCAGGAAAATCGTTTTTCTAATCGTCGGCCTGCTCCTGACATTTATATTACCCGGGCTTTTCATCTGCGCCGCCTTGGTGGTGTTTATTCCAAGTACAATGGTTGTTTACGGTCCGCCTCCCACCATCATGCCCTGATAAAAGCCGGACCTTCCCCCAGGGAAAATGACTAATCTCCGCTACGAGTTTGCCAAACTCAGGACCGATTTTTTCCTGGGGGGTATCCAGGACCGCTACCGTGCGGGAAACCCCATTCGCCCTCCGGGTTACGTGATTTGGGATTGCACCCGGCGCTGTAATCTGAACTGTCTCCATTGTGGGGCTGTCAAGGAAAAATACACCCGTGAATTGTCCACGGAACAGATCAATGATTTACTGGATCAATTAGCAGCCATGAAAGTGGGCATGTTCGCCGTGGCGGGCGGTGAACCCCTCTTGCGCAGGGATCTGGCGGAGGTTCTCTTCCATGCCCACAATCGGGGCCTCAAGACGGGGATCGCCACTAATGGATTTCTGGTTGACCAGGCTGCCGCGGAATGGATCAAGGCTGCCGGGGTTCATTCAGTCCAGGTCAGCCTGGATGGGCTGGAGAGGGCACACAACCAGATAAGGGGGAATGAGCAGAGTTTCAACCGGGCGATCCATGCGATCGAATTATTGAACAAGCTTAAAATTCCGCTGGTGTCAGTAGCCACTACCATCACAACGAATAATCTCCTCGAACTCGACGAGCTCAGGCAGCTGCTTACCCGCCTGGACGTCAGGCTCTGGAGGTTGGCGGTGGTCATGCCAATAGGTCGCGCTCATGGATCAAATCTCTGTCCGGATATGGGTCAACTTATTAGGTTTCTGGAATTTGTCAAAGAACACGACTCCCGGGAACTGCATATCTATTTTGGGGAGAATCTACCCTTCCTGGGAGTCTGGGAGAGGCAGGTCAGGAATGCACCGGTGATCTGTCCCATTGGATTTACCGCTTGTTGCATTGGGGTGGATGGAAATGTCAGAGGTTGTCCCGAGCAGCTTGATACGGTTGAAAACCGGGAAGGGTCTCTCCTGGTTACACCCTTCCAGGAGATCTGGCAAAGAGGCTTTGGACGATACCGGAACCGCACGATCCTGAATACTGATCCAAAATGCGCAGTTTGCAGATCAAAAGACGATTGTTTCGGTGGCTGCTGGGTCATGCGGACCGAAGGACAAAATTGCATTTATGACATGATTGTATAAGCCGCGCTGATTGACGCCTCAGGGGGGGCGTGATAGAATGCACTCCGCGCCGGGCGTGTAGCTCAATGGCAGAGCAGCGGCCTTTTAAGCCGTTTGTTGAGAGTTCGAGCCTCTCCACGCTCATAATGTTCTGCGACCACAAGTCGCAGAACATTACATCGAAGGCATTGGCCTTCGATGTTTTTGTTTAAAGCCCCCGACTTTGGCGGCATCAAGCCGCCTTTGGTTGTGTCGTGCGCATGAGCGCACGACCATACTCCATTGAAGGGGAGTTTTTTGTTGCGAGCCCCCTAAAGGGGATGACATCCGAGCCTTTATGCAGCACCCCCGTCGCCCCGCAAGGGGGATCAACTTTTTTACAGAATGCTTTGAAATCAGCGAGATGGTGGAAGGGTAAGTTTCTGCAACTACGGGGGCACTACGGGACTAATGGGATAGGCTCTATCAGGGGAACCGGGTAGAGACAGTACGACAACACTCCAGAGATAGGGCCGGATATTGGGAAGGTCTGGCATTGAGACTCGTTGCCTGTCATTAATAGCAATGTTATCTCCAGTGTCTGATCGCCAAGCGTTCCCAATGGGATCGTGGAGTCAGGGATGCAGTTGACTCCATCGCGCTTAGCGGCGCACGTAAGCTTGGCTGATGCATTCCCCCATTTCTGTTCAATGGTCAGGTGTTCTGCGCCTCTATCGGGAGATCCCTCGCATCGACCGGTCCCCTTGATGATCATTGTGGTCTGTCCTTTCCAGGTGAGTTTCCAATCGTCGTTCTCGCTTTCACCGCTGATATCGATATCGATCACCTCCCCCCACTCGACATCCTGGGTAGTGATGAGCATTACCTCAGCACATGGTATGGTACCGGGTTTTACAGAGTAAGTGATATTCCCTAGTGGATTGGGCCACGTGGTAGTGAGGTTAACATTGACGCATACGTACCACTTTTCGCCGATCGTGCAACCTGCGTAATTCTCCCAGGGCTCCGCACCAGGTGCTTGCCCTTCATTTTCCCCCTCAATAGCCTGCTGATTGGCTGCATATTGACCGCTGGTGCTGGTCCCCTCATCACTGGTTGAAGATGGTGTCGACATGTTGCAGCTGGTGATGACTACGATGGCAAGGACGATTGCAACGCTGCGCGGATAATGAATCAGATTGAGCAAACTGTGCAGATGCATCTGAACCTCCTTATGAATGAAGCCATCCCGCCTGCGAACCGGAAAGAATCATCACAGGTCTTCAGGATTGATCCACCCGACCAGGCGGCCTGGGAAGATGATCTTCCAATGTCCAAATTCAGTATATATCAGAGTTCCCATAAAAACAATAATCCCCTTTTCGCGCGAGGCTCCTTCGTAAAGAACAACTATGGGATGATATTCTCTTCAATCGTCAACAGCGTCCCCATTGGAGGTCACCGATCACCAGTCGTTTCTCATCCGGTGTATAATCCCCGCTTAGGTTTTTTGGGCTGATCCGGTATGACTGCGGGAGAATCCTTGAATATTTCTGGTGCAAAAACCCTTTCTTATGACGTAAATTACAAGTGGTATCTCTTGATCCTCGGCGGGTTGACCAACGCCGTGGTTGTCGCCATCCCGTCGATGGGTTTATCGGTGCTCTTGCCGGAGATTACCAGGGAGTTGAATTTAAGCCTGGTCCAGGCTGGACTGTTGTGGGGGATAGGAGCCCTGCCCGTTATCCTATCCAGCCTTCTTGCGGGAACACTCTGCGACCGGTTCGGTCCGAAACGCATCATGACCGTGAGCTGTCTGTTGGTCGGGCTGTCGTGCGCCTTGCGTGGATTTTCCAGCACCTTTCCTTCCCTGACGTTCATGGTTTTTCTGTTTGGCTTTTTCGCTCCACTGGTTTCGATAAGCAATATGAAAACCGCAGGGATCTGGTTCTCAACCCGGGAACTTGGTTTTGCCAATGGCATACTCTCCCTCGGAATGGCGGTGGGATTTTTAATCGGTTCCATGGTGAGCGCAAGCATACTCTCTCCCTGGCTGGACGGCTGGCGCAATGTTTTCTTTTTTTACGGCGCCATTGCGGTTGTATTTCTTATTCCCTGGTATCTCACCCATCCATTACCAGGAGGGCTGCCCCCGGTAAGTGTGTCACCGCCTTCCCATTCGTTTTTCAAGAGCCTGTCGCAAATAGGTCGGCTCAGGAACATGTGGCTCCTGGGTTTTGGGATCATGGGTATCAGCGGCAGCATACAGGGTCTGCTTGGCTACCTGCCGTTGTACCTGCGCGGGCTTGGCTGGTCGGAAGCCGGTACAGGCGGTGTCCTGGCGTCATTTCATACGGCCAGCATGATCTGCGTGATCCCCATCACATTATGGTCGGACCGGCTTGGCTCGAGAAAGAAGATCTTGATCGGGGCAGCCTTGTTGACCGCTTTTGGAATTGGATTCCTGTCCATCGTGAAAGGAGGTGCGATCTGGGGGGCAGTGATTGTAGCCGGACTGGTACGCGATGGTTTCATGGCTATATTCCTGACCATGATCTTTGAAGTCAAAGGAGTTGGACTCAAATATTCCGGGACTGCCATTGGCTTCATGATGATCTTTATGGGGATAGGAAACCTGGCCGCTCCCCCGCTGGGCAACGCCCTTGACGCGCTCGCAACAGGCGCTCCTTTTATTTTCTGGGCATCGCTGATCGTCATCGGCAGCCTGTGCATTGCCCTGACCACCGAGCGGGAACCGGATCTCGCGGGCCGTGGTATTGTCAGCACACCCGAGGGTTGAGCAAGAGAATCGGTGTTGAAATAGCCGTTTTTTGCAGGCTACTTACACACTTCTAAAGGAGAAATTTTCAGGGCGGCTCTCTGCCTCTGGATGCGACACCCAGCAAACAAAAAACGCACTATTAATGAGCGGTCTTCCTATCGCGCAAAGACCTTTTTAAATTTAGATCGCTGACCTATTGTTGATTTTAATATCGATTTTTTGCTGGTTTACCTTGATAGTGGGCTTGCCTCCCGTTGAGTTGCTTTCACCCATTTTTTGTGCAATAATAACAATCATTCACCAACACGGCACAAGTGTTTATACGGGAAAAATATATCCGCTTTTCTTTCTTCGATGATGGTCAGCAATAATAAAACGATTGATCCGCTTTCGCCGTAAATCAAGGAGAATAATAAAATGAAAGAAATTAAATCAGAAATTGACATTCAAGCCTCGCCTGAGAAGATCTGGCAAGTCCTGACCGCCTTGGATCAATACCAGGAGTGGAATCCATTCCTACACCATGCCGCCGGCAAGGTGGAAATGGACGCGAAGGTGAATGTCACTTTCATTTTTGGCTCCAGGGATATGACCCTCCACTGCACTGTTGTAAAATTTGAACCAAACCACGAACTGCACTGGAGGTATCATGTCGGCTTTCCCTTCCTCTACCAGGGAGAACATTGTTTTACCCTGGAGCCGGCCGGAGAGGGGCGGGTCCATTTCATCGATAAAGAAATTTTCACTGGCCTGCTTGTACCCCTGCTGGTTAAAGAAGATGATACGGGCGGTTTTGTAGCGATGGATAAGGCGCTGAAAGCCAAGGCCGAGCAATCAGGAAAGGATGGCTGAGCCGGGCTTGCTCACGAGATTAGAAAGACAAAACCCATTCAAAGAATTCGAAAAATCAAGTATTCCATAAATTCCAACTGCAGAGAATGTGAAGGCTTTCTAGAGAGGATCATTTACATAAGTCCTAATTCGAGATCACGCAGAGAAATTAAAAGAGACAACCCATTGGTTGTCTCTTTTACAAACTTCGGATGATCTTACGGCATTTTTCCGGAGCCTCCCCCGGGCTGTGGGGTTTGAGCCGGCATCTGCGAGCCCTGGCCATACCGACCTGGCATCATAGTTGGCTGATTCATCCCCGAACCTGAGCCGTTACCATTGCCGTTGCCGGATGGCCCGGGATCCAGGGGATAGTTGCCATTTTCAGGAGTCGGTTCGCCTGTCCCTCCCTGACCGTGGAAGCGTTGACGGACCTGCATACGGAACCCTGGCAGGTCCGACTCACCCATGGCAGCCAGCCGGATCTGCTCTCGCAGGCGTGCATGTGTCATCAAGAGAAGCGGTCCTGCGGATCCGGGCGTTCCCGTCATCAGCGAGGTCATGATCTGCAACTGGTTTTCAGCGTGTTGCCGGACCTGGCTCATCAGCTGGATGGCTTGAGAGTCGTCCATGCCGGCGGTCAGTTCGAGCGCCATGTCCAATTCGTTCTGGAGGCGGGTTTCGACCCCCACCGGTATTGGCTTCCCGAGAGCCAATAGGGAAGCCATTTCCGTCACCCGGCGATCTGAGAAATCAAGCGCATAATTCAAACGCGTTTGTGAAGATCCTGTCAGGGACAGGATGGCATCCTCGCTCCAGGTTTTCACCGGATATAAGGTCTGGCCCGGCAGGCTGCCCTGGGCGGCGTAGACCGTCCCGCCAGTTCCACCAAAAAATACGGTCAGGGCCAAAATAACGGCAAACAAGGTGTTCAACACAGGAAGACGCTCCTTTCTCTGAAACAATGGGAAAACCGTATTGATCCATTTGTTGTGACGTTGGTCTGCCTGTCGGGATACTGCCTGCCGGAGAGAGGCTACCTGTGCCAGGAAATTTGCCCTTCCACGAGACGCTGCCTGCGTATCGCGCGGTGGAATATTTTTTAAATCGTCTAAGACGTTTTTGAGAACGGGGTCAATTTTGTCATTCTTCATATGAATTCCTCGCCGCTCAAGGTCCTTTTCAGGGTGGCCAGGGCACGGTGTTGCATCGATTTGATCGCCCCCAACGGTTTTTTGAGAACTTGGGCAATCTCCTCATTCTCCCAGCCTTCCAGGTACTTTAGTGCGATCACCTGTTGCTGGTCGGGGGTGAGTTTTTTTAATGACATTCGGAGTCGTTCCTGGCGCAGGTGCAAGCCCGCATCTTTTTCTGGATCCGCTTTCTCATCCAGGTGCTCTTCCGTCAATTCCAGTGGTTGAATCGGATTTCGCCGGTACTGGTCGACAATCCAGTTGTGCGCCACACGGTAAAGGTAAGCCTGCAAAAAACTGTCAGGGCCGCGCTTGGCTCGCAACGCCTGCAGGAAGCGGCTGAAAGTCTCGGCGACACAGTCTTCTGCCTGACTGTGATCGCCCAGCAAGCGCATGGCATAACGATAGAGACCCGGGCTGTAAGTATCATAAATTCGTGCCAGGGCTTGGTGGTCAAATTTCCGGGCAAGGTCCAAAAGGTCAGGTTCTGAAGGCACGTTATTTTCCATTATTTAAGACGCAGTAAGAGAGAAGCGGATACGGGTGGACGATATGAGCACAGATGATTTATTGGATCTATCTTACTATTCTATTGTAGAGGATTCTACCGGATTGTATAAAGAGATGATAAGGAGTGATTATGTGAAGCGATCAACCAGTATCTTTTTCGGGACGCCTGCGTCATAAAAGCAAAAGGAGAATCTGCAATGAAAAAGATGCTTGTCATACTTGTTGTATTGCTGCTCGCATTTGCAGTGGTCATTCCGGCTGCTGCCGGCAATGGCCCGGGAGGTGGTGGGAAGGGCGGCGGCTCCGGCACCGGCCAGGGTCAGCAGGGAACCCGCGGTACTTTTGCGATCACAGGTACGATCGCTGCCATTGGGACCAACACGGTCACGATGAATGTCGTCCGCGGAAATAAACTGGTCCAGCCTTACCTGGGCACCGAGTTGACCGTGACGGTGACATCCCGGACGCGCTACCTTTATAAAGACGGTACGACCACCTCCGCGATCGGCTTTGCTGATCTAAAAGTCGGACAGCCGGTCAGTGTCAATGGCAGGGTTGTCAATACCATCTGGACAACTTCCCGCATCACAGTTGGTGCATCGTTGAGCTGCCTGCCCCTACCGTAAAACCACCCTGAAATTCATTTAGATCAGCCAGCAGGCAAAGCCCTTGCTGGCTGATGTGTTATTTCCAAAGTTCGTGCCAGACTGATCACCAGATTGTCCTTTTAAGCTATCACCCGTTGAATTTCAGCCAGTAAATTGGCTTCCGGGACTGCCCCAACGACAGTACCTGCACCGCTGTTGATGGTGGTCTGCGGAACTCCGCTGACGTTGAACTGGTTGGCTACATCCTGAAACTCCATTGACTCTACGCCTTCAGCGCGGATCATACCGGGATTCTCCAGTGCCATCCTGTGAGCCAGCACCACAGCACGCGGGCAATATGGGCAGGTGGGGGTAACAAAGACCTGCAAGTGGATGGGTGTTTGCAAAGCCTTCAGGTATTCACGTGTCGTTTCTTTCAATCCGGAATCCCGGCTTGCAACAAGCACAATATCCTGGATCAACGTTGTAAATTCATGTCCGGAGGGAATACCGGCATACTGGATACCGGTGTCCGTCAAGGTATCGCCATCCTTGGCAGCAACGACAAAAACCGGGGCTTTATCCACGCGGTAAAATTTGGCGGCGGCTGAGTCGGCCTCAAGATCAAGAACAGTCAGCCCAAGACTCGGGGAAAGAGCCACCACTTCTTCCAATAATTGGCGCGTATCATTGCAATAATCGCAATTCGACTGTGATCCGAAGAAAAGGATCTGCACCGGGTGTGGCAGCCCGACAAAAACATCCCGGACTTGCCGTTTGACATCTTCTTTCAATAATTCGCTCATTTTATTCTCCTATCAATATACCCGAATGGGTAAGAAAAAGACTGGCGGGTACGATTTGAGCCATCGGTGCTCCCATACCTAAAAACAAGGCATTCCTATTCAAGTCAGCCGATGCACCCCAATCTTTCTGAAATTCTCGAGTACCTTAATGGGCGGGTCCGCTGGGTATCAATGGTATGATGCTATTCTTCAAAGAAAGTTGCACTGTTGCCCAGAAGATGATTGGAGATGACTGTGCGTGCAACTTTATTCTGATGGGATCATCCAATAGGCTGATATCGCGAAAGTCAATCTATTTTTTGGAGACAAAAACCATGGAAATGATCATCGACTTCCCCGGTGGCTCCCGAGTGGACGCCCATTTTGGTTCTTTTACGGTGGCCACTGACCAGCCACCGGTCGCATCCGCTCCCAGCCCCTTCGAGGTCTTCCTCTCATCTATAGGGACCTGTGCTGGCATTTATGTCCTGGGTTTTTGCAAGCAGCGCAACCTCCCGACTGAAGGCATCCGCATCGTTGAGCGGATCAACCAGAGCCCGGTGACAGGCATGGTTGAGAGGATTGACCTGGAGATCCAGGTTCCGGCGGGGTTCCCGGAAAAATATCACGATTCGCTGATCCGCTCGGCAGAACTGTGCGCGGTGAAGAAACACCTTGAAAAACCGCCCAGGTTTGAGATCAAAACCGTAATAGTTTAGTTTCAGAGATCAATACGTTTCATTTCTGGGTTTTATCAAGTTGAGAACTTCTTGAAAACCATAACATGTCCTGTGTGTGTTGTTTTCATTTCAGTCGCAAGGTAGAAATCTATAAGGAATGCTCACGTATCTTTTGAAGATCGCCTAGAGATCGACTATTTATACTAACCAATGCAAAGCGCCCGTTTCCAACCTGGAAATGGGCGCCTTGGTACCGATTGACCTTGCTTCACTTGCCGGCGCGGATTTTCGGGCCGCTCATCGGAGCTCCAAACAGCGGGGCGAAGACGCAGAAGTCGAACAGCCCGGCCAGCAGCGGCACGAGGCCGACCACAGCCAGGATGTACCCGCCCACGCCGTGGATGACCAGGAGTCCCAGGACGATGAGGACGATGCCTGCCACAACACGGGTGATGCGGCCAGCGGGGGAAGCCATGAATTTCACAAAGGGGTTCATTTTATATCTCCTATTTGGTTTGTATTGGTTTGTACCCCCAGTATAGGAGAAATGCCTGAATATGTATGTGACTTTGTCACATAACCGAACGGGCTTGCAATGCCTCCTTATCCAATATCCTGATGCTTCCCCGGGATATTTCGACCATTCCCTGCGCTGAGAAATCCTCCAGGATGCGGCTGATGACCTCGCGCGAGCTGCCCAGTTCGGCAGCGATCTCCTGATGGGTGATGCGGATCAGGTCGGATCTGCGGCCGCGTTCTGTTAACAAGGATACAACGCGAACATCCATGCGATGGAAGGCCACTTCTTCGACGATTGCCATCACGGAGGAAAGCCGATGGGAGAGCAGCTCGAAGACAAATTCCCTCCACGGATCATAGCGCCGGACCCAGTCCCGGAAGCTATCCGCCGGGATCATGATTGCCTCGGCTTCCTGCTCCACCGTGGCGACGGCAGGAAAAACCTTCTGGCTGAGGATGGCATTGGCGGTCAGGATGCAGGACTCGCCGTTGCCGAATCGATACAGGGTGATCTCGCGCCCGGTCTCGCCAATTTTGTACACCCGGACGACGCCCGAGATCAGCAGGGCGATCGCGTCAACCTGGTCCCCTTCAATGAAAACATCACGACCTTTGGGGATCCTTGCGAAGAAGGCGGCATCCTGAAATTCGCGCAGGAGGCGTGGGTCAGCACGCTTAAGGACGGGCAATACCCGGACGATCCTTTCGAGCTGTTGTTGATCGATCATTTTATTCAATCCTGAACTTGCAGTCTCCCCATCATACCTTGAGACGAGCGAGGAAACAAGCAATAGACCGGTCGTGTAATCAGCGCCCTATGGATTCCATGACGAAGTGGCATTAAATTAATCCATGACCTTCTCCATCATGTAGTTACCACCCATCTGCCGGTATCCGAATTTTCGGTCGATGGCGAGCATGGGCAGGTTCTTTGAATTATGGTAGGTGCGCACCTGCCTGGCTTTCAGTTCCCTCCGGGCGTAGCGCAGGGCGATCACCTTGACCGCCTGGGCGAGCTTGCGGCCGCGGTAGCGCCGGTCGGTTCCGGTATGGAGGGTATTGGCGTACTCATTCCCATCCATGCAGGTGATGGCGCTCATTGCTGCCCAGTCCCCGGTTGTTGTGTCAATGACCACCATCTGCCCGCCGGGCTTGTACCAGCCCGACAAGCAGACCCTGTTCTGAAAATCCTCAAACGATGTCCAGGTTCGTTCGCCGGTGGAGCCGAGGACATCCATGCCCGTTGATTCATTCAGGGCGTACAGCTTGCGCTGCGCTTCCACCGTGTTTCCAAGTGCTTCCATCGAAGTGAATTGGAATCCCTCCCCTTCCAACCTGGCGATCAGCGGGTCATAAGCGCTGTCATCGAACCTTTCCAGGTCGAGCGCCATCAGCAGGCGGTGCGACCGTACTGTGAAACCGCGCTTATTGACGAAATCCAAACCTTCCAGGCAATCCTCGAGCACGTTGACTCGGAGCACCTTCACAGGGTCGGCCTTTAAGGCGATCATCATCTCCTGCTCCAGTGCAGTTCCCACCCCCTGCCTGCGGTGCTCTGACGCGACGAACAGGTCAAAATTGACCAGGCTCGCAACGGTTTTACTGCGGGTGGCCCAATAGAAACCGAGCAGATCCCCGGTTTCATTCTCAGCCACCTTTACCTCAGCCCGTAAACTGTTGCCGGCATACCAATCCTTGAGCCCCGTTTCGGTGCTTGGCTCATCTTCGAAACTGGTGAACCAGGCGGCGAGTTGACTGAAATCACGATCCGGCTGGGCCTGGCGTAACATGATGTCCTTCATGGATTTCCTCTTCGGGAAAAATTTCTGAAACAGAAATAGAGTATAAACTATTTTCTTCGCAAAGAATGTGTTTTCTTATTCCCGGGAAAACAAACGATCCCCCTCCATGTCCCCTATTTTCGAGAGCAGGCTACCAATCCAAATAAAAGTCCCCCAAATCACCATTCAGTCATAACGCAGGGGTCGTATCCCTCAACTTCCAACAGTCTGCAGAAAAGCTTTAGTTACTTTCGGATCGAATAGTTTTCCGGATTGATCCTGGATGTAAGCCCGGGCGGCCTGTTTCGTCCAGGCAGGCCGGTAGGGGCGCTCGGAGGTGAGGGCGTCGTGCACATCCACCACGGCGAAGATGCGCGCGGCCAGGGGGATCATTTCTCCGGCCAAGCCGTCCGGATAGCCACTACCGTCCCAGCGCTCGTGATGATAACGCGGGATATCCAGGGCCGCGCTCAAGTGTTGGATAGGAGCAAGCAATTCATAGGCGTGACGTGGATGACGCCGGGTGATCTCCCATTCGAGATCGTCGAGCGGGCCGGGCTTGTTGAGGATGTCCTCGGGGATCACGAGTTTGCCGATGTCGTGCAGGAGGGCACCGCGGCGCAGGTCGTTGAGTTCTTTTTCATCGACAAACAAGGCGCCTGCCAGGTTCACTGTCATCTGGGCAACGCGTTGGGAATGCTCGGCAGTTTCGCGCCCGCTCAGTTCGAGCGCCCGCGACCAGCTCTCGATGGCGGCATCATAGGCCATGGTCAGTTCGAAATTGGACCGCTCAAGGTCGTGGAAGAGCGAGGCGCTGTCGATGGCTACGGCGGTCTGCCCAGCGAGCGTGGCGAGAAACTCGAACCAGTCATCGGCTGGTTTCAGGATCGAGCGGTGGTAGATCTCGAGCACCCCTTTCACCTCACCCTTGGTGATCAGTGGGACGGCGTAATAACTGGCAAATTTCTCGCGTGCCAGCCCGGGGGTGAACAGGAATCCGGCCTGCTGGTTGTCCAGGGTGGGCACGCTCACGGTGCGCCTTTCCAGGGCGGCGGTACCGGGATATCCCTGGCCGATCATCACGGATTGATGGTTGAAGGAGGGTGATTGGAACCCGTGCCCGGCGGCAAACTCCAGCTTGCGGGTCTGCGGGCTGAGCAGCAGGATATCGGCAGCATCCACCCCCAGTTGCCCGGTGATCTGGCGCAGCACCACAGCCAGGATTACATTCAGGTCAAAGCTGGAAGTAATGGCGGCTTCAATGGAATGCAGGGTGGCCAGCCGTTGCAGATGGCGCCGGCCGTGCTCCGCGGCAGTGACGCGTTCCGTCACATCCCGCAGTATGGCGATCACCTGGGATCCCGACAGGCACACCAGCCGGGCTTCGAACCAGCGCTGCCCATTGGGGATCTGCATCTGGTAATCGATGGACACAGCGTTGCCGGTCTGCAGCGCCTCCTGGATGGCAAGGACAAATTTCTGGCCTGCTTCGCCGGGCAGGATGGTCTGGATCTGTTTGCCCAGGATTTCCGACGGCAGAAGATAGAAGGAGGTGGACCTGCCGGTCTTGTAACTTAAGACCGTTCCGCTCGAGTCCATGCATATCAGCAGGTCGGGCAGGGCGCGGAAAATGGCCTCCAGCTTGATGACCGCATCCTCCTGCGGTTCCTGTTTTTCTTTATTTCCCGTATCGCTTTCCATAAGAGCCTCGGACAATCCCGGGGATGCGGGCGCGGAGCACGAGGGTCCCCTTGACCATCGTGCCCCGATCCTCCGCACCATCCGGTACTTACCGGTTAGTAATCGATGAAATTTGGTGCCTGGGTAAATGAATAGGAGAGCGTGTTCAATCCCATGCCAAGCGCCTGGGTGATCTGCATGGCCAGTTCCGTTAGCGAGTCTGCGTGGATGAAGAGCAGCAGGTATCGTTCTGCATCCGAAAGCGAAAAGGTTTCGCCCTGGTAGCCGGTTTCGATGGCCAGCTTGGGATCCACCAGCAGTAGGCTGCAGAATTCGGGACTGACTGTGGCCGCAGCCATCAGGCGGGATAATTCATGGTGGTCCTCTGCGGGTGGAGCCACCAGCATGGAGACGTGACAGTGAAGTTCGGTATCAGTTAACATTTAAGTTCCTTTGAGCCTTTCCGATAGATTTCTTGCCGGTGCCCTGCCCTGCGAGGCCAAACACCAGAATGCCCCCGCGGCAATGAACACATCTCCCAGGCTGAAAGCCACCTGGTATGGAAAACCCTTGGGGGAAAGAAGAATGTCGGAGAGCCAGGCAAGGCGTGTCTGGTCGGGCGGGAGCAGGATATCCTTGTAGCCAAACCTGTCACCGAGGGGGATCCTTGCCAGGGTTTCCGAGGTCACCAGGCGGCCGGCTGTATGCGGGCTGATCGGCATGAAACCGCCATTGAGGGCGATCACGACCATATTGAACGCCAGCCCGAGGGCAAGCAGCCACACTCCTGACACACGCCGGTTGAACCAGCAGAAAACCAGGAGCAGGATCTGGGAGAAGATAAGCCCGGCAGCCGCCCAGTCATTCGACACCCGCCCCCGTGTTGCCGGCAGGTAGGAGTTAATGAACTGGGGGATGAAGGCGACGACCACCAGCCAGGCTTGTTTCAGCGGCGGGACCGTCCAGGCGCGCTTCTGGATGAGCGCGAGGAACAGACCAGCCGCCAGCCCGGCAAGGATGGCAACCAGCAGGATCATGGCTTATTATCGCGGAAGCACCCCGGCATCGTCGGGTGCGCTGGCACCCAGCACGAACAGGACCAGGGTCAGCAGCATGAAAGCGATCTGCACGTGCTTGCGGTTGATCTTCTGGGAAAGCAGGAATAGATTGGCAAACTGGTTTTTCATTTGGACACCTCTTTTGTTTGGATTTGTAGCAAATCATAACCCAGGGCAGGCATCGAAAGAGGCTTCATAACAGAGTTGTAAGATTAAGAAACAGCGTGATGGATTAACCCCCGTCATCCCTGGCAGGATATGCAAAATTTGGGAATCAGTGATGAATTAGTTACAGGGGAAGAGCCTCCCCCGTCAGGGAGGTCAGTTTATTTCAGGCGATCAAGTGCTCGTATAAACTACGTGTCTCTTCAGACGGTGCGGTATTCAATTCTGCCTGCAGGGCATCGCGGCAGGCGTGGTATTGCCAGATGACCGCCAGCCGGTCGCCACGGTCGGCGTGAAGGCGCATCGCCTGGCGGTGGGAATCTTCGAGGCAGGGATTGATCTCCAGGGCGCGCTGGCAGGCCTGCATGGCTGGTTCCCAGTCCCCGGCCTGGCGATGGAGGTCGCTGAGCTGGCGAAGGGCATCCAGGCAGGCATGCTCCAGCCGCTGGCGTTCAGGCCAGGCCCAGCTGGCATCCATCCCTTGCAGGAATTCACCGTGCCACAGTTTCACCGCCGCGCCCAGGTGGACGATCTTATCCACTGCCCCTTCGACAGTTCTTGCCTGGGCGAGATGGGAATTGAAATCATCCACATCGTATTCATAATCCAGGTGGTGGTTGAAGAAATAATGGTTTTCCTCGAAAAGGATGACTTCCTTCCCGAGCGCTTGCCGCAGCCAGTACAGGTTGTTCTTAAACCTCAATTTCAAACGACCGGGGTCAATCTCCGGCCAAAAGACTTCCCCGACCTCCTCCTTGCTGGTAGGGCGCTGGCTCTGCAGGAAATAGAAGAACAAATGCCGGACGGAGGCGGCGTGCCATTGGGATGAAGCCACCAGTTTGCCGTTAAGGCGCACTTGCGGCTTCCCCAGCGCCCGGATGGTCAGACGGGAGGTTTGCACAGGGGCGGCTTTCAACATCCGCCGCAAGCGCCTGAGACGCCCCGGCAGGTGCTGACGGGACTGCTCAACGCGTTTCATAATGGTTTCATTTTCCGGAAGCGAATAAAGTTTCTCCAGCCAGGCGGCGGCATGGCGCAGCTTATGCACCAGGGGCAGGTCGCCGGCATCCTTTGAGAGCGCTGTTGAGACCGCCCGCAGCTGGACGAGGGCCGCGGTTTCGTCCCCAGACCCGGCCAGGGCAGCCGCCAGCCAGACGCGGCTCCACTCCGTCTCGGCGGTCAGGTTGCCAAGTTGGAATTTCTCCAGCGCGCTTTGTAATGAGGAACAGGCAGAGAGGAAATCCGCTTCCGCCAGCGAAAGGCAGCCGCTTTCCAGGTCCAGCAGGCCGGATTCATAGTTCGAACCGCCGCTCAGGATCATCGGACGTGCGGCGCGTAGATGGTTGTGCGCCTCCTGGAACCTGCCTCGCAGGCGTGCCAGGCGCGCCTGCGCCAGCAGCAAATAATTGACCAGGAATTGATAACTGACCTGCTGTGCAAGCCTGAGAGCATTGGCAAAGGTCTGCTGGGCAGATTCATACTCATCCAGGTCCGAGAGAATATCGCCCAGGCTGGCAAGCAGCAAACCTTCCTGCCACTGAAAACTCCCCTGGCGGGCGCAAGCCAGCCCTTCTTCAAGCGTCCTGACCGCTGATTCGTAATCCCCCTGCATGTAATACAGGACAGCCAGGTTGTTCAGCACATTCACCAGCGAGTACAGATCGTTCCCGCGTTTCCATTCCGCCATGGCTTTCTGGTAGCAGGCAGCCGCGGCCGCGTGCCTGCCCATCGCCCGGTATGCCCAGCCAAGGTCCATCTGCAGGCGGGCGATGCTTTCCGCCTCGCCGAGCCTTTCGTAACGTTGCAGTGAATCTTCCAGGCAGGCTACGGCTTCGTCCACCTGGGCGAGGCGGAACAGGCAGATGCCCCGGAAGCGTTGCGCTTCAGCGTGGATCTGTTCACCTTCTAACGCGGTACCAGCCGAATGCAGGGCTTCCCCGGCGTCCCGGACCGCACCGGCGTAGTCGCCCACCAGGCGGCGCGCAGCCGCCCTGCGGACGAAGGAAAGCGCCAGGTTTGGATGATCCGAGGCCTCCTCGAGCATGGCAATGGCACGATCAAGCAAGGGCAGGGCGGCACGCCCATCCCCTGAACCGCACAGGAAGGCACCTTTCAGCGAGAGCAGGATGGGTCTTTTTTCGAGCAAAGCGGTCGGAAAAACATCCAGCCAGGATTGCAGGGTAATGAGGTGCTCGCTGAGCAGCACGTACTTGCCGACGCGCTCCACCAGCCCGGCCAGCGCTTCCGGATTGCCCATTTGCCTGACGAGGGCATAGGCTTTTTCCCAATCGCGGCGTTCTTCGTAGACCTCCGCCAGGCGGATGAGAATGGCGCTGGCTTTTTCCGGCATTTCCTGGAGCATGCGCTCCTGGAGGAATTCCCCGAAGAGATTGTGATAACGCAGCCACTTTCCATGCAGCCCCACCGGCAGTACGAAGAGGCTGTTGCGCCTGACCTTCTCGATGAGCTTCTTCCAATCGCCCTCACCCAATACTGCGGTGCACAGGTCAGCATCGAACTCTTCGAGCAGGGAGGTCTGCAGCAGGAACTGGCGCAATTCGGGAGGCTGCTGCGAGAGAACCTGCTGGTCCAGGTAGACCGCTAGGTCCACACCGGTAGCGCGGGTGGTGGTCGTCCGACCCGACCTGAAGGTTGGAGAGGAGGGATCCATGGCGGCGCGGGCGGCACCGCTGGCGGAAAGAAGCAGGCCGGTGATCCACCCTTCGGTCTGGTGCACAAGTTCTTCGGTGGTATCGTCAGCCAGGCTGACGCCAAAGCTCTGCAGGAAGAGGGCGCGAATTTCCTCCGGGCGGAAAGCCAGTTCCTCGAGGTCGAACCCGCTCACCTGCTGGCGCGCCACCATGAGGGTGATATCCGGCAGGGTGGGCAGGCGGCGCGAGGCCAGGATCACGTGCAGGTGCTCGCCTGCCAGGGAAATGAGCCGGCTGAAGTTGTCGCGAATGGGCGGGATGAAATCCACCAGGTGATAATCGTCCAAAACCAGCGCGAAATGCTCGCCAATCTGGTCGGCCATCTCGTTGATCAGGCTGGAAAGCAGGCGCTCTGAATCCTGTTCAAAACTGGTCGTTGTACGAAGGACCGCACTGGAGCGTTTCCCGAACGCAGGGAAGCGTTCTGCCAGGGAGGCGATCAGGTAGGCGATGAAACGCTGAGGATCTTTGTCGAGGCTGTCGAGAGAGAGCCAGCAGACCGGCATCTCGGCCTGGCGGGCGAAATCCACCAGCAGGGAAGTTTTCCCGTATCCTGCCGGGGCAGTGATGAGGATCAGTTTTTTATCCAGCAGGTCATCGAAACGCGCCAGCAGGCGCGCCCGGTGCAGCACCTGCGGTCGAAGCGCCGGGGCGATGATTTTGGTGCGGCTGATGGGAATCTTGATGCTGCCCATAGGACCTGCTAACCATTTTACTCGTTTAATATAGTATGAAAAACCTGTTTTGAGCTACCCTGCCGATATTGGTATTCTCTTTACAGAAAAATATTTACAGGGTATAAAGTTTAAATATCATACTGATCTTGATCCATACAGGACATACCCGTGATGAGATTTAAAACCATCGCTTCGATCGCTGCGATCCTCACCTTCGTCAACGCCGCTTTCTTCCTGCTCGCCCCGGGTTTCAGCCTGTTCCTGCTGGGGCGTGAAACGAATCCCACCGGGATCATGAGCACCCGCATCTCCGGCGCCTGCGCATTGGGCTTGGGCCTGATCACCTGGCTGGCGCGCGACACCGGGATTCCTCAGGTGCGAAGGCTGGTGTCTTACGGCATGCTGACCGCGTTCGGTGTGCTGGTGGTGATCGATCTTGCTGGAATTCTATCCGGCGCAGTGAACAGCGTGGGATGGTTGATCTTCTTTGCAGACCTGTCCCTCTCAACAGGCTTCCTCCTATCAATTTTCACAGATAGGGGTCAACCTCGATAACCCCCCCAGATATGGGGGGTCTTTTCTTGAGCGGGAATCCTTCTAACAAATCTGTAAATCTCAACAATCTTGCTATAATTTATACTGTGAATCATCTAAAGGAGCACTGCCATGTCCGAGAATTATGATCCGATTGATTCACTGGTGAGCGAAGTTAAGGGCAATATGGGATTCCTTAACAAGATGCTGTTTCCAAGGATAAGCATCATCGTTGGAACCGTTGGACTCCTGATCGCGATCGTTCTTTTACTCAAGTAAGATGCCCTCCATCCGATAGCAGCTCATTGGATATTATTGAGGCCGTTCTTTCCGTTAATCGAAAGAACGGCTTTTTGTTTTCAGTCGTGCGGATCTGTACCGGCAGGAGAATCTCGGCAAGGGCATGGGGGGAGATACAAAATGGCTTTGCATAATCAGGGGTGAAGAGATCGATCCCTCTCCCTTCTTCTTCCATCGCCATTTCACAAATTATGAATTCACGGTATCATAAGGTGATAATTATTTCATGATCATTGTTCGATGAAAATGAAAGATAAAGCGAACATCATCAATGCATTTTCCGAACTGGCTCCCCGGTATGAGCGGGTCGTCGATTCGGAATTGAACCGGTTCTGGGGGTGGAGCTACCAGGGGTTTATCGATCAATTGCTCGCCTCAACTCCCATAAAAGAACAGGATGTCATCCTGGATGTTGCCACCGGGACCGGGGTGATCCCGGGTCGATTGATCCATGGCGGGCATGCCCGCAACCGGGTGCATGCCCTGGATATCACCCTGTCCATGCTGAGATATGCCAGCCGCCGGCTGGAGGTGCAGGAGGAACACACCGGTCAGAACCTCGTGTGTGCCTCAGCCATGGAGATGCCTTATTCGAGATCCGCCTTCTCGCTGGTGATCTGCGGGCTGGCCACCCATCACATGGATGTCAGTACTCTAATCCAGGAATGCCACCGGGTTCTACGCAGCGGAGGCAGGCTGGCGATCGCTGACGCGGGAGGTTCACGGCTGTGGAAAATACCCGGGGTGAAGTTCCTGCTCCGCCTGGCTGCTTTCATCTATTTCTCACTGGTAGAAAATAAAACCCGGGCCTGGGCTGAAACCGGTGCGGTAGCCAATGTCCGTTCGAAGGAAGAATGGCATCAGATACTGGCCGTTTCCGGATTCCGGGAGATCGTGATTCAACGACTCAAATCCAGATTCTTCTGGGTTCCAGCACCCCTGCTCATTAACGCTGAAAAATAGGAGAGAAGAACCATGAATAACTCGTACAAATTGATCGAGGAAGGCCGCAAGGATGAATTATGGGCGCGGCACTGTGGATTTCTCAACCTGAGTCGCGATGAATTCAAGGAGATCCAGAAGAGGCTGATGCTGGAACAGATAAAACTACTGGGCGCTTCGAAAATGGGGAAAAGGCTGATGGGGGGGCAAATTCCAGCCAACCTGGAGGAATTTCGAAAGGTCACCCCGCTGACCACCTATGATGATTATTCCGACGTGTTAATGAAAAAAGAAGAAGCCGATCTCCCGGATAAACCGTATGTATGGGCGCGCACCACCGGGCGCAACGCAGAACTTGGACCCAAATGGATACCCTACACGAAGGCCATGTATGACCGGCTCAGCGATCCCGTGATCGGAGCGATGTTGATGAGTTCCTGTTCACAACCAGGGGATGTGCGCCTCGAACGGAATGACAAGTACCTGATGGCCACCGCACCGCCTCCTTATGCCTCGGCATATATTGCGCGCGCTACCAAGGAAAACCTTGAGGTGATCTTTCTCCCAAAACTGGAAGAAGGCGAGAAAATGGCCTATGCCGACCGGGTTGCCACCGGATTCAAACTCGCCATGCGCGAGGGCCTGGACTATTTCATGGGCATTTCCGTGGTGCTCGCAAGGATGGGGGAGCAGTTCGAACAACAGTCCAGCAGCACCAAGCCTTCCAGGGAGCTGCTCCACCTTGCGACCCTGTACAGGTTGTTAAAGGCGCTGCTGATCTCGAAGATCCAGAAGCGGAACATCCTGCCCAAGGATATCTGGCATTTGAAAGGGATCATGTCTGGCGGTACAGATACGGAAATATACAAGGATCGGATCGAACATTACTGGGGCAGGAAACCTCTGGAAGGATTTGCCTGCACGGAAGCCGGCAATATGGCGATGCAGGCATGGAATTTCAAGGGTATGGTTTTCTTCCCCGATAATGCCTTCCTGGAATTCATCCCTGTTGAAGAGGTGCGCAAGAACCAGGAAGATCCTGCCTATGAACCCAAAACCCTCCTGTACAACGAGCTGGACCTGGGCATTTATGAACTTGTGCTTTCCAACTTCAATGGCGGGGTGCTGGTCCGTTACCGGATCGGGGACCTGTTCGAAGTGATCGCCAACCGCGACGAGGAGACCAAGTCAGAACTGCCGCAAATGAAGTTTTACTCTCGCACGGATGACATCATCGATCTGGGGAGTTTCTTCCGGCTCACGGAGAGGGAGATCTGGAAAACAATCGAGGCTTCCGGCCTGGAGTACCGTGACTGGGTGGCTCAAAAGAAAACCGACGGATCCTACCCCACCCTATCCCTCTTTGTAGAACCGGTAAAACCCGGCTCCCTGACCCAGGAACAGGTGCAGGACCTGATCAGGAAATCATTTTCGGAGAGGTACTCGGATTATAACGACATGAAGGAAATGCTGGGGATCGAACCGGTCTCCGTCGGATTGATCCCGGGTGGTGCTTTTGCTGCATACATGAAGGCAATGATGGCTGCCGGAGCCGACCTTGCCCACATGAAGCCTCCCCATATGAAACCGTCCGATGCCATCCTGGAGAAACTACTTGCCGTGCCAACAGGACCAAACGCATAAATGCACTGGAACGCCAGCACGCTGATACCGATCTTTGCGACCATCACCTACGGGGTGATCTTCGCGTTGGTATTGGCTTCGAAGCCGCAAACCCAATTAAGAAAGATCTTTTGTTTCTATTTATTGGCCATGTCTGCCTGGTCGATCAGTGCCTTCATGACCATATCCGGTTTTGGGAACGTGTTGCCCTGGTTCAAGGTGATGAGCGCATCACCCATTGCCATGATGCTGGCGATATTTTTCTTTGTGCAAACCCTGTTTGGTTTTCGCCGAAAATGGGCACCTCTAACGATCGTTTACGTGGTCCTGGCTATCCTGATCACCCTCTTTACCAACCTGGTGGTTAACACCGCATCCCTGGATCCGGCTGGTGAGCTTCACTACGAGTTGGGTAATTATTTTCTCCTAGTGGCAGGACCTGGATATTCCTTGATCATAATCAGCCTGCGCGACTTGATCCAGGGATATTTCAGAACGCGTGATGCCCACCAACGCGACCGCATCCGCTACCTGGTGATCGGGTTTTCCATCACCATCCTGGCGTCGCTGATTAATTTTACAAAATTTGGTAAATACCCGATCGACATCGCCGCCAACGGTGTGACGGCACTGCTGATTGCCTATGCCATCCTGCGACACCAGTTGCTGGATATCCGAATCGTCATCCGCCTGGGGCTATTGTATTCGATCACCACGGCACTTTTCGGTGTCGTCTATTACGTGACGATTTCCCTGGTTTTGAATATCTTTGAATTGATCACGGGTAAGGCAGTCTTTTTTGCCTCGATCGTTGTGGGTACCCTGGCGGCGTTCCTGCTTTCGCCGCTGCGCAACATGGCCCAGGCCTGGATCGACCGTATTTTCTACCGGGAGAAATATAATGCCGACCTGATGCTCCAACGCCTTAGCCAGACGACGACCTCGCTCCTGGACATCGACAAGATCACCCACATGATATTATCGGAGATCGTCAACACGCTGCATATCGAACATGGGGCCATGCTGATCAAGGATGTCGAGACCGGGAATTTCCAGGTGATCTCAGGAGACGCGCAGCATAAACATTTCCCTTCAGGATTCCGTGCCGACCACCCCATCGTGACCTGGATGATGCATCATAATCAACCGCTATTAAGCCAGGAACTATTGGTCGTGCCCACATTCAAGTCCATGTGGATGGAGGAGAAGGACGAACTGGAAAAGTTCAATGCAGAGATATTTCTGCCATTAAGTACAAAAGGGGAATTGATCGGCATCCTGGTTCTGGGTAAAAAACTTTCCTCCCAGCCCTATACCCAGGATGAGCGCCTGGTTTTTTCCACTCTTGCCAACCAGACCGCCGTGGCGATCGAGAATGCCCGTTTATACGGTGAACTCAGGGGCGCATTCGTGCAATCCGTGATTGCCCTGGCGAATGCCATTGATATTCGCGACACGTATACCAACAAACACAGCCAGCAGATCGCCAACTGGGCTGCCAAGACGGCCCGCCGCCTGGGCTGCCCCCCCGAGGAGATCAATGAAGTGTATTTGGGCGGCCTGCTGCACGACATTGGCAAGATAGGCATCCCGGACGTCATCATGCAGAAACCAGCCAAGTTATCGGCCGAGGAATGGCAAATTGTCCATACCCATCCAAAACTCGGCGCCGAGTTGATCTCGCCGATCAAAAAATTGGCCAATGTCTCTCCGATGATCGAGTTCAGCCACGAGCGTTATGACGGTCGAGGCTATCCTTACGGGATCAGGGGCGAGGCCATCCCCCTCGGTGCCCGGATCATCAGCGTTGTGGACTCGTATTCCGCCATGCTGGATAGACGCCCGTATAAAGAGCCGTACAGTGTTGACAAGATCGTAACGGAGCTGAAACAAAACGCAGGTAAAATGTATGACCCGAAGGTTGTGGATGCTTTTCTCGTCATCATCCAGGAAAAGGGTGATGATATTACTCTCTAACAATAGAGCCATTGCTGAAAGGTAGAAGCTGGATGGATAAAGAGGTGCCCCTATCCGTCACAATGGCTGGAGCCTGATGACCGCATGAAACAACTAATCCAACAAATGAAGAACGGCCGGACAAGCGTCGAAGAGGTGCCTGTGCCTGAACCACACAACGGGCAGGCGCTTGTGCGCGTGGCTGCTTCACTTGTTTCGTCGGGAACCGAGCGTATGTTGGTGGAATTTGGAGAAAAATCCCTACTGGGGAAAGCCCGGGCGCGTCCTGACCTTGTCCGCCAGGTGACGGAAAAAATGAAACGTGAAGGCATCCTGCCAACCATCCAGGCAGCCTTCAACAGGCTCGACCAGCCCATGGCATTGGGATATTCCTCAGCGGGTGAGATTGTCAAGATTGCCGGCGGCATGGAAGGTTTTCAGGTGGGTCAGCGGGTGGCCTGTGCAGGCGGAGGTTATGCCGTCCATGCGGAATACAATATCGTTCCTCGCAACCTGCTCACCCCGCTCCCCGAGGGCGTGGATTATGAATCGGCTGCCTTCACCACGCTGGCTGCCATCGCCCTGCATGGTTTTCGGCTGGCGGAACCACAGGTCGGCGAGACCGTGATCGTCATCGGCATGGGACTGCTGGGCCTGCTGGCGGCGCAGATAGCCGCCGCATCCGGATGCCGGGTTTTCGGGGTCGACACCAATCCGGCGCGGGTGGCGCTGGCGAACAGCCTTGGGCTTTCCGCCTGCCTGCGGAAACAGGCGGTTGACTCGCTGCAGGCATTCAGCGCCAATCGAGGCGCAGACGTGGTACTCATCTGCGCAGACACCTCCTCCAACGACCCGGTTGAACTTGCCGCGGCGGTAGCCCGCGACCGGGCGCGCATCGTTGCCACGGGTGCCGTGGGGCTCTCCATCCCGCGCAAGATCTACTTTGAAAAAGAACTGTCCTTCATCAACTCCCGCTCTTACGGGCCGGGGCGTTACGACCCGTCTTACGAGGAGAATGGGCACGATTACCCGATCGGCTATGTCCGCTGGACGGAAGGACGCAACTTCCAGGCGGTGGTGGATCTGATGGCTTCAGGCAGGTTGAATGTCCAGCCGCTCATCAGCCACCGTTTCCCGATCGAAGAAGCGGCGCGCGCACACGAAATCATCACCGGAAAGAGCAAGGAACCGTTCCTGGGTGTTCTGCTCACCTATCCCCGGCAGGAAGATCTTCCCGGCCGCAGGATTGAATTTAACCGGGTTCATCAACCATCCGCAACCGCCCGGCTCGGCGTGCTGGGCGCCGGTCTTTATGCCAATGCCACCCTGCTCCCGGCCATCCGGAAAATCCCCGGTCTCAGCCTGGTGGGTATCGCCTCTTCGGGTGGACTGCATGCCCGTCATGCGGCGAATAAATTCGGTTTTGAGTATGCCACCTCCAGCGAGGATGAGATCATCGACGACCCGCGCATCAACACAATCGCCATTCTCACCCGCCATGATTCCCATGCCGCCCTGGCACTGAAAGCCTTGCAGGCGGGCAAGCATGTATTCGTGGAAAAACCTCTGGCAATTGACAAGGATGGGCTGGATAAATTGATCGCAGCCCTGCTGGTCAGCCCGGGCCTGCAGGCAGATGGCAATTCGCCAGCAGCCGCTGCCACGGGCCTGCTGACCGTTGGCTTCAACCGCCGGTTTGCCCCTCTCGCCCGTCAGCTCGCCGACCATTTTGCGCCGCGCACGGAGCCGCTTCACATGCACTTCCGTGTAAACGCTGGGCTGCTCCCGCTCAACCACTGGGTGCATGACCCGGCCCAGGGTGCCGGTCGGATCATCGGCGAAGCCTGTCATTTTATAGATTTCCTGGCGTTCCTGGCTGGCGGCGGTCCTGTCTCGGTCAGCGCCCACAGCCTGCCGGATGGCGGAAAATACCGCCAGGATAATATATCCATGACATTCACCTTTCCGGATGGTTCCATCGGTGTGGTGGACTATCTGGCCAACGGCGATAAATCTTTCCCAAAAGAAAGGCTCGAAGTGTTTTGCGCCGGGCGTGTGGCTGTGTTGGATGATTTTCGTACATTGGAACTGGTTCATGAAGGACGGCGCTCGGTGACCCGAAAAGCCCAGGATAAGGGCTGGCACAGTGAATGGCTGGCTTTTACCCGCTGCATCACGGAAGGCCGCCTGCCGCCCATTCCGTACGAACAACTGATCAGCGTGACGAAAGCCACATTCGCGGCAATAGAGTCGCTTCGGACAGGGAAAACCATCCTCGTTTGACAGGGATTTTCAATAGGAATAAATAGTTGCGATGTCAATAAAAGAATTCTTCCACTTGCTTCGATGGGATTGGCGCATGAATCGGGGGTGGACACTCGATCGTTTGCGCAGTATGTTATTGTTGCTCGATTTCCGCTATGAACAATTGATTCACCGGAATTTTTGCCGCCCGAAAAACCCAATCACGATCATCTGGTACCTGACCCGTTTCCTGGGTTCCATATTCCAATGGTTTATTGCTACTTCCCTTATCCCGGGTGATGCAAAAATCGGGCGTGGCCTGAGGCTTCCGCACCCTCAAAATATTATTGTCTCAAGATTTGCTACCATTGGTGAGTTTTGCACCTTGTATCAAAATGTTTCCATCGGTCTGAATGGTTTTAAACCCGATAAACCACCAACCATTGGAGACAGGGTTATGTTGGGAACCGGGAGTATCGTAGTGGGAGATATTACGATTGGTTCCGATGTAATTATTGGTGTTGGAGCAGCGATCGTACGTTCTGTGCCGGCTCATTCCCGGGTTTTCGGTCCCAGACCATCCGTATTAACTAATCACCCGAGTCGGAATCTTGCAGAACCGGGCAGTGACGAACATATTAATGATCCCTATAGCATATGGCGTTGATTTTTATTGGAAAAACCATGGGCTATATGGTTAACTCAACTGCAGCCGTTATGGGGAAGCGCAAAATTCGGCAGCATCAGAAATTCAATCTCGATCCTGTGGATAAGCACTCCCCATGAATCGCTTATTAATTGCCCTCAAAGCCGTCAGCCAGTTGGGAATCGAACAAGTGGGACTGTACGCCCTCTATAAAATCGGTCTGTTGACGGGACATTATCGGAGGGTGACATCGGCAGCATCGAACAGTAAATGGGAAGGGACTATTGCCCATTCCCTGTTCACTTTTCCTGCCCGGGATGAACTCCTGGCTGCCCTCGGCAAGGATGGCAAGGCAGCCTTGCTCGCTGAAGCGGACGAAATCGTTGACGGTAAAGTCCGCCTCTTTGGTGCCGACCCGGTGAATCTCAAACTCACCCTGCCCGGAAAACTGGAACACTGGACTGCCTACGAAACCGGGAAAACCGTCATTCCCTTTTCTTCGATTTCCGATCTGCCAGCCCCCGATATCAAATTCATCTGGGAGCCTGCCCGATTCGGGTGGGTTTTCACGCTCGGACGCGCCTACCACCTGACCGGGGACGAAAAATACGCCGCAGCCTTCTGGCATTACTTCGATGCCTTTACCGGCGCCAACCCGCCCTGCCTCGGTCCGCAGTGGATGAGCGGACAGGAAGTGGCTCTGCGTTTGATGGCTTTTGTCTGGGCTGTGCAGGTCTTCGATACCGCCTCCGCCTCCACGCCCGAGCACAAGCAGCGTCTGGCCGTCTCAGTTGCCGCCCATGCTGCCAGAATTCCACCCACGCTGCTATACGCCCGCTCCCAGCACAATAACCACCTGCTCACCGAGGCTGCCGGTCTGCTCACTGCTGGGCTGGCCCTGCCCGACCATCCCAGGGCTTCGCGCTGGCGTGCTCACGGCTGGCGTACCCTCAACAAAGGCCTCCGATCGCAGATCGATGGTTACGGCGAATATGCCCAGCACAGCACCAACTACCAGCGCCTGATGCTGCAGGTTGTTTTGTGGACGAACGCCATTTGCTGCAACGACTCCAGTCAGGCCTACCGCTGGCCGCACCAGACGCTGGAAGCGATCAAGCGCTCGGTCCACTGGCTGCTCTCGGTGCTGGATTTCGAGTCGGGGGGGACTCCGAACTTGGGTGCCAACGATGGCGCATACATTTTCCCCCTGACCGTCCTCCCGTTTGCCGACTACCGTCCCGTTCTCCACGCCGCGGCGCGTGCCTTCCTAGACTACGACCTGCCGCGTGGCTCCTGGGATGAGATGGCACTCTGGTTCGGGACGCTGGCAGGAGGCCTGAGGAACATCACCCTGCCGCGATATCTAGGCGACCAGTTGTATGGGAAACGATCCTGGGCTTACTTCCGCACGGCGCAGTTCAATTCCCGCCCCTCACACGCTGACCAGTTGCAGATCGATTTATGGTGGCGCGGATTGAATGTCGCCCGGGATGCCGGGACGTATCTCTACAATGCTCCTGCTCCCTGGGACAATTCACTGACTCCGGCTTTCCTCCACAATACTGTAACGGTGGATGGTCGTGACCAGATGACGCGAGCCGGGCGTTTCCTGTATCTGGACTGGATCAATGCCTATCGGAAGCCCCTGGCTGCAAAAGAGGTGACAGAACTGCAGCGGGTGCGCGGCCGCTACAGGAAAGGCGGTTATCGCCATACCCGCATTGTCACTGTGCACGATGACGATCGCTGGCAGGTGGTGGATGAAATCCTGCCGTCACCCTGGCACAAGCCACCCCTCACTGCGCGCCTGCACTGGCTCTTGCCCGATTGGGAATGGGAAATCGAGAATGAGGAATCAAAATTCGCGCTCAGGCTTAAATCTCCTTGCGACTGGGTGACACTGGGCATAGTGCAAGAATCACTATTGGCGAAGAAAGAAATCCTGGTCTCGCTTTTCCGCGCCGGTGAAGCGCTCCTTGGTCCCTCTGCCCCCGATCCCACCCGCGGCTGGACATCCCCCACGTACGGCGTTAAAATTCCAGCCCTCTCCCTGTCCATTTCAACGGAAAGCCGTGCAGATATAATCTTTCACTCCGAATTCACCTTCCGGTCTAACAGCCACGAATAACTTTGAGCTATCGCGCCGCCATCCTGCTCCTGCAAGACAATAAAATCGCCCTCATCGAACGCCACCGCCAGGGATCACACTATTTCACGTTCCCCGGCGGACACGTGGAGGAAGGGGAGAGTCCCGAACAGGCGGCAGTCCGTGAGACGCTGGATGAATTGGGCCTGGAAGTGGTGTTAAAGAAACTGGTTGCCAGAATGGGCTGGCAAGGCAAATGGCAGTATTATTATCTCGTTGAAGTCACCGGTGGGGTGTTCGGCTCCGGAGAAGGGGAAGAAATGCTCAACACACTCCCCGGCCGCGGCACGTATCGTCCCATGTGGATGCCGCTGGCTGAATTGTTGGATCAGCCGGTAAAACCACGCCAAATGGCTGAGATGGTTGTCCGGTTTGCAACAGAAGGTTGGCCGGAGGAACCGGTGATCATCCCGGAGTAGTTTTTGACCGCGCGGCGAGGACGATAACGCTCATCCATCGCCAACGACCAATTGACCAGTTATCATCATGCACATCTTGTTGATTCACCAGGTGTTTGCCACCATCGACGAACCCGGCGGGACTCGTCACTACGAGTTCGCCCGTTATCTCGCCGCGCACGGGCATCAAGTTACGGTGGTTACCAGCCCGGTGAGTTATCTGTCCGGAGATAAGACCTCCCTTTCCGATCCACTCCCGCTTGCACAGAAGACAAATGGTGATGGGAGAGGACAGGTTGTTATCTTGCACGCCCACACCTATCGCGCCCTGCACAAATCCTTTGTCCACCGCCTCCTTTTTTTTGTCTCCTTCATGGCATCCTCCTTTTGGATCGGCCTGGGGGTCAGGAACGTGGACCTGGTCTGGGGCACCTCTCCGCCGATCTTCCAGGGTCTCACCGCTTGGTTGCTGGCACGCCTGAAGCGCCTCCCGTTCCTGTTCGAAGTGCGCGACCTGTGGCCGGCATTCCCCATTGCAGCCGGTGCTCTAAAGAATCCCATACTCATTAGACTGTCACTCTGGCTCGAACATTTCCTCTACAGCCACTCAGACCGGGTGATGGTGAACAGCCCCGGTTTCGTGGAACATGTAAAGGAGCGAGGCGCACGGCTCGTCGACCTCGTCCCCAACAGTGCCGATCCGGAGATGTTCGACCCGGCGAACAACGGTCTCCTCTTCCGGTCTGCCAACCACCTCGAAGACCAATTCGTCGTTCTTTATGCGGGTGCCCATGGGTTGTCAAATGACCTGGGCGTGGCGCTCGAAGCAGCAAAACTGCTGCAGGAAGAGAGAGATGGCTCGAAGATCACACTCGTATTTCTCGGTGACGGCAAGGAAAAACCCGCCTTGCAGAAACAGGCTGCCGCGCTCGGACTGACCAACTTACTTTTCCTTCCCCCGGTTCCCAAGGCAGGGATGGCGGAAACGCTGGCGGGAGCGGATGCCTGCCTCGCCATCCTGAAGCCGATCGAGGAATACAAGACCACCTACCCGAACAAGGTCTTTGATTATATGGCTGCCGGGCGCCCCGTCATCCTGGCGATTGACGGATCGATCCGCCAGGTGGTTGAGGGCGCACAGTGTGGTATATTTTCCCGTCCGGGGAATCCATCCGATCTTGCGCAGGCGATCCGCAGTTTATCAAGCGACCGTCAGGCGGCGCGAGCCATGGGCTTGCGCGGCCGGAGATACTTGGAAAAGCATTTCAACCGGAATGTCACCTCCGGGAAATTGATCGAAATCCTGGTAAGCATGCACGAAAAAGAGGCCTCATGACCGACATCACCTTTGACCGCCATTATCGATATGAACAGCTGTCCCGCCTGTTAAAGACCCTGGCGGAAGAACATCCCAACCTGCTGCGGTTGGAAAGTATTGGAAAAAGCCATGAAGGGCGGGAGGTCTGGCTGGTAACGGCAACCAATTTTGCCACCGGTCCGGACAATGAGAAGCCTGCCCTGTGGGTGGATGGCAACCTGCATGCCAGCGAAGTAGCAGGTTCGGCAGCGGTGTTGTATTTCATTAACAAGCTCGTCACCCGTTATAAGCAGGAACCCGGGATCACCCAGGCCCTCGATACGCGCGCCTTTTATATCGTCCCGCGCGTCAACCCCGATGGAGCCGAGTGGGCTCTGGCGGATAAGCCCAGGATCATCCGTTCCAGCACCCGGCCTTATCCCTATGACGAAGAACCGGTGGAAGGGCTGCTCCAGGAGGATATAGATGGGGATGGGCGTATCTTGAGCATGCGCATGGAAGATCCGAACGGAGCCTGGAAACCCCACCCCGGCGATCCACGGCTCATGGTGCGGCGCGACCCGGTCGAGACAGGCGGGACCTATTACCGGATGCTGCCCGAAGGGCTGTTGCGCAATTACGACGGGATAACGATCCATCCCCGGGGCGCGAAGGAAGGGCTCGACTTGAACCGTAACTTCCCGATCGGATGGCGCCAGGAGAACGAACAACCCGGCGCGGGTCCCTACCCCGTCAGCGAGCCGGAATCACACAACCTGGTGGATTTCATCGTCAAGCACGCCAATATAACCGGTGCGATCACCTTCCATACCTACAGCGGGGTGCTGTTGCGACCGTATGACGACCGCGCCGATGAAGAATTCCCCGCCGAGGACCTGTGGACCTACAAGAAGATCGGCGAGCAGGGCACGGCGAAAACCGGTTACCCGAATCTCTCGTGCTTCCACGATTTCCGCTATCATCCGAAAACCGTAACCACCGGCGGCTTCGACACCTGGATGTATGACCATCTCGGCTTATTTGCCTGGACGGTGGAGATATGGAGCCCGTTACGGCAGGCAGGTCTCAAAGACTACAAGTACATCGACTGGTTCCGCGAACATCCGCTGGAGGATGATCTTAAGTTAATGAAGTGGAATGATGAAGTGCTGGGGGGAAAAGCCTACGTGGACTGGCAGCCCTTCGAACACCCGCAACTCGGGAAGGTGGAACTTGGCGGCTGGGATATGCTGCACAACTGGACGAACCCGCCCGCCGGATTCCTGGAAAAGGAAATCCAGTCTTTCCCGGATTGGATCATCTGGCACACCCTGATCTCACCGAAACTTGCCCTGCGCGAGGCGAGTGTTAAGGTGATCGGTAAAAACGCCTACCGGGTGAGGCTGGTGATTGAGAACAGCGGCTGGCTGCCCACTTACATCACCAAGAAGGCGCTGAACAAGAAGGTTATCCGCGGAGTGATCTGCGAGATCGAGATCCCGCCGGGGGCAACACTCCAGACCGGAAAGCTGCGCGAGGAATTTGGGCAACTGGAGGGGCGCACCTACCACTCTGCCTTCCCGGACCTGCTGGAAGGCGGGACGGACGATCGCCTCAAGGTGGAGTGGGTGGTCGCTGCGACCAAAGGGGGGAAGGTGAAGCTGGTTGCCCGGCACGAGCGGGCGGGCGTGGTGAGAGCGGAGCTGGAACTGCAGCCGTAGGGCATGGGTGGGATCCCCTGAAGAAAAGCCGAGGATGGAGATCCTCGGCTGTCTATATTAAATGGTATTCTCTTTTACCCCATTTTCCCGGTCAGATAGGCATCCGTCAGTTCTTTCTCCGGCCGGGTGAAGATCTTCTCGGTCGGTCCGAATTCCACCAGTTCACCCAGCCAGAAGAGACCGGTGGTGTTGGAAACGCGCCCGGCCTGCTGCATGTTGTGGGTGACGATGACGATGGTGTAATCCCTCTTCAACTCGGAGATCAGGTCCTCGATGCCGCCGGTGGCGATGGGATCCAGGGCGGAGGTGGATTCGTCAAAAAGGAGGACCTCCGGCTTGACTGCCAGGACCCGGGCGATGCAGATACGCTGCTGCTGCCCGAGCGAAAAACCCAGCGCATTGGCCTTCAGGTCCTGCCTGACCTCATCCCATAGCACCGCATCCTTCAGGCTTTGCTCCACGATCTCATCCAGCTGTGCTTTGTTCCGGACCATGCCCAGGGTGCGCGGGCCGAAAGCGACGTTGTCGTAGACGGACTGCGGGAATGGATTCGGCTTCTGGAACACCATCCCCACCCGCTGGCGAAGGCTGGCCACGTTGTAATCGGGGGCGTAAATATCCTGTCCTTCCAGGAGGACCTCGCCTTCCAGGCGGATGCCTGGGATCGTGTCGTTCATCCGGTTCAGGCAGCGCAGGAAAGTGGATTTGCCGCATCCCGAAGGGCCGATTAACGCCGTTACTTTGCGCGGCAGGATGTCCATATTGACCTTGGACAGGGCCAGCTTCGAGCCATAATAGAAATCAAGATTGCGAATGGAAAAGACAGGATCAGGGGTCACAGGACAATTTTACACGATTCTTCCAGCATCGTGCCATTTTGGCTTATAATCCGACCGATGAAATCCGCCCGCTTACTGCTGCTATTCATGGCTGTACTCCTTGCCGCTTGCAAGGCAGGCCCGCAGAATCCCGGCTCCCCTGCGACGGGTTCCACGTACATTCAGAACAAGGGTTCCGACACGATGGTCAACCTGGCATTGGCCTGGGCTGAACGCTACCAGGCCGAGCACCCGGAGGTCAGCCTGTCGGTCACCGGCGGTGGATCCGGCACCGGGATCGCAGCCCTGGTAAACGGCACGGTGGATATTGCTAATGCCTCGCGCGCCATGAAGACCGAAGAGGTGCAGCAGGCGGTCGCCAACGGAATCAACCCGGTGGAATTCACGGTGGCGCGGGATGCGATCGCAGTGGTCGTCAACCCTGAAAACCCGGTGCGCAAATTAACCCTCCAGCAGATCTCCGACATTTACAGCGGCAAGATCAACAACTGGTCCCAGGTGGGCGGCGATGACCGTCCCATCGTGCGGCTCTCGCGCGAGACCAATTCGGGCACGCACGTCTATTTTCTGGAGACGGTGCTGCGCCTGGGCGACAAGACCAACCCGACCCTATTCTCTACAGACACACTGCTGCTGCCCTCCTCGGAAGGGATCATCAGCGAGGTGGAACTGAACCCGAATGCGATTGGCTATGATGGTCTCGGGTACATTCCCCCCGACCTGATGGGCAGCGTGATCGCCGTCGCCCGGGATGCCAGCGGACCATTTGTCACCCCGTCGATCGCTTCGGTCAACGATGGCAGTTACCCGGTGGCGCGCGACCTCTACATGTATACTGCCGGCGAACCCACAGGCGCCATCAAGGATTACATTAACTGGATCCTTTCCGCCGAAGCCCAGACCATCGTGGCCGACCTGGGTTTTGTGCCTATCAAGTAACCTGGTTGAAAATTATCATGGAGTTGTATGGGAAAGTCCAAGAACTGGCGTGAGACCCTCATTACCGCGGTGGTGAGAACCTGCGGTTATTCCGCTGTTGTTTTCGTCCTGCTCATTTTCTTCTTCCTCTTGCGCGAAGGTGTCCCGGCGTTGGCTGAGGTCAAACTGGGCGACCTTTTGAGTGCGCGCTGGTATCCAATCGAGAGTCATTTCGGCATCCTGCCGCTGCTCACCGGTTCCCTGATCGTGACGGTGGGCGCCATGCTGATCGCCATCCCCTTCGGGATCGGCACGGCAGTTTTCCTCTCCGAGATCGCCCCGCGTTGGATGCGGGAGATCCTCAAGCCGCTGGTGGAATTGCTGGGCGGGCTGCCCTCGGTGGTGCTCGGTTTCCTCGGCATCCTGGTGCTCTCGCCGTTCCTGCGGGTGTTCCTGAACCTGCCGACCGGCCTGACTGCCCTGGCGGGGGCGTTGCTCCTGGGCGGGATCGCTGTACCGACCACGGTTTCGATCGCAGAGGACGCCCTGGACGCCGTCCCGCAGAGCTACCGGGAGGGCGCGCTGGCGCTCGGTGCCACCAGGTGGCAAACCATCTGGCGGGTGACGCTCCCCGCGGCACGGTCGGGTGTGCTGACGGCGCTCATGCTCGGCATCGGCCGCACGATAGGTGAAACGATGGCCGTGATGATGGTCACCGGCAACGCGCCTGTGCTGGCAATTAAACTGACCTCGATCTTTTCGCCGGTGCGAACCATGACGGCAACCATAGCCGCGGAAATGGGCGAGGTGGCGAACGGGAGCACCCATTACCATGTCCTGTTCCTGATCGGCCTGGTCCTGTTCCTCATCTCGTTGGCTGTGAACATCGCCGCTTCGTCCGTGGTCTTTAAATCACGAAAGCGCGCCGAGAGGGTGCTTTCATGAAACGCCGCTTCAGCCTTGACCGTTTCCTGATCCAGCGGGTGGGTATTTCGCTGATCACGCTGGTGGCAGCCCTGACGGTGCTCCCGATCATCGGCGTGTTTGGCTATATCATTGCTAAGGGTGCCCCTGCCATCTCGTGGGAGTTCCTGACAGCCATGCCCCGGGACGGGATGCGCGCCGGGGGAATCCTGCCAGCCATCATCGGCACATTCTACCTGACCCTCGGCACGGCGGTCTTTTCCGTCCCGCTCGGTATTGCCGCGGCGATCTACCTTTCGGAATATGCCCAGGAGAACAGACTGACGCGCCTCATCCGCATTGCCATCATCAACCTGGCAGGCATCCCATCGGTAGTCTACGGATTATTCGGTCTCGGTTTGTTTGTCCTCTTCCTGAAATTCGGCACCAGCATCCTTTCCGCCTCGCTGACGCTTTCGATCATGACGCTGCCGGTCATCATCAGCGCGGCCGAGGAGGCGCTGCGAGCCGTGCCGCAATCCTTCCGCACCGTGAGCATCTCGCTGGGCGGAACACGCTGGCAGACCATCCGCAAGATCGTGCTGCCGCAGGCGCTTCCCGGGATCATTACCGGTGTCATTCTCGGATTGGAGCGAGCCGCCGGGGAGACCGCCCCCATCCTCTTTACCGGGGCAGCCTTCTTCCTGCCGCGCCTGCCGGTCTCGCCGCTGGATGCCACCATGGCATTACCCTACCACCTATTCGTCATTTCCACGCAAGTGCCGGGGATGCCGATCCAGGTCCAGTACGGTACGGCGCTGGTACTGATCGGTTTCGTCCTGGGCATGAACCTGATCGCCACGGTGATCCGTTCGCGGGCCAGGGCGAAGAGGCAATGGTAGGCTGGGGCATGCCAATGAATAAAATTATCATCGAACACCTCAACCTGCAATACACGGACGGGACCGAATCCCTGCGCGACATCAACCTGGACATCCCGGCCAACGCCGTTACGGTGCTGTTCGGACCCGCAGGCGGGGGAAAATCTTCCCTGCTGCGCTGCCTCAACCGCCTGAACGACCTGACCGAGGTCAAAGTGGCTTCCGGAAAAATACTGCTGGACGGCGAGAATATCCTCGACCCAAAGACGGATGTGATCGCCCTGCGCCGGCGCGTCGGGATGGTCTTCGCCCGCCCGGTGGTCCTGCCGATGTCGATACGCCAGAATCTGACCTATGGTCTGGAACTGACAAACGAGAAACGCAAGTCCAAACTGGATGAGGCGGTGGAACGAGGGCTCCAACTGGCTGCCCTGTGGGACGAGGTGAAAGACCGCCTCGACGACCCAGCTATCGCCCTTTCGGGCGGGCAGCAGCAGCGCCTGTGCCTGGCCCGCGTGCTTGCCAACCAGCCCGAAGTGATCCTGCTCGACGAACCAACCTCCGGCCTCGACCCGATCTCGACCGCCAAGGTGGAAGCCGCCCTGCAAGGGTTGAAAAAGGAATACACCCTCATCCTGGTGCCCCATTCCGTCCAGCAGGCTGCCCGCACGGCGGATTTTGCAGCCTTCTTCTTGCAGGGGGAACTGGTGGAGGCTGCCGAGGGCAAGGAATTGTTCACCCACCCGAAGCAGAAGCGAACGGAAGATTACGTGGAAGGCAGGTTCGGATAGGATGTGAGTAGTTGAGATGGAAAAATATGCCTGAAACCATCCTGGTTGTGGAAGACGAACCCTCCTTGCAGGAAACCCTGGTCTACAACCTCGAAAAAAACGGTTACCGGGTGGAGGCTGCAGGCGATGGACGTTCTGCCCTCGCCGCGGCCCGCCGGTTAAAGCCGGACCTACTCATCCTTGACATCATGCTCCCGGAAATGGATGGCTTTGAGGTCACCAGGATCCTGCGCAAGGAAATGTCCACTCCCATCCTGATGCTGACCGCCCGCGACGACGAGATCGACCGCGTAGTCGGGTTGGAAGTGGGTGCGGACGACTACCTGACCAAGCCATTCTCCATGCGTGAACTGCTGGCGCGTGTCAAGGCGCAATTGCGCCGCACTCAACTCCTACGCGAGGAATTGGGAAAGGTCAGGAGTGGAGATTCTTCTTCTCCTTTGGATACATTGGCTTTTAACAACCTGATCATCAACCAGATCCGCCGCGAGGTCACACTGGATGAACAGGTTCTGCCGCTCAAGCCGAAGGAATACGAGCTGCTTTTATTTTTCGCTGAACACAGGAGCCAGATGCTCACGCGCGAGTTTATCCTGGAACGCGTGTGGGGTTGGGATTACATCGGAGATAGCCGAACGGTGGATGTCCACGTGCGCTGGTTGCGTCAAAAGATCGAGAAGGATCCTGCCAATCCGCAGCGCATTGTCACCGTGCGCGGTGGCGGGTACCGGTTCGAGGGGTAATAATTGTGAACTGGATCATCGCCATCCTGCTATTTGTTTTGTTCATAACCACTGTCGGGTTGGGCTGGCGCTATTTTCACCTGCGGCGCAGGCTGGATTCCTTTGCCCGCACGATCCGCCGAATTGTCGATAATGGAATTTCCCTGACCGATCTACCGGAAGACGAGAGGGGACTTGAAGGACTTTCCAACGCGGTCAAGACACTGGCAATAGCGGAACAGAAAAGGACCTCTGCCCTGGATGAAGAACGAGCCAGGCTGGCGGCTGTCCTTGAGCAAATGACTGACGGAGTGCTGATAGTTGATGTTGAAGGTCGCATCCAATTTGCCAATCCCGCCGCCGAAACGCTGTTCGAGACCCCGGATGCCATTGGACACACCGTGGCAGAGGTGCTCCGCCAACACCAATTGGTGGAAGCATGGCGGAGCAGCCGGGAGACCGGTGAGTCCCAGGAGGAATCGGTCGAACTGCCGGCAAGACACCTTTTCCTTCAGCTGGTTGTCCTGCCCGACCAGACCACTGGCGGAAGTCTCCTGCTCGTTCAAAACCTTACCCGTGTTCGCCGCCTGGAAACCGTCCGGCGGGACTTTATCTCGAATGTCTCCCATGAATTACGCACTCCTCTGGCTTCCCTCAAGGCTCTGACGGAAACGCTCCAGGAGGGTGCACTGGAAGATCCAAAGGCCGCCCGCCGTTTTCTGGGCCGCATCGAAACCGAGGTGGACGCCCTGACCCAGATGGCGGCTGAATTGCTGGAATTGACTCGCATCGAATCCGGCCAGGTGCCGTTGGAAATAAAAGCGGTTGACCCGGCCAGTTTGCTGAATTTGGCTTCCGACCGGATGCGGGCACAGGCTGAGCGCGCCGGGTTGAAGCTCCGCGTGGAGGCACCAACCCGCATGCCCATGATCCGGGCTGATGCGCCAAGGCTGGAGCAGGTGCTGGTCAACCTAATCCATAACGCGGTCAAGTTCACCCGGCCGACTGGCGAGGTTGTGTTATCTGCCTCTTTAGAAGGTAATTTCGTGCGTTTTGCTGTCCGGGATACCGGAGCCGGTATCCCTGAGGACGAATTGGAGCGCATTTTCGAACGCTTTTATAAGGCCGACCGTGCCCGTTCCGGCGGTGGCACCGGGTTGGGGCTATCCATCGCCCGCCACATCGTCGAGGCGCATGGGGGCAGGATTTGGGCGGAAAGTGTAGAAGACCGGGGGAGCACGTTTTATTTCACGGTCCCTGTTAATCAAGCCATAACAAATTCATAACCCGCATTTAGCAGGTTCTTAAGACCGGCATGTTATCCTGCACATATGGATAAGAGCCGGTATATTTTTATGGAGGAACGATGATCACGATCACTTTATTCTGGATATTGGTAACAGCCACTTTGGTTGTTTTTGGAGTAGATACTGTTCAAAAGAGCCGGAGAGGTCACCGGTAAATGCTGGTTGAAAGAGGTTTTATAATAAATGAAAAAGCACATTCTTGTTACAAATGATGACGGCGTGATGGCACCCGGGTTGTTGGCCTTGGTGAAGGAAATGCGCCAGATCGGAAAAGTAAGCATCCTGGCACCCGATCGCAACTGGTCGGGCGGCGGACATGTTAAGACCCTGGACCGCGCCCTGCGCGTACACGAGGTGCTCCTGGCCGATGGCACGCCTGGTTATGCCAGTGATGGAGCCCCCTCCGATTGCGTTGCCCTGGCTGCGCTTGGATATTTCAAAGAGAAATTCGACCTGGTGGTCTCCGGGATCAATGTCGGTGCCAACCTAGGCCATGATGTAACATATTCCGGGACGGTGACTGCCGCCATGGAGGCGGTGATCGCAGGCATGCCCGGAATTGCTGTTTCACTGGAGATTCCGGATGGGCACATCGGTGTGATTGATTATGGCCCAGCTGCGAGGGCTGCACGCATGGTGGTCCAGCGGGTGATTGAGAACGGTCTTCCAAAAGAGATATTGCTCAATGTGAATATTCCCTTCCTGCGTGAGGATCAGATCCAGGATTTCCGCCTGACCCGCCAGGGGCTGCGGGTCTATCACAGCCGCTTGGACGAACGGATTGACCCGCGCGGGCGTTCTTATTTTTGGATCGGCGGCGATGCCCCCACCGGTGTTCCTGAGCAGGGAACCGATATCGGGGCGCTGGCAGAAGGTTTCATCTCGATCACACCTTTGCAGCTGGATCTAACTGCTTACCAGATCCTGCCCGATATCTCTTCCTGGCAATGGCAGGAACAACCCAAAAAGCACTTCTTTCACCTGCCCGCACTCACATTTTCCAGGCCATAATCTTAACCCAATGTTAACCAAGCGTTCTTTGGGTCTTAACTCCAGCCTGATAAACTGCTACTATGAATATTAAATCCAAGGAGAAAAGAAATATGCGTAAGAATTTGATCGTATCCATGTTTGGCCTACTCATTGCCGTTTTGGTGCTAAGCGCCTGCGGCTCTGCGGTCACGCCTCAAACCGTGGTTCAGACACAATTTGTGGAAGTCACTTCCACACCCGGACCTGCGGCTCCTGCCACCCCTACGGCTCTTCCTGCTGGTTCCGTGCAAATCAACGGCGCAGGCGCCACCTTCCCACTACCGGTCTATACCCAGTGGACTTATGCCTTCCAGTATGTTGATCCGGCTGTTGTGATCAACTACCAGGGAGTAGGTTCCGGTGCCGGCAAGACTGCCATCCTCGATAACACGGTCGATTTTGCAGGCTCCGACTCGCTGCTTAACGAAGATCAATACACACAGGGTGTTGATCTTCAAATGTACCCCATGCTCGCCGGGGCTGTTGTAACGGTATACAATATTTCCTTCAAGGCTGTCCCAACCCCGGAAGCCGGCAAAACCGCCATTACCCTGCCCAAGCTCATCCTGGACCGTCAGACGCTGGTGGATATCTATAATGCCCAGATTACCAGGTGGAATGATCCCAAGATCGTTGCCCTGAACCCGGAATTAGCCAGCTACCTGCCGGACGCCGCCATCACCGTGGTCCATCGCTCGGATGGCTCCGGCACGACCGAGATCTTCACCAAGGCTCTCACCTCCTTCAGCCCAGATTGGACTGCAGGCGGCGCCTCCTCGGTCGAATGGCCTGCTGACAAGGCCGGGAATGGGATCGGCGGCAAGGGCAACCAGGGTGTGGCTGCGGCTGTCATCAATACCCCCAACTCCATCGGCTATGTGGAACTCTCCTATGCCAAATCCAATAACATGGCTTTCGCTTCGATGATCAATAAAGCCGGCAAGACGGTTGTAGCCGATGCCGCCAGCGTGGAAGCAGCCATGGCTGAGTTCGCCACCGCCTTCACAGATAAACTAACCGCCACCATCGTGGATGGTTCCAGCGATGCTACCTGGCCGATCGCCGGATACACCTACATCATCCTGCACACCACCTCGATGACAGATTGTGTCAAGGCTCAAAAATTGCTCGAGTTCCTGCAATGGGCACAGACGGATGCCGGTGCGCAGAGTGCCGCTGCTTCGCTCGGTTATTCGGTCCTGCCCGAGGCTGTCCGCCAGATCGTCCTCGCCAAACTGGCCGAGGTCACCTGCAGTGGTCAACCGGTTCTAAAATAACGATCCATATCTATCGGCAGACCACGCATGCAGCATGGTCTGCCGCTCTGAAATTATGAAAAAAGAATTATTTGTTTGCATCGAAAACTCCTGCCGCAGCCAGATGGCTGAGGCACTTGCGCATCTTTTGGCTGCAGATATCCTCGATGCAGCGAGCGCCGGGTCACAGCCCTCCGGTCAGGTCAATCCATTGGCAGTTATAGCAATGAACGAAATCGGTTATGACTTGTCCACGCACCGTTCGAAATCCCTGAGAGAAGTCTCCCGGGGGAATTTCGATTACGTGATCACCATGGGGTGCGGGGATGAATGCCCGTTCATTCCGGCTGAATTCCATGAAGACTGGGAAATCCCGGATCCGAAAGGCAAATCTCTTGCCGCCATGCGCGAAACCCGCGAACTGATCGCCGGGCGGATCCAGGACCTGGGTAAAAAGGTAAGGGGGATGAATGCAAAATCGTAAGGTCATTTCCCCCAATTCATTCCGAAGCCAGTTGCTCCGCCTGGTGCATCACGGTGACCGTCCCTGGCAGGGATTGATCATGCTGGTATCCACCCTGGTGATTGTTTTGATGGCTGCCATCGGCTGGATGCTGTGGACCCGCTCAGGCGATGCCCGTACTGCATTCGGTTGGTCCTTCCTGCTGCCCACCAGCCACCCCAACTGGGACCCGGTCAACAGCAATTTCCAGGCCTGGCCGTTCATTTTCGGTACCCTGTTGACCTCCCTGGTGGCCATCCTCTTTGCCCTGCCCATCAGCCTTGGGATCGCCATCTTCCTGGCTGAACTTTGCCCTGCCTGGCTGCGCACTCCGCTGACCTGGCTGGTCGAACTGCTGGCTGCCATCCCCAGCGTGGTCTATGGGTTGTGGGGAATCTTTGTCTTTTTACCTCTGGTTGTCACGCCGTTTGGCAATTTTCTGGCGAATACACTGGGGCAGGTGCCCGTGATCGGGACATTCTTTTCCGGTCCCATCCCGGCCAGCGGATCCTCACGACTGGCAGCCAGCCTGATCCTCACCATCATGATCATTCCCACCATCGCTGCGGTGACCCGCGATGTATTCCTGGCTATTCCCAATTCCCAGCGCGAAGCCTCCCAGGCGCTCGGCGCTACAAAATGGGAGACCATCTGGCAGGTACTCATCCCTTACGGACTGTCAGGCATCCTCGGGGCGGTCATCCTGGGGCTGGGCCGCGCCCTGGGTGAGACGATGGCTGTCACCATGGTGATCGGGAACAGCATTGAATCCACGTCCTCCCTCCTGCGTCCCGGGTATACGATGGCCAGCGTGATTGCCAACGAATTTGGTGAGGCGGTCTCCAAACTGCACACCGAAGCCCTGGTTGAAATCGGCCTGATATTGTTTGTTACTACCCTGCTGTTGAATATCCTGGCTCGCTTCCTGGTCTGGCGTGTGGCGCGCAAGACTCCGCAGGAGGCGCGCGCATGAGCACTTTCACCGAACTCATCGACCGGAACCGGATTGGACGCGCCCGCCAGCGAAAATCCACCAATGCGCTTATGCTCTCGCTGACCGCTCTCCTGACGGCACTTGCACTGGTGCCTCTCTTCTGGATCATTGGCTATGTGGTTGTCCGCGGTGGAAAATCCATCAACCTGGATTTCTTCATCCATTTACCGCGTCCGATGGGCATGGCTGGAGGCGGCGTACTGCATGCCATCGAGGGCACCCTGGTGGTCACGCTTCTGGCGGCGGTCTTTGCCATCCCGCCCGGGGTGCTGGCCGCTTTCTACGCGGCTCGTTTTCCCAATACCCCGCTCGGAGTTGCCCTGCGCTTCAGCACGGATGTGCTTTCGGGTGTCCCGTCCATTGTCATCGGCTTGTTCACCTATGCCCTGATGGTCAAAACGATGGGACATTATTCCGGGCTGGCAGGAGGTGTGGCGCTGGCTTTCCTGATGCTGCCGACCATCATCCGAACCACCGAAGAGATGCTCAAATTGGTACCTTCCACGCTGCGTGAGGCTTCGCTGGGTCTTGGGGCACCTGAATGGAAGACCTCGCTGAGCGTGCTTTTCCCGGCGGCTGCCAATGGGATCATCACCGGATTCCTGCTGGCTCTGGCACGTGCAGCAGGAGAGACCGCTCCCCTGTTGCTGACCACCCTCGGTAATGAGCGTTTCGACCTGGCGCAGATCATCACAGGGGGAGTGCAGGCCCACCAATCCGTGTTCCAGATCATCGGGCGCATCATCAACCAGCCGTTGGATTCACTCCCGCTGACATTATGGAAATATGCCCAGCAGCCTTATCCCGAGCGCATTGACCAATCCTGGGCTGTTGCCCTTGTGTTGATGCTTCTTGTTCTAACAATTAATATCACTGCCCGGGCCTGGATTCAGGTCCGTACAAGGCGAATGAAAGGTTAGTCGTATGAAGATGGAAATTGCTGAATCAGTTTTTCTAATGGCAGCGGCTGTGGAAAGCCCCGCTAAAATGATTGTCAGAGACCTGGCGGTTTTCTATGGGAAATTCCGAGCTCTGAATGGTGTCAATCTGTCCATTCCCACCCGGATGATCACGGCCATTATTGGACCTTCCGGATGTGGTAAGTCCACCCTGCTGCGGTCCTTCAACCGCATGAATGATTTAACCTCCAACTGTCGTGTGGAAGGGGAAATCACCATGGAAGGGGAAAACCTCTATGCTCCCGGAGTGGATGTGGTGGATATCCGCCGCCGGGTGGGGATGGTTTTCCAGCGCCCCAACCCATTCCCCAAGTCCATATATGATAACGTTGCCTACGGGCCGCGCCTGTACGGTATCCACCGACGCTCCGACCTGGACGGTATTGTGGAGCGCAGTCTGAAATCTGCCGCCCTGTGGGATGAGATCAAGGATAAGCTCCATCAATCCGGCCTGTCCATCTCCGGCGGGCAACAGCAGCGTTTGTGCATCGCGCGGGCATTGGCGGTTGAACCGGAGGTCATCCTGATGGACGAACCTGCATCAGCACTCGACCCGATCTCAACCCTCAAGATCGAGGAATTGATGCAAGAACTAAAGAAGGATTACACCATTGTCATTGTCACCCATAACATGCAGCAGGCGGCGCGCGTCTCGGATTTCACTGCCATGATGATGATCGACGATGCGCGCGCCGGGAGACTCATTGAATATGACGCAACTAATATAATTTTTACCCGGCCCAAAGACAAACGCACCGAAGACTACGTTACCGGGCGCTTTGGATAATACGCGAGGAACGAAAATGGTTATAATTGGCAGACAGCGTCAAGGAGCGATGCATCCTATGCGGAAAAATTTTGAAAAAGAAATCCAGCATTTGAAAGACGAACTGCTTGTACTGGGCAGCGTGGTGGAAGCGCAAATCCTCGGCTCGGTGGAATCCCTTAAAAAACGCGATCTGGATGCCTCCCGGCGCATCTATGAGACCGATGACCAGGTGAACTCCAAGCGCTATGCCATTGAAGAGCAGGTAATGATCGTCATCGCCACCCAGCAGCCAATGGCCCACGATCTGCGCCTGCTGGCCTCCATCCTCGAGGTCAGCGGTGAACTGGAGCGCATGGGGGATTATGCCAAGGGCATCGCCACTGTCAGCATCCGCATGGGCGACGAGCCGCTGCTCAAGCCGTTGATCGACATCCCGCGCATGGCGGAGAAGGGGGCCGACATGCTGCACCGCGCCCTGGGTGCATTCGTCCATGAAGATGTGGAGGCAGCCCGCGCCATCCCTGCCGAGGATGACGAAGTGGACGGGCTCTACAACCAGATCTACCACGAATTGATGTTGTTCGTCATCCAGGATGCCAAGACCATCGAGCGCGCCAACTGGCTGCTGTGGGTGGCGCACAACCTGGAGCGCCTGGCTGACCGGGTGAGCAACATCTGCGAACGGACGGTATTCATCGCCACCGGCGAGTTGAAGGAACTGGAAAAGCACGACAAGAAATAGTAAATATCGTGTGGGAGAGTGTAAAGAGACGGATGCATCCGTCTCTTTTTTTTCTACAGCAACCTGTCCCCCCCGTCCACCGAGTCGGAGCGGAAGTGGCAGCCGCGGCTCTGGCGGTTGTGGCGGGCGGCACCGCCGATGATCAAGCCCACCTCCACGGAATTGCGCAGGCCGATCAGGCTGTCGCTCAATTTCGTCTTGCGGTAGAAGGTCTCGATCTCATTCTGCAGGTGGCGCAGTTCGCGGATGGCACGCGAGAGCCGGTCGCCCGAGCGCACCAGGCCGACGTAATGCCACATGATATTCTGGATGTTCTGCATATCCCCCTGGATGAGCGCCGGGTCGGACTCCTGGGTGAGATTGGATTCGTCCCAGGCAGGGATGTCCTCGCGGGCGGGCACGGTGTTGGGTTTGCCGGAAGAAAATCGGGCTTCGATCTCACGGGCGGCGCGTTTGCCCCACACGAGCCCTTCCAGGAGTGAGGTGGAGGCCAGCCGGTTGGCGCCGTGCAGCCCGGTGCAGGAGACTTCGCCCACCGCGTACAGGTTGGCAACACTGGAACGGCCGAATTCATCCACCGCCACGCCGCCGCAGAAGTAATGCGCCGCCGGCACCACCGGGATGGCTTCGCGGCTGATGTCGATGCCGACGCGTTTGCACTCGGAATAGATGTTCGGGAAGCGCGCCTTGATCTTTGCCGCCGGGCAGTGCGAGGCAATGTCAAGCAGGACATAGGAATAATCGTGGGCTTCCATCTCGGTGTGGATGGCACGCGCCACCACATCACGCGGGGCAAGGTCCTTCCACTCGGGGGAATATTTCTCCATGAAAGGATGCCCGTCGGGGGTGAGCAGGATGCCGCCTTCGCCGCGCACCGCTTCGCTGATCAGGAACCCTTCCGCTCCCGGTACCGACAGGGCGGTGGGATGGAACTGGATGTACTCGGCGTTCAAAATGCGTGCCCCCGCCCGGGAGGCCATTGCCAGGCCGTCGCCGCGCGCTCCGGGGGGATTGGTGGTATTGCGGTACACGCGCCCGATTCCGCCCGTGGCCAGTACCGTCGCTGCAGCCAGTGTGCGATGCACGGATTTTCCCTTGCGGTCAAACACGTACGCGCCGTGGCAGGTGACCGGTTCGTAGGCCGCCAGCGGGTCGCGGGCGTGATGGGGGTAGGTGATCAGGTCCACAGCGGTGGCCTCGGTTAGCAGCTCCACGTTCGGGCATCTGCCCAGCGCAGCCACCATGCCCAGCATGATAGCCTTGCCGGTGCCATCGCCCACGTGCAGGATGCGCCTGCGGGTGTGTGCCCCTTCCTGTCCGAAGGCAAGATTCCCCTCTGCGTCGTGGTCGAAGTGAATGCCCGCCGTACTGACCAGAATCTCCTGCAGCAAACCCGGCCCTTCCTCGGCCAGGATGCGGGCTGCCTTGGGCAGGGAGGCGCCTGCCCCCGCGGCGAGGATATCCGCCACCAGCAGGTCTGCACTATCGTCCAGCCCGCGGCCGACGATCCCCCCCTGGGCGTAGCGGGAGTTGGACTCGTGCGGGTCGGGCTCGCGGGTGATGAGGATGATACGCCGGTCCGGGTTCTGGGCCAGGTTCAGGGCGGCGGTGGCTCCGGCGATTCCGGATCCGATGATGAGAACGTCTGTAGTTTTCATAATATTATCTGATTATCTGGCAGGTGCAGTTTCGATCACACCTTGATGATCCCTTGGGTCAGCCGATCCTGATCATGCGTTCCACGGCGCGCTGTGCCCTCACCCGCACCTGCTCCGGCACCTCGATGACGTAGCGGTTGAACTTGAGCGCGTCACGCGTGTCTTCCATCGTGATCATGTTCATATGTGGGCAGCGCACCATGCATAGGCGGAGCATGTCCTTCTCCGGGTTGGCGGCGGCAACGTTATCTCCCATGGCACATTCGGTCAGCAGGAGATAATGGGGGGCTTTCGACTGCTGGACAAAACGGATCATGGCATTGGTCGATCCGGAGAAATCCGCTGCGGCAGTGACCTCGGGGCTGCATTCCGGATGGGCCAGGATGACCACATCCGGGAACTGGCTGCGAACGGTCTCGATATCCCCGACGGTGAACTTCTCGTGCACCTCGCAGCGGCCGTGCCAGCCGATGAGCTGGTAATCCAAAACCCCGTTCCCGGCTTCCTCCTGTGCATCTTTCAGAGGAGGGTGAATGGAGGGAAAGATGATATGTTTGCCGGTTTCGCGTGCCACGTTCTTCGCCAGGTATTCATCCGGCAGGAAGATGACCGTATCGGCATGGAGCGAGTCGACCACCGCGGCTGCGTTGCTGGAGGTGCAGCAGATATCCGACTCGGCTTTCACGTCGGCGTAGGTGTTCACATAGGTCACCACCGGCACGCCGGGGAATTTTGCCTTCAAGGCGATCACATCCGCGGCAGTGATGGATTCGGCCAGCGAGCAACCGGCCTTGGCAGCCGGCAGCAGCACCGTTTTTGATGGATTGAGGATCTTGGCGGTCTCTGCCATGAACCGGACGCCGCAGAAAACGATCACATCCTTGTCTGTCTGGGCAGCCTTGCGCGACAGGTCGAGCGAATCACCGGTGAAATCGGGGATGGAATGGAACAGGGCTGGTTCCATGTAGTTGTGGCCCAGGATGACAGCATTGCGCTTGCGTTTGAGCCTGTTGATCTCCACCGCGATCCCGGCCTTGTAGCGCAGTTCCACATCCGGGACGATGCGGGAAAGTTTGGCTTGCATGCTGGCGTACATCTTGTCTACAGCACTGGTCATGAATACTCCAAGAAAAAGAAATCCGTCATTATCAAACGATCGAAATAAGCGCTCGTGAACGTGATCACTGCTCGAGAATGTCGAAGGATACGTCGAACACCCTGGCGGAATGGGTGAGAGCGCCAATCGAAATGTAGTCCACGCCCGACTCGGCGATCCTGCGGACGGTCTGCAGGCTGACATTGCCGCTGGCCTCCAGTCTGGCGCGGCCGGCGGTGAGGGCAACAGCCTCCGTCATGCTTTCAGGGGACATGTTGTCGAGCAGGATGCGCTCCACTCCAGCCTTAAGGGCCTCGCCTACGTCCTGCAGGTTCCGGGCTTCCACCTCGATCTGCAGCCCCGGCGCGCCGAGACGGGCGCGCTGGACGGCGAGCGTGATCGATCCGGCGTGATCGATATGGTTGTCCTTGATCAGCACCATGTCATACAGGCCGATGCGGTGGTTCTGACCGCCGCCGCGCAGGACAGCCAGTTTATCCACCAGGCGCAGGCCGGGGGCGGTTTTGCGCGTATCGAGAATGACCGCTTTCGTCCCTGCGACCGCATCGACAAAGGATCGCGCCAGCGTGGCAATCCCCGACATGCGACCGAGGAAATTGAGCGCCGTGCGCTCGGCTGTCAGCAGGCTGCGGGCGGAGCCGGAAACGAGGGCAAGCACCTGCCGGTCGTTCACCCGCCCGCCTTCCTCCACCTGCGCCTTGAAATCCACATTCTTATCCAGAGCCCTGTAGACAGCCCGGGCAACGTCCAGGCCTGCGATCACTCCATCCTGTTTGGCGATGATCTGGCCGCGCATCGCGGAAGCCTCGGGGAAGATGGCGTTCGTGGTTGCGTCACCCGCGCCGATATCTTCCGCCAGGGCGGCGTGGATGGTGGCGAGGATTTCTGCGGAAATTCCGCTTCCTTTTGACATCGGATATACTCTATCGCCTTTTGGGTGTTTTTGTCAAGGCGAGGTTGCTCTCCCAGGGAACGGTGCTTTCCTTTCGGAGGAACCTTGCCGGGGAGTCTAAATCGGGTATACTAGCTAATATTAGTCCAATTATACAATGGAGGCATGATGAATAAGAAAATTCTTCTGGCACTTTCAACATTGATGATTGCGGTAATGGCATGCAGTTTTAATACAGCCAAAACCCCCACTGCGCAGGCACCTTCCGGAGCTCAGGTCTTGTTCCAGGACGATTTTTCCAATCCCGACAGCGGCTGGGACCGGGCACAAAGTGATTTCGGTTCCACCGATTATTCGAATGGCAGCTTCGTGATCAATATTGCCAAGGCGAATATCTATATCTTTGCCAATCCCTCGCAAGCATTTCAAAACGATGTGCGTATTGAAGTGGATGCCGTCAAAGCCAGCGGCACGGTGGATAACGCCTTCGGGGCGCTGTGCCGTTACCAGGATCCCGACAATTATTATTTCTTCGAGATCAGCAGCGATGGCTACGTTGGGATCGGGATCAACAAGGCTGGCGTCAAGACTCTCCTTTCATCCTCGGATAATAACATGGTCCCCGATTCGAGCATCAACCAGGGTGATGCCAGCAATCACCTGCGCGTGGATTGCGTCGGGAGCACCCTGACCCTGTATGTCAACGGCACCCAGGCTGCATCGGTCACCGACAGTTCTTTCACCGGCGGAGATACCGGTGTAATCGCCGAGACGTTTACCGTTGCCGGTACCGAAATCCAGTTTGACAACTTTTTCGTGTACAAGCCATAAACGGGCGTACCACCCAGACTCCCGCGCAGTGAAAGCGCGGGAGTCTTTTTTTTTCGGGACAGGAAAATTAGAGGATATTCCGCCTATCATTCCTCTGCGCTTTGTTACTCAACATTGAGTTCAATCGGAGTATCATATATTCAGCGAACATTCCTTACAGGAGCAGCCCATGCGAGACCTGACCAACGAGATACTCGAATTGATCCGCCGCACCTCAACAGACCTACCGCCGGATGTGGAAAAACGATTGCACGCTGCAGTGGAGAATGAAACCCCCGGATCGGCGGCGCGCGGTGCCCTGGAGACCGTGATCAAGAACGTGGAACTATCACGCCAGAATTCCAGTCCCATCTGCCAGGATACAGGCACCCCCATCTTTTATGTAAAATATCCTGCAGGCTGGAGCACGCACCTGCTCAAGCAACAGATCCGCGCCGCGCTCGTGGAAGCCACCCGCAAGGCTTACATGCGCCCGAATGCCGTGAATGCGGTCACCGATAAGAACAGCGGGAACAACCTGGGCGGTGATGATTTTCCGTACATCCATTTTGACGAGGTGGAGGGCAGCGAGCTGACGATCGCCTTGATGCTGAAGGGCGGCGGCTGCGAGAATGTCGGCGCTCAATATTCGCTGCCGGATAACCGTCTCGGCGCGGGCCGCGACCTTGCCGGCGTCCGCAGGGTCGTCCTGGATGCCGTGCAAAGGGCGCAGGGACAGGGCTGCGCGCCCGGGATCCTGGGGGTTGCCATCGGCGGGGACCGCGGCAGCGGTTATGTCAAATCCAAGGAATTGCTGCTGGACGAAATTGGCACGCGCAATCCCGATCCCAAACTGGCGGAACTGGAAGATCGCCTGACCGGCGAGGCCAACCAGCTGGGCATCGGTCCGATGGGTTTCGGGGGGAAAACAACGGTCATCGACACAAAGATCACCGGCCTCTACCGCCTGCCGGCCTCCTATTTCGTCACCATCTCCTACATGTGCTGGGCGTACCGGCGGCGCAAGATGACCGTACGAGGCGACGAGATTATCTACGAGTAGAACAATCCTGCGAATAAAGAACCATGGGCGCAGGCCTCGATTATAGGGAAAAACCAGAGGATAGAGATATGCGTACAATCACAATCCCCATCGACGATGATACCATCCGCAGCCTGAAGGTGGGCGAACCGGTGGCGTTATCCGGTACCATGATCACCGGTCGTGATGTGGTCCATAAATGGATGATCGAGATCTTCATCCGGAAGACCCGCCAACCGCAGGGTGAAGACCTGCAGGTCTACGAGGCGCTCAAGCCGATACTGGCGGGCGGTGTCATCTATCACTGCGGTCCGGTCGTTTCAGGGCTGGATACGAAACAATACCGGTTCGTAGCCGCCGGGCCCACCACGTCCATCCGGGAGGAACCCTACCAGGCGGAGGTAATGAAACATTTCAACCTCAAGGGCGTGATCGGCAAGGGCGGCATGGGCGCAAAGACCCTCAAAGGCTGCCAGGAAGTTCCGGGTGTATATTTTCACGCCATCGGCGGTGCTGCCACGTTGATCGCCCAATCGGTGACCAGGGTGCTGGGAGTGCATAAACTTGAATTTGGCGTGCCGGAAGCCATCTGGGTGATCGAAGTGAAAGACTTCCCCGCCGTGGTAACCATGGATGCCAGCGGCAAATCCCTGCACGAGGTTGTGGAGCGAGACTCGGCCAGGGTCCTGGCTGAGCTGCTGGCGAAATAATAAGCCAAATCGCCCGTCCGACGGAAGGACGGGCGATTTTTATTTCTTTTGGGAGAGGGGACTTCGTGCGCCTGAGGGGATGAGGTCGCTGCGCCTGGGTGGGTGGAGCCTTGAACCAGCAGGCTGGTCCAGTCTACGACTCACAGTTGAAATGGATCAGGTAGAAGAGTGGGTCGGTGGATGCAGGGCAAGCGAGCAACCACTCAGGACCGCCAGCAGACCGGATCCAGCCAAGACGATCAGACAGTCTCTAATGCCTCTCCCTTCTTCGTGGTTGTTTCACCTTCACTGGAAGCGAGCTCGCGGTAGAGAAACCAGTGACCCAGCCGGTCATCCACATCGTTGATCTCGCGATCGTAATAAAGATCGAAAATCCTGCCTGGAGATGTCCGCACCCGGAAGTAGAAGCGTCCTACTCCAAGCGAGCCACGCGTTGACGCAATGGTGGCATGCGCCGGGCGCATATTGCGCGCCATCCTGCCGCGGCGGGTGAAGTCATGCCACTCGGATATCTTTTCCGCCACGTCGAACTGCTGCCCCTGCCATTGGAAGCCGTCCGGGCAGTGCGGGGTTTTCAGGCGGGCAGGCGGTGAATCGAAATTGACTTCGATTTGCTTCCCGATGAAATGCAGGGTGATCTCATTCATGGATACGTCGTTTGGAGAAACTCATGGATTCCGGGATGCAAAACCCCGGGAAAGAGTGCCGTTCACAGCGCAGGTCTGTGTCATCTCGTAAATATATGGATGGTTGGAAAGACATACCCCCCGATGGGATGATACCCCTCGAAAGGGCGGTCGGGGATCAGGATTGTGATTTCACCTTGGAGAGCAGGGACTTGTATTTTTCGATATGCGGTGGATTCATGGACAGGATCGTTTCAAGGTTCTGGATGGCACCCTCCCGGTCTCCGGCGGCGATGAGCAGTTCATGGCGGGTCTCGAGTTGAGACACGGCATCCGGGATGCGTTTCGCATTCCGGTATTCCTCCGCCAGGGCGACATGCAGGATGGGCTGCTTGGGCAGTTCGTTGACCAGTTCCTCCAGGAAGGGGATGGCCTCCTTGCGCCTGTTGGAATTCTGCAGATAAGAGAGATAAGCATCCAGTTCTGCGCTTGCCTGGGAAACCTGGGTGAGGCGGAGGTTCAGGTCGATCAGTGTCTTGCGGATCGTGGTATCGTTGGGCTCAAGGGTGCGGATCTGCTCCAGGATGCGCAAAGCCTGGCGCCAGTCCAGGCGCTGCATGTCGATATCCGCCATGCGGCGCATCAGTTTTACGCTCCAGGCGCCCTGTGCGCCTCCTTGCTGGGCAAGCTGCAGAGCCGTGGTGAAGGTCTTGCGCGCCATGTCGAGTTCAGCCAGGCGGTAGTAAATATCCGCCAGGTTGATGTACTCACTGACGGCTTCATCCACCAGGCCGTGCGCCGCCAGTTGATCGATGAGACGGGTGCGGACGGTCAGATCCATCGGAGCCACCTGCACGATGCGCTTCAAAAGGTTAACCGCCTGGGTGGCCTCGCCGCGCACACTGTAGGCTTCTGCCACCACCGTATACTTGGTGATGGCATCTTGGGTGCGCCCATCCTGGATCAGCAGGTCGCCGATCAGGGTATGGAGTGGCAGATACGTGGGGGCATATTTAAATGAGTCAAAGGCTTCGTCCATTGCAGTCCGCAGGTGACCGGCACGCGCCAGGTTGCGGACCCTGCCTATCGTTTCGATGACCTGGCCGCTCTGGGCCTGGGCAAGCAATTCCGCCAGCGGCATTGGCGGTGCCCCCTCGCCCGACTTTGGCAGCTGCTCCCGGGCCTGAAGCACTTCCGCCCGCCAGTTTGGACGGATCAACAATTCCAGAATGTTATCGCAAAGTTGTTCCTGTGCCTTCGTGTCGGTCTGCTGGGCATTGGCTTCGATCAGCGGTTCGTACAACTGGCGTATATCGTCAGCCTGTTCGGGGGGAACAACCTGCGCGTCGGCCTCCTTGAGGGCTCCCATGCAATCGGTTACGGCTTCTGCCAGATGGTCCATCTTTCGGTGGATCTGGGCCAGCAGCAGGTGCGCCCCAAGCGTATAATCCGGCGTTTTGACCGCGTTCTGCAGGTGGCGCAATCCGCTTTCCAGCCGCTCGCTCCTGGAGCGCAGAAAGCCGAGGTAGAAGTAGAGGGCGGGGTCCACGTAGCCGGCGGTGAGCGCTTTTTCCAGTTCCTCCGCCGCCTCGGTCTCGTGATCTTTTGACGTCGCGTCAATGGCCTGGCTGATATGCTGCAGGATCACGGCGCGGTTGCTCTGGATCAGGCTCAACTCCCCGGTGCCGCGCACGATGGCCTGCATCCCGACTTTCGGAGTTTGCGGTTTGCCCGTCCCATCGGTAAGTTCGAACAGCACCTCCGCCAGGCGGGTGAGGGCGCGTTTGCGCGCCTCCGCGATCGGGTCGAGACCGGTGTCGGCATTCTTGGGGGATTCCAGCTGTTTCACCTGCGCCATGCGCAGCGGACCGGTGGCTCCCTGGAGGCGCTTGGGCTTGGGGAGCAGTTTCCCGCTTCTCAGCATGGACTGTGCCTGGCGGGCTTCGGAATTGCCGGGGGTAAGGCGCAGGGCGCGCCCGATCATCTCGGCGGCTTTTTCCGGATTCCCGGATCTCTGCAACAGGCTGGCTACTATCAGGTAGGCGCTAGAAGCCTGCTGGTTATTGCCCAGCCGTTCGTGCACCATCGCCAGGTACGAATGGGCGGTGATATGTTCGGAGTCCAGCTGGGTGACATGGACCCAGTTGGCGAGAGCCTTTTCGGCATCCTGGTTCTTGATGTAGATTTCGGCTGACTTTAAGAATGAATCGATGGCTTCCTTGATATTCCCCAGCCGCTCGGAGAGCTGTCCCACTTTCTCGAGCGGAACAGGATCATTCGGGGCTGCCTCAACCCCTTTTTGGTAGACCTGGAGGCTCTCGTCGAAACGCTGCAACTCGAAAAGAGCCAATCCCAGGCTGGCAAGCGCCTTGGGATGGTTCGGAAACTCTTCGAGCGCTTCGCGATAAGCGGTGGCGGCTTTGTCCCACTGCTGGTCCCAGGCCATCGAGTGGCCCTTGCCCATCGCTTTTTGAAAGACCTCTTCGCGTCCGGCCATACCTCTCTCTTGGTGAAACGGTTATTACAGCGGCTGCATTTCGTCCCAGTTCGACCCCCAGCGTGCCTCGGTGGTCAGCGGGATCCCCATCGGGTAGGCATTCTCCATGATTTCCCGCACCGCGGTTTCCACTGCGCTCAATTCTGCGCGCGGGCATTCCAATACCAGTTCGTCATGCACCTGCAGGAGCATCCTGCCGTGCAAGCCGGCCTTGACCAGGGCGGGCGGGATCCTGATCATGGCGATTTTCATTATATCAGCAGCCGTGCCCTGTATGGGGGCATTAATGGCCTCGCGTTCCTCGCGATTCTTCATCACCTGGTTCAGGCCACTCTTCAGGTTGGGAAAATATCTCCGGCGACCCAGCATTGTTTCCACATAACCGCTGCGGGCGGTCTCCTTGCGAATCCCATCCAGGTATTTCTTCACGCCCGGAAACTGCTTGAAATAGGCGGTCACAAAATCCTGGGATTCCGACAGGGTCAGGTCGGTGGTGCGCGTCAACCCGAAGGCCGACATGCCATAGATGAGGCCGAAATTGATGGCCTTGGAATGGCGGCGCATTTCCTTGGTCACCTCTTTAAGCGGGACGTTGTAAATAGCAGCCGCTGTGGCGGCATGGATATCCTGACCTGTGCGAAAGGCGTTCAACATGGCTTCATCCCCCGCCATCTGCGCCACGATACGCAGTTCGATCTGGGAATAATCCAGCGATAGGAGCACATTCCCGGGCGCTGCCACGAAACCGCGCCGCACCCGCCGCCCGATGTCAGTGCGGGTGGGGATGTTCTGCAGGTTCGGGTCGGAGGAAGAGAGCCGACCGGTGACGGCGGTCGTCTGGCTGAAGGAGGTGTGCACGCGGCCGTCCTCGGGATGGATCTGCAGTGGAAGAGCATCCACGTAGGTGGATTTGAGTTTCGAGAGTTCGCGGTATTCCAGGATCATGTCGACCACCGCATGCTGTCCGCTCAGCCCTTCGAGGACTCCTGCTGCCGTGGAATAATGCCCCGAGGCGGTCTTTTTGCCCCTTTCGGGCGGTGACAGGTGCAGGGTGCCAAAGAGAACATCGGAAAGCTGCTGGGTGGAATTGAGGTTGAAGGTGCGACCCGAAGCAGCGTAAACCTGCTGCTCCAGTTCAGCCAGGCGCTGGTTCAGTTCCAGGGCAAATTTGGCGAAGAAATCCCGGTCGAGGGCGATGCCGGCCATTTCCATATCAGCAAGCACCGTGATGAGCGGAACTTCCATGGTGACGAACAGGTCCCACAATTTTGGGAAGCGCTTGAGTTCGGTTTCGAGCAGAGGCATCAGGCGCAGGGTGGTCTCGGCATCAGCCGCGGCATAAGGAGCCGCTTCGGCTATAAGCACCTGCGCCATCGAGCGCTGGTTCTTGCCGCTGCCGATCAGTTCCTCGATGTGGGTCATCGCCTCACCAAGGCGGACCGCAGCCATGTTCTTCAACCCCAGGTTGCGCGAGCCCGGGTCGAGCACCCATTCGGCGACCATCGTGTCGAAGGTCAGCGGTGCCACGCGGATGCCGTAGCGCGCCAGCATGATGAAGTCGTATTTGAGATGGTGACCGATCTTGGGAATGCGGGCATCCGTCAGCGGCGCGCGCAGAGCAGAGATGACCTGTTCGAGCGGCAGCTGCTTCCCGGCGGCATGCCCGACCGGGATGTAATAACCACGACCGGCTTCCACTGCCAGCGAAATTCCCACCAAGTTGGCGGTCATCTCATCAGTGGATGTCGTTTCGGTGTCGAAGGAGATCCAACTTGCGCTTTCCAGGACGGCTGCACAGTCAGCCAGGCTCCTGGCTGTATCCACCACCACGACCGTGATGGTCGGGCGCGGACGGGCGGTTTCCTCAGCCACAGCCAAGGGAACGGAGGGCACTGCGAAAAGGCTCATTTGCCCATTAGTGGAGGTTTCCTCAGGTGAAGCGCCGACTAATTTATGCAGTCTATCGATCAGCGTACGGAATTCCAGGGCGCGGAACAGGGCTTCCACCTTGTGCGGCTCGAAAACCTCGATGCGCGCCTGTTCCAGGTCGATCGGCACAACCAGGTCGGTGCGGATGGCGGCGAGTTTGTAACTGAGATAGGCTGACTCCCTGCCTGCTTCCAGTTTTGCCCGCCAGCGCGGTTCGATCTCAGGCAGGTGGGCGTAAATGTTATCCAGGGTGCCGTATTTCGAGATCAGATTCTCGGTGGTCTTTTCCCCCACGCCGGGCACGCCGGGGATGTTATCCGACTTGTCGCCCACCAGGGCTTTGTAGTCCACCACCTGCTCGGGCCTGACGTGCAATTTTCCGAGCACGTCCTCGGGCGTGATGAAGTTCTGATCGTCGCCTGCCAGGTAGACGATGGTGCGGTCGTTGACCAGTTGAAGCAGGTCGCGGTCGCCGGTGATGATCTTGACACCCAGTCCCTGTCCGGCGGCCCAAACGGCGGCGGAACCGAGCACATCATCGGCTTCGAACCCTTCCATCTCGAGGCGCGGTATGTTGAAGGCATCCACCATCTCCCGGATGCGCTCGATCTGCTGGCGGAGGTCATCGGGCATCTTGGCCCGCGTGGCCTTGTATTCAGGATAGATCACATCCCGGAAAGTCTTGCCGGTGTCGAATGCCACGGCGAGGTAATCGGGTTTTTCCTGCTCGAAGATGCGCAGGAGTTCACGGGCGAAGCCGTAGATACCCGCGGTCGGTTCGCCTTTGGAGGTCTGCCAGCGCTGGCTCGTCCCTCCGGCTGTCAGGGCGAAATACATGCGGTAAGCCAGGGCATGGCCGTCAATCAGATATAAGGTTGGGGGCATGGTATGCGGGGGAGGCGAAAGCACGCCTTCCGGGAACAAAAGAGGAACTACGTGTTGACCTGGTTAATCCCCTGGCGCTGGCGGGTCTGGGTGATGAAATCCTTGATCAACTGAGCCGGGGGAGGCTGGGAGCCTCCCATGATGAGGTAACCGGGAGCCCAGAAATCGCCGGAGGGATTGTCTTTCTTGAATCGCGGGAATTCAGCGAAGATATTTTCCGAAGTATGCTGGCGGAGGGTGCGCATCAGGTAGGCGGGCGAGGTGGCGGGCGGCACATTCACGATCCATTGCAGGTAATCGGGTCGCACAGAAATATATTCCAGCCTCAAGCCGTAGGCGATGCAGATATGCGGAACCCATTCCCCCAGGCGGTCGAGCAGGTCGCCGGTCATGTGATGGTGCGGAAAACGCGGCACCAGCAGACAGGCATAATCCAGGTTATAGACTGCCGGTGTGACCGGTTCGAGCACGATCTTGCGTCCCACCTCGGGTGCGGGGCGTGAACGCGTTTCCCTGGCGGGTTCAGTATCCAGCCCGGTATCCTGGGAACGGTTCCTGCGGGGTTCAGCGGGAGCCTGGACGTCCTGCTCTTGCGGGGCGGGAGATGCTTCGGGTTGGTCTGTGTCGAGCAGCAGTTTCATCCGTTCCGCCGGCGAGACCCGGCGACCGAATTGCGGTGTCACGGTGAACGGCTGGATGGAGGCGGGTCGAGGCTGCCTGCGCAAGCCGGGCACAGGCGTGCCGTCGTTTTCATTGGAACCAGCTTCGGTGTCTGCGTACGGAGGCGAAGCCGGTGAATCCGAAATTGAGTCCAGATCCTGAGTGTTGCCCGTTGGATCCTGACCGGGTGCTTCCTCGCTGCGGGTGTTCGAAAGGGAATGCACCAGCTGGGAAGCCTGGGTGCGGATCGTGCTGAAGGGGGTTTCGGCATCGAACACCAGGGCGAGCACCATCCCTTCGGCAAGACGGGTGGCGTAGAGCATGTGCTCGGCATTGGTGGAGGTGAGGCGTACAAAGCGCACCAGGTCGTTCTCTTCCTGGGGGTCCCAGTAACGCGTGAGCGTATCGGCGAGTTCACGTGCGGCCGATTGAGGCAACTGGCCGGCATAAGCCCACAGCTGGTTGGTGCGGGTGATGAGCGCAGCCTGGGCGGAAGATTCCAGCGTGAGGCGGGTGAGATGCTGGGCGGCTCGGGTCACATCCGAGAGCCAGGGGATATCCTCGTCTGAAACGATGTTCGCTGTCAGGGCGGGGATCTCCAGCGTGGGGGAATAACTGAAGTATTTCTCCATCATTTCGAGCAGATGGGGCAGGTAGAGCGGTTTGGAAAGGGTCTCACGCGGGAATAGTTCTTCAAGCGCCAGGTGCCAGCCTGTTTCTGAGACGACCACGAAGATGATCTCAGGATTGACCTTCCGAAGAAGGGCGCCAATTTTGAGCAATTCAGATTCGGGCAGGGTGGTATCGAGAAAGGCGAGGTCGGGGTTAAAATCTCGCCCGTAGGCGAGGATGGCTTTCTGGCTTTCCGCCACGCGGACGACAAACTGACCCGTTTCTTCCAGCCCCTGGCGGATGAATTCCCCGAACGGGATGTCAGTAGTGATGATCAGCAAAGGCGTTGTCATCTGGAATGAAGTTTATCATGGGGCGAGCCGAGAAGCAAGCCTTCAAAACCTCAAAGGGATGCTAAAATACTGGAGGATTTGTCATGATTCTGCCCGTTTTTGGGCTAAAAATCCCTCCGGCTGGGCTGGAGGCATGCCTGCAGGCAAGGTTGGACATAAAAAGCACCAGTATAATAGCTGCTGCAGAGATCGCCTGTCCATTATGAAGTTGAACACCTCGAGATTTCCACCAGGAGACACCGTGCCCGAATACGCAGAATTCATCCAGAAATACCCGACCTACGACAAGACCCACGATATCGACGAATTACGCGATCGCGAATACACCCGCCTGGAGCGCACCGGCCAGGTGTACCTCGATTACACCGGCGGCGGGCTGTATGCCGAGTCCCAGATGCGGCTGCACCAGGAAATACTTGCCGGGCAGGTCTTTGGCAACCCGCATTCAGCCAACCCGACCTCGCTTGCCGCGACGCGGCTGATCGAAAGCGCGCGCGCCGCCATCCTGGGTTTCTTCAACGCCGATCCGGAGGAATACACGGTTATCTTCAGCCAGAACGCGAGCGGTGCCTTAAAATTGGTGGGCGAGGCCTACCCTTTCAAGGAAGGCAGCCGCTACCTGATGACCTTCGATAACCATAATTCAGTCAACGGCATCCGCGAATTTGCCCACAACAAGGGCGCCCAGGTCACCTACATCCCGGTCAGCCTGCCGGAAATGCGCGCGGACATGGACACCCTGGAAACCAGCCTGGACCAGGCGGAAGCCGGGCAGAACAACCTTTTCGCCTACCCGGCGCAGTCCAATTTCTCTTCCGTCCAGCACCCGCTGGAATGGATCGAGCGCGCCCAAGCCCGAGGCTGGGATGTGCTGCTCGATGCAGCGGCGTTCGCGCCCAGCAACCCGCTGGATCTTGGCATCTACAAACCGGATTTCGTCCCGCTGTCATTCTACAAGATCTTCGGCTACCCCACCGGCATCGGTGCCCTGCTTGCGCGGCGGAAGGCGGTGGCTAAATTACGCCGCCCGTGGTTTGCGGGAGGGACGATCACCGTTGCCTCGGTGCAGGGCGACAAGTATTACCTCGCCGAGGCGCCGGCGGGATTCGAAGACGGCACGCTTGACTACCTGAACATCCCGGCGGTGGAGATCGGGCTGAACCACATCCGGGCGATCGGTTACGAACTCATCCATGAACGCGTGCGAACCCTCACCGGCTGGCTGCTGGACAACCTCTCGAAAATGGAACACAGCAACGGCTCCGCGCTGGTGCGCATCTACGGCCCGCTGACCACCATCCGGCGCGGCGGCGCGGTGACCGCCAATTTCTTCGACCGGGACGGCAAGGCGATCGACCACCGGCAGATCGAGCAGAAAGCCGGCGAGCACAACATTTCCCTGCGGACGGGTTGCTTCTGCAACCCGGGCGCGGGCGAGGTGGCGCTGGGTATTTCAAAACCCGAACTGGCAGCCTGTTTCACCCAGCCCGGTCACGATCAACGCCTGAGCCTCGACGATTTCCGCCTGTGCATCGACGGCAAAGCCTCGGGGGCGGTGCGCATCTCGGTGGGATTGGTGAGCAATTTCGAGGATGTGCAGGCGTTGCTGAAATTCGCCGAGGGATTGCTGCAGTAAGATGAAACTGCCCTCCCGGAACCAGATCCAGCGCGGCGCAAGGGTGCGCATCGTGCTGAAGCAGGACCAGGCAAGCGGACTCCTGACCGAGGGCATCGTCAGTGATATTCTCACCAGCGCCCGCGACCACCCGCATGGCATCAAGGTGCGCCTGGTGGACGGGAAGGTTGGGAGGGTGAAAGAGATCTGCGACCCGGCTGGTCAACTTCGGCCCGGCACATGATTTATGACCGGGCGGAGAAGGAAATTCGATCATTTCATAGGAATTTTCTGGAAATTGTTGTACAATACCCATGAGGTCCACACTAAACTTACAGAGGAGAATTTTATGAATCCAAACAAGAAAGTACTGTTCACCTTCCTTTCCTTTGTGCTGGCGTTGCTGGTGATCGCCTGCTCCTGCAGTTCATTGATCCCTTCTTCCATCCTGCCGTCTGGTGGGGGGGAAGCGATGCCGGGTCTTGCCGGCACCTGGAAGGACCAGGAGACCTCCGACACGTTCGTGATCGCCTGGCAGGGCGGGCAGTACGAGGTGACCTCGGTAACCTGGGGGACTGACAATTACACCATCACCGCCCAATCCTGGTCGAACAGCGTGCTGTCGTGGTCCTATGATGACACCACCATCGGCCTGACGGTCACCCACACCACCAAATCGCTTGATGGTGACAACCTGAATGCCACCTGGTCGTACAGTGATGGTCGCGGCGGCGATGAGGTGTTGGTAAGGGTACCGTAAGTATCTTCCGCAATCGATCATGCCCTGAGGCGAAACACCTCAGGGCAGTTGGTTTCAAACCAGGCTCCGCTCCCTGCCGGGTCGTACATACCGACGGGCAGGCGACCGGCACGGGACACGCGCAGGCCGGCGTGAGAGTGGTCCTCGCCTGCCAGGTTCGAAGGCTTTTTCCAGTACCGATTAGCAATTCAGGGCAAGAAGCAGTATAATCGCCGCCATGCTTACCGACCCCGTTAATAAAAAACCAAAGGCTCTTTCCCCCTATTTGCACCTGCTCCTGCCGGTGGCGTTCCTGCTCGGCCTGGGCGGCGGCTATTTACTGTGGGGCACAGGCACACCTTCGGTGGCGGCAGACGAGGGCACAGACCGCCGGGTGACCGTGTCCACCGAGGGTGACCCGTCGCTCGGTCCGCAGGATGCCCCCGTCACCATCGTCGAATTCAGCGATTACCAGTGCCCGTTCTGCCTGAACTGGTACCAGGAGACCTTCAATCAGCTGCTTACCAGTTACCCGGACCAGATCCGCTTCGTTTACCGCGACCTGCCCCTGCCGATGCACCCCGAGGCGATCCCCGCGGCTGAAGCCGCCCACTGCGCCGGAGAACAGGATGCCTACTGGGGATTCCATGACGCCCTCTTCAGCGGGCAGTATACGCTGGGGCGGACGGCTTACGAACAGATCGCCGCCAGCCTGGGGCTCGACGGCGCCGCCTTCCGTGCCTGCCTCGACGACCACCGCTATCGCGCCGAGGTGGACGAGGACGCCGCGGATGCAGCCCGGGCAGGGTTGAACGGCACGCCTAGTTTCGTGATCAACGGCAGGGTGCTGGTAGGCGCGCTCCCGTTCTCGGAATTCAAAACCATCATCGACCAGGAACTGGCGAAATAACAGTCATTTTCCAATGACCCGCTCCCGGGTCTTACAGGGAAGGTGAGATGAAAAAATTCGTGACCGTTGCCGGCAATATCGGTGTGGGGAAATCCACCCTGGTGGAATTGTTGTGCACCAAGTTGGGCTGGACGCCGTTCTTCGAACCGGTGGCTGAGAACCCCTACCTGGCAGATTTTTACAAGGACATGCAGTCCTGGGCTTTCCATTCGCAGATCTTCTTTCTTACCCACCGCCTGCGCGCCCACCATCAGCTGGCGCTCTACCCCACCTCCGCCATCCAGGACCGCTCGGTGTACGAGGATGCCGAGATCTTCGCCCACAACCTGTTCCTGCAGGGGCACATCCGCATTCGTGATTACCAGACCTACCGCGAACTTTACCAGACGCTGGTGGAGTTCCTGCCGCCTCCCGACCTGGTGATCTACCTGCGTGCCTCGGTGCCCACCCTGGTCGAGCGCATCGAGAAACGCGGCCGCGACTACGAGCGCACCATCCCGGAGGATTACCTGACCAGCCTGAACAACCTGTACGAGACCTGGATCGCGGATTTCACCCTCTGCCCGGTGCTGACCGTGCCCGCCGACGACATCGACTACGTGGCGCACTCCGGTCACCTCGACCTGATCTCCTTGAAAGCCGATGAGATGCTGACCGGCAAGGAGGAGGTGGTCTTCGACCCCGAGGAAGTGGCCCGCGCCGCCTGCGATTGAGAAGAAAGTCCCCGCATGAGCGGGGATTTTTATTTACCGAGTACGTTCCATTTCAAGCACGTTACTGTATCGAATTTCCATAGAACAGGGAAAAGAGAGAGATCAGCGGCCATAGATCAGCCGGTGAAGGGACCTGACCCAGGGTCGATTCTGGTGCGGTCCCTGAAAGACTGGCATGGAACCCTGAGTGGTCTCTGAATATTGTACCTCCAGAATCTGCGTGGTGCGATACGTTCTGGGTGGAGTTTGGATGGGCAGGTAGCAATAGGCATGCGAGCGCAGCTGGTCGGCATTGCGGCAGAGGGCCAGCATGGCGCGTACACCGGGCAAACGCCAGGAACAGCCGCGGCCTTTCATACGATGGACAACGAGCTTGTCGACATTGCCTTCAATGGCTCCTAAACAGGCCGGGATAGAGCAGGCCCGGTATTCCAGGTCCAATAATCCATCCTGGTTGTTGTGAACGTATTGGTAGAAGTCGAGCAGCAGCTTGCGTCTTCTGCCTTCTGCCTGTTGAATATGTTGCTTCAGTTCAGGAGAGACTGCTTCAAAGCCTTCCTGACGTAAGCGGGAGACCATACGCCGGGCTGCGCCTCGATCCTGGTAGGCTCTGCGTGCTGCCCTGTGCAAGTGGAACCGATCCAGTACGAATTGTTGGGGCAGATCCATCCTGTCAAAGCTATGCCGCACCCACTGGTTGCCATCTCCCCCGCTGATCAGGATCCTGGTCTGGGTCAGATCATAGGCCAGATGTGCTTCCCGCAGGATGTGTTCCTGCCACATCTCCGAATTCAGCCCGATGGCGGTCATACAGTGTTTGTTTTCCAGGCGATAGCGATCTTTTCCGACCTGTTTTCGGCCGGTGCTCAGGATCGCCACCCGCACTTCCGTGGAACGTCTCTTCTCTCGCTGCAGGTGCACCCACACCCCATCGCTCTCACCGTACAACACCGGCACCGGGATCTTTCCCCCTTCCAGCACATCCCCTCCTTCAAAAACACGCCTGCGTTCGGCTTCTTCGCCATCCGCTATGCGGTTACCTATCGACCAGGCCATCCGCTGCAGGGCAGTGTGGCTGATGGCTGTTTTGGTCAGGTAGCTGAGTTGCTCGGCAGCCAATCGATAGGTCCCGCTGCAGGCCAGCGATGATCCCATTTCCTGCACCCTGCCGCTCATGCGCACATAAGGCAGCAGACCTAACAGGTCATCGATCGGTTTCCTTCGCCTCCGCTGCTCATCTTGATATACCCGGCGCTTGTATCGAACCGCTCCCAGGCTGCTTACCATCCAGCGCATCTCTGTCCCCACATTCCGCCAGCCTGCGGGCACCTGCCGCGCAATGCGATCATCCAGCACTCGGATCACCCCATGCAGCACCTGCTGCCCAAGTCCCGTCGTCATGCTGTGTACCGATTCCTCCACCGCATCGAGCGGTACCTTTTCCTGAATTTCCATCACCACATCTTCCACTTTTATGGTTATACTGATACGGACAGCGTCGTCTGTCATTGAGAGCTCCTTTCGTATTGTTGTGTCCAACTACAATATTGATTGGAACTCTCTCTTTTTGCAACCCCTTTCTATGGATCATTGTGACTGTAACGGACAAGATTGGTGGCTTGAATCCCAGCCCGAAATACTGTACAATTAAATGTAATTGCCCCTCCTACCGGATGTTTGCGCCAGGGAGCAACGTCATGGACATTATCAAGGTATCTGCAACCTCCCGT